>ODAI010361498.1_pt1 | contig 44957 bp, 36 predicted proteins | sample 1539321 | NCBI WGS metagenome assembly ODAI01 (sample SAMN02144231, study PRJEB22623) | gut metagenome | biome: sheep rumen | host: Ovis aries | place: New Zealand
ATCCCTGTCTCAGTCAATGTATCAAGGGCGGATCTTTACGACCCTGAGCTTTCGGAATATCTTGAGGAGCTTCTTGACAGAAACGGGCTTCAGGTATCCGATCTTCTGCTTGAGATAACGGAGTCCTCCTATGCAAGCGATACAAATCAGCTCGTAGACGCGGTCGGGCGCTTAAGAGAGAGCGGCTTCAGGATCGAAATGGACGATTTCGGGGCAGGCTATTCTTCCCTTAATTCCCTGGCGACAATGCCCGTTGATGTGCTGAAGCTCGATATGAAATTTGTCCAGAGCATTCACGAGGATGAAAAGGTTTTAAGGATGGTGAAGCTCATAATGGAAATGGCTGATTTCATGGAGGTGCCCGTAGTCGCCGAGGGGGTGGAGATCGCGGAGCAGTATGATCTTTTGCGGGATATCGGCTGCGAATACATCCAGGGCTATTATTTTTCAAAGCCCCTTCCTTCAGCGGAATTTGAAAGCTATATCCTTTCCGAATAAGCGCGGCAGGTCATCCGGGGGTAAACTGCTGCGAATAAGCCGGATATGCACGATCCTGTCAGGCATATCCGGCTTTATCCTTCCTTAATGTATAGAGGCAAAGCCCTTATCAAGATCACTTATTATATCGTCTATATTTTCAAGACCGACCGATAATCTTACCATACCGCTTTCTATCCCGGCTGCGGCTAACTGCTCCTCCGAGAGCTGTCTGTGGGTCTCGCTGGCCGGATGGAGCACACAGGTCCTTATATCGGCAACATGTACCTCGTTCGAGGCAAGCTCAAGGGAATTCATAAACTGCATTGCCGCGTTCTTTCCGCCCTTTATCACAAAGGAGATGACTCCGCTTGAGCCCTTCAGGTATTTTTTCCCAAGCTCATAGCTTTCATCGTCCTTAAGCCCGGGATATATCACCTTTTCGACAAGGGGTGAGGCCTTAAGGTATTCAGCGACCGTCATGGCGTTTTCACAATACTGCTTCATCCTTACGGCAAGGGTCTCAAGCCCGAGGTTTAAAAGAAAGGCCGAATGGGCTGCGGGATAAACACCGAAATCCCTCATAAGCTGCATACGGGCCTTGATTATGTAGGCCTTTTTCCCATAGGTCTTTGTGTAGGATATCCCGTGGTAGGATTCGTCAGGCTCCGTCAGCTCGCTGAAATTACCGCAGGTCCAGTCGAAGTTTCCGCTGTCTACTATGACGCCTCCGTTCTGAAGGGCATGGCCGTCCATGTATTTGGAGGTGGAATGTATGACTATATCCGCCCCGAATTCTATGGGCTTGCACAGGATGGGCGTGGCAAAGGTATTATCAACTATCAGAGGGACCTTATGCGCGTGGGCAAGCCTTGCAAAGCGCTCAATATCGAATACGGTCAGTGCCGGGTTTGCTATGGTCTCGCCGAATACCGCCTTTGTATTCGGCTTAAAGGCATTGTTTATCTCTTCATCGGTCGCTCCCTTTTTGATAAAGATACATTCTATCCCCAGCTTTTTCAGCGTGAAGGAAAAGAGGTTTACGGAGCCTCCGTAGATCTCGGTGGTGCTTATGAAGCTGTCCCCCGCCCTGCAGATGTTTAGAATGGACAGAAGAGTGGCGGCCTGACCTGAGGATGTGCAAAGGGCACCGACGCCGCCCTCAAGCTCGGCGATCTTATCCTCGACTGCCATGACCGTAGGGTTTCCGAACCGGGAATAGATCAGTGATTTCATAGGGTCGTCAAATACGGCTGCCACCTCCTCGGTGGAATCATAGACATAGGTGGTGCTCTGCACTATCGGCATCACCCGGGGCTCGGAATTCTTTGGTGTGTAGCCTGCATGCAGGCAGAGTGTCTCGTCTTTCATAAATTATCCTCCTTTTTTTCAGGGTCAGTAAGCCCCTGTAATACGTGATTTCGTTCATCCTAATACTTCCTCCAGCAGGAGGGTGAAAAAAGGATGAGGATAGGGAAGAGCTCAAGCCTCCCGGCTATCATATCAAAAATAAGCACACATTTCGAAAAGTAACTGTAAACATCAAAATTATGGGACGGTCCCACAAGCGACAGGCCGGGACCGATATTATTGACGGTGGCAAGCACTGCGGTAAAGTTGGTCGTAAAATCCAGCTCATCCGGCGCGATCAGCATACAGGAGGCGATAATGATAACGATATAGACCGCAGTATAGGCGCTGACAGAGCGGATAGTCTCCTCAGACAGGCTCATCTTATCAAGATACAGCTTTTTGATCCGCTGGGGGTGGATGATGGAATGTATCTCTTTGCTTACGGACTTGATGAGTATAAGCACCCTTGAGACCTTAAAGCCCCCTCCGGTACTGCCCGCGCAGGCTCCGATGATCATGAGCACCACGATTATATTGCGGGACAGCCCGGGCCATCTGTCAAAATCCACCGTTGAAAACCCGCTCGTAGTTATGATGGAGGCCACCTGGAATGCGGCATGCCTCAGTGCGGTGACGGCAGAGCCGAACATGTTTAAAATATCACATGTTATTATTATCGTGCTTGCCATGATGATGAGCAGATACCACCTGACCTCCTCAAAGGAAAGGATCTGCCTGAAATTCCCGCTGATTATACAGAAGTAAACGCTGTAATTGATCCCGCCGAGGATCATGAAGACCGTTATGAGATTCTGCTGCAGAGGGGTAAAGGAGGCCGCGGAATCGTTGTATATTCCAAAGCCGCCGGTACCCATTGTCCCGAAGATCATTGTAAAGGCGTCAAACACAGGCATCCCGCTAAGCATAAAGCATATGAGCCCTATTATGGTCAGCAGGATGTAAAGAAAATAGAGGAGGAGAGAGGATTGCCGGAGCTTTGGAACAAATTTGCCGACAGTCGGACCGGGGCTTTCGGCCCTGATAAGGTTAAGGCTTCTGGCACCCGTCATCGGGAGCACGGCCATGATGAAGACAAAGATGCCCATGCCGCCGATCCAGTGAGTGAAGCTCCTCCAGAAAAGACTGGTCCTTGAAAGGGCTTCGACATCCGAAAGAATGCTGGCGCCGGTCGTTGTAAAGCCCGAGGCCGTCTCAAAGAGGGCATCTATGAGGTTTGGGATCTCACCCGTAAACACAAAGGGGAGAGCCCCGACTATACTGAGTACTATCCATGAAAGGGAGACTGCCGCAAAGCCCTCCCTGATATAGATCTGATCAGAGATATCGAGCTTTTCCCGTCGTGTAAGAAAAAAGCCTGACAGGAGCGAGAGCAGCGCGGTCACGATGTAGACGATACAGTGACGATATTCCTTATAGAACAGACCGGCAATGACCGGGAATAAAAGAAATGCCGCCTCAAAAACAAGGATCCAGCCGATTATGTATTTAACTATCCTCAGATTCATTACGCAAGAATATCCTTTATATCTTTGAAGTCGGAATGCATGCTCAGGATGAGGACATTATCCCCGACCCTGATATCCTCCCGTCCGGTAGGGATGATAAGACGTTCGTTCCGTGTTATGGAGCAGATGATGATATCCTTCTTAAGCTTCAGAGAGGATATGGCGTGCCCTGTGACAGGACCCTCCCCGGTCACGAAGAATTCAATGGCAACAGCCCTCTTATCCAGGATATCGAAGGCATTTTCAACGTTTCCTCCGCTTATCGAAAGCATGGAACGGGCATATTTTACAATGTAATCGGCTGTAAGAAGACTGGGAAAAACCGCATGATCCACCGATATGTTGTTGTTCATTATCTCGGTGTAGTTAAGCCTTCTGAGCTTGGTTATCGTTCTGGCATGGGAAACCCGGTTCGCAAAAAGGCTTAAAAGAACATTCTCCTCGTCGATCCCGGTAAGGGCTGCAAAGGCGCCGACGCCTCCAAGCCCTTCCCTTAAGAGAAGCCTTTCATCCGTTCCGTCCCCGTTTATTATGATGGCCTTTGGGATCTCGTCATTTAAAAGGGCGCAGCGTTCCTCGTCCGCCTCTATGATCTTTGTTTTTATCCCCACATCGGTAAGACGCCTGGCAAGATAGAAGCCTATGGTACCGCCGCCTATGATCATGGCTGATTTCAGGGGATGTTTAAAAAGCCCTGTTTTCCGGAAAAAATAATTGGCGTCACGGGGAGTTGCGGAAACAATAAGCTCATCGCCCTCTTCAATGGTATCATCGGCGGAGGGGATGAAGACCCTGCGGCCTCTTTTTACGGCACAGATCAGTATATTGCATTTGAAACGCGGCTGCAGGGCGGAGATCACAAGTCCCTTCAAAGGGCTGTATCCGGTCACCGTAAGATGCATAAGCTCGACCCTGCCTCTGGTAAAGGTCTCTACAGAGACGGAATCGGGGTACTGGAAGCGCCTTGCAATGTCAGCGGCCGCTATAAGCTCCGGGTTGATTATAAGGGAAAGCCCCAGTTCCCTTCTCAGATAGCTTATCTCTGTATTGTAGATCGGATTCCTTACCCTTGCCACGGTACGGCAGTATTTATCGGAGCGTTTTGCCATGACGCAGCACAGGAGATTCTGTTCGTCCGATTCGGTGACGGCAATGAACAGATCGGTATGCTCGATACCGGCCCTTAAAAGCGTCTGGTAATTGAGCCCGTCTCCCGTGACCCCGAGGATATCCTGCTCATCCGTTAAAACGTCAAGCTTGTGCGAATCCTTGTCGATCATCACTATATCATGATTCTCGTTCCTGAGCTTCTCCGCAAGAGTGGAGCCCACATTGCCGCATCCGACTATAATCACATTCATAGCTTATAACTCCCGTTCCCGTTATGATTATAGCATGGTTTAAGTTACGGGTCAAAAAAAGAGCAGCACACGGCTGCTCTGAAGCTTCATATAACGGCTGCGCCTATGCACGCTCAACCTTGCCGGCCCTTAAGCACCTTGAGCATACATGAAGCGTCTTCGGGGTACCGTTGACCTTGCATTTTACGGTCCTGATATTAGACTTGAAAATTCTGTTAGATCTTCTATGTGAATGACTCACGTTGTTGCCAAAATGAACACTCTTGCCGCATACAGCACACTTAGCCATGATTACACCTCCCTTGAGAACATGATATTTCGGATCAAAAACCGTCCGAACTATGACATTCTAACAAATGTCCAATCTGATTGCAAGTAAAAGTTGAATTTTATCCTGCAATCATTATATAATAGGCGAAAGAAGAAGGGAGGACATAATATGAAAGGCAGGATCAATACTCCGATAGAGAATGTATCCATAAATACAGAAGTCATTGCCCAGTATGCCGGGACAGTAGCCATGGAATGCTTCGGAATAGTAGGCATGGCCGCGGTCAATATGAAGGACGGCATAGTAAAGCTCCTGAAGAAGGAGACCCTTACCCACGGGATAAACGTAAAGAGTACCGACGGGCAGCTTCAGCTTGAGTTTCATGTTATAGTGGCATACGGTGTCAGCATCCAGGCTGTTACCGATAATCTGATAAGCAATGTAAAATATAAGGTGGAGGAGTTCACAGGGCTTACGATCGAACGGATAAATATATATATAGAAGGTGTCAGGGTAATAGACTAAGGAGGAGAGTAAAGGTGGAAATAAATACGATCGACGCGGGGACGCTATCTAAAATGTTCCTCGCCGGCGCAAAGGCACTGGAGGCCAGAAAGGCAGAAATAAACGAACTGAATGTATTTCCTGTTCCCGACGGGGATACAGGTACTAATATGACTCTTACTATCATGTCTGCCGCAAAGGAGGTGGCGGTGCTTGACGAGCTTAAGATGGACACGCTCTCAAAGGCCATGTCCTCAGGCTCCTTAAGGGGAGCAAGAGGAAACTCCGGTGTTATACTGTCCCAGCTCATCAGAGGCTTTACCAAGGTGATAAAGACCGAGGAGGTCCTTGACAAGGCTATATTATCAACTGCGATGCAGAAGGCAGCCGAATCGGCATATAAGGCTGTCATGAAGCCGAAGGAGGGGACCATTCTCACTGTCGCGAGGGGAGCGGCTGAAAAGGCGGCCGAGCTTTCGGGAACGGATATGGACCTTGCATCCTTCATGGAGGAGATAATAAAGCATTCCGAGTACATACTGTCACAGACACCGGAGATGCTTCCGGTCCTGAAACAGGCAGGGGTCGTGGATTCGGGCGGACAGGGCCTTTTAGAGCTTTTAAAGGGTGCCCGTGACTGCTTTATAGGGAAGGAATTAGACCTTACGCTTCAGGATGATACCGAAAAGGAGGATGTCAGGGAGGAGGAGATACGCTATTCCTACAGGGTTTCCTTTACTGACAGGATAACCGAGGTATTCAACCAGAAAAACGAGGACGATTTCAAGGTCTATCTTAATTCCATCGGCGACGGCCTCAGATATGAAGCAAAGGGAGATACGGTCTCAGTAGAGCTCTGTACCAACGATCCGGGCCTGGCTCTCCAGAAGGGTATCATGTACGGCGCCCTTGATGATATAAGGATTGAGAATATTAAACTTTCAGTGGAACGGGAAAAGGCACAGGCGTCCCGGGAGGAGGTTCAGGCAAAGGACCAAAAGCCCGAAGGCTCACCCAAAGCACCGGATAAGGCCGGCGACGATGCAAAAAAGCATGAAAACGCCGGGGAACGGAAGGAGTCGGTTGACATAACACATCCTTCCAGGGAGGTAAAGACCGAAGCGGAGTCCGTTAAGGAAACTGAAAAGGAAAAGCCGGAGGAGGACAGGCCGGTATTTACCGAGCCTCCCAAGGAGATGGGATTTATCGCGGTATCCTCCGGGGAGGGTCTGGAGGCCATATTTAAGGGTCTCGGAGTGGATTATGTCATAACGGGCGGACAGACCATGAACCCCAGCACTGAGGATATGCTTTATGCCATAGACAGGGTGAATGCCAAAAACATCTTCATCCTTCCGAACAACAAGAACATAATCATGGCAGCCAATCAGGCCAGGTATATGGCTGAGGATAAGAATATCATCGTCATCCCCACAAAGACGATCCCTCAGGGGATAACCGCGCTCATCAATTATTCCATGGATGCCGGTGTCGGGGAAAACGAGAAGCTTATGACCGAGGAGATAAAGAAGGTAAAGACCGGTCAGGTCACCTACGCGGTTCGTGATACCGTGATCTCGGACATGGAGATAAAGCAGGGGAATATCATGGGAATAGGCGACCATGATATCCTGGCGGTAGGGACGATCGTAGAGGATACAGCCATCGCCATGCTTGAAAAAATGGTGGATGAGGATTCGGAGCTCATCAGCATTTATTACGGGAACGAGGTGGATGAGGAGGCCGCGGAGGAGCTCAGGCAGACAGTAACGGATAAATACAGGGACTGCGAGGTAGAGCTGCACTTCGGAGGCCAGCCCATATATTATTACATTGTTTCCGTGGAATAAAAATTGACTGAATATAACGAAGAGATAACGAAGCTGAAAGGAGTCGGAGAAAAGACAGCCGTTTTGTTCAATAAGATCGGCGTCTTTTCATTTGAGGACCTTCTTTACTATTTTCCGAAGGATTATATTAAATACGAGGCTGCGGTCACTGCAGCTTCTGACAGGACAGGCAGGCTTATGGCCTTTGAGGCGGTCGTCCTCGGACGACCGCTCATCAAAAGGACGGGAAGGCTTCAGATAGTCTCCGCAAGGCTTAAATCGGGAGATAATGAGGTAAACGCGGTATGGTTCAACATGCCCTACCTTGCAAAGAGCCTTAAGGCCGGCACCGCCTGTATCCTTTACGGGCGGATATATAAGAGCGGTGAAAGGCTATGCACCGACCAGCCCGTGATCTTTACCAGGGAGAAATACGAAGAGATCGAAAATACTCTTCAGCCCGTTTATCACCTTACAAAGGGCTTAAGCAACAATACGGTCAAAAAGGCAGTAAAGCAGCTTCTTGAAATGCCTCTTCATACCGACCCTGATCATGATTTTCACTCGATGCATTTCCCCGGGTCCTTAAGCGACCTGAAACGGGCAAGGGAGGGCTTTGTATACGAAGAATTCTTCATGTATGCCCTTAGGCTCCGTTTCCTGAGGGAGAAAAACGACCGGGCGGTCAACTCCTTTAATATCCGTGAGTGTCCGGAAACCGAAAGGATCATAGAGGGGCTGCCCTACAGCCTTACAGCGGCCCAGAAAAGGGTATGGGATGAAATAAAGGGGGATCTTTCAAGCAGCTCCTCCATGAACAGGTTAGTGCAGGGAGACGTGGGCTCAGGAAAGACTATAATCGCCTTTCTTGCCGCCTTAATGACTGCGGCAAACGGTTATCAGTGCGCGATAATGGCACCCACCGAGATCCTTGCCTCACAGCATTTTGAAGCCCTGAGTGCCCTGATAAAAAGGCAGGGCCTTGACATTGAATGCGCCCTTCTTACCGGCTCCACGAAAGCGGCTCAGAAGAAGCAGCTTTACAGGGGAATAGAGGACGGAAGCATCAGGATAGTCGTAGGGACTCAGGCATTGTTTCAGAAAAAGGTAAATTACGGTAACCTTGCGCTGGTGATAACCGATGAGCAGCACCGCTTCGGAGTGGCCCAGCGGGAATCGCTGCTTAAGAAGGGTGAGAATGACACGCCGCATGTCCTTGTAATGAGCGCAACGCCTATTCCGAGGACGCTTGCGATCATCCTTTATGGTGACCTTGATGTGTCGGTGATCGATGAGGTACCGGCAAAGCGGCTGCCGATAAAAAACTGTGTTGTGGATGAATCCAGTCACGATAAGGCCTTCCGTTTTATGGCAAAGGAGATCACCGCGGGACATCAGTGCTACGTCATATGCCCGTTAGTGGAGGAAAGCGAGGGGGCGGAGGACCTTAAGGATGTGATAAACTACACCGAGGTACTTAAGAGCCGTTTCCCGGCTTCGGTCAGTATCGCGGCTTTGCACGGGAAAATGAAGCCGGCAGAGAAGGCCCGGGTCATGGAGGGCTTTTACGGGAACGAGATCCAGATACTTGTTTCCACTACAGTAGTTGAGGTCGGGGTAAACGTGCCCGCCGCGACCGTGATGCTTATTGAGAACGCCGAGCGCTTCGGTCTGGCACAGCTCCATCAGCTCAGAGGGCGCATAGGCAGGGGAGATTCGCAGAGCTATTGTATCTTTATTAACGGAAACGACAATGAGCAGACCAGGGAAAGGCTTTCGGTGCTCGTAAGCACAAATGACGGGTTTGAGATCGCCTCAAAGGATCTTAAGCTGAGAGGACCGGGAGATATCTTCGGGATCAGGCAGAGCGGTGAGCTTTCCTTTAAGATCGCAGATATATTTACCGATGCCGATATCCTGAAGAGGGCAGCGGAGGATGTGACGAAATTGCTTGAAGAGGATCCCGGATTATGTAAACCGGAGCACGAAATGCTCAGGGAAAAGCTCTTCAGCCTTTTGGGGGAGCAGGAGTCAACAGTGTTATGATACTTTTTTTATTCATTATTATAACCATACTTCAGCTTGCAGCGGGACTTTCAGTTGTTCTTTGCACTCCGGGAAGAAGGCTTTCGGTAAGCCGCAGTATCCTTAGCTTAATTGCGGTCGGGGCTGTTTACTCAGCCTTCTGGGCGGTGATCGTATTGATCAGGTTTGGCGGAAGTAAAGACGCCTTTCCCGCTTTTTATCATATGCTTAAAAGCGGAAAAGCATTCTATCAGGATATAGAGTATCTTGTGACCGCTGTTTTTATCGGGGCGCTTCTTTCGGTTTCCTTCGGCTTTTACCTTAGAAGGCTTGTACATGATGACCAGCCGTGCATAAGCAGGCTTCAGGAGAACCTTATCATTGTCTGCATTGGTGTTTCCCTCATATACCTGTTTGCAGGCTTTCGGAACGCGGATCGTTCAAAAAATCAGGTAAGGCTTGCCGAGCTTCACGGAGACGGGAGCCTTAAGGAGGCGGAAAGCGGTATTTTTACCATATCCGATTTTATCAGGCTCAAAAACACGGGGGAAAATGATATAGATCTTAAGGAGCTGTATCTCTCCGATAAGGAGCGCGGTACGGAGACGCTTTCGTTAGAGGGGAATATCATTCCTTCCGGCGGTGAGCTCGTACTGTATCTGGATTCGGCCTCGCCCTTCAAGCTCAGCAAGGGCGAAACGGTTTATATAACGGATAAGGACGGAAGGGTCTATGACAGCCTCTTTTACGATCCGGACAGTGAGGTGATCTTTGAGGAACCGGTATTTTCACATGAGAACGGTTTTTACAGCGACGGCTTTTCCCTTTCTATCACCATGCCGGAGAAGGTCCCGGACGATGCGTATATTGCCTATACTCTGGACGGAAGCGCCCCTACGGCGGATTCCATAAGGTACAGCTCTCCTGTTAAGGTATATGACAGGAAGGGCGAGGAGGCTCCCTGTCATGACGCAAAAAGAGTCGTATATGATTATGCGGACTATGTGCCGGAGCACGGGGACATGGACAGGGCCTTCATCATAAGGGCGGCAGTCTTTGACGGCAGGGGAAACAGGAGCAGGACCGTAAACGGAACGTTTTTTATCGGAGATTTTGAATACGAGGACAGAAAGATAATCTCACTTACGGCAGATTATGAAGCGCTTTTTGGTCCGAACGGGATCTGCACTACCGGGCCGCTGTACGATGCGTGGTACCTGGGAGGGCAGAACGGAGAGGCTCCCATGCCGAATTTCGAGCAGTCGGGAAGAGCCTTTGAGGCTGAAGCAAATCTCCAGTATTTTAACAACGGAAGCTGTATAGGAGGACAGGATGTGGGGCTGAGGGTATTCGGAGGCTCCATGAGGGACTTTGCCAAGAAGCATTTTTCTGTCTACTCCAGGAATACCTACAGCGGGTCGGACAGCTTTTCAATGGATCTTTTCGATAACGGGAGGCCCGTTCATTCCATCGCCTTAAGAGACGGGCTGTCTGATGCGGTGCTTCACGAGCTTTCAAAGGAGAGAGATGTCGCCTCCCAGGAGCATACCAGGGTCATCGTTTTCCTGAACGGGGAATTCTGGTTTGACACCTTCGCCTGCGAGAAATACAGCCCCGCCTATTTCTATGAACACAAGGGGATCGCGGAAAACAATATAATCATCGTAAAGGAAGGGCTTATCGATACCGGAATGGAGGGGGATGAGCTTTTATACCAGCAGATATATCAGTACATCGGAGAGCATGACCTTGGCAATCAGGATTCTTACGAGGAATTCTGTAATATCATTGACGTTCAGAGCTATATAGATTATCTCTGCGTAACGGCCTACGGCTGTAATCTCGATCAGGATGAGATCATAAACCGCCAGCTCTACAGGGCCAGAAAAAGCGTTGATGACGGTGAGAATGACGGAAGATGGCGATGGGCTCTTTATGACATGGATCTGCTGGATACTCTGTTTGACTCAACGGATTATTTCGGGGTCGACAAAGCCTATGAGATCAATCCCTACACGGAAAGGATAACGGACGAATCCGTAAATATCGAGGAGCAGACCCTGTTCAGGGCCCTTATGCAGAATGAGTCCTTCAGGCAGCGCTTTGCGGAAACGATGAAGGATTTTATCGAAACGGATTATTCCATGGAAAATGTGGACAGAGTCCTTGAGGAGTATGGGGGCGATACCAAGTCCCTGAGGAATTTCTTTAAACACAGGGCTGAATATATGACAGAATTTACCGGACAGGAATTTGGTATGGAATAAATTGATGACGGGGTACAAGCTACATGGCACTTATGATCTAATGTCATTAACTTAAGCTGCTATATGTTATGAACGTCTCGACACATAATGGAACCTTCACTGAGTCGTAGTTCACGTTGTGAGCTTAAGATAATGACATTGCTTATGACCCGGATATCAAACAACAGAAATAGGATTGGTTCGGATAAGGAAAGCATTATGGAAGCAAATGCGGAAGAAAGAAAGGCAATATTATACAGGATGAAGGGCGTAGCCTTGTTTTTTGTTATCATGCTGGTTCTGGCTGTTGCCGGGGCTTATGCCGCAGGAGGAGCGGAGGAGGCGCCTGCCGTTATCGGCAGTCCCTCGGGGGCTTATGATATTAATGCATACAGTCCGGTAACCGATAACGACACTCTGGTGTCTGAGGAGGGCGCGATCCCCGCATCCGAGGAGCTATTGGAGGCGGGACCCTTAGGCGGCGGGACATATCTGTTTTCGGGTGATTATGGCAGGACTGTGGTGATTGATGCGCATGATGAGATAGTTCATCTTATCCTGGACGGCGCAAATATCCGTACCTACGACGGTCCGGCGATCCTTGTGCGTTCCGCGGCCAAGGTGATCATTACCGCCAAAGAGGGCACGGAAAGCTCCCTTGCGGATTGCGCCTACTATTCAGAGCGAAATATCTACGCTGCAATATTTTCCTATGCGGATGTGACCGTCAACGGAAAAGGGAGGCTCAATATTTCCGGCTTTACAAAGGATGGCGTCCATACGAGAGGGTTTTTCAAGGTCCTTGATACGGATATCCGCCTGAGGGCGAAAAGGACCGCGGTCAACGCTGACGACGGGATGCTGCTCATGGCCTCCGTCCTTACCGCGGAGGCGGAAAAAACGGGTTTAAAGAGCGGGATCCACAATAAGGTCGCAAAGGGGAGCATCCATATCCTTGGCGGTGATAATACGATCATAGCGGGAAATACGGGCATCTATTCTGGAAGGGATCTTTACGTGAGCGGCTGCAGTCTCTCCATCAACGCGGTGGTGTCGAATATCGCCGTCGAAGGACAGCAGTTTATTGAGGACGGCTGCCTATGAGTGGAATAGGCTATCGCCATGAATACAAATATGTGACGGATGATCTGAAGACCGTGCTTTTAAAGGCGAAGGCCGGTGCCTTATTCAGGCCTGATGCTCATGCCCGGAAGGACGGGCTGTACAGTATAAAGAGTCTGTATTTTGACGATATCAATAACGGGTGTTATTTTGACGCGGCAAACGGCAATGATCCCAGAGCCAAGTTCAGGCTCAGGCTGTATAATGATGATACGGACATGATAAGGCTTGAGAAAAAGATAAAGCGCAACGGCTTTACTCTGAAGGAGCAGGCCGTACTGAGCAGGGAGGAATGTGAGGACCTGATCCTTGGAAGGAGCGCAGATGCGGGAAAGACAGGGGACAACATTAAAAGCGGGCTCCTTTCACAGATGGCGGCAGGCGGAATGCGGCCCGTCATCATCATTTCCTATGAGAGACTGCCGTTTATCTATCCCGGGTCCGATATACGCTTCACCATAGATACAAGGATAAGGTTTTCCACAGATGTAAAAAGCTTCCTTAACCCGGATAAAAAAGCCATGATGTCCCTGGGCGGTGGGTTTTCGGTGGTGGAGCTCAAATGGGGAAGATATCTTCCGGAGCATATACCGGAATATCTTGCGGTAAATTCACTTGCAAGGACAAGGTTTTCGAAATATTATTACTGCAGATCAATGGCATTAAACGGTCATTGATATATTCATACTCAAATAACGAAATGGCTTGCCGTTTCGTTATTGAGTGCGCCGGATTCGGGCCGCTTTAAGCGGCATATTTCTTTACCGAATCCGTGCGCATCACTTTATACGGTTAACGAAAATCAGCATTGATTTTCGTTAACCAGTATATTTTGCGATGCTCGCCGGACGGGCCGGTGAGCCTTGAGGAGCCCGGCAGCTGACTGCGCTTACGGGTATGATAAGGAGAAAAACATGGGAATTAGCGAAATCATCAGAAGAGCACTGTTTGAAGGATATGCGTCCAAGCCGCTGTCGGTATCCAACATCCTGATCTGTATCTGCATCACGGCACTGATAGGAGCCTATATCTTTGTCCTGTACAGAAGGATAAACGCGGCCGTGTTTTACAACCGCAATTTTAATATCTCCCTGGTGACGATAGCGATCATAACGGCGGCGATAATCATTACCATTCAGTCCAATATAGTCGTATCCCTCGGCATGGTAGGCGCTCTTTCCATAGTGAGGTTCAGAACGGCTGTGAAGGACCCTCTGGATCTGGTGTTCCTTTTCTGGTCCATAAGCATCGGGATAATATGCGGCGCCGGCTTTGCGCTGATCGCGATCATTGCCTCTCTTGTGCTTACAGTCGTCATACTTCTTCTGCTCAGTATCAGACAGGGTAAGAATGTCACCATGATGACGATCCGCGCCGGCAGCTTTGAGGCCGAGAATATCATTATGGATATCATAAAAAGCAACTGCTCCTATGTTAATGTAAGAGCCCAGAATATGGATAAAAACGGCATGGATATGACGATAGAGGTAAGGATCGGCGAAAAGGAAAGGCTCGTACATGAGCTGATGAAGGAGGACTTCATTGAAGCCGTATCCTTTGCGGATAATTCGGGCGTCGATTTCGTGTAAGTATGTATTAAGACAGCAGGGCAATCGCTTTGAGCTTAGTGAAGCTGCTGCCGCAAAGAGAGGGGCTTTCTTATGCCCGACATATCCCACACAGCCTTGAGGCGTTAAGCGATTGCCCCGCAGATAGTTTTAATGCTTGTTTTTTCAGCCGGATATTGCTATACTTAGGCAGGCGTTTGGGGAAACGCCTGTTTATTGCGCTATTGTGAGGCACCGGGAATGAAGGGACCCGGTTTCCTTAGATCAAAGGATTCTACTGAGGGGGATTTAATGGGGAGAAATGACAGCAGCTACGATGCCGCCAGTATAACCGTTCTGGAGGGCCTCGAGGCGGTCAGAAAAAGGCCGGGAATGTATATTGGCTCCGTTACCACAAAGGGGCTTAACCATCTTATCTATGAGATCGTCGACAATGCCGTTGACGAACATCTTGCGGGCTACTGCGACAAAATCAGCGTAACACTGGAAAAGGACGGTTCCGCTACCATAAGCGATAACGGAAGAGGGATCCCTGTGGGAATGCATGAGCTGGGCGTCAGCGCCGAGCGTATTGTTATGACTACGCTCCATGCCGGGGGAAAATTCGATTCCGCTTCATATAAGACCAGCGGCGGGCTTCACGGGGTGGGCTCTTCCGTTGTCAATGCGCTTTCAACATATCTGGACATAGAGGTCAGAAGAGACGGCAGGGTCTACCACGACAGATATAACCGGGGAGAGCCTGTCATAGAGCTTGAGGGAGGACTTCTTCCGGTGATCGGCAATGCCAGGGGCACCGGCACGAAGATAAACTTCCTGCCCGATGACACGATCTTTGAGAAGACCAGGTTCAAGGAGGAGGATATCAAAAGCCGGCTCCACGAGACTGCCTATCTGAATCCCAGACTTACAATAATATTTAAGGATCTTCGCGGGGATGTGCCTGAGGAGATCACCTATAACGAGCCTGACGGGATAATCGGGTTCGTAAAGGATATCAATCAAAAGGAAGAGGCTGTTACGGAGCCGGTGTTCTTTAAAGGGGAATCCGAGGGCATAGAGGTGGAGATCGCCTTTCAGTATGTCAATGAGTTCCATGAGAACGTGCTGGGCTTCTGCAACAACATCTACAATTCCGAAGGCGGTACTCATCTTACCGGCTTTAAGACCGTATTTACAAACATCATGAACAATTACGCCAGAGAGCTTGGCGTTTTAAAGGATAAGGATCAGAACTTTACGGGCGCGGATATAAGGAACGGCATGACCGCGGTGGTATCGATCAAGCATCCGGACCCCCGCTTTGAGGGACAGACTAAAACAAAGCTTGATAACCAGGATGCGCTTAAGGCTGTGGCCAAGGTGGCCGGCGACGAGCTGGTGCTTTATTTTGACCGAAACATCGAGGATCTGAAGGCCGTCCTTTCCTGTGCGGAAAAAGCCGCAAAGATCAGAAAGACCGAGGAAAAGGCCAAAACGAATATGCTCACGAAGCAGAAGTATTCCTTTGATTCAAACGGGAAGCTTGCAAACTGTGAGAGCAGGGATGCCTCAAAATGTGAGATATTCATTGTAGAGGGTGATTCCGCGGGAGGCAGCGCAAAGACCGCCAGAGACCGCATGTACCAGGCCATCCTTCCAATAAGGGGCAAGATACTGAACGTTGAGAAGGCTACCATTGACAAGGTCCTTGCCAACGCGGAGATAAAGACCATGATCAATGCCTTCGGCTGCGGCTTTTCGGAGGGCTACGGGAACGACTTTGACATTACAAGGCTCCGCTATGACAAGATCATAATAATGGCGGATGCCGATGTGGACGGGGCGCATATATCGACCCTTCTCCTTACCCTTTTTTACAGGTTCATGCCTGAGCTTATCTACGAGGGACATATCTACATAGCCATGCCGCCGCTGTATAAGGCCATGCCCCAGAAAGGGAAAGAGGAATATCTGTATGACGACAAGGCTCTTTCCGTATACAGGAGATCTCACAAAAACTTTACACTTCAGCGGTATAAGGGGCTGGGAGAGATGGACGCCGAGCAGCTGTGGGAGACCACTCTCGATCCCGCCAGAAGGAGGCTCAAGCTCGTGGAGATAGAGGACGCGAGGCTTGCCTCAGCCACGACGGAGCTGCTCATGGGAAATGAGGTCCCCCCAAGAAGGGATTTTATTTACCGGCATGCGCAGGACGCGGAGCTTGATGTGTAAGGAGAGGCTTTGTGACATTGAAGATGGACCGCCGCACAAATACAGAACCGATCAGCGCGGACAGGGATATTATCAAATTTGATATTTGCTGCGCAAATATCGAATCGGATCGGCGCAGACAGGGAAATGATCCGTTTGGCAGGCCAAACGGATCGGCATGAACTGAAGTTCATGCCTAAGCGCACGAACCTGGTTCGGCGCAGGAGGAGAAGAAAATGCCGAAGAACCCGGAAACGGACAGTAAGCTTAAGCCTGCTGAGGAGGATACACAGCAGCAGATAATAAAGACGGAATTTTCCGAGCTCATGCAGAAATCCTACATAGATTATGCCATGAGCGTTATAATCGCAAGGGCGCTGCCGGATGTCAGGGACGGTTTAAAGCCCGTTCAGCGTCGGACTCTCTATGATATGTACGAGCTCGGCATAAGACATGATTCGCCCTACAGGAAAAGTGCCAGGATAGTGGGAGATACCATGGGTAAATATCACCCTCACGGTGATGCCTCCATATACGATTCGCTTGTTGTGATGTCCCAGGACTTCAAGAAGGGAATGGCGCTTGTAGACGGTCACGGCAATTTCGGATCAATAGAGGGCGACGGTGCTGCCGCCATGCGATATACGGAGGCGAGGCTTCAGAAGGTCACCGAGGAAGCGATCCTTTCCGATCTCGACAAGGATGTGGTCGATTTCATGCCGAACTTCGACGAGACCGAGAAGGAGCCGGTGGTGCTGCCCGCAAGGATCCCCAATCTCCTGATAAACGGTACGGAGGGGATCGCGGTCGGAATGGCCACAAATATACCTCCCCACAATATCGGCGAGGTGATAGACGCGGTGAAGGCATACATCCTTGATCCGGAGATCACCACAGAAGGGCTTATGGAGTATATAAAGGGACCCGATTTTCCCACCGGCGGTATAGTGGTGAATAAGGACGAGCTGCTGTCGGTCTATGAAACAGGGCTCGGGAAAATAAGGATCAGAGGACGTGTCGAGTTTGAAAAGGGGAAGGGCGGAAGGAACAGGCTGGTAGTGACGGAGATCCCCTATACGATGATAGGCGCCAATATATCCAAATTCCTTACCGATATAGTGGCGCTCATAGACAGCAGAAAGACAACGGATATAGTGGATATATCCAACCAGTCCTCAAAGGAGGGCATAAGGATAGTTATAGAGCTTAAGAAGGATGCCGATGTGGAAAACCTTAAGAATATGCTCTATAAAAAGACGAAGCTTGAGGACACCTTCGGAGTCAATATGCTGGCTGTGGCAGGCGGAAGGCCCGAGACTCTCGGGCTTCGGGACATAATAAGGCATCATGTTGATTTCAGGCATGAGACCGCCTCCAGAAAGTACCAGAACCTTCTTGAGAAGGAGCTTGAGAAAAAGGAGATACAGGAGGGGCTTATCCGTGCCTGTGATGTCATAGACCTTATCATAGAGATACTCAGGGGCTCCAAGGATATAAAGATGGCAAAGCTCTGCCTTACAGAGGGCGTTACGGAAGGAATAGCCTTCAGGTCAAGGATATCAAGAAAGATGGCAGAGCAGCTCCGCTTTACCGACAGGCAGGCCCAGGCCATACTGGATATGAGGCTCCACCGTCTCATAGGCCTTGAGGTGGAGGCGCTTTTAAAACAGCATGATGAAACCGTTAAGAATATAGAGTTTTACAAGGATGTGCTCACCAACCGAAAGACTATGGACAAGGTCATCCTTAAGGAGCTCGACTGCTTCAAAAAGGAATTTTCAAGAGAACGGCGTACAGAGATCACGAATGCGGAGGAGGTCGTTTTCGAGGAAAAGAAGACAGAGGAGGCCGAGGTCGTATTTATTATGGACCGCTTCGGATATGCAAAGACCATTGACACTTCCGCGTATGAAAGGAACCGGGAAGTGGTGGATGAGGAAAACAGATATGTCTTTAAGGTGATGAACACCGGAAGGGTCTGTGTGTTTACAAACAGCGGCATGATGCATACCATCAAGGTGATGGAGCTTCCCTTTGTAAAGTTCAGGGACAAGGGGGTGCCCATAGATAATGTCAGCAATTACAATACGCAGACCGAAAGGTTTATCTATGTCTGTCCTCTGGAACGGCTCATACTTATGAAGCTCATGTTTGTCACAAAAAACGCCATGATGAAACAGGTATACGGCACGGAGTTTGATGTGACCAAGCGTTCGGTCGCGGCGACCGCGCTTTCAGAGGATGATGAGCTTATAATGGTAAGTCCCGTTGTTTCCGAGGACATCGTTATCCTCCATACGAAGGAGGGCTTTTTCCTGAAGTTCTATATCGACGAGGTACCCGAGAAGAAAAAGGGCGCCATTGGTGTACGGGGCATGAAGCTGTCGTCAAAGGACAGCGTTAAGGATGTGTTCTTTTATGCCAGCGGATGTGAGGAGACCGTGGAGCTTGACGGCGGCATGGTCGATCTGTCAAAGCTGAAGCTTGCAAAAAGAGACGGAAAGGGAAGCAGGGTCAAAAGCAGATAATGAGGATAATAGCCGGAGAAGCCAGAAGGCTCAAGCTCATAACGCCAAAGGGCTATGAAACAAGACCTACCTCGGATATTACAAAGGAGACGCTTTTCAACGTTCTTTCTCCTTATATTTATGCGGATACGAAATTTCTGGATCTTTTTGCCGGGAGCGGAGGCATAGGCCTTGAGGCGGTAAGCCGGGGTGCCAGGGAGGCCGTATTTGCGGAGAAGGGAAAGGAAGCCGCAGCCTGTATAGAGGCCAACATACGGACCTGCCGTTTTGAAGACCGCTGCAGGGTCATGAGGCTTGATGTGATGTCTGCCCTGAGCAGGCTTGCGGGCAGGGAAAGCTTTGATATCATTTTTATGGATCCTCCTTACGGTGAGGGGTATGAAGAGACCGTTACAGGGTATATAATGAGCAGAGGGCTTTTGAAGGACGACGGTCTGATAGTGATCGAAAGCGCACTAGCGACACCGCTTTCCTTTGCGGAGGACCTGGGGCTTACGATATTTAAGGAAAAGCGCTACAGAAACAATAAGCATTCCTTTTTGAAGATCGGCGCAGTATCGGCGCGGGAGGAGTAATGAGTTGAAGAAGGCTATATATCCCGGAAGCTTTGATCCGGTGACCTACGGACATCTTGATATTATACAGAGAGCTGCAAAGGCGTTTGACGAGCTCATAGTCTCTGTGCTTGATAATAAGACGAAACATCCGTTGTTTTCGGTAGATGAACGTGTTAATATATTAAAGGAGCTTACAGAGGAGCTCGGGAATGTCAGGATAGGAAGCTATAACGGACTGCTTGTGGACTGCTGCAGGAAGGAAGGGGCTCATGTTATCATAAGGGGACTCAGGGCCGTGACCGACTTTGAGTATGAGCTTCAGATGGCTCAGACCAACCGAAAGCTTGCGGACAACAGTGTGGATACCATGTTCCTTACGACAGATCTGAGGTATGCTTATCTCAGCTCATCCACTGTTAAGGAGGTAGCGTCCTTTGAAGGGGACATTTCCGAGTTTGTACCGCCAATGGTGGCAAAGCTTGTATACAATAAATATAATTCTTAGTGGATCTCACTGAAGCTATAGTGAACGACAAAAATGAATGAGTAAGGGTTTGATCGAGGGGAAGGAATATGAGCAGTAAGATTGAACAGATCATTGAGGAAATGGAGGATTTCATTGATGATTGCAATTATCAGAAATTCTCGAGCACCAATATCATAGTCGAAAGGGAAAGGCTGGAGGAATATCTCAGGGAGTTAAAGACCAGGACTCCCGAGGAGATAAAGAGGTATCAGAAGATAATCAGCAATAAGGAAGCGATACTTCAGGATGCCAGGTCCAAGGCGGACGCGATCGTCAAGGAGGCTCAGGCAAACAGGGATCAGATGGCAAGCGAGCACGAGGTTTTACAGAGGGCGCATGCCCAGGCCGACGAGGTCATAAGGATCGCAAATGCCCAGGCCCAGCAGACCGTGGATCAGGCCATGATAGAGGCCAACAGCGTCAGAGAGTCCGCGATGAAATATCTTGACGATATGCTTGCGGAGCTGCAGAATATCCTGCATCATTCCATAGATTCGGCGGAAACGAGATACAACAGCCTTCTTACCTCCTTAAGGCAGTGCGCCTCGGTGGTCGACAAGGACCGGGCTCAGCTCTATCCCCAGGTGGAGCTTGAGCAGGATATAGCAACGATAGAATCCGAAACAAAGTCCGAGCCCATTAACCTGCCGCCCGCGGGACAGGGCTTTCACAATTCCAAGACCGTGAATGTACCGGATATAAATACCAAAAAATAGTGAAAAGGGATCGAGCTTTCGATCCTTTTTGAAAGCTGAGGATAATATGGAACTGTCCGAATTGAAACCGGAGCTTGTGTTCAAGCATTTTGTGAACATTTGTGCCATCCCGCACGGGACAGGCCATACAGAGGGCCTGGGTGACTATATCGAGAATATCGCAAAGGAGCACGGATTCAGTTATCTGAGGGATAATTACGGCAATATGGTCATCAGGAAGGAGGCCTCCGGGGGACACGGCGGAGAGCCTGTAGTACTTCAGGAGCATCTTGATATGATGGCTGATACAGACCGGTCATATATCGTCCTGCCTGAGGAAAAAAAGAAGCAGCCGGAGCTTTCGATCATAGATGATTACATCTATGCAAGGGGTGAATCCATGGGAGCCGACGGCGGCATAGGCATTGCCTATATCCTTGCGCTGCTTGAATCGGAGGGGCTTTCACATCCTCCCATAGAGGCTCTGTTTACGGTAGACGCGGATGCGGGCATGAAGGGCGTAAGGGAGATGGACCTTTCGGTCATAAGGGGCAGGAGGATGATCAACTTCGGCCATTTTGACGAAAGGGAGATCCTTGTAGGCTGCGCGGGGGAAAGAAGGGTCACCTGTGAGGTACCGGTGCGCTTTGAAAATCAGTTCGGACGTCTTTATGATCTTGTGATCTGCGGCCTTAAGGGCGGTCATTCGGGCCGCGAGATCGATATGTACAGGGGAAACGCAAACCTCCTGATGGGAAGGCTTTTGCATTATATAGATCTCTATATGGATTATTCGCTGTTCTATTTAAAGGGAGGCATGCATCACAATTACATCCCCAGAGAAGCCAAGGCTTCCATCCTGATAAGGGAGCAGGACGCTGACAGGCTTGAGGATCTTGTGGATAAGTTCAATGAAGCCCTGATCAAGGAATATAAATATATCGAAGACAATCTTACGATATACTGCGAGAATAAGGATGAGGGCATAGCGAACGTCCTGACCGAAAAAACAAAGCAAAGGGTTATCTTTCTGCTTCTTACGATACCTGACGGCATAGTGAAGATGAACCCGACCCACAGGAATATAGTGCAGACCTCCTCTAATGTGGGGATGATGTCTCTTGAGCGCAATTCCTTTGTTTTGAATATAAGCATCAGGAGCCTGCTTTCCTCGGAAAAGCATGCGCTCAGCGATAAATGCAGGTTTCTTACCGAAAATATCGGAGGGACCTTTAAGGTCACCATAAATTATCATGCCTGGGAATACGAAGAGGATTCCATACTCAGGAATGTGCTTACGCCCGTATATCAGGAGCTGTTTAAAAGGCCTCCGGTATTTACGATGACCCATTCCGGGCTGGAGTGCGGGATAATCTCAGACAAGCTCAGGGATATGGACATCGTTTCCATCGGGCCTCTTATCGAGAACGCAAATACAGATAAGGAACGGCTCTGCATAAGCTCCGTCGGAAGGGTATGGGAATTCCTGACAAGGCTTCTTGAGGTGCTGCAGGGCATATGAGCTTAAGAGGCATACTTGACGGGATAGAGGGAGTTATCTTCGACCTTGACGGCACCCTTGTGGACTCCATGGGGATGTGGAAGCAGATAGACATTGAATTTCTGGGAGGCCTTGGTCTGGATATGCCTGAGGATCTTCAGCGGTCCATCGAGGGCAGGAGCTTTTATGAAACAGCTCTTTACTTTAAGGAGAGATTCGGTTTAAGTGCTTCGGTGTCGGAGATAATGGATACCTGGAACGAAATGGCCGCTGATATGTACACGAACAGGATCCCCTTAAAGAAAGGCGCTTCTGATTTCCTGGATTTTTTAAAGAGCCGGGATATAAGGATAGGGATCTCCACCAGTAACTCCAGATATCTGACAGACATCATCCTTAACGCGCATGGGATAAGGGATTATTTTGATTGCATCAGAGCCGGCTGCAATGAAATAAGCGGAAAGCCGGCCCCGGATGTTTATCTGCTTTCGGCGCAGGATCTTAAGCTTGATCCCAAGAACTGCCTTGTTTTTGAGGATCTTGTGGCCGGCATCCTTGCCGGGAAGGCCGCGGGAATGAAGGTCTGTGCCGTAAAGGATGATTTTTCCGAATACCAGCTTGAGGAAAAGCAGCGGTTATCGGATTATTATATCAGTAATTACTTTGAGATAACAGACAGCTTTAAGGATGAATAAAGGAGAGAAGGGCTATATTTCACGACAGAAAAAACGTTCTGTCATCATAACGGTATTTATGTTTGCCCTTGCTGCCGGTGTCTATCTGCTCGGTCTTCTTACCCTTAATACGAATAAGAGCCTGTGGACCGTGATAGCAGTGCTGTCGCTGCTTCCCGCCAGCAAGAACGCGGTGAGGCTTATAATGCTTTTAAGGGTCAGGAATACCTCTGAAGCCTTTTACCGTGAAACAGAGGCCTGCGGAAAGGGGCTTTTCATTCTTTATGATCTGATATTTACCACCTACGAAAAAATTTTTGTGGTAAGGGCACTTTGCTGTGCGGGAAACAGCGTGTGCCTTTTTTCAGAGACAGGGGAGCCGGAAAAGCTCAAGGCATATCTGAATAAGGCCTTAACAGGCAGGGACAGGCTGACCGTTATGGTCTGCTCCGATAAACAGGCATTTTTTAAAAGGCTTTCCGAAATGAGCCGGCATTTTTCATCCACGCCTGGAGAGGACGGACCGTTAACGGACGGCAGGGCTCAGGCAGAGCCTGAGTGTTTTGAAACGATAAGGGCGCTGGTGCTTTGATATGATGATCAGCTTCGGTCTGAAGGGTGAACTGCTACGATCATACTTGATATAGATGAAAAAAACGAGGGCGGACGGCTTGACAAATACCTGAAAAAGCATCTGAGAGAGGCTTCGGACGGCTTCATTTATAAGATGCTCCGCAAGAAAAACATCATCCTTAACGGCAAAAGGGCCTCCGGTAACGAGGTGCTTAAGGCCGGGGACGAGATAAGGCTTTATTTTTCCGATGAAACCTATAAGAAGTTCAGGGGCCGTGAGGTGACGGAAGAGAGCGGAGATCTCGGAGATAGTGGTTTACATAATATTGACGGGCTGATAGTATATGAGGATGAAAATATCCTTCTTCTGAACAAGCCCCCCGGAATGCTCTCACAGCGGGACGGAGGCAGCAGAAGCTCTGCAAACGAATACATAGCGGAATATCTTTCGGGAAAGGAAGAAGGGGAGACCTCAGGCTTTAAACCCTCTGTCTGCAACAGGCTTGACAGGAATACCTCCGGTCTTCTGATCTTTGCCAAAAACTACGCTTCAGCCCGGGAGATCTCAGAGAGCTTAAGGGAAAGGACGATAAAAAAATATTACCTTGCCATAGTCTGCGGGATGCCTGTTCCGGGAAGGAGAACAGGATATCTGACAAAGGATCATAAGAGCAACAGGGTAAGGGTTTGTGAGCTTCCGTCCGCGGGAGCCTCCTTTATTGAGACTGATTACCGCATCATCAAGCCGGCCGGAGCTCTTACCCTTATAAGAGCAGAGCTTCTGACCGGGAAGAGCCACCAGATAAGGGCGCAGCTTTCAAGTATGGGCTTTCCCATTGCGGGCGATCCCAAATACGGGGATAAGCGTGTTAATGAAGAGCTTGGCAGGCGCTTCGGGGTAAGGTCCCAGCTGCTTCATGCATATGAGCTGGTGCTGCCGGAATTTAAGGGGATACTTAAGGGGATCTCGGGAAAGAGCTTTAAGGCACCGCTTCCCGGGGAATTTGAAAAAGTGATGAGGGGTGTTGATGGCAACCTGGAATTCAAGGGGACTCAGGGGCTCTACTCTTGAGGAGCTTATAAACAGGACGATCGAAAAATACAGGGAGCACGGGCTGTGCCTTATTCAGAAGATACCCACACCGATAACTCCCATAACAATAGATAAAAAATCAAAGCATATCACACTGGCATATTTCGATCAGAAGAGCACGGTGGACTACATCGGCGCGGTACAGGGGATCCCTGTGTGCTTCGACGCAAAGGAATGCGCGGCGGATACCTTTGCCCTTTCCAACATCCATGAGCATCAGGTTGAGTTCATGAAGGAATTTGAGGAGCAGGGCGGCATTGCTTTCTTTCTGCTGTTTTATTCCCATAAGGACATGTTCTTTTATCTGAGGCTCAATAAGCTGCTTGAGTTCTGGAACCGTATGAAGGAGGGCGGGAGAAAGAGCTTCCGCTTCGAGGAGCTTGAGAGCGCTTATCAGATACTTCCGGGTCAGGGCATACTGATCCCCTTTCTCGACTATATCAACAAGGACCTCTCGGACAGATAGATACATACATCATTTGACGGTTTACCCCTTTTTTTATATAATGTGACCATGGATAAGAGACTTTTGCATACTCCCGAGGGAGTAAGAGACATATACGGAGCCGAGCTCGAAAAGAAGCTGAAGCTTGAGCTTATGCTGCTTAAAATGCTTCATGAATACGGCTATCAGGATATAGAGACGCCGACCATAGAGTTTTTTGAGGTGTTTTCCAGCCGGATCGGCACCATACCCTCCAGAGAGCTGTTCAAATTTTTCGACAAGGAGGGAAATACCCTGGTGCTCCGTCCGGATTTTACGCCGTCCATCGCAAGATGCGCCGCAAAGTACCATATGGACGACAGGGAGCCGCTCAGGTTCTGCTACTGCGGCAATACCTTCATAAACAATTCTGATTTTCAGGGAAGGCTCAAGGAAAGCACGCAGATCGGCGCGGAGCTTATCAATGATGATTCGGCGCAGGCTGATGCGGAGCTTATACTTATAATGATCGAGGCCCTAAAGAAGGCAGGACTGAAGGAATTTCAGATCACCGTAGGGAATGTGGAATATTTTAAGGGCCTGTGTGACGAATATGAGATCTCGGGGGAGGATGAGCTTAGCCTGAGAGAGATGATCTCCAATAAGAATTTCTTCGGAGCGGCAGAGATAATGGACGGGCTGCGGCTTTCAGATGACAGGAAGGAGCAGCTTTTAAGGATCGGTTCGCTTTTCGGCTCCATAGACAAGCTGCTTTCTGCCGTGGGAGAGGTAAAGAACGAGAGATCCCTCGCGGCCGTTGAAAGGCTTGAGAGTATCTATTCCATAGTAAAGGAGAAGGGCTACGGCGATTTTATCACCTTCGATCTCGGGGTGCTTTCAAAATACCACTATTATACCGGTATGGTGGTCAATGCCTATACCTACGGGACGGGAGACGCGATAATAAAGGGCGGCAGATATGACAACCTCCTTTCCGAGTTCGGAAAGCAGGCTCCTGCCACAGGCTTTGCCATAGTCGTGGACAGGCTCTTAGGCGTCCTGAAGGATTTCACCTGACAGCTCACCCTTTTGTGAACTGTCGCGATCATACATAATGAAAGGCTTTAATAGATGCGTTATCTGACTTTTGCCCTTTCAAAGGGAAGGCTTGCGAAGGATACAATGAAGCTCCTTAACACCATAGGCATCAGTTGCAGGGAGCTGGAGCAGGGCGATACCAGAAAGCTTATTTTCGTAAATGAGGAGCTTAAGCTTAAGTTCTTCCTTTCCAAGGGTCCGGATGTGCCTACCTATGTGGAGTACGGTGCCGCGGATATAGGGGTGACCGGAAAGGACACGATCCTTGAGGAGGACAGGAAGTGCTATGAGGTGCTTGACCTGGGCTTCGGGAAATGCAGGATGTGCGTTTGCGGAAGAAAAGAGTCAGAGGAGCTCCTTAAGCATCATGAGATGATAAAGGTGGCCACAAAATACCCTAAGATAGCAAAGGACTATTTTTACAACAGCAAGCATCAGACGGTGGATATAATCAAGCTTAACGGGTCAGTGGAGCTTGCCCCGATAGTAGGCCTTTCGGATGTGATAGTGGACATAGTAGAAACAGGCTCCACCTTAAAGGAAAACGGACTGTCGGTGCTTGAGGAGGTGTGTCCGCTTTCGGCGAGGATGATAGTGAACAGAGTCTCTATGAGAATGGAATATGAGAGGATAAACGATATCATATCAAGGATAAGTGAGGGATTGAAAACCTGATTGACGGGTCAGATATGAGCTTAGGTAAACTCGGCTCGTGCCTGACACTGGAGGACAAGTTTGAAAGTAGACTTTCAAACTTGATTGGCGTGTCAGATACGAGCTCGAGTAAACTCGGCTCGTTCCTGACACTGGAGGACAAAAATGAGGATAGTAAGACTTACCACAGAGACCAGGAAGGATATTTTAACAGGCCTTTTAAAGAGAAGCCCCGATCAGTACGGCGAGTATGAGCAGACCGTACGGGAAATAGTAAAAGCCATAAGGGAAAACGGGGACAGGGCCCTCATAGAATATACCAACAGGTTTGACTGCGAAAGGATAAAGCCGTCAAATATCAGGGTGACCGAAGCGGAGACCGAAGCGGCGGTGGCAGGCTTTGACAGGGAGCTCTACGCGGTGATGGAAAGGGCTGCACAAAGCATCAGGGCCTTCCATGAAAAGCAGCGCTCCAACAGCTGGATTACAATGGAGAAGGACGGCACTTTACTCGGGCAGAAGGTGACCGCACTTGAGAAGGTGGGGGTTTACGTGCCGGGCGGCAAGGCAGCCTATCCCTCCTCCACGTTGATGTGCGTAATCCCCGCTCAGGTCGCCGGAGTGGAACGGATAGTGATGACGACCCCGGCCGATAAGGAGGGGATGGTATCACCGAGCACTCTGGTAGCCGCGCATATCCTGGGAATAACGGAAATATATAAGGCAGGGGGAGCACAGGCTGTGGCGGCTCTGGCCTTCGGAACGGAGACTGTCCCGAAGGTGGATAAGATCGTTGGCCCCGGCAATATTTTTGTCGCCCTTGCCAAAAAGGCGGTATTCGGTCATGTTTCGATCGATTCGATAGCGGGTCCCAGCGAGATACTTATCATAGCGGATGAGACGGCAAACCCAAGGTTTGTCGCCGCAGATCTGCTGTCCCAGGCGGAGCATGACGAAATGGCCTCCGCGATACTGATCACGACCTCCAGGGAGCTTGCGGAAAAGGTGAGCCTTGAGGTCGATGATTTTCTGCTTAAGCTTGAGAGAAGGGACATCATAAAGAAGTCTCTGAACAATTACGGATATATCCTGGTTGCCGATTCCATGGAGGATGCGATAGATACGGCAAACGACATAGCAAGCGAGCATCTTGAGATACTGACCGCCGATCCCTATGAGATCATGACCAGGATAAGGAACGCGGGCGCCATATTCCTCGGGGAGAACTCCTCGGAGCCTTTGGGTGATTATTACGCGGGACCTAACCATGTGCTTCCCACTAACGGGACGGCAAAGTTTTTCTCGCCTCTTTCGGTGGATTCCTTCACAAAAAGATCAAGCATCATTTCCTACTCAAAGGAAGCCCTGCTTTCCGTTTCGGATGATATAATACGGTTTGCGGAGGCCGAGGGCCTTACTGCCCATGCTAATTCCATAAGGGTCAGGAAGGAGGGCTCCGTGGGAAGGGTCGGGAACAGAAGGATAGTGATCAGCCAGAGAGGAATAAGGATATAAGCCGGAGGATAAAATGACTACTGTAAAGGACAGAACGGCAGAGCTTATAAGGAACACCCGTGAAACGAAGATAAAGCTGTACCTTAACCTTGACGGCAGCGGCACCTCGGAGACAGATACGGGCATAGGCTTTTTTGACCACATGCTTGAGGGCTTTGCAAGGCACGGCTTCTTTGATCTTAAGGTGAGCATTGACGGCGATCTTAGGGTGGACGGTCACCACAGTGTGGAGGACTGCGGCATCGTGCTCGGAAATGCCATAAGGGAGGCCGCGGGGGACAAAGCGGGCATAAGACGCTACGGAAGCATGATACTGCCCATGGACGACGCTTTAGTGCTTGCTTCGGTCGATCTGTGCTCAAGACCGTATTTTTCCTATGACGCGGCTTTTAATGCCGAAAGGATAGGCGAGCTTGAGACAGAGCTTATCAGGGAATTTTTCTATGCCGTAAGCTACAGCGCGATGATGAACCTTCATATCAAGGTGCTTTCGGGCATCAATTCACATCATATCGCCGAGGCGATGTTCAAAGCGTTTGCAAAGGCGCTCGATGAAGCCGTAAGCTATGAAGAGAGGCTTACGGGAGTGCTGTCCACAAAGGGGTCTCTTTAAGCTGTATACAGCTGTAACAGAAAGGAAAAGATGAAGGGAAAAAACTTTAATACGGATAAAAAGCTGCTGATACCATGCGTTTACCTGAAAGACGGGAGGCTTGTTTCGGGCTTTAAGGATGATACTGTAATTTCCGATGAGCCTGCGGACTTTGCGGCAGATCTTGTAAGGAGAGGGGCCGACAGGCTCATTATCTTTGATCTTTCCGGGGGAGACAGGGAGCATGAGGAAAACCTTACCGTTATCAGGGAGATCACCGCAAATATTGATATTCCCGTGATCGGTGCGGGAAACATCAACCGCAGTGAGGACGTAAAAAAGCTTAAATACGCGGGCTGTTCGTCAGTTGCCCTTAACATGGCAAAAGAGAGCAATATAGAGCTTACCGAGGAGGTGAGCAAACGCTTTGGAAGGGAAAGCATCACAGCCTGCGCCGATATCGAGGAGCAGATACTTGACAATGCGGAGCTGATAAGAGGCTTTGTAGGCGACGTCATCCTTTTGAACGATGTGATAACCGATGCCTACAAGGATCTGAGGGTGTTTTGCGTATTAAACGGCGCTGACCATGAAAAGGCAAAAGCCATACTTTCAAATGAATGTGTGGCCGGCATCTCCGGAGATTATGTAAACCATTATCCGGCTTCACTCCATGAGCTTAAAAGGAAATTTGAAGACGAAGGATTCGGGATGAACATATGGCGCCATAAATTTGCTTTTGAAGAGTTTAAGACAGGAAGCGACGGGCTGGTCCCGGTGGTGGTCCAGGATGAGGAAACGGATAAGGTGCTGATGGTAGCCTATATGAACAGGGAGGCCTACGAAAGGACCGAGGAGACAGGGATAATGACCTATTATTCCAGAAGCCGCGGCAAGCTTTGGGTAAAGGGAGAAACCAGCGGTCATTATCAGTATGTCAGGGAACTGTACGGGGACTGCGATATGGACACCATCCTTGCCAGGGTGAAGCAGATAGGAAACGCCTGTCATACCGGAAGCTATTCCTGCTTTTTTAATGAAATAGTCGACAGAGACAGAAAAACAAAGAATCCCGCCAGGGTATTTGAGGAGGTCCTTTCCGTCATACTGGACAGAAAAGAGAATCCTAAGGAGGGGTCCTATACGAACTATCTCTTTGAAAAGGGCCTTGACAAGATACTTAAGAAGGTGGGAGAGGAGGCTACGGAGATAGTTATAGCCGCCAAGAACCCGGATAAGGAGGAGGTCAAATATGAGATATCCGACCTGCTCTATCATATTATGGTGCTGATGGCCGAGTGCGGACTTGACTGGAACGACATTACCGGGGAGCTTAGCAAAAGATAATGAGAAAACAAGCGCTCGATGATGAGATCCTTCTTAATATCGATAAGCCTGTAAGATATATCGGAAACGAGGTAAACAGCATAGTGAAGGACGGCGCGGGGATAGCCGTAAGGTTTGCCATGTGCTTTCCCGATCTTTACGAGATCGGCATGTCCCATTTGGGAATGCAGATCCTCTACTCTATGTTTAACGAGTGGGAGGATGTCTGGTGTGAACGGGTCTTTTCACCCTGGCTTGATCTTGCAAAGCTCATGCGGGAAAGGAACATTCCTCTTTTTGCGCTCGAGTCACAGGATCCGGTGAAGGAGTTTGACTTCCTGGGCTTTACCCTTCAGTATGAGATGTGCTATACGAATGTCCTGCAGGTCCTTGAGCTTTCAGGTCTTAATTTCTATTCAAAGGACAGAGAAAACGACGATCCGATAATCATCTGCGGAGGGCCCTGTACCTATAATCCGGAGCCCTATGCGGATTTTTTTGATATTGTATACATTGGAGAGGGAGAGGTAAGCTACAGGGCGCTTTTCGATCTCTATAAGGAATGCAGAAACGGAGACAGCTTTGACAAAAGGGATTTTCTCAGGAGGGCCTCTCATATCGAGGGGCTTTATGTGCCGTCTCTGTATGAAACGGAGTACGTTTCGGAGGATGGGGTCTTAAGCTCCTTCACGCCGCTTTATCCTGACGTTCCGGGAAAGGTGAGCAGGGTCCTTTTATCTAACCTGACCGGGGCCTGTTATCCCGAAAAGCCGATAGTTCCCTTTATGAAGATCACCCAGGACAGGGTGGTGCTTGAGATCATGAGAGGCTGCATAAGGGGATGCAGGTTCTGTCAGGCCGGAATGATTTACAGGCCCTTACGCGAGAGGGATCTTGAAGAGCTTAAGAGGCTTGCGGTGCAGATGCTTAAGAATACAGGGCAGGACGAGATATCCTTAAGCTCCTTAAGCTCAAGCGATTATTCCCGTTTGCCTGAGCTGGTGGATTTTCTCATAGAATATGCAAGAGATAACAAGCTGAACATATCCCTCCCTTCGCTGAGAGTGGACGCCTTTTCGTTAGATGTCATGAAAAAGGTCCAGGATGTTAAAAAAAGCTCCGTGACCTTTGCCCCGGAGGCCGGCACCCAGCGGCTCAGGGATATTATCAATAAGGGGCTTACACAGGAGGATATCCTGGACGGCTGCTCCAAGGCCTTTTTAGGCGGGTGGAACAGGATAAAGCTGTATTTTATGCTGGGGCTTCCCGGAGAGACGACGGAGGATATAAAGGGTATTGCCCGGCTTTCGGAAAGGATCGCAAGCCTCTACTACGAGCTTATCCCAAAGGAGGAAAGAAGGGGAAGGGTACAGATCGTTACAAGCACCTCCTTTTTCGTTCCGAAGCCCTTTACGCCCTTTCAATGGGCACGTCAGGGCTCTAAGGAGGAATTTCTTGAGAAGGCTCATATTGTAAATGATGAAATGAAGGCTCAGTTAAATCATAAGAGCATCAGATATACCTGGCATGACGCTTCGGTAAGCGTTCTGGAGGGAGCTCTGGCAAGGGGCGACCGCAGGCTTTCAAAGGTCATTGTAAGGGCCTATGAAAACGGAGCCTGCTTTGACGCGTGGACCGAAACCTTTAAGGAGGAGAGCTGGCTAAAGGCCTTTTCGGAGACCGGGATCTCAATGGAGTATTATACGGCCAGGGAACGAAAGCCTGATGAGCTGCTTCCCTGGGATTTCATCGATACAGGAGTAAGCAGGGAGTTTCTCAGAAAAGAGTGGGAAAACGCCCTTATGGGGAAGGTGACCCCGAACTGCCGGGAGCAATGCTCCGGGTGCGGTGCCAGGCGCTTTAACGGAGGGGTGTGCTATGAAGGTTAGGGTACGCTTTTCAAAGCTTGGGATCATGAAGTTCATAGGCCATCTCGATGTCATGCATTTCTTTCAGCAGCTTTTGCGGCGGAGCGATATTCCCATTGCGTATTCCTCAGGCTTAAGCCCTCATCAGATAATGTCCTTTGCGCTTCCCCTGGGGATCGGTCTTGAAAGCATCGGCGAGTATATGGACATAGAGCTTACAGAGAGAGTCAGCTCTGAAGAAGCGATACGCAGGATGAACCTTAATTCGGTAAACGGGATAGAGATTCTTTCCTTTAAGGAGCTTCCGGAAAAGGCGCAGAATGCCATGGCAAGCGTTTCGGCGGCCGACTACGAGATATGCCCGGGGAAAACGGGCTTTACCGCGGACGCGCTTAAGGAAGGGCTTTCGGGTCTTTTTTCGGAAAAGGAGATAGTGGTTCTCAAGAGGACGAAAAAGAATGAGCAGGAAATCGATATAAAGCCCTTTATATATGAGCACAGCGTAAAGGAGGACGGAACGGTTTTTTTAAGGCTCTCCTGCGGAAGCGTAAACAATATAAAGCCTGAGCTCGTTATGGGCGCTCTGTGTAAGTATATGGGAGCCGCGGCCTCAGACACCGGTTTTGCGATAAAGAGGCTGGATCTGTACAGGGAGGATATCCTTAAGCCCGGGGAGGTGTCCGGGCGCTTTATTTCTCTTGACAGCACAGGAGAACCGATCAAATGATAAGGGCAATAATTACCCGATACAACAAAAGCCTGATACTCGCCTTAAAGGATGAGTCAGGCTTTATAAGCTTTAAGCTGTACGCGGAGGACGATAAAAAGCAGGGCCCCGTTATAGGAAGGATAATAAACGGCAGGGTGGAAAAGAGGGTCGAGAATATACGCTCCTGCTTTGTCAGGCTTTCAAAGGAGGAGTACGGCTTCCTTAATGATTCGTCCTTAAAGCCCGGGACTACGGTACCGGTGCAGGTCATAAAGGCCGCACGGGGTGATAAAAGGCCCGTGCTTGACACAGAGCTTTCGATCTCGGGTAAATATGCGGTAGTTATCCATAAGGGCAAAAGCAGGGAGGCGGGAACAAGGCTCCTGTTTTCCAGAAGGCTTTCCCCCCGGAAAAAGGAGCTTTTGAGAGCGAAGCTTTCAGAATATGAAAATTCGGGTTATCTGCTGCTTCTTCGTACCAATTCAGGCGCCGTGGAGCCTTCCTTTGTAAGAGAGGAGCTTGACAGGCTGATCTCTCAGATGGATGCCATTATAAGCAGCAAGGATAAAAGAACGGATTATTCGGTCCTTTATGAGCCTGTGCCTGAGCTTGTAAGAGATCTTAACAATATCGACTTCGACTGTCTCTCTGAGGTGATCACCGATGACGAGACCGTATATAAAACGGTCCTTGAACAGTTCTATGAGGAGCTGTCCCCCGGGCTTAAAAGCAGGATAAGGCTTACACTTTACAGGGATGAGCTTCTGTCCCTGTCAGGGCTTACAGGCCTTAAGGCCGGGCTTTCAAGGGCTGTAGACAAAAGGGTCTGGCTCAAAAGCGGAAGCTATCTGGTAATAGAGCAGACCGAGGCACTGGTGTCGATAGACGTCAATTCCGGGAAGAACGAAGCAGGAGCGATAAAGGAGGATACCGTCTTTAAGATAAACGCCGAGGCTGCCGTTGAAGCCGCCAGACAGCTTAAGCTTCGGAATCTTTCCGGCATCATCATCATCGATTTCATAAATATGAAAAAGGAGAGCAATACCAAGAGGCTTGTGTCCTTACTCAGGGAGGAGCTCTCAAGGGACAGCGTTCAGACAGTGTTCGTGGACATGACCGGACTGGGACTTGCGGAGCTTACAAGGAAACGGGAGGGGCGGAGCCTTCGGGAGATGATTGAAAGATGTCAGGGGTCTGATATCTTATGAGTTGACCGACAAAAGGCTGCGAAGCAGCCTCCGGCATAAGATATATGGTGGTCAGGCTTGCCTGAAACCACCATATGTCTTATGCCGGAGAAGCCCGAAGGGCTTTTGTCGGGCAACTCATCTTATAGAAAGGAAAAACAAATTGGCTGAGCTGTCACCAATGATGCAGAATTATATGGAGACTAAGAAGGAGTATCCCGACTGTATCCTTATGTACAGGCTGGGCGACTTCTATGAGGTCTTTTTTGACGATGCCCTTCTCTGTTCAAAGGAGCTTGGACTCACGCTTACGGGAAAGTCCTGCGGGCTTGAGGAGAGGGCTCCGATGTGCGGGGTTCCCTATCATTCCGTAGAGAGCTATGTTAATAAGCTCATCCAAAACGGACGGAAGGTGGCTATCTGCGAGCAGATGGAGGATCCTAAGGAAGCAAAGGGGTTAGTGAGGAGAGAGGTCACCAGGATAGTGACCCCCGGCACCAACCTTGATATAGCGGCGCTGGATGAAACGAAGAACAATTACCTTATGTGCATTGCCTGCATGCCGTTTTCCTTCGGGATCTCGGTCTGTGATATCACCACGGGAGAGTTCCTTTCTACGGAGGTCGATTCAACAGAGGCTCTCCTTGATGAAATCTACCGGTTCGAGCCGACGGAGATAATCTGCAATGAGGCCTTTCTTTTAAGCGGCACGGATATAGAGGAGCTGAAATACAGGCTTTCCGTGACCGTATATACTCTGGAAAACCGGTATTTTGACGACAGACTCTGTGAAGACATTCTGAAAAAACATTTCAGGGTGCAGAGCCTTGAAGCCCTGGGACTTGCTTCCGGGAGCCTTTCGGTCATTGCCTCGGGAGCCCTTCTGAAATATCTCAGCGAGCTGCATAAGGGAGCTGAGATCAGCCACATAAACACTCTGTCCGCATTTAAGGCTTCCTCCTTCATGCTGCTCGACGCTGCCACGAGAAGGAACCTGGAGCTTACCGAGACCATGCGCGACAAGCAGAAGAAGGGATCGCTGTTCGGAGTCCTTGACAAAACAAAAACGGCTATGGGAGCCAGAGCCTTAAGAGCCTTCATCGAACAGCCGCTTATAAAAAAGAAGGAGATAGAAGAACGGCTCAATGCGGTGGAGGATCTTTATAATAACAATGTTGCCAGAGAGGAGCTCAGAGAATACCTGAATCCCGTATATGACCTGGAACGGCTGATGAGCAGGATAAGCTACCGGACCGCAAATCCCAGGGATCTTATCGCCTTTGCGGGCTCTGTTTCCATGCTTCCGCACATAAAGGCGCTTAAGAGTGACTTTTCCTCCAGGGAGCTTAAAAAGCTGGTGGAGGAGCTCGATCCTCTTAAGGATCTGTGTAAGCTTATCACGGATTCCATTGAGGAGGATCCGCCTGTTACAATCAGGGAGGGCGGGATCATAAAGTCCTCCTTTAATGAAAAGGTGGAGGAGCTCAGAAGGGCGAAGACAGAAGGAAAAAGATGGCTTTCAGAGCTTGAGGAGAAGGACAGGGAAAGGACAGGGATAAAGAATCTCAGGATAAGATACAATAAGGTCTTCGGCTATTATTTTGAGGTGACCAACTCCTTTAAGGCACTGGTCCCTCCGGATTACATCCGGAAACAGACCCTTACGAACGCGGAGCGCTATACCACAGATGAGCTTAAGGAGCTGGAGGACACCATATTAAACGCCGAGGATAAGCTCTTCTCACTGGAATATGAGCTTTTCAACGAGGTACGGGACAGGATATCGGGAGAGGTCGACAGAGTTTTAAAAAGCGCCCGCACTGTGGCAAGGCTGGATGCCCTTGCCTCACTTGCAGCCGTCGCGGTAAAAAACAATTATGTAAGGCCGGTACTGAATGAAAAGGGTGTTATAGACATTAAGGGAGGAAGGCATCCCGTAGTCGAGACCATGATCGAAAACGATCTCTTTGTGGATAACGATACCTATCTTGACAACAATGACAGGATAAGCATTATCACGGGCCCGAACATGGCGGGAAAATCCACCTATATGAGGCAGAGCGCCCTCATCGTTCTCATGGCACAGATCGGAAGCTTCGTACCGGCAAGGAGCGCCGATATAGGACTGGTCGACAGGATATTTACAAGGGTAGGAGCGTCGGACGATCTGGCAAGCGGTCAGAGCACCTTCATGGTTGAAATGACGGAGGTGGCAAATATCCTCAGAAATTCCACCTCAAAGAGCCTTATCATACTGGATGAGATCGGAAGAGGCACCTCCACCTTTGACGGCCTTTCAATAGCCTGGGCTGTGGTGGAATATATCGCGAACGAAAAGCATCTTGGCGGAAAGACCCTTTTTGCCACCCATTATCATGAGCTTACGGAGTTGGAGGGCAAGATAAGCTCTGTGAGGAATTACTGCGTTGCGGTAAAGGAGCAGGGCGAGGATATCGTCTTCTTAAGAAAGATAGTAAAGGGAGGAGCCGATAAGAGCTACGGGATACAGGTCGCAAGGCTGGCGGGTGTCCCGGAGGAGGTAACCAAAAGGGCTAAGGAGCTTGTAGAGCAGCTATCCGATAACGATATAACGATAAACATAAAAATGCCCGAGGAAGGAAAGGCTCCTGCGGGAAGGAAGGTAAAGAGATACGATGAGGTGGACCTTTTACAGATGTCTTTATTTGATACCGTAAAAGATGATGATATAATCAACGAAATAAAGGAGCTTGACATAGACAGGATGACTCCGATGGAAGCATTGAACACGCTTAATGTGATAAAAAACAGGATAAATAACAGGTGGTAGTTAATGGGAGCTCACATTCACAGCCTTGACGAGGAGACCATAAACAGAATAGCAGCCGGAGAGGTAGTGGAAAGGCCCTTAAACGTGGTCAAGGAGCTTATTGAGAACGCCGTTGATGCCGGGGCAAGCGCCATAACCGTTGAAATAAGGGACGGAGGACTGTCCTATATAAGGGTAACAGACAACGGTGAGGGGATCGCAAGGGAAGAGGTTCGTACCGCGTTTCTCAGGCATACCACCAGCAAGCTTAAGGACGCCTCCGAACTCATAAGCATTAACAGCCTGGGCTTCAGGGGGGAAGCGCTCTCAAGCATAGCCGCGGTGGCAATGGTCGAGCTTCTTACAAAAACCGGTGCCTCTCTTACCGGAGTGAGATACTGCATAGAGGGCTCGACGGAAAAGGTCTTTGACGACGTGGGAATCCCGGACGGGACCACCTTTATAGTGCGAAACCTTTTCTACAATACTCCCGCAAGAAGAAAATTCTTAAAGAGTCCGGCAGTGGAGGCCGGCTATATATCCGATCTCATGGAGCGGATGATGCTGTCCCATACCGATATTTCCTTTAAGCTTATCCAGGGAGGGAAGATAAAGCTTCAGTCCTACGGAAACGGGAAACCTCTTGATGTGGTATATTCCCTTTACGGAAGGGATGTGATGGAAAGCCTTATGCCGGTAAATGCTTCGGAGGGCTCGGTGTCCGTGACCGGATACATAGGCAGGCCTGCGATCGGCAGGGGCAGCAGAAGCTTTGAGATATATTATGTAAACCAGCGCTATATACGGAGCAGTCTCATAAGCGCCGCTCTTGAGGAGGCATATAAGCCGTACCTTATGCAGCACAGGTTTCCCTTTGTACTGCTTTATCTTGACATACCCCCGGAGGAGCTGGATGTAAATGTACATCCTTCAAAAATGGAGATCCGTTTTCTGAATGAAAAGCCCCTGTATGAGCTCCTGACCTCAGAGATCGGAAGGATCCTTAAGAACGCGGACATGATTGTGGAGATAAAGGAGGCGGAAAAGGCGCCGGAAATCGATAAGCCTGCTCCGGAGCCCTTTGAGGCGGTCAGAAGGGAGGAGGAGGTAAAGGCCCTGCGAAGCGTCTCTGAGGGGGAAAAGCCTCTGAGCATGCCTGAGCCTGGCTCTTATTTATCGGAAAGTAAAGCCTTATCACAGCCGGAGCCTTATACCCGGGCTTCCATGTCATTAATGGAGGAAGCAGCCTACGGAAAGGCAGAGGATGATAAGAACGATCCTCCCGGGGCAGGGGAAGCGGGACAGCTTTCTCTCTTTCCGGAGGTACGCTTCCTCTCCGGGGAGGCTCTTAAAAGGCACCGTATCATAGGACAGCTCTTTAAGACCTACTGGCTTGTGGAAATGGATGATGAGCTGTATATGATCGACCAGCACGCCGCCCATGAAAAGATAAAGTATGAAAGGCTCATTAAGCAGCTTAATGAAAACCGGGTGTTTTCACAGAACATAAGCCCCGCGCAGGTCATCACCCTTACAAGGAGGGAGGCGGAGGTATATAAAGGCTGCCGGGCTGAGTTTGAGCGCTGCGGCTTTGAGATCGGGGATTTCGGAGGCACCGATATAAGGATAAGCGCGATCCCTACCGAGCTTTACGGTATGACGGTGAGCGAATATTTTCATGACCTTCTCGATGAGCTCATGGAGGAAAAGCTTTTTGAAGGAGACAGCCCCCAAAACGGCTCCTCAGCGTTGCCGGGGGAGGGCTTCGTTTCCGATGAAATACTCCATGCCATAGCCACAAAGGCCTGTAAAAGCGCGGTCAAGGGCAACACCCTTCTTTCAGCCGAGGAAGCGCGCGCCCTTATAGATGAGCTTATGGAGCTTGAGGATCCGTACCATTGTCCCCACGGGAGGCCGGTGATCATAAAGCTTAAGAAGTCCGAGATAGAAAAGATGTTCAAGAGGATCGTATAGCAGGTCTGATATGGAGCTGTTTATCATTTCTCTCATTATTATCATAGTCCGCATAGTGACCTCCGCGTTTATCGGAGATATGCCTTCCCGTATCAGGCTTGTTTTCAGGCTGACCTCCTATTTCGGAATGCTCCTTGTCTGCGCCTTTATTGCGGGACGTGCGGGAGGCTTCCCCTATTACATGAACGGGCTGTTTGTCATCATTGTGACCTTTGCTCTGACCTTCATATTGAGACGCAGCATAACCGTGGGGAATGCGCTGGAAATTGCCATGAGCGGACTGTTGGTGTGTCTTACGGCATATGTTTTCATTGACCTGTTCAGGCTCTCAAAAAGCCCGGGACTGTGCTTTGTAAGCTGTGCGGGCTTTTATGATATCTGGTACCTTTCCGTCATAAGTCTTGAGCACGAGGAAAGACACCGTTTTAATAAGGCAGAGCTCCTTGCCGCCTCGGTGATCATCCTTTTAAGCTCTGCTGTATACGGCTTTCTCATATTCAGAGCCACCTTTTTTGCACTGAACGGCATGAGGGACCTGCTTTCTGTGCTTATCTGCACGGCAATGACCGTATACGCCCCGGTATGCATCACCGCAGCCTTTATTGCAGGAGAGCGGAATAACCGTCCCTTCCAAAACCCCTTTACAGCCTTCAGGAAAAGAAGGACCTTTACCTATAAAAGCTTTGGGGAGAAGGATCTGCACTGGGATTACGAGGGAGGCGAGCAGGAATACGACTGGGGAAGGGATCCCCGGGGCAGCAAGACCGGGAAAAAAAGAGGGTCGGGTGAGTACCAAAAAGCGGGAACAGGCCGCAGCGGGGAGCAGACCTCCTCCGGAGAAGGCTTTGAAAGCAGTATCTTAGGCGACGATGTAAAGAAGGCCATGAGGATCTTCGGCATAAGGAGCCTTAACGAACTGAGCAGGGAATCGCTTGACAGGAAAAGAAGAGAGCTTATGAAAAGATATCATCCTGATTCCGGGAGCGCGGGAAGCACGGAAAGGGCCGGGGAGATAAACGCGGCCTACGATCTCTTAAAGAGGTATATATAGGCTCTCAGATCAAAACGCGTCTTAACGTCTCGACACAGAATGGAACCTTCGCAGAGTCGTAATCTACGCTGTGAGCCTAAGTTTATAACATTGCTTTACGATGGAAAATATGAAAAACTGACAAAAAAACACGGAATGCAAAAATTTCAGAATGCAAAAATTTCACAAAAAAACACTGGAAATATACTGTATGAATTGCTACAATTATACCTGTGTGATTTGTTACTATGGCTTTCAGGGTATTCTCAGAGCCTGGTTCTAAACGGTTACGCTGATTTCAATAAACAGGAGGAACAGTTATGACAATTAATAAGGATTCCAACGGGGATGCTCTTAACATCGCATTATCAGGAAGGCTTGATACGACCACGGCTCCTGAGTTAGAGGAGGAGCTTAAGAGCTCTCTCGACGGGGTTAAGGAGCTTAGCTTTGATTTTGCGGAGCTTGCGTATATCTCTTCTGCGGGCCTGAGGGTTCTGCTTTCGGCACAGAAGCTCATGAACAAGGCCGGAGGGAATATGAAGATAAAGGGAGCTAATGAAGAGATCAAGGAGATCTTTGAGGTTACCGGCTTTAACGATATCCTTAATATCGAATGACTGAGAGCATTCTCTGCAGCATATGAAAGGTGCCTTTTAAGACACCTTTTTTTGCGCATAATTGAAATATGATTGAAAAAAAGAAGGCTGTTTTTGTCATAATATTGCTCGGGATCGTTCTGTCTCTGCTTTCGACGCTGCTTACTACAATGTCCTTTCATAAGATGCAGGCGGAGAATTATGTGCATGCCAGGCTCCTAAGCACCGTCAGCGCCGTCAGAAAGCTTAATTATGCCTTAAGCTTCGGAAAACCTCTTGATAAGTATTACGGACTGGATCATCTGCTTTACGGCATTATGGAGCTGTCTGAGGATATTCTGGGAGTGGAGGTCACGGATGAGCACAAAGCCTCTGTCCTTATTGTGGGGGAAATGGAGGAAGGGGTAAGACAGGGCGGAACGGGAGAGGAATATGAGGTAAAGTCCGACGGTATCTATGCCTTTACTCCCTTTGATTGCGGTATGCTGATACTGAGGCTTGATACATCGTCGGTAAACCGGCTGACAAAAGAATTCCTTATTTTCATGCTTGTACTGGATCTGATCCTTGTGCTCCTTGTCGGGCTTACGGTAAATATCCTGTTCGGACGCTGCGGGGATGAGATAATGATAAAAAAACTCAGGGTAAACGGTATCCTTATCCTGATAGCTTCACAGCTTATCCTCGGTGGCATAGCCATGGAAAGAATGGATCGCTCCTATAAGGATTCCATAGATCAGATCGCCCGTGACACAGCCTGCATGGTGGAAAATGATATAAACGATGTCATAGAAAAGGGCGTTCAATATGAGGAGATCACAAGAATAAATGAGTATCTTGATGAGCTTGTCCTGGATATTCCGGAGATATCCAAACTGTCCCTCAGCGATTCTGAAGTCCGCGACGGTAAAAACGTTCTCGGCTATGAAATGAACATAAGCGGAAGCGCCGACAGTGCGCTACCTTTTTTTTGTATCTACGATTACAACTGGGATCTCATCAATGAGAGAAGGATCAACAACGGGATAGACATTATTATCCTCGTTATGATCACTGTGTTTGTAAGCCTTGAGGCTGTCAGCTTTTTCACAAAACATTTTTTACTTTCCGGCACGCGAAAAAGGGGAGAGCTTTACCTTCCGGGCTTTCGTCTCTTTGTTTTTTTTGAAGGTATCGCCTTCAGTCTTGACGGCAGTTTTTTTTCGGTTTATTCAAGAAAGCTGTATCTGGCCATGGGGCTTCCCGATTCCATGTCTTTTCTCAGCGGTATGCCCCACACCATGTATTCCGCGGCAATTGTCACCGGTCTTATATTCTCACGCTCTTTGATCCAGAGGCTGGGCATGAAGCGTGTACTTTCCGTCGGTGTCATGTCAGGTGTTGCGGGTTATGTGCTGTGCGCTGTTTCCTTAAACCTTCCCATGCTCATAGCGGCGCGGTTTATTTACGGCTTCTGCAACGGACTGCTCATAAACTGTATAAGGCTTTTTGCCGCGTCCCAAAGCGATCCCAGGATACATACCAGGATCCTTGTGGATTATATGTCCGCGATAAATCTGGGAGTCAGCTGCGGCGTCGTAATAGGAGGACTTATAGCGGACGTATCCTCCTATACCGTCGTGTTCCTTACCGGTGCGGTACTGGGTTCCCTGTGCTTATTCCTTATATTGTTTGCAGGTTTTCCCGAAAGATCGGAGCGGAGCACGGAACGTATGCTGTTCTTAAGCTCCTTTCAGGAGCTGCGTATACCAAGGGTGTTAGTGTATATGTTCGCTGTAGTGCTTCCGGTCTACATAGCCACGCTTTTTGTGAGCTACAGCTTTCCTCTGTTCGGAGACGAGGCAGGCTTTTCAAATTCAATGGTCTCAGGCTGTCTTATGATTAACTATATCATCATTGCATATCTTACGAAGCCGATAGCTGACATGGTGATAAAGCATTTTCTTCCCCGGACGGCCATGGGCGTTTATATGCTCCTTCAGGCGGTCAGTATAGGGATATTTGTGATCGCACAGACTCCATTATCCGCACTGGCGGCCCTTGTACTTACAAGCTTCTGGGACTGCTTCGGCATGGTAGTCATTGATCTTGGCCTAAGCGATGTTAAGGAGGCCAGCATGGAAAAGTGTACTCTTCTTCAGATGCTGTTCGGAAAGCTGGGGCTTGTGGCGGGACCACCGCTCATCACTGCGGGGCTTCAAAACGGAGCGGCCCGGGCCACGGGGATAACGGTGATATTCCTCCTTGTCGGTTTTTTCGTATATACTGCATCATATTTTCTGATGGGGGTAAAACATAGAAAATGATAATGAAGAAACTGGTGACTTCTCTGCTCATTATATGTATTCTGATGCTGCCCCTTGCGCTTGCCGCAGGCGGTGAGGAGCCCGGAGGTGAGCCTGTTGTAATAAGGTTCGGATACGCACAGACGAGAAACTATATAGCCTTTGCGGAAGGACTCCTTGACCTGGCAAGGAAAATGGCAGGGGCGGGCCTGCTTTCCGATTCGATCCTTAAGGAATATGAGGGTGTTGATTTTGAGGAGACTTTTCAGGATGAGGATATAAATAAGCTATGGAATGATATCTGTGACGCAAATATCCCCGGTTCCAGATATCAGTTTGTCCGGGAAGCCTTTTTTGATATGAGCCTGATGGAGGAAAAGGATCATGAGAAAATGGTGAACCGCGATGATGTTGATATTATGTTAACCATGGGAACCAGGCCGGGTGTTTATTTTGCAAACAACGAAAAAAAGAATAAGTTTATCAACCTCTATGCCGCTGATCCCATAGCATCAAAGATAGTAAAGAGTGAAACGGAGCGCTATACCGACAATGCCTATGCCGTGGTTGACACCACACCCTATCTGAGACAGCTGGATGTCGGCTATAATTTTCTGCAGTTTAAGAAGCTGGGGATGGTATATGAGGCTTCGGAAACCGCTTATATTTATTCCGCTGTAAAGGAAGTCATGCAGAAATCAGAAGAATACGGCTTTGAGGTGGTATACAAAAACGTCACGGAGCCGGTTTCGGAGGATGATTTCGACAGATATTACAGAGAGCTTAAGCAGGCCTACAGGGAGCTTATTGACGAGGGTATGGACTGTCTTTATATTACAGTTTCGTCTATTGATTACGAGACCAAGCTTATGGAGCTTCTTGAGGATGCCGTGATTCCCGCCGGGGTGATGACGCTTGCCCAGGCTGATCTTGCGCCGCTTAAATACGGAGCTCTTCTGGGAGTTACCTTAACTGACTCCGCCGAAATCGCGGAGCATGTCTTCAGACAGCTTGAGAGGTATTCCACAGAGGGAGTGCCCTTTAATGAGCTGGATATGGTATGTGAGGTAACCCCGAGGATCGGTCTCAATATCACTACCGCAAAAAAGACGGGGTTTGATCCGGGCTTTAAGAAGCTGCTGATGACAGACAGGATATACAGAAATAAGGAGATACAGAAATGACCGGCGGGATGATCACAGGCCAAAAGAACCGGACTTCGGAAAACGGCAGAAGCAGAGGAAAAGGTATGCCCTTCCTTTCCGCCTTTAAGAATGCAGCAAGGCTCTTTCCCGATAATACTGCCTTATGCTTTAACGGTGCAGCCTATACCTACAGGGAGCTTGACAGCCTGACGGACAGGCTTGCGGCGCACCTCAACAGCAGAGGCATCGGAAGAGGAGACATAGTATCTGTCCTTATCAGAAGAAGCGAATATATGACCATAACCGCACTCGGGATATTGAAATCCGGCGCGGCCTATGAGCCTCTGGATGCAAAGCATCCGAAGAAGCGGATATGCTCGATGCTTAAGGATGCCGGCGCGTCCTTCGTGATCGTGGAAAAGGAATATGAGGAGCTTATCTATGATGCCGTAAGCACCGGGATGAAAGGAAGGCTTTATACCGAGGATATAGCTAAGCTTCCAAAGGCTTCGGAGCCGGTCCTGTCTGAGGCCGAGGAAAAAGATCTCTTCGTTATCCTTTATACCTCAGGCTCCACGGGAGAGCCTAAGGGGATAATGCTTACCCACAAAAATATTGCCGTCCTCCTGTCCTGGTATCTGTCGTACTATGAGGTCAGCAGTGACAGCAGAATGGGAGAACATCCGAGCTTTGTCTTTGACCTGGCAGTGCTGGAATCGCTCCTTCCGCTTGCTGCGGGAGGTGCTGTGTACATAATCCCCGAGGATATCCGTACAGACCTTTTTGAGCTGGGTCGTTTCTTTGACGAAAACGGGATAACCCACTGTACCATGACGACCACCCTGGGAAGGATGTTTGCCATGAACATAAGGTGCTCAAGCCTTAAGCACCTTACCGTGGGGGGAGAGGCCCTTATAAACGTTCGGAAGCCGGAGGGCTATATTCTGCATAACGGCTACGGTCCTGCGGAATGTACGGCCTTTGTCACAATGTTTCCCGTGCTCCGGGATTATCCGGGGAAGGTGCCTTTAGGAAAGGCAATGCCGGATGTTGAGCTTTATATCACGGACAGTAACGGGGAAAGAGTTAAGGAGGGTATGACCGGGGAGCTTTGGATAGCAGGGCCTCATGTGGCAAAGGG
>ODAI014493741.1_pt1 | contig 44945 bp, 40 predicted proteins | sample 1539321 | NCBI WGS metagenome assembly ODAI01 (sample SAMN02144231, study PRJEB22623) | gut metagenome | biome: sheep rumen | host: Ovis aries | place: New Zealand
ATGATACTACTAGACATTACCAACGGTTGGAAAACCGTAATCATGATTGTGGCAATGATTGCCGTTTTCTACTTTTTCCTCATCCGCCCCCAAAGCCAGCAGGCCAAGAAAGAGGCCGACTATCGCGACAGCCTCAAGCCAGGCGACGAAGTGATGACCGCAGGAGGCATCCACGGCACGGTGGTCAACAACACCCCCAGCCACATCACCCTGCAGATAGCCCAAGGCACCCAAATCAAAGTGGCCCGCGCCAACGTGCAGCCCATCCCTGAGCGCAAGGCCAAAAAGGGCAGCAAATAGTAAAGGGGACTTCTATAAATCACCCAGAAGGGGTGAGACTATTAATAACACGGTACAAGCCGAAGGCGCAGTGCCGTGATACTCAGACGTCAGTAAACCGCGTCCCGACGGGACGCGACAATGGAAACAAATAAATAGAACACACCTAAATAGTTATCGCTGCCCCCACCGTGCTATATACTGCTACTAGTGATATATCTTAAGCAAGTGCTCAATTTACTTATTATTGCCATCTAATTGACCTTTAATTCATGGCAATTCGTGTTAGAAAACATGCACATTTATTTAGATAAGTAATTGCTCAAATATATTTTACATATAATTTCCATCTAATTGACCATTAATGATAATTAATGGATAATTCATGGCAATTCGTGTTAGAAAACATGCACATTTATTTGGATAAGTTGTAACGACAAAGGCTCGGAGAGCCCTACACTCAATAACGCTGCATGGCCTCGGCAAAGAAGATTAGCCTACTTTGCCGAGGCCATGCAGCGTCTCGAAGCCTCCCTGCTCAATGGATCGTCACCGAATGAGTACAACCGCCACACCATCTGTGAACCACGCGTAGCCGCCTGCCACAGGTGAAGCGTGTCTCCACGGACATAGGCAATGGAGCGGTAGCTCATAGAAGTCCCCATATATCAAACTAGAGACAAAGCCTATTTCTTAAAGAAGCATAAAACTTTGAAAACTCTTTTAGTTTCCAAAGTTTTTTTCTTATTTTTGCACCCGTTTTTGAACACAAGCGGTCGGTCTGGAAATGGCCACAACGTTTTTGTTTTCAAGCAGGAACACAGAAATGGAATTAGAAGAAACAAGAGAAAAAATCATCAAAACCTCCACAGAACTCTTTCTGCGGGACGGGTGCAAGCGGGTGACCATGGACAACATCGCCACCCAGATGCACATTTCCAAGCGCACCCTCTACGAGATTTTCGCCACAAAAGAGGAACTGCTGAACGCCTGCATTTATGCCATTCACCAAGAGATAGAAAAAGGCAAAGAAAAACTTTGCAGCCAGGTGGATGAGCCGATACTGCTGGCCATCTTTCTGCTGCGGGGCACGGTGGAGACCAACCATAAGTACGACACCTTCATCGAAGACATACAGCGGTACTATCCGGAGATTTACAACCAGTTTACCACCATGCACAGCAGCCTTTTCCGTCAAGAGTTGGCCGCTGCCCTGCGGGAGGCCCAGAAGAAAGGCATCATACGTCCCAATGCTGACCTGGAGCAAATCTTCAACGCTATCCAATCGCTGATAAAATCGTGCCACACCGCCGAGACCCAGGAGCAGAAAAAAGAGTGGGTGAAAAACGTCAGCGAGACCAGCTACACCTTTATCCGCGGCTTGATGACCGCCGAAGCCATAGAGCGCTACGATGCCCAAGAGGAAACTTTCCGCCATCTATTTGCGGGAACAATAGAGAACGAAAATAAAAAATAATAGATATAGATAATGAAAAAAGCAAAACACTTACTACCGCTTTTCATTGCCCTCCTGTCCATTGCACACTTGCGGGCCCAGGAAGGGGCAGTGCTGCCGCTCTCGCTGGCCGAGGCCCAGCAGTATGCCGTGGAGCACAACTACGCCTTGCAAAACGCGAGCCTGAACGTGAAGAAGGCCGAAGCTGCCAAATGGCAGACGCTCAGCTCTATGCTGCCACAGATTTCCTCTTCGTTCGACTACAGCAACATGCTGGGATACGAGATGAGCTTCATGAATGGGATTTCCATCCCCTTGAATCCTTACGGCACCTTTGCCATGACGGCATCGGTGGCACTCTCGGCCTCGCAAATCATGGGCACCGTGATGAACGATATCTCCCTCCGCATGAGCGACATCACGCAAAAGCAGTCGGAGCTGACCACCCGCACAGGCGTGAAGAGTGTGTACACCTCTATCATGGTGATGGAAGACGTGGTGAAGTTGCTCGACTCCAGCCTGAACAACATGAACACCCTCTTGGAGGCCACCCGCAAGAGTGCCCAAGCCGGTGCCATCGAGAACATCGAGGTGGACAAACTTACCGTTCAGGTGGCCACCTTGCGCAACAGCATTACCGCCAACCGCCGCAGCCTCAAAATGCTCTACAGCTCCCTTATCCTGCAGCTGGGTGCCGATGCCAACACACAGCTTGTGCTAACCACCCCGTTGGACCGCATCATGAATGTGGACCAAGTGGCCCAGCTGACCCAAGGCAATTTCAAGTTGGAGGACAACTACAACTACCAACTGCTTCTGCAAAACGAGGACATGGCCCAGAAGCAAGTGACCAATGCCTGGCTGCAATTCACCCCCTCGCTGAGGGTATTCTACCAATATAACAACAAGACCTATTTCGGCCGAGACGAAGGCATGAACATGACGCCGCCCCAAATGGTAGGCGCATCGATCAGCCTGCCCCTGTTCCAAAGTGGCAGCCGCCTGTCTGCCATTCGCCAGGCCAAGATTTCGCAGCAGGTGACCGCCAACACCAAGCGACAGACAGAAGATGCCCTTCAGGTGGAGTATAACCAAGACTGCTACAACCTGGTTTCGGCACTGGAGAGCTATCAAATTCAGAAAGAGAATCTGGCCGTGACCAAGCGGGTGCTGGACAATACCAGCAGCAAGTACCGCACCGGATACGCCAGCAATCTGGAGGTGACCAACGCCAGCACCGATTTCATCACGGCACAGAGCAACTATGTGCAGGCCGTCATGCAGGTGGTGACAGCACAGATAGCCCTTGAGAACCTCCTTGGAGAAAGCAACAAATAAATGAATAGCGATGAGTGAACAGACAATACAATTGTCGAATAACTAATCACTAAAAAGATTCACTAACCATTAAAATAATAACACATACAATATGAACAAAGCATTCAAAATTGCCGCCATGGCCATGGCCGTGCTGAGCCTAGCTGCCTGCGGTGGCAAGAAGCAAGAAATCACCTCCAAACAGCACAAGGAGGCCGAGAAAGTAAAAGTGCAGGTGCTGCAGCCAGAGCGCATCGCCAAGACCATCGAACTCTCCTCAACCCTGGAGGGATACGAGACTATGAACATCTCGCCCAGCATCACCGGCCACATCGAGCACATCTATGTCGAAGTGGGCAGCCGCGTGAGCAAGGGCTCGCTTCTGGTACGCATGGACCAGACCCAGCTGAACACCACCCGTATCAACCTGGCCAGCGTGAAAGTTGAATTGGAGCGCGTGTCGGCCTTGAAAGAGGCGGGCAACATCAGCCAGCAGGTTTACGACCAAACCAAGGCCCAATATGACCAACTGGTTGAGACCGAACGCTTCCAAAACGAGAACACCTTTGTGAAAGCACAGTTTAGCGGCGTCATCAGTGCCAAGAACTATCAAGACGGCGAGATGTACACCGGCGCCCCCATCCTGGCCCTCACCCAGATCAACCGTCTGAAAGCCCTCATCAACGTGCCCGAAAGCTATTTCCCCTTGGTCAAACAGGGCATGAAATTGGACATAGTCAGCGATATATACCCCAACCAGACCTTCCCCGCCACCATCGAGATAGTCTACCCCACCATCGACCCCACCACGCACACCTTCCAGTGCAAACTTAACATACCCAACAGCAGCGAGAAGATTCGCCCCGGCATGTATGTTAAGACCAAACTGGCCTTGGGCGAAGTGGATGCCATCGTGGTGCCCTACCAGAGCGTGCTGAAGCTCACGGGCAGCAACGACCGCTATGTTTTCACCAACAAGGACGGCGTGGCCCACCGCGTGGCTGTCACCCTTGGCCAGCGCTACGACGACCGCATAGAGATTATTCCCGTGGTGCCCGGCGACCTGAAGGAAGGCGACCAGCTAGTGGTGACCGGCATGGGCCGACTGGTGGACGAGTGCCCCCTCGAAATCGTAACCGACTCTCTCTAAAACTCCCTTCACAGCATTATGGCAATATACAAAACAGCTATTAACAAGCCCATCACCACTGGCCTCATCTTTGTGGCCGTGGTCATATTGGGGCTCTTCTCCCTCACACGTCTGCCCATTGACCAGATGCCTGAGATGGACCCGCCCTATGTTACGGTGATGACCACCTATGCCGGAGCCAACGCCAGCGACATCGAAACCAACATCACCAAAATCATCGAAAACTCGCTCAACTCGGTCGACGGTCTCAAAAACATCACCTCCACCTCGCAAGACAACCTCTCCATCGTGTCGTTGGAGTTTGAGTGGGGCAGCGACCTAGACGAGGCACTGAACGACATCCGCAGTTACGTAGACCTCCTTTACGACAACCTGCCCGACGGTGTCAGCCGCCCCACCATCCTTAAGCTCAACAGCAGCGCCATGCCCATCATCGTCTACGGCTTCACCGCCAAAGAGAGCTATCCGGGCTTGGACAAGATATTGGAGGACAACGTCACCAACGAACTCAACCGTGTCAACGGCATCGGCAACATCACCGTCAGCGGTGCCCCTGAGCGGTATATCTATATAGATTTAGACCCCCGGCAGCTGGAGGCCTACCACCTGAGCGTAGAAGCCGTGGGCAGCGCCATCAGTGCCAACAATCTGGACGTAGCCTCCGGCACCGTCAAGATTGGCAAGGAGCAGTACCAAATGCGCGTGAAGAGCGAGTATGAGGAGAGTGCCGAAATCAACGACATCATGGTGGCCAACGTGGGCGGCAAGCCCATCTTTGTGCGCGACCTGGCCACTGTGCGCGACACCATCAAAGACCTCTCACTTGATGAGAAAATCAACGGTCAGGACGGTGCCCGCATGACCATCTCCAAGCAGACCGGTGCCAACACCGTGGCCATTGCCAAGGGCGTTCACAACCGTTTGGAACAAATCAAGAAAGACCTCCCGCCCGACATCGAAGTCACCCTTATCCGAGACCAGTCTGAAGAAATCGAAAACGCCATCAGCGGCCTTTTCAGTTCCATCTTCTACGCTCTGCTCTTCGTGGTGCTGGTGGTGTTCATCTTCCTAGGCAACTGGCGCAGCACCATCATCATCGGCCTCACCATCCCCATCTCGCTGGTCACCTCCTTCATCTATCTGCTTCTTGCGGACAGCTCGCTCAACATCATCTCACTGGCTTCGCTCACCGTGGCCATCGGCATGGTAGTGGACGATGCCATCGTGGTGTTGGAGAACATCACCAAACATGTAGAGCGTGGCGAGAGCCCCCGCGAGGCAGCCATCTATGCAACCAATGAGGTCTGGACCTCCGTCATAGCCACCACCCTGGTCATCGTGGCCGTATTCGTGCCACTGACCATGCTGCCCGGCATGGCGGGCATCCTCTTCAAAGAGTTGGGCTGGATTGTCACCATCGTGGTGTGTGTCTCCACCATCTCCGCCATCTCGCTTATCCCCATGCTCTCCAGCCTGCTGCTTAAAGAGAAGCCCTTCTTCCTGACCAAGATTGAGGAAGAGGAATACAAGCGCAAGCAAAGCCAGAAAACTTTCAGTTGGGAGAACACCCTCGGCAAGTGGTTCACAGGCGTCGAACGCTGGTATGCCGGAGTCCTCACCTGGGCCCTGCACCACAAGCGCATCACCCTGCTCATTGCCTTTGGCATCTTCATTCTCTCACTGGTGCCCCTCTTCACCGGCAAGATAGGCATGGACTTTATGAAGGATCAGGACAACGGCCGCATCAGCATCACCGCCGAACTCCAGCGTGGCACCCGTATTGAGGAGACCCTCAAGACCGCCCGCAAGATGGAGGCCGACATCGACGACCTGCTGGGCGAGTACGTCCTCGGCACCTCTACCACAGCAGGTTCCAACGACGATGCTGGTTTTGGAGCCCTCTTCAACAGCACCACCAACAACAAAATCAGCATGAGTGTGCGCTGTGTGAAGAAGTATGACCGCGACATCACGGTCTTCGAGATGCAGGAAATGCTGCGTAAGAAATTTGCCGAATATCCCGAACTCAACCGCGTCATTGTGTCCGAAGGCGGCATGGGCGGCGGCAATAACCGCCTCAGCATCGAGGTCTACGGCTATGACTTCGACAAGTCCTACCAATTTGCCCAAGACCTCATCCGGCGCATACAGCAGAACGTGCCCGGCGCACGCGACTGCAACATCAGCCGCGACGAGGACCGTGCCGAGCTGAAGATAGTCTTCGACAAAGAGAAACTGGCCTATCACGGCCTCAGCAGCTCTGCCGTTGCGGCCAGCGTGCGCTACCGCATCTATGGCATGAACTGCGGATTCCTCAAGGAGGACGGCGACGAATACAACATCGTCTGCCGCCTGAAAGAGGACTACCGCAACAGCATCACCGACATCGAAGAGCTTCCCCTCTCCACTGCCACCGGCCAGACCATCAAACTCAAGGAACTGGCCAAAGTGGTTGAGTACTGGGTGCCGCCAACCATCCAGCGCAAGAACCGCCAGCGCTACCTGACCATCTCCGTCACCCCCTACCAGGCCTCGCTGGGCGAAGTGGCGCAAGGCGTGCAGGCCGAAATTGACAAAATGAATCTCCCGCAGGGCATCCACACCGCCCTGGCCGGCAGCTACCAAGACCAGCAGGAAAACACCCGCAATATGGGCCTTCTGGCCGTACTCATCATCATGCTGGTCTACATCGTCATGGCCTCTCAGTTCGAGTCGTTCAGCAAACCCTTCATCATCTTGTTCTCCATCCCCTTTGCCATCACAGGTGTCATCCTGGCCCTCCTCATCACCGGCACCAACCTCGACATGGTGGGCTCTCTGGGCATCATCTTGCTCATCGGCATCGTGGTCAAGAACGGCATCGTGCTGGTTGACTACATCAACCTCATGCGCGAGCGCGGACTAGAACTATACGAAGCCATTGCCGTTTCAGGCCAAAGCCGTCTGCGTCCCGTACTCATGACGGCCCTCACCACCATCCTGGGTATGGTGCCTATGGCCGTCAGCCGTGCCGAAGGCTCTGAGTTGTGGACCACCTTGGGCATCGTCGTCATCGGCGGCCTGTTGGTCTCCACCATCGTCACCCTAGTCGTGGTTCCGGTGCTCTACGGCATCTTCGAGCGCAAGGGTGAAGTGGACAAAGCCGCCCGCATACGCAAGAAGTTCGTCTTCATGAACATCGACCTCGACAAAAAAGAGGGAATCAAATAGTCAACGGAGTTAAAAAGAAATCACCTATGAAAAGTATAATGATAGTCTTCAACCAGGCAAGCACCGAGCGTGTCGAGTACCTACTCGACATGCTAGAGGTGCGCGGTTTCACCTTCTGGGAGAATGTGCAGGGGCGTGGCCACCAAAACGGAGAGCCCCACCGCGGCACCCACACCTGGCCCGAAATGAACAACGCCGTCATGGCCGTCGTCGAGGACGACAAGGTAGAGGCCGTCCTCCTAGCCGTCCGCAAGCTGGACAAGCGCAACGAGGAAGTCGGCATTCGCGCCTTTGTCTGGAACATTGAACAGATGGTCTGACCACCACAAAAAGACAGAAAAACAGCACTATTAACTAACAATAGCGATTGCTGCTCCTAAAAATCACTGACAATGACTATACGTCAGTTTTCAAAAAGGTAGTACTTTTGCAAACGAAAATCAGAGAAACAACCGAACATTGTCATAACTCATAAGTCTTTGGTTTTTAGGATTAATAAATGTACGGCCGCCCCTCCTAGCCCTAGGGGCGGCTGATTTTTTAGTACGGTACAATAAACTGTGCATTTAGCCGTTATATAATAAAAACAACAAGATGGATAAAATTGATTTTGTATTAACCTGGGTAGACGGCAGCGACCCAAACTGGCTTCAAGAAAGAAAGGAGGAGAACCACCAATGATATGTCTTAACGATACTCATATGACTGATTCTGAATATGAAGAAACAACAAAGCGGATAATAGACATCTGGGAATCAATTCTACCTTCCAAATCATCATTTGAAAACGATTAACCCCTAACCCCACCGTTATTTGATTATTGCCACTATACAATTATGATGAAAAAAGCACTCACCACTTTTCTGCTGGCAATACTTCTATCTGCCGCCGTCTATGCGCAGGAAGACACCACCGCCCTCAGCGCAGCCCAGCTGCGTGACAAAGGCCTCAATGCCGAGCGTATCGGTCTGACCGAACTGGCCGAACGCTACTACCGCCAAGCCCTCTCCACCCCCGAGGGCGACCCATCGGGACAAACCCAACAGCTGCTGGGCATCCTGTGCGAGCAGAAGGAATACTACGATGAAGCCATTCACCTGCTCAACCAGAGCGGCACCTCCGAGGCCCTGGCCCACCAGGCCTACTGTCTGCTTCAGCTGGGTATGATAGACAGTGCCCTCCATGTGGCCGCACGCTCCATCGAGCTGGACACCGCCTCGGCCCTGGCCATGTCCATGATGGCCTACGTCGAAACCCAACGCGACAACCACATGAACGCCATCTCGTGGGCCAACCGCGCCCTCAAAGCCAACCCCAAATATGCCCGAGGCGAGAACGTGATGGGCTACATACAGTTTCGCAAAGGCAACCACTCCGAGGCCATGCGCCATTTCAAGAAATCCATCCAGCTGGACAGCACTCTGGCCGACGCCTACTACAACCTCGGCACACTCTATTGCATCCGCAACAGTCAGGAAATGGCCATCAAACTGCTCAAACAGGGGCTGCGGCGCAACCCCCGCAACATACGCCTCTACACCGCCCTAGCCTATGCCTACCGTATGCGCAACGACTCCCCTCGCGCCCTAGAATGCTACAAGGAAATACTCGAAATTGACAGCCTCCACACCCCCACACTCAACCGCATAGGCATCCTCTACTGCGACCAAGGCCACTACGAACAGGCCATCGCCTACCACCGCCGCGTCCTCAGCATCAGGCCCAACGATGCCTCGGCTTACAAATACATCGGTCAGGCCTACAACAAATGGGGCAAATATGACAAAGCCATACAAAGCTTCATCCGTGCCACCAACATCTCCACCACCGACCCCGAAACCTACATGTATCTGGCCGAACTCTACGGCAACCAAAAGAAAGGCGAACGCAAACAGCAGTCGGCCTACAAGAAGGCCGCCCGCCTGGGCAACAAAGAGGCCCAAGCCTGGCTGGTGAAGAAAGGTCTCGGCTGGTAGCTTCGTTTGATTTAGACACGCTTCTGACACGTTATCGACTCACTACAAAAACGCTTCCGCCCCGATAATAAAGCGGTAATCAAGCCTGTGTATACCTCATGTGAAAAGGTGCATGACCCTACAGGAACAAGCACAACCTTGCGCCAGTATGTGAGACCATGGGACTCCAAAGGAGCAAAAAGAGTGCATCTTTGAGGGCTGTATGTGGGGCCACAGCCACCGCAGCCTAAAAAGAGTCGGAGGAAAAAATATTTTCGCTATTTCAAAAAAAATGTGTTACTTTGCAAATTGTTTTTGCGCGTACAATATATTAATATGTAATAAGGAAAAGACTGATAGATATATGATTCCGCTGCAAAGGAGAATAATAAAAAAATAGATATATGAAGAATCTTGTAATTGTTGAGTCACCCGCCAAGGCGAAAACTATCGAGAAATTCTTAGGCAAGGACTATGTGGTGAAGTCCAGCAACGGACACATCCGCGACCTGGCCAAGAAGGAAATGAGCATCGACATAGAGAACCATTACGAACCCGAGTACGAGATTACCGAAGAGAAACACAAACTGGTGTCGGAGCTGAAGAAAGCAGTGAAGGAAGCCGACACGGTGTGGTTGGCATCTGATGAGGACCGCGAGGGAGAGGCCATTGCCTGGCACCTGCAGGAGACGCTGAAGCTGGACCCCGAGCACACAAAGCGCATCGTCTTCAACGAAATCACCAAAAATGCCATCCTCCACGCCATTGAAAACCCGCGTTCCATCGACCTGAACCTGGTGGATGCCCAGCAGGCCCGCCGCGTGTTGGACCGACTGGTGGGCTACGAGATAAGCCCCATCCTGTGGGCCAAAATCAAGCCTGCCCTGAGTGCCGGCCGCGTGCAGAGCGTAGCCGTGCGCCTGATTGTGGAGCGCGAGGAGGAAATCAAGAACTTCCAAAGCCACAGCTATTTCCGCGTGACGGCACAGTTCCACCCCGCCAACGGACGTATGCAGGTGTTGGCCGAGCTGAGCCGCCGCTATGACTCGCAGGAGGAGGCCATGGCCTTCATGGAGAGCCTGATTGGCTGCACGTTCAAGGTGCAGACCATCGACACCAAGCCCGCCAAACGCACCCCTGCTCCCCCCTTCACCACCTCCACCCTGCAGCAGGAGGCCAGCCGCAAGTTGGGATTCAGCGTGGCCCGCACAATGCAGATAGCACAGCAGCTGTACGAGAGCGGATATATCACCTATATGCGTACCGACAGCGTCAACCTGAGCGACCTGGCTCTGGACATGGCCAAACAAGAGATAACCAACCTCTATGGCGAGAACTACGTGAAGACTCGCCGCTACCAGACTAAGACCAAAGGAGCCCAGGAGGCCCACGAGGCTATCCGCCCCACCTATATGGAGAACACCTCCATCAATGCCGACGCCGCCCAGCGCCGCCTGTACGAACTCATCTGGAAGCGTGCCATTGCCTCGCAGATGGCCGACGCCGACATCGAGAAAACCATTGTCGAAATCAACATCTCGGGCCACGAGGAGAAATTCACCTGCCAGGGCGAGCAGGTGCGTTTCGACGGCTTCCTGAAGGTATACATGGAGTCCACCGACGACGAGCCGGAGGAGAACGTAGATTCGAGCCGCACCCTGCCCAAACTGGTGGAAGGGATGCAGCTGACCATGGACGTAGCTGAAGCCATGGAGCACCACACGCAGCACGCTCCGCGCTATACCGAAGCCAGCCTGGTGAAGAAGCTGGAAGACCTGGGCATCGGCCGTCCTTCGACCTACGCCCCCACCATCAGCACCATACTGAAACGCGAGTATGTGATAAAGGAAGACCGCGAGCCCATCACCGTGCAGAACCAAGCCATTGTGCTGAAAGACGGCTCTATACGTACCGAGAACCGCACCGAGAAGACCGGCGCAGAAAAGGGCAAGCTGTTCCCCACCGACATCGGAACAGTGGTCAACCGATTCCTGATGGAGCATTTCACCGACATCATCGACTATAACTTCACCGCCACGGTGGAGAAAGACTTCGACGAGATTGCCGCCGGCAAGAAGGAATGGCGCAAGGTGATAGACAAGTTCTATGTGCCTTTCCACAAGAATATCCGCCAGACACAGCAGAACAGCCACCGCACCACCGGCAGCCGTCTGATAGGCGTTGACCCCAAGACGGGCAAAAACCTGTATGCCAAGATTGGCCGCTACGGCACGTTGGTGCAGTTGGGCGACACCTCCAACGAGGAGAAGCCCAAATTTGCCAGCATGAAGAAGGGGCAGAGCATTGAGACCATCACACTGGAAGAGGCGTTGGCACTGTTTGAACTGCCACGCGTGGTGGGACAATTCGAGGGCAACGATGTGATAGTGAGCATAGGCAAGTTTGGCCCTTATGTGAGACTGGACAAGAAGTTCTACTCGCTGTCGAAGAGCGACGACCCCTATGAAGTGGACCTCGACCGCTGCATTCAGATTATCAAGGTGAAACGCGATGCCGAGAAAGAGAAAGACCGCCTGCGTGCCCTCTATCCGCACAAGATAGGCATGTACAAAGACGAACCGGTCTGCTCCAGCATCGGCCGTTACGGTCCCTACCTGACCTATAGAAACGAGAACTTCCGTCTGCCTAAAAATACCGACCCACTGTCTATGTCACTAGAAGAGGCTGTTGACATCATCCTCAGCTCAAGCGTGAAGAAACCTCGCGGAAGGAAGAAGAAGACGGAGGAGTAGAAAATATGTGTGGGGCAAGTGCCCCACGGAATTCACAATAGCGATAATTTAGAGCCACAATTAAAAGAAAAGGAAACAGAAGTTGCTACTGAGCATTGTCATCGTCAACTACAACGTCAAGTACTTCCTAGAGCAGTGCTTGGAGTCGGTTTTTCGCAGCGACCTGACCTTGAAAGAGGTGCCGGGCGAGGGACTGGAACTGGAGGTGTATGTGGTGGACAATGCTTCGGTGGACGGGTCGGTGGAAATGGTGCGCGAGCGGTTCCCACAAGTACACCTCATAGCCAACAGGGAGAATGTGGGCTTTGCCCGCGCCAACAACCAGGCGCTGCGCCTGTGCAACGGCGACCTGATGCTGCTGCTCAATCCCGACACGGTGGTGGAGCACGACACCTTTGCCAAATGTGCCGACTTCTATGCCACCCATCCCGACTGTGGAGGGTTGGGCGTGAAGATGATTAACGGCGAGGGCACCTATCTGAAGGAGAGCAAGCGCGGTTTCCCCACCCCGGCAGCTTCGTTCTACAAGATGAGCGGCCTCATTCATCTTTTCCCCCACTCGCGCAGCATTGCAGCCTACTACATGGGGCACCTGAGCGACGACGAGACCAATCCCATCGACATCCTGCCGGGGGCTTTCCTAATGATTAGCCGCAAGGCAATGGAGAAAGTGGGGCTGCTGGACGAGAGCTACTTTATGTACGGCGAGGACATCGACTTCTCCTGGCGGATAAAGCTGGCCGGCTTCCAGAACTACTATTTTCCTGAAACGCGCATCATCCACTATAAGGGCGAAAGCACCAAACGGGGCAGCATGAACTATGTGTATACGTTCTACAACGCTATGTCCATCTTCGTGCGGCGCTATTTCACGGGACGCAATGCTAAGTTTTTCAACCTGCTGCTGCACATAGCCATTTGGGGACGTGCCACACTGGCATGGATGAAAAGGGTGTTACAGGCCGTGGCGTTGCCGGTAGTGGACTTCGTGGTTGCTTTTGCCGGCTTCTGGGGACTAAAACAGCTGTGGGCCACCTATTGGGCAGCCAATGTAAACTACTACCCGCCCCAATACACTCTGCTGGTCATCCCGCTGTATATACTGATACTGATGCTTTGCAGCTGGCTTTACGGCGGCTATGAACGGCCGGTGAAACTGATGCGCATAGTGAAAGGCATGGCGGTGGGAACAGCACTGCTGCTGGTGTTCTACTCGCTGCTGAACGAGAGCCAGCGATACTCGCGGGCATTGCTGCTGCTGGGCTGCGGATGGACGCTGCTTTCGTCTCTAGGCCTGCGCGGGCTGCTGAGCCTGCTGCACCAACCCGGGTTTGACCTCAGACCCCAGGCACTCAGACGCTGCATCACCGTAGGCAGCGAGGAGGAGACCACACGCGTCAGACAACTATACGAGTCGTTGGGCTGTGCACAGGTGGTGAACTCGCTACACACGCTGCCCGACAGCCAGCAACTGAGCGACACCATTCACATCTATCGGGCCGACGAGGTGATTTTCTGTAGCAAAGACCTCTCTGTGCAACAGATAATTGATCTGATGACAGAGCTGAGCCAACTGCCCGGAAAACGGCAACAGGTGGAATACAAGATTGTGCCCAGCGACAGCGACTTTGTCATAGGCAGCAACAGTATCCACAGTGCCGAAGACCTTTACATCGAAGAGCTGCGCACCATCGTGAGCCCTCTGAACAGGCGCAACAAACGACTGCTTGACTTAGTAGCGGCATTGCTGCTGCTTGTTCTCTCCCCTATTCTTTTCTGGCCCCAAAGGCGCAAGCGGCTCTTTTTTGCCCACTGCTGGCAGGTGCTTGTGGGGCGGAAGACCTGGGTGGGAACCAACGGCAATGAGACGCGCCCAGGTGTCTTCGGACCCGAGAATGCTTTGATTGCCCATTCCAAACATCTGAGCCCCGAAGTGAAGGAACGGCTGAACCTACGCTATCTGCGCAACTACAAACTATCGACAGACATACAGATTCTCATCCGAAATTTATTTAACATCTAGAAGCTGTTTACATCATGAAAAAAATCATACCGCTGATGCTGATGCTCCTTGGAGCGATTGCCACGCAGGCACAAAACCGCATACAGACCTATGTGGATGCCGGCGGGGTGTTCTCGCAGGTGGAGGGCGACGAGCTGAAAGGGTTTAACCACATAGGGTTCAACGGCGGCGTGGGTGCCATAGTCCATCTGGGCGACCGTCACCGCTGGGCAATGACGTTGGAAACCAACTACAACTGCCGTGGCATATACAATAAGAAAAACTCGTCGGACAACTACTACAACATCGACCTGGACCTGCACTATGTGGACATACCGCTGACGTTGCTGTTCCGCGACCCCTACGGAGGGCTTGAAGTAGGATTGGGCATGGCATACAGCCGACTGCTGGCTCAGCCTCATGGCATAGTGAGCTTCAATCCGCGCTTTTTCATTCCCGACAGTAGCAATATGACTTTCCTCAAGAACGACTTGGCCGCTGCGGCTGAAATCAGATTTACCATCTGGGAGAACCTGAAAATGAGCATCCGCTACCAGCGTTCCGTCATCCCCATCAAAAAGGAATGGACTTTCCACATGGCCGACCGGACATGGAGCAACGACTGTTTCAACTCGTCGGTGACGCTGCGACTGCTGTGGCAGTTTGGTGAGGAGGAGAAAACACATCACAAATACAGGAAAAGAAGACGTTAGTTTTAACCTTTAACCCATCATTAAAACAAAAATGCGGATATCAGTTTTCCCCGGTTCGTTCGACCCCTTCACCACGGGGCACGAGGTGATTGTGCGACGTGCCTTGGCCCTTTTCGACAAGGTGTACGTGGCCGTGGGAGTGAACAGCGACAAGCACTATATGTTCAGTACCGAGGAGCGGCTGGCCAAAATCAAGGACTGCTTTGCAACCGAGAGCCGTGTGGAGGCCGTTGCCTTCAGCGGCATGACCATAGACCTCTGCCATCAGCTGGGGGCACAATTCATTGTCCGCGGCATCCGCAACCCTCAGGACCTGGAATATGAACAGACCGTGGCCGCCGTCAATCAACACCTTGACCCCACCATCGACACAGTCATTCTGCTCTCCGACCTTGAGCACAAAGACATCAGCAGCACCCTAGAGCGTGAACGCCTGACCCACAAACAAGAATTAAGTAACTGACCTATCGACACACCCATCCTATATCTGAAAGGCGTCGGCCCAGCAAAGGCCGACATATTGGCCAAGGAGTTTGACATTCACACCTTCGGCGACCTGCTGCATTATTTCCCTTTCAGAATGGTGGACCGCTCGCATATAAGCACCCTAGATAACTTTGACCCAGCTGAACCCTACCTGGTGTTTCGGGGTCGCATCAGTGAGTTGCACACCATCACTTCGGGACGTTCCACACGCATGGAGGCCACATTCCACGACGGCACCGGGAGCATGACATTGGTGTGGTTTCAGGGATTGAAATGGGTGAAAGAAAGTATTCGGTCTGGTGCCATATACAACGTGATGGGGCACCCCACTCTTTACGGAGGCGACTATCAGCTGGCACATCCCGACATCGAGGCCGCCAACCTCGGCGAGGAACAACCCACCCATGCCTTCCTGCCCGTCTACCGCACCACAGAAAAGGCTAAGAACCGCGGCATCACCACCAAGGCTCTGGCCCGCATGACGGAGAGCCTGATGAAGGCCATGCCCGCTTTCCTGCCGGAGACACTGCCAGCATCGGTCATAGCTAAGTATCATCTGATGGGGCGCACACAGGCATTACGCAATATGCACTATCCTAACACAATGGAGGAATGGCAGCAAGCCGTCTACCGTGAGAAATTTGAGGAACTCTTCTATCACCAACTCGACTACCAATACAGCCGCACCGACCGCCGCCGCCATTCCGTGGGGCGCATCTTTGGTGTAGTAGGCGATTGCTTCAACAATTTCTACCACAACAATCTGCCTTTCCCTTTGACCGGTGCGCAAAAGAGAGTCATAAAGGAAATCCGGCAAGACATGCGCAGCGGACGCCAAATGAACCGACTGCTGCAGGGCGATGTGGGCAGCGGCAAAACACTGGTGGCACTCATGACCATTCTCATCGCCCTGGACAACGGCTGTCAAGCCTGCCTTATGGCCCCCACCGAGATTCTGGCCACACAGCATTTCGCCAACTTCCAGAAGATGCTTTCGGGGTTGGACATCACAGTGGAATTGCTGGTGGGCAGCATCAAACCCAGCCAGAAGAAGAAAATCAAGCAACGGCTGGCCGCGGGCGAAATAGACATACTCATTGGCACCCATGCGCTGATTGAAAAAGACGTAGTCTTCAAGCAACTGGGCTATGTGGTTATAGACGAGCAGCACCGCTTTGGCGTAGAGCAACGAGCCAAGCTGTGGGGCAAAAGCACCATTCCGCCCCATGTGTTGGTGATGACCGCCACCCCCATCCCGCGCACACTGGCCATGACCCTTTATGCCGACCTAGACTGCTCTGTCATAGACGAACTACCCCCTGGCCGTCAGCCCATCCGCACCACCCACGGCACGGATGCCCATCGCGCCCTGCTGTTCAACTTCATGAAACAGCAGATTGCTCAAGGACGGCAAATCTATGTGGTCTACCCCCTTATCAACGAAAGCGAGAGCCTGGACCTGAAAGACCTCATGGATGGCTACGAGAGCCTTTCGCGCAGTTTCCCCATGCCGCAATATCAGCTGAGCATTGTCCACGGACAGATGGCCGCCGAGGCCAAGGCATACGAGATGGACCGCTTCAAACGGGGCGAAACCCACATCATGGTCTCCACCACCGTCATCGAGGTGGGAGTGGATGTGCCCAATGCTACGGTGATGGTGATTGAGAATGCCGAACGCTTTGGTCTCAGTCAGTTGCACCAGCTACGCGGACGTGTGGGGCGCGGCGGTGGGCAATCCTACTGCATCCTCATGACCAAAGACGAACTCAGCCGCACCAGCCGTCAGCGCATCGACACCATGTGCGCAACCACCGATGGCTTCGCCATAGCCGAAGCCGACCTGAAGCTGCGCGGCCCGGGCGACCTACAGGGACTGCAACAAAGCGGCATGTTGGACATGAAATTGGCCGACCTGGTGGACGACGAGCCCCTTGTGCGCGCCACCCGCGACGAAATTCACGACCTGCTTGAGGCCGACCCCGACCTGCAACTGCCGGACAACCGCCCCCTGCACCAACATATAGCCAAAAGCAACCTCCTGCCCCATTGGGACAAAATAAGCTAAACCTAAACAACTCAAATGATGATACTAAAAGCACTGCAAGGCAACTCTCTCTCCTCTGGCGAACTGAAACTATACGGCTTTTCCGATAAGGACGAACCCGTAGGCTGCATCGAGCTCTATAACTACGACCCCATCAACCGCCGTGCCGCTGTGGGCATCGTAGTCTCCAACGAATACCGCCACCAAGGCTATGGCCAAGCCATGGTCAGTGCCCTCACCCAGTTTTGCCAGCAAAACACCTCGCTCCATCAGCTCTATGCCGACATAGCCGCCACCAACCAGCCAAGCATACTTATCTTTGCCCGCGCCGGCTACCAACACTGCGCCACCCTTCGCGACTGGGTCATCCGGGCCAACCAATTTGTCGACACCTACCGCTATCAGCTAATACTAGAAAACAAAGAATAACCCCCTTTTCATCACAATCATCTAATGAAAAAGAAAATAACCATTCTACTCCTCATCCTCGCCGCAGCAATAATATTGCTTGCCATAGGCGGGATTATACTGCTGAAGAGTCAGACCCTACGCATATCCGAACCCACCCGCGTCAATGTGCCTGACAACGCCACCTATAGTGACCTTGTGGACAGCATGGAAGTGCACGGCTGCATTCCCGACCGCACAGTCTTCAACACCATCGCCCGCTTCCGCCACCTGCCACAGCATGTCAAACCCGGCAGCTATCGTTTCACCCCCGGCGACAACATTGTCTCTGTGCTGCAGAAACTCTATAGCGGCAACCAAACCCCTATCCGCGTCACCATCAACAAAAAACGCACCCTACAGCAGTTATGCGACTATCTGGGCACCAAACTAGAATACGGTGGTGACAGCCTCCTCTTCCTTATGCAGTCGCCAACCGTATGCCAGCAATATGGCGAAACGCCACAAACCATCATTGGCATGTTCCCTCAAAACACTTATGAAATCTATTGGAACATTACCCCCAAGGCCCTACTCAACCGCATGCTCAAAGAGTCCGAAACCTTCTGGGACGGGCGGCAGGCATCCCTGAAAGAACTGGGACTCTCACGTCAGCAGGTGCTCACCTTGGCCTCCATCATAGAGGAGGAAACCAACTGCAACGAAGAGAAACCCGACATTGCATCAGTCTACCTCAACCGCTACCGCATCGGCATGCCCCTGCAGGCCGACCCCACCGTCAAATTCGCCCTTGAGGACTTCAACATACGCCGTATTAAAAACGACATGTTACAAACGGACAGTCCCTACAACACCTACAAGTATGCCGGACTGCCCCCGGGGCCCATCTGTATACCCTCAGTGGCATCTATCGACGCGGTGCTAAAAAACAAAAAAACCAACTATCTTTACTTCTGTGCGAAGGAAGATTTCTCTGGCCGACACAATTTTTCTTGCACCCACGAAGAGCATCTATCCAATGCCAGAAAGTTTCATAAAGCCCTCAACGAACGAAACATAAAATAAGCCCAAACGAATCCATTTCTAACGGTCTGAAAAAAATATTGAAAAAAAAGTTGTTGATTTAAAAAAAAGTTGTACTTTTGCAATTGGGTAAGTCTTATACGACCAGCTCCCATTGAATCCCCCAGGGTAGGAATACAGCAAGGGTGTTTGGTTGTAGCGGTGCGATATAAATAGCTTACCCTTTTTTTGTGTACATATGTCAACAACCGTCATACTATCCTACGCCCTCATCATCGTCGGCATCATTGTATGGGCTCTGCTCATCCCCAGCCGCCGTCATGTTTCGCCTCGATTGATGAATTACATCAACATCTTTGGCGGGGCCTTTCTCTTTGCTTCATGCTTCATTAACCTTGTCCCCCACATGTTCCTCGGTGAGGACCCCTACCGTTTCGTCACCCCTAATCTTCATTTCAAGATAGCCGCCGCCGTCATGGTGGGGTTTCTTATTCAGCTGTTATTGGAACAGCTCACCCACGGGGCCGAACATGGACACGGCCACCTGCCTGACGAAACGCTCAATGCCACCGGACACCCAGCCATCTTTGCCCTACTCATCGGGCTCTGCACCCATGCCTTTTTGGAAGGTATGCCCATGGTGGACCTCGACGGAGACATTCATCAGGGGCTGCTCTATGGCATCGTGTTGCACAACATCCCCATTGCTCTAGTGTTGGTGGGGCTCTTCATAAGCCATGGCTATGGCTTCTGGCGGTCGTTCTGTCTGCTGCTCCTCTTTGCGGTCATGACTCCGCTGGGCTCTCTCTGCAACCTCTACCTCATACCCGAAAACGAAATGCTGCAAAGCCTCATCATGGGCATAGTGGTAGGCATTCTGCTGCACGTGAGTGTCAGCATTCTTTTCGACCACCACCACAATACTTTTTCATGGGGCAAACTGTTGCTCATCCTTGCAGCCTTCGTCGCTGCCTATTTCACCCCCGGCTGCCCCGAAATATACAGTACCTTCTAAAAAACGATTTACTGAAAAAAGATGACCACAAGCGAAACCATAAAAGATCTGCTCAGTCGCAAGGACTCCCTACGCAAATTTCTCAACATAGACAACCTCACTGCCCAAATAGCCGAAGAGGAAAAGAAAACCGAAGCCCCCGACTTCTGGAACGACCCCAAAGAGGCCCAAAAGGTAATGAAAGCCATCCAATCCAAAAAAGCATGGGTGACCGCCTTCAAAGAGGTGGACAACAGTTGCGGCGACCTTCAGGTGCTGGGCGAATTCTTTGAAAGTGGCGATGCCACCGAAGAGGAAGTACTTGCCCAGATAGCCATCACCCAACCTCTTGTCGAAGGGCTGGAGCTGAAAAACATGCTGCAAGGCGAGAGCGACCACTTCGATGCAGTTCTCTCCATCAATGCTGGTGCCGGTGGCGTGGAAGCACAAGACTGGGCCGAAATGCTCATGCGCATGTATATGCGCTATGCCGAGACCCACAACTACAAAGTGGCCATATCCAATATGCTCGACGGAGAAGGTGCCGGCATCAAAAGCGTCACCATGCAGATTGAAGGCGAATACGCCTATGGCTACCTCAAGAGCGAAAACGGTGTGCACCGTCTCGTGCGTGTCAGCCCATTCAACGCCCAGGGCAAACGCATGACCTCCTTTGCATCAGTCAGCGTCACCCCACTTGTCGACGACACCATCGAAGTGGTGGTCGACATGTCGCGCCTCAGTTGGGACACCTTCCGCAGCGGCGGCGCAGGTGGTCAGAACGTCAACAAGGTGGAGAGCGGCGTACGTCTGCGCTATCAGTATAAAGACCCTTACACTGGAGCCGAAGAGGAAATACTCATCGAAAACACCGAGACCCGCGACCAGCCCAAGAACAAAGAGAACGCCATGCGACTACTTCGCTCACAACTTTACGAGCGCGAACTCAAACACCGCCAGGAAGAGCAGGCCAAAATCAAAGCCTCACAAAAGAAGATTGAATGGGGTTCGCAAATCCGCAGCTATGTCATGGACGACCGCCGCGTGAAAGACCACCGCACCAACTACCAGACAGGCGATGTCACCGGTGTGATGGACGGCAAAATTGACAACTTCATCAAAGCCTATCTCATGGAATTCGGTGCCGAATAAATCGTTCTACATTCCATCCTTCAAATAACAAATGTGCCCTTCAAAGGAATAGCCTTTGCAGGGCACGTTTTTTTTCTATCTCAGTTACTGTGAGAGGAAGTACGGAAACCAATAGAGGAGTGGGGGTGAATAGGGTTACGGCTTTGGCGTTCGCGGAGCTGACGCTCATACTCTTTCTCGGTTTTGATATCTACAGAGGGAGTAGTGGTTTCGATTGCCTCAACCATAGAGGCCATACTAATTTGGTGGAGTAATCCGTCTCTGATTGTCAATTGGAAAGACTTGCGACAGGCTTTTTTGACGGTGTAACTGATGTCGCTCATAGTGAAATGCTCGGTAAGGTCGGCCAGACGGTCAAAATCAATAGCCTTGTCGCAAGGCTTATTTTTTAGTTCCATCTTTAACAATGCCAGTCGGTTGGATTTGTCGGGCAAGGGAACATAGACAATCTCCTCTATGCGGCCCGTCCGCAGTACGGCCGGGTCGATCTGCTCAATTCGGTTGGTTGTACCGACCACAAAAATACCGCGCTGACTGCAATTCTCCAACTGAGTGAGAAACTCGTTGACCTCACCGCTGAGACTCACGTTCTCAATCTTAGAGCGAGACGGAACAATGGCATCTATTTCATCAAAGACCAGCAGCGTAGGCGCATTCTTCTGAGCTTTATCAAAGAGGTCGGCAATCATCGACTGACTACCATGGATATAGGTGGAGCCTAATTCACTGGGTCGGACAAAGGAGACACTAATGCCAACCTCTTCGGCCAGACGTGAGGCCAGGTAAGACTTGCCGCAACCTGGAGGTCCATAGAGCAACATGCCGTTGGGAGGCAGTATACCAAACATTTTGGCAGTTTCAGGATTACGGAGTACATTGATGAAATTTTCGATGAGGTCATTTTTCAATTGCTCCATGCCGGCCACCAACTGGAATCCTTGCCCGGCTTTCTTGTCTATTCGGGCGGTAGTTTTAGGTTGGCCATCGTCAAGACGTGAAAAGAGAAACTCATCATCGTCGTCATTTAAATCAACATCATCCTCATCATCTTCTTTTTCAACTGTGGGCTGGGATGCAACCACTTTTGTAAGCTCCCTGAAAAACTCATCATGAAATTCCTGAATATTGGCATAACGAATATCGCTACTCGAAAGAGCCTTTTTCAACACTTCCCTTAAAGACTCTGGCAGCTCGTCTAGCCGAAGCTCTTTTGAAAGTAGTTTATTGAGTGAGGAATAACTTTCATCAATCAAACTGCTGGGCTGCCAATTATCAAGACCCCATGGTAAAGAGGTCGTGAGTAATTCATATATGATCAGTGCAATAGAATACACGTTGCTATTGGCCATATAGGAACCACCAAGAAATTCAGGGGCACAATATTTCATATTGCTATCATTAACTGGAACACAGCAACTCGGACTACCGATTTTCTCAACATGTCGCAAACCAATGAGATAGGGGGACTGTTGACCATTATCTAGATTAAGTACGATGTTCTTGGGGGCAATATTAATATGGGCACAGTCGGGCAGTATGTTATTAAATTTACAAATCAGATTACTCAGATTCAGAGCCAAGTCCTGCCTACTTTTGACTTCAATGGACTCAGAACAAGTCAGGTAGCTATCCAGTCTAATTCCATAAATAAAGCTCTGACTTAACCAACATAGATGGTTTGGCTCGTGCGTTTCACCAATGTCGTACACCTCGGGCGAAACCCTCTTTTGCAGGATATAAGCATAATAGAATTCAGATGGTACTTCCATGCCAAACAACTGGCAATTCACCCCATGGAAAAGGTCCATATCGTAAATAATCAATACGGATTTCTCCTGCTTCTCGTTCTGGACACAATAGACCATTCGGTCTTCATACTTGTCACTCAATACCCTATCAATAGTATAGCCATAGAACTTCTTTCCTGATGCTAATGATACCATGGTGCTTATTTTTTTGATTGTGAGAATTTTGTAACAGATCGAAGGCCTAATGGGCCTCCGCTCTCAGCAGTTTCTTGTAAGGACCCTTGCGTAGGCACTCTATGCCGTGGCGCACCAGTTGGCGTACACGTTCGCGGGTGAGGCTCAAGCGCATGGCTATCTCCTCGTAGGAATAGGAGCGGTCGCAGCCTATGCCAAAGAAGAGCGTGACAGCTTCGCGGTCGGTGGGTCTGAGCAGGTTGAGGGCTTCCTGTAGCAAACGGTTTTGCGACTCGTTGATGAGGCGGTCATCGGGGTGAGGGGCCTCTTCGTCGATGAGGAAGTCGGCCAAAGTGGCACTATCGTCCTCGCCCACCGGAGTATCAATGGAGCGGTTATGCTTTGCGCCACCTTGGAGCCAGTCCAGCGGCACCTTCTCGTCGCCCATGGCTTCGGCCACTTCCTCGCGCGTAGGCTGGCGTTCTAGCTCTTGCTCCATATAATGACTCTTCTTGCGAGCCTTATTGAGCATCATGGCCTGATTGGCGGGCAGCGAAACCACGTTGCTCTCACGGTCTATGGCCTGCATGATGGACTGACGTATCCACCAGACGGCATAAGTGCAGAACTTGAAACCACGGGAGGCATCGAAACGACTGGCTGCCGTGATGAGGCCGATGTTGCCGGCACTGATGAGGTCGGGCAGGGGGACCCCGTGACCCTGATATTTTTTGGCAGCCGAAACCACAAAACGCAGATTGCCACACACAAGGGCATCCAATGCCGCTCGGTCGCCTTTCTGTATTTTCTTGGACAGCTCCACCTCCTCTTCCAAGGTCAGGCGGCGTTCTTTGGCAATGTCTTTCAGATAACTTTCCACCGAACGAAACTCACGTGTAGTAACGCTCTTGCTAATTCTCATTTCTTTCATGTTTTTGTTTTTTTTAGATGTAAATGACATTTTTTATTAAGCGTGTCCACCCTCTCTCGGCTTCTCTCGGCGAAGTCGAAATTTGTATTTTTTCATGTGTGACATGCACAGTTTCATGCAGTCTGCAATTCTCAGCAGACACACAATGGACTGACACCTGTCGTTGTTTTCACTTTCGGACGGGCTGGATGGACTCAGCCTCGGCTCCTGGGTTTGTTCGGGGGAGAATTATTCTCTCAAGTTAGGTTTCTTCATAATTGTGCTTACTTTTAATTACTTACATTTGATATCTGACATTCAACAAATTACATAGAGACTATTTTTATGCAGGGGGCTAAAAATATCGCTAAGTATTATTATCCATAGCGATTTAGGCAATCTCTTGTTAGCTTTGTTTCGCTGACAAAAGTACACTTTTATTTTAACATGGCAAAATGGAAAACACATTTTGTTATGTTAAAAATTCTATCTATATGAAAATGAATGGGCTTTTGAGGGCTATTTTTGACTCATTTGGTCGAGTTTTTTCTCTATGCGGTCCAGCTGCTCCTTTATGTCGTCATTGTTGTCGGCCGCCATGGCGTCGACAAAGATGGAATTAATGAACGACATGCCTATGATGCCGCCACCGACCAGCAGAATGCAAAAATAGATTCGCACCACATGCACCCATATGGGCGAGAGATGGGTCGTGATGGCATTGGGTATCTCATACCAACCCTCCACCGTGAATAGTTGAAAGACAGCATATATAGAGTCTAACGGAGTAGCAAAATACTCGGGAGCCACCGTGCGGAAAAGCATACAGTTGACCCCTGCAATGACCACCAGCAACACCGCAAAAGCCAGAAAGATGGCATAGGACTGGCGCATGGCCAATCTAAATCCGGAGAGAATGTGTTGCAGGTTGGGGAAAAGGCGTCCTGCTCGGAATATCTTAAAGACGCGCACAGTCCTGACCACCAGAAGAAACGAGGTGTTGAAAAAAAGGCTGGGGAAAAAGATCAACAGCAGCGACGGAACCGAAAGAAGGGTAATCACGCCATCGAAACAGTTCCACCCATTGCGCCAATAGCCCTTGAAGCCATAGTGTATGTGTTTGACTATCATTTCCACAATGAACAACAGCGTGCAAAGCACATCTACCATGACCAACCATGGCCACTCCACCCCACTCTCCTGTATGAGTATGACCAATGTGTTCAGCAAAATAACTGCCAAGACAAATCTATCGTTCAGAAAAAGTTTTTTCATTCTGTCGTCACTTGGATTTCACAACTAGTATTGAGTATTTTTTCCCACTCCACGGCAACTCGGCACTTTTGGTAAAGTAATGCATAGTCGTTTACCCGCTGCTGCTCGACGGCTGTCAACTGGTCACGGTATTTTTCCCAGTAGACATCGGAATAGAGTCGAAACTGCTGGTCGGAACGCACCCAGTCGGCATCTGTATAGTCCGCCCCGTGCTCTTCAACTTCGGCGACAAAGGAGCCATACTTCTCCACATAGTTTTCCTTACCGTCCAGCACGCAGCCGGCAAAGGCAGCCGAAAGGAGGACCAAAAGGAGAATTCCTCTCATGAGGTACAAAGGAGATTGGGCTGCGATAGACTTCATCTTGGCGGGCACTATTCGTCGTGGTGGTGGTCGTGATGGTGGTTGAGATAATCGTGAGGCGTAACCGAAAGGTGGCGCAAGGGGGTGCCGTCAGAGGCCAAGTATTTATAGTTGACCGTAACGCCAGAACTACGGTACAGAACATCATGTGCCAAGGCGTGAATGACGCCCTCTTTCTGTTCGGCCAGACTGTGGTCAAGTTCGGCTTGGTCTATCTCGGAAGCAGGTTGAGCCAGGGTGATTGTGAAGCACAACTGCAAAGAATCTGGTTTGAAAGTGCAGGCTGTGATGGAGGCATTCTCATCCATCTTTTGCGGAGCCATGAGCTGAGTGGCGCGGGCTTCCTGCTGAATCATTACCTGGGCGGCATGTCGCATCTTGTCCTCGCTGGGCTGCTGGTTGAGCTCATCGCTTGACAGAGTGAGGTTCTGCAAAATACGGCCGTCGGTGTCGCGATAGAGGTATCTGACCGATGCTTGGTTTTCCCTGATTTGTTGGGCCAGGTAGTCTTGGTCGAATGAGACGATGGCCTGCACGCGCAGGTCGTCGGCAGAGATGTTGGTGAAATAGTTGCGCATCAGCTGCATAAGGCTCTCCGTACCTTGCAAGATGGAGTTGTGATAGACAACCATGTTTTCCTCTCGGTCGAAGGTGACGCTGTCAAGCTTCATCGTGTTTCCCAACGCAGGAGTCTGGGAGTTGACCACCGAGACGGCCTCAGCCAAGGAGAGGCGGCGTTCCTTTTTATGGTTAGAGTTGATAATGACCAGCACGACAATCAAGACCACTATTAAGAGCAATGCGGCCATCAGCCAATACCAAACCCTGGCAATCTTTTTTTTCAAGTGCTGGGTTGTCGTCGGCTGGGAGCTGTCGAAATGGCTTGTTGCCGTCTTTTTTTCATCATTGGCAGTGTTTGTGTCCATATCACTAACGAGTTTATTTACTTTACTATCATTCTATTACTTATCTTCAACCGATTTCCTCTCTTGCTTGCAAATATACAAATAATAGTTTGTATGAGCAATAATTTTTATAAATGAGCTCATTATGACCAAGTGTCGGCCTAATGACCGATTGGGATGTAAATCAGTCAATAAAAAAAGGCCCCAAAAAAGGGGGCCTTCGAACACTAAAACATTAAGAAATCTTTTTCTTTGAATATGTTTATTCAAAGAAAACACCTTAGAACGTTACATGTTTTTGAGGCGCTCGGTAAGCATGGGGACAATCTTGTGGAGGTCGCCCACGATGCCGAGGTCAGCCACGCTGAAGATGGGAGCGAATTTGTCCTTATTGATGGCAACAATGAACTCGCTCTCTTCCATACCGGCGAGGTGCTGGATGGCACCGCTGATACCGCAGGCCATATAGAGGTTGGGACGGACGGTCTTTCCGGTCTGGCCCACCTGACGGCTGGCATCCATGACGCCTGCATCAACCATAGCACGGCTGCTGGAGACTTCGCCGCCGAGTTCTTTGGCCAGGGCTTCCAGTTTGGCAAATCCTTCCTTGCTGCCTACGCCACGGCCACCGCTGACCAGCACTTTGGCCTGGCTGATGTCGGTGATGACTTTCTCCTCCTTAACGGTCTTAACAATCTTTACGCGGCTGATTTTGGCATCGTCAAAATTGACCTTGTAGTCAATCACTTCGCCCTTGCGATTGGGGTCGGGAGTGAGTTTCTGCATAACGCCGGGACGAACGGTAGACATCTGCGGACGGGGGTTTTTGCAGAGGATGGTGGCCATAAGGTTGCCGCCGAAAGCGGGACGGGTCATGCGGAATTCCTTCTCCTCGTCGCTGATTTCCAGCTTAGTGGCATCGGCAGTGAGGCCGGTGACATTGCGGGCAGACACACGGGGACCCAAGTCGCGGCCGATGGTGGTGGCACCAATCAGAAGGATGCTGGGCTTGTACTCTTTGATAATCTGGGTGATGGCCTCGGTGTAGGGCTCGGTGAGATAGGTCTCCAGATGGTCATCGTCGCAAACCAACACCTTGTCGGCACCGGCTGCGATGAGGCTCTGAGCCTGATCTTTGATATTCTTGCCCAAGAAAATGGCTACCACTTTCTCGCCCAGGGCGTCGGCCAGCTCTCGGGCCTTACCTAACAGCTCAAGTGCTACATTCTGAATCTTGCCATCGCGCTGCTCGGCAAATACGTAAACGTCTTTATAATCTGCTAAATTCATGGCTATTAGATAATATGTTTTTCTTTGAGTTTATTGACGATGAGTTCCACGGCCTCTTCGGGAGTCACCTCGAAGGTTTCGCCAGCAGGTTTGAGCTGCTTGGGGAAGGACTTGAAGACAGAGGTGGGGGAACCAGCCTTGCCGATACGGTCCTCGGGAACATTGATGCGGTCGGCACCCCAAACTTCCACTTCCTTGTCATAGGCGGTAACAATGCCGTTGACAGTCATGTAGCGAGGATGGACTGCGCTGGCCAAAGCAGTGACCACACAGGGGGCCTGCATCTGAAGGATTTGGTAGCCGTCTTCCATCTGCTTGCGGATGGTGAAAGTCTTGGTGGCCTCGTCGTACTGGAGGTCTTCCATATAGGACACCTGCGGCAGGTCGAGGTGCTCAGCAATCTGGGGACCCACCTGGGCAGTGTCGCCATCGATGGCCTGACGGCCGGTGATGACCAGGTCGAAGTCCATGGTGCGCAGCGCACCGGCAATGGCACTGGAGGTGGCCAGGGTATCGGCACCGCCAAGTTTACGGTCGGTGAGCAGGATGGCACGGTCGACACCCATAGCGAGGGCTTCGCGCAGGATGGCCTCTGCCTGGGGCAGACCCATGGTGATGACGGTAACGTGGGCACCGTATTTGTCTTTCAGCTGGAGAGCAAATTCCAGTCCGCCCTTGTCGTCGGGGTTCATGATGCTAGGAACGCCCTCACGAATCAGCGTGCCGGTCTGCGGATTGATTTTCACCTCAGTGGTGTCCGGCACTTGTTTTATGCAAACTACGATTTTCATTTTTTCTTCTGAGTATTCTGATTACTCCGAGTATTCTGAGTATTCTAATGGTTATTATTTGAACAATTTACCGGCGATGACCATGCGCTGCACTTCACTGGTGCCTTCGTAGATTTCGGTAATCTTGGCATCGCGCATCATGCGCTCAACGGGATATTCGCGGGTGTAGCCATAGCCGCCGTGGAACTGGACAGCCTTGGTGGTCACCTCCATTGCGGTCTCGGCACTAAAGAGCTTGGCCATAGCGGCATCGGCACTGTAGGGCAGGCCGTGGTCTTTCTTGTAGTGAGCCGAACGGCAGAGCATACGGGCTGCCTGCACCTTGGTTTCGAGGTCGGCCATCTGGAACTGAGTGTTCTGGAACTGGCTGATGCTGCGGCCGAACTGTTTACGCTCTTTGGTATACTTGACTGTCTCGTCCATGGCACCCTGAGCAATGCCGAGGGCCTGGCAGGCAATGCCGATACGGCCGCCGTCGAGGGTCTTCATGGCCAGGCTGAAGCCTTTGCCAATCTGGCCGAGGAGGTTCTCCTTGGGAATGCGGCAGTCTTCGAAAATCAGCTCGGTGGTGGCGCTGCCACGGATGCCCATCTTCTTCTCTTTCTTGCCAATGCTGAAACCGGGAGCGGTCTTCTCAACGATAAAGGCACTGATGCCCTTGGTGCCGAGGCTCTTGTCGGTCATGGCAATGATGATGAACACATCGGCATAGCTGCCGTTGGTGATGAAAATCTTGCTGCCGTTGAGCACCCACTGGTCGCCGTCAAGGACAGCGGTGGTCTGCTGACCGGCAGCATCGGTACCGGCGTTGGGTTCGGTGAGACCGAAAGCACCAATCCATTCGCCACTGGCGAGTTTGGGCAGATATTTCATCTTCTGCTCCTCGGTGCCGGCTTCCATAATGGGGGCTACGCAGAGGCTGGTGTGGGCAGAGAGGATAACACCGGTGGTGGCACAAACGCGGGAGAGTTCCTCTACGGCCATACCGTACATGATGTTGGTACCACCGGCACCGCCGTACTCGGTGGGGACGGGAATGCCCATCAGGCCGATTTTGGCCATTTTTTTGACGGTCTCCATCGGGAAGCGTTCTTCCTCATCGACTTCGGCTGCCAGGGGCTTGACTTCTTTCTCTGCAAATTCGCGAATCATCTGCAGGAAGAGCTGTTCTTGTTTGGTGAAACTAAAATCCATATTATTTTTCTAGTTTTGTGTTTGGTCGGAAGCTCTGTGGAGGAGACTGCGGGAGCGGTCCCCCTCCTTGGCTGCCAACTTCATTATTTAATTATTTTACAGCAATGGTCTCAATCTCGACCAGCGCACCCAGCGGCAGAGCCTGAACGGCAAAGGCGGCACGGGCAGGGCAGTCGGTGGAATAATACTTGGCGTAGACCTCGTTCATGGGTTTGAAATATTCCATGCTGGCCAACAGACAAGTGGATTTGACCACGTCTTTGAAGGTGAAACCAGCCTCGTCCAGAATGGCCTTGATGTTCTGCATCACCTGCTCGGTCTGGGCTTCGATGCCTTCGGGTATTTTTCCCGTGGCGGGATCGATTGGCACCTGGCCAGAAATGTAGAGAGTGTTACCTGCCAAGATGGCTTGGCTGTAAGGTCCGATGGCTGCAGGAGCCTTAGGGGTATTGATAACTTTCTTCATAATGATACGTTATTTATTATTTTATTGTTTTTATTATAAATTGAATTTGCAAAGATAATATTTTTTTTTCGATTATCGCATTATTGGCAAAAAATATCTTATTTTTATCATTCCCGACAATCACCAACAATCTAATATATAACGTTTTTAGCGACGAGTAATTGGTGGTGAGCGATTCTTTTTAGTGATGAGTGATAGGTGATGAGAGATTCGACAAATGTTTTATTTTAGCGATTAGTGAACAGTGAATTCAGTGTATGGCATACAGGGTTTAGCTTGCAGCGATGTCTGCCGTCCTATTGCACATTGCACACTATTCATCGCACACCATTATCACCCATCACAATTCACTAGTAAGCCCCTACCGACCCGCTTATGAATTGGGTTGGAAACGAATATGAATTGGGTTGGAAACGAAGAGGATCAGAACCGATAGCAACAGAGAAGTGTTGCAACGCACCTTGTTCACCGCATTAAAGCCCAAACCAATGCCTCCGCAGGCAAAGTGGGCGCGTTCGGTGGGGAGAAGCCCCATTCTGTGTGGGAAGGCGCAGTCTCTAGCCACGGGCGCTTGGGCGAAACTCATGGGCCATAATAATCACGATTTTGCATCATTATATCACCTGCGAACCGGGGCGTGCAATGTTAAAAAAAAGTGCAAAACATAAAAAAAAAGTATGATAATTCAAAAAATAATGTATTTTTGCACCCTTGAATTAACATAGAACAATTAATAAATATATACAAACGATGAAAGATATTTTTGCAAGAATCAAAGAGTCTACTGGCGGTCCTCTGGGCCAATATCGCAAACTGGCCGACGGCTATTTTTATTTCCCCAAGCTGGAAGGCGAGCTGGGACCCGAGATGACCTTTAACGGCAAGAAAGTGCTCAACTGGAGTTTGAACAACTACCTGGGTTTGGCCAACAATCCCGAGGTGCGCGCTGCCGACGAGGAGGGCGCCCGTCGCTGGGGCCTGGCCTACCCCATGGGAGCCCGCATGATGAGCGGCCACACCGCCCTGCACGAGGAGGTGGAAGCCATGCTCTGCGAATACACCCACAAGAAGTACGGCTACCTGCTCAACTTCGGCTATCAAGGACAGATTAGCATCCTCGACACCATCGTCAGCCTGCGCGACGTCATCGTCTACGACAGCGAGGCCCACGCCTGCCTCATCGACGGTTTCCGCGTGACCGGCGCCAAGCGTTTCAAATATCAGCACAACGATATCGACAGCCTGCGCAAGCAACTCACCCAGGCCACTGCCTTGGCCGAGAAGCAGGGCGGCGGCATCCTGGTGGCCACCGAGGGCGTCTACGGCATGGAGGGCGATCTGGGCGCCTTAGACAAGATTTGCGCCCTGAAGAAAGAGTTCGACTTCCGCATCCTCATCGATGATGCCCACGGCATGGGCGTGATGGGACCCGAAGGCCGCGGCACCCACACCCATTTCCACTGCGAGGACGACATCGACCTCTACTTCTGCGCCTTTGCCAAGACCATGGCCATCATTGGCGGTTTCATCGGTTGCAACGACCCCGACATCATCACCTATCTGCGTTTCAACATGCGCAGCCAGATTTATGCCAAGAGCCTGCCCATGGCCATTGTCTACGGTGTCAAACGCCGTCTCGAAATCATCAACCAGCACCCCGAGTTCCGCGAGAAGCTGTGGGAACTCTCCAACTACCTCCAGCACTCGCTGCAGGCCGAAGGATTCAACACCGGTGTCACCGAGTCGCCCGTCACCCCCGTCTTCTTCCCCGGCGACGTCAACCAGGGCACCAACGTGGTGGTAGACCTGCGCGAGAATTATGGCATCTTCTGCTCCATCGTGGTCTATCCCGTCGTGCCCAAGGGCCAGATTATGCTCCGCATCATCCCCACCGCTGCCCACACCAAGGAACAGGCCGACCGCACCATCGCCGTCTTCAAGGAGGTGAAGAAGAAACTGGATGCAGGCGAGTACAACAAGCCCATGCCCGACATGCACATCCGCAAATAGTTCCCGTGCGACCCCACCCAAAGGATTGGAACCAATAAAAACAATGTAATTAGGAATAAAAAATATGACTATCCGCATCAATCTGAAGATGTCTTGAAGGGACTAACTCTCTATAACCCCAGACAAGAAAAACCCCTTTTTTCGCAGTCTGGGGTCATGGCATCCAGACTTCTCGGCATCCCGAAGGGTCGCGATTTCAACAGTTCAGACCTTTGCGAATAATCATGATAAACAAACAATTGAACGTGAAATATAAACTTATTTGTAAGAAATGCGGCAAAACCATCGGCACCTTCCGCGAGTGGTTTGCCAACGACCAGAAATGTGAGTGTGGTTCCAATTATGCCGAGGTGGTCTACCCCGAGACCCACTACCGCAACCTGCCCGACTACTTCAAGGACGATGTGAAGAGTCACTTCCACTATTTCGAATACCTCCCCCTCGAACACAAAGAGAACATCGTCTCCCTGGGCGAGGGGGCCATTCCCATGGAGCGTTGGGAGCACATGGAGCGCACCGCCAAGGAGCAGTACGGCATTGATTGCAAAGTGTATATGTACCGCAACGACCTCAACGGCGGCACAGCCTCTTTCAAGGATGTCAGCGGCTCCTTGGCCGCTTCGGTCATGAAGGAAAACGGCGTCAAGGAGTACTGTCTGGCCTCCACCGGCAACGCCGGCACGGCCTACGCCACCTATCTGGCCAAGGCCGGCATCAAGTTCACCTGCTTCAGTCCCAGCTGGGTCGACGACAAGACGGCCGACAGCATCCGCAAGACTGGCCAGACGCTTATTGTAAGCAAGGGCACCTACGGCGACGCCAAGGCCGAATGTGCCGAATATCACAAGCAAACCGGAGTCATGATGTCCTGCGGCAACACCGACCCCATCCGGGTCGAGAGCAAGCGCACCATTGTCTTCGAGTGCCTGCGCCAATTGGGTCAGCTGCCCACGGTCTATATGCAGGCCGTGGCGGGCGGCACCAGCCCCATTGCCTTCGAGAAGGGGTTCCGCGACATTCGGCCCGACTATCCCCAGTGCCACATGCCCCGCATGTTGCTGGTGCAGCAGGACGAGTGCGACCCCATGGTCACCGCTTGGGAGTGGGCCAAGGAGCACAACTTCCCCATCGATTTCGAGCACCACTACGAGGCCAAGAAGGACTGCCACACCCGCATCGGCATCCTCACCGCTGCCAATCCTGGCAACTATCCCATCGTGGCCCCGCTGGTGCGCAACAGTGGCGGCGACTTCATCCGTGTCGAAGAGGCCAGCCTGCCCCAGTTCGGCCTGCAAATGAAGCGCGAGACTGGCATACTCATGGGACCTGCCTCCATGGTCTGCTATGCCGGTTTCTACCGCGCACTGGAGCAAGGCCTCATCAAGCAAAATGACGTCGTCCTCCTCAACTGCGGCGAAGGCAGCCTCCGCTCGCAGTGGTTTGTGGACGAGGTGGCCAAATTAGAGAACAAATGATCGACTTCCACAACAAAGTTGTTTGGATAACGGGGGCTTCGTCGGGCATCGGCGAAGCCTCTGCTTATCGTTTTGCCAAAGCCGGGGCCACCCTCATCCTCACCGCCCGCCAGGCCGAGAAATTGGCACTCGTGGAGGAGAAATGCAGGTCTCTTGGCTCCCCCCAAGTGAAAACACTCCCCTTCGACATTGCCCAACTTGACCAGTTGGAAGCCCTTGCCACACAGGCGTGGGAATGCTTTGGCCGCATCGATGTTTTCTTCAGCAATGCCGGCATCAGCCAGCGCGGCACCACTGCCGACACCGACCTCAGCGTCATCCGCCGCGTCATGGACCTCGACTACTACGCCCCTGTCATTCTCACCAAAGCCCTCCTGCCCGGCATGATAGCCCAGGGAGGCGGCCAGCTGGCCGTCACCACCAGCATTGCAGGGCGGTTCGGCTTCCCCATGCGCTGCGCCTATTCCAGTGCCAAGCACGCCCTCTATGGCTTCTTCGAGACCGTTCAGGCCGAATATTACAAAGACAATATCCATGTCACCATCGTCTGTCCCGGACGTGTGCAGACCAACATCTCGCTCCACGCCCTCGAAAGTGACGGCCGCGAACACGGCCAGATGGATGCCGGGCAGGCCGGAGGCATCACCTCTGAAAAAGCCGCAAATAAAATTGTCCGCGCCATCTATCACCGCCGACTCGAAGTCCTTGTGGGAGGCAAAGAACTCCTCATGGTCCACATCAAACGCTTCTTCCCCACCCTCTGCGCCACCCTCGCCCGCAACATCAAGGCCACATAATTGATGGTATAATTCCCACACATCCATGAAACAATTACGCCTTGCCCTATTCGCATCTCTATTATCTTTCATGGCGCATGGCCAGTCAGTAGTCTTCTCACATCCCGCAGGCTACTATGCCGACAGTTTCCAATTGGCACTTACGCCCAGCAGCCAGTTGGAGGAGGGCTATACTATTCGCTACACACTCAATGGTTTCGACCCCAAGGCCAACAGCAGGCTATATGTAGCCCCAATACCCCTGGACACATCCTGTTTTTCAGAGCATCGGCTGTATGCAGTCAGAAACTGTCCCCCCAGTCTATGGAACCCACCTGATACTGTGGCCCACATCATCGTTGTGCGGGCTGCCATATTCGACCCAATGGGCATCAGGATAAGCAGCATCCAGACAGCCTCTTATTTCATTCAGAATCTATGCCACAAGGCCGCCTCTCTCCCCATTCTCTCCATCTGTGTCGACTCAGCGGCTCTACTCTCACAAGTCAGCGGTATTTTCGTCCCGGGCATCTATTTCAACCCCGAAAACGACCAGTGGACCGGAAACTACTACCTTACGGGTAAGAATTGGGAGAAGATTGCCCATCTGGACTACTTCAGCCCAAGCGACCACTTGCTCAGCCTCCATTGTGGCATCCGTGCTCACGGGGGCAACTCTAGGCGCTTTATGCAAAAAGGATTTTCTCTGTATGCCCGAGAGGAATACGGCAAGAAAAACTTCGGCTATGCCTTCTTTCCCAACACCAATTTCAAAAAATACAAAAGACTGTGCCTGAAACCCCTCGCTTCTTCTTGGACTGATGCCGGCATCCAAGACTGGCTTAGCCAACATATGGCACGAAGCCTAAAGTTCGACCATCTTGCCGTCAGACCCATCACATTATACCTCAATGGTGAGTACTGGGGTATATATCTACTAGAGGAAAAGCCCGACGAACATTTTGTGGAGAACCACTATGGCTATGAAGATGACGATGTAGACCTCATCGAACGTTGGTCTGGTTTGGTCCTAAACGGCATTGGCACAGGGTTCAGCCAACTGATGGATTTTGTGGACAAATCCGACTTGTCCATCGATGAAAATTACCAGCACCTATGCAGACTCATAGATATGTCCGCCTTTATCGATTACCAGTTGTTTGAAATGTTCATTGGCAATCACGACTGGCCGGCAAACAATATGCGCTGTTGGCAATACCGCGACACTCCGTGGCGTTGGATTTATTACGACGGCGACGGGGCCATGGGTTCCGTCAACTCTATGGACAATATCTTTTGTGAGGACGAAGGCGATGGGTGGCCCTCTAACGCCCAGTCCACCTTATTATTCCGCAAATTGCTTTGCAACAGTAATTTTTCACAACAGCTCATCCAGCGGTTGGAGGAAATCCTCAAGTTGCTGAACCCGAGCGCCCTGTCCTATCTCATCGACTCCACCCAGTCTGTACTGGCAACAGAGATTCCGTATCAAATAGCACGATTTGGTTACCCCCAAAGTGTCGCCAGCTGGAATGAGGACATTCGCAACATCAGAACCTATTTTAGACAGGCCCCACAAGCCATGCAAAGCAAGCTCCACGACAAAATCAATCATTATCACAGTCTCAAAATCTACCCCAACCCGATATAGTCAGACTTTATCGTCCAGTACTTTTCCTCGCATTCCGGACAGGAAAGAGCCATCGTGTCCGACCTCATGGGCAGAACTGTCCTGTCCCTAGTCCAGCCAGTCCAAAAAGGCCTCAACCATATCCCATTCCATCTGAACATCCCCACTGGGGTTTATGTCCTCCGCATCGGCCAACACTCGGCCAAAATTATTGTAGGGGACCTCTAAAGCTTTTTGTTGCCACTTTCTTCTTGTCAAAAACACACATCCGGTCACAGCTTCACCTTGTACAGGCCCATTAGGCGGAAGAAGAACTTGGGGAAGGGCTTCTTGCGGTCTCTTTTTAGCATGTCTATGGCTATGTGGGGTTTCTTCATGATGGTCAGCTTGTGGGCCTCCACCAGCTCTATCAGGGTGCCGTCGGGGTCCTCGATATAGGTGAAATGGCCGCTAGCCTCACCCATGTCGAAATGGCCGTCGTCCTTGCAGCTGTCCACCGTAAAGGGGTAGCCCAAGGCGTTGCTGCGCTTCTCCAACTCCCGCATATTGGTCACGTCGAAACAGATCTGAATGAACCCGGGGTCGCCCCAATAGCGTCCCTCATAAATCTTGCGGGGCGCGCGGTCCAACGCCTGCACCAATTCTATAGTACTGTTGCCATAGAGGGGTGCAAAGGCACCTTCACGCCTTTTGGAATGGGTCAGCAGCACGCGGCGGTACTGCTGGTCGCCCCCCTTCATAAATTGTAGGTCTTCAAAACATCCCGTCTTGTCATACACCACCGTGTCGTAGCCCAGCAGGTCACTGTACAGCGATGCCGTCTTGTCAATATCTGTGCAGCCCTTCATGGCACCCACGATGCCGCCTCCCAGCGTGTGCTGATTGATGAAGATGCTGCTGTCCTTGACTATCTGAAAAAAGTTGCCCCAGGGGTCTTGGACAAAGAATGTGTCTGTGCCGTCGGGCATTTGCACCAGTGGCCCCACCTTGTCGTATTTGGCTGCCAGCTGCTGACGGAATGCCTTGGGGTCGTGGCTCTTGATTTTGGCGGCAAAGATTCCCAAGTCACCCACCTGCACCTCAAATCCGATGGGTTGTGGGGTACGCTCCGAATACTGCCATATCTCAAAGCCGCCACCCCCTTGCAGGTTCACGGCAATGCAGGCGTGGCGTTTCTGCGCCTTGCCGCCCGTGTAAGGCAGCATACGCTCTGCCACCGTGTCGTCCTCCAGTATGCGCACATCCATCTGAAACATCTCAATATACCATTTCCAAGCCTCGCTGAAATTCATGCAGCCAACGCCAACCTGCTGTATACCAGCAATAATATAATTATTTTCCATTACAATAAATCTTATTATTACGAAATGCAAAAATACATTTTTTTCTGCAAATAACAACAATCTCTACAAAACCTTCTATCCAGCGCAGATTCATCATCAAAGTGCACTATTTCGCAAATCCTTATACTCAATGGGGCTGGATTGCAAATTCAGACCAACGGCACGAACATCCGCTGGGTCGGGACATCCACTAGGTCAGTAACAACCCCGGGTCGAGCACCCCCATCGGAACGGCACGAACATCCGCCGGGTCGGGAAGCACCAATGCCAAAATACAAATGGCAGCCATCAAAAACCGTGGCTCCCGCAACCTCGACTTCTTCCTCTGCCGTGTGGCCAACTTTCTATAACCCATCACATCAAAATTCAATTAACCCTTCATTTCCCCTGAGATTCTTCTATTGAAAGATACAAAGGCCAATTTGTCCTCACGTGTCGTATTCTATTTTTATTTATTTTGTATACTTTTTCATGCAAGGAAATATAGTATAGGGGGGCATCTCCAAATACGCTATCTATAGCCACCTCGTAGTTGCCTTTTTGCTTTAATTGAATCGGCTCAGAATTGACGGATAAAGATCGAGGACCCGCATAGCACGCGCGTTGTTTTTCACCTTTTGGCCAGCACCGCTTTCTCAGCTTAGGACCGTCCATAGACTCGGCATATAGCATTATTTGGGCAGGATAGCTAAAATCTGTGTACAATGTGTCTTTCTCCAAATGTATAGTATCGTTACCCACCAAACAAAACCACTCGTAAAACTTCAAGTTTAGTCCTTTGAACACAATAAACGAAGAGTTACTATCTTCACAGACAAGAGGAGTTAGTGCAACAGGAAAACACATGACATCAGGCACATTGCTTCTTAAATAAACACGGCTGCCTTTCTGCGTCCAAGTTCCCGAAGACACGTCCTCAATAAATTGAAACCTATAATGGTACAAAAAGGTACTATCATTATTTAAGACAATCCAATAATCGAAATATGGTGAAGAATAAAGGCCTGATTGTACATATCTATTACATCCACTCATTAAAAGCAGAGTGAACAATAGGAAGCAGAATTCTGCCATTTTAACGATTTTCATCATACGGATAGATTTTTTTACCATTTCTAATAAGATATAATCCTTTTACCCAGGCTAATGGCATTTTTGAAGATGGCGATATGCCACTGTCATTATATAGTACTGATACTGAACTCGGCATAAAAGAGTATTGGGTTGAGTATGCATTCATCTCCATTTCGTTGGGAGACATACTTTTTGCTGAGCAAAAATTTATTCTATATAACTGAATGGCATGCGTGGTTTCATGGACCAAATTTCCATCATTGCCACTTTGATAATTTATCGAGTATTCGTCTGACATATCAAGACTAACTTCATGATAGTCACCTCGGGTAGGATTAAATGTGAAGACAACATCTTCCGACTGCTCTAGTTGGTCAATTCCTATAACAAAATCCTCCAATAGTAGTTTCTGGTTTTGTAATTCTGACAATTGGAATAATTGTTCATCAACATTTTTCCCTTTTGCCCTTCTTTTGTCTATTTTTTGTTGGCAACTATTAATGCTAGACTCAATGTCGGAAATACGTTGCATGACGCTTGACCTGATTTCGGTAGCGACTTTCGCATCCGTTGAATCCTTCCACATCTTCCCATCAGGATCCACCAACTTTACTGGATTCCATGCACAATAAGCATACGGGCTAATACTCGGGTACTTGTCCGCCATCGGGTCGACGCTCAGCCACATGGTCATCAACTCATAATCCATATACCTCGCGCCGAAAAATGTATATGAGTAGACAGAGCAATATGGTATTCCGCTCCTCGACTCGTCGCCTCGCTCGCTGGCGAAAGGTCCGCGGAACCCTTCTTTCCCCTCGTCGCGTTGCTCACTATCATTTATTATATTCAAAGGTGTTCGCCACCCCTTACGGGGGCCTTTGCCGGTGAAGGTAGAGTGTTTTTGTATGCCGTGTTTTTCCATCATCAAAGGTGAAACGAAGAAGTTTGTTTTTTATTGCCATCCACGCCGTTTCATTCCAGTACATTATTATGCGAATTGCAAATCCTGTTATTCTGTTGGGCTGGATTGCTAATCCAGCCCAACTGAGATACCGTTATTCACCACCACAAAAAACGTCTCTTTTTCTTGTTCCATAGTCTATTGAGATACTCTTGTTCATCATTATCTACAGGGTAATGATATAATTGTTCAAAAAAGAATGCGTCAACACTGACCACCCCTGAATTGAATATGATTCTCGTGGCATAAAAGATGCTTTTGTCCCAAATGTTACGTACACCAGCTATTTGTACTAAACTATCTTTTTTCCACATCTCTATCTGGGTCATCAACCAATGATCGAAAATCTGCTTATTTTTATCGATATAAGTTATTGTGTCCCAGTCTTCCTTCATTAATACAGAATAAATATGTTTTTTTGACCAATATGAAAGCAGCACTACTCCATACTGGTCGGGTATTGATGCATTCTCCAAAACAAATATGGTATCGCTGTTTGTATCACATGGAAATAAAGAAAGAGGCTTTAAACGATGTCTATACGGCTTGCACCAATCTACCGAATCATACAGAGCCCTTGCTGAATCAATATATGGTAAAATATTCACCTTGATTTGCGCACAGAGGTTGTCCATTGTGCAGATCAGAATGGTTAGTACTATGATTAGATATTTCATATGTTCAATTGTTAATGTTGAAAGTTAACACCTCGCCAGCCTTAGTCTCACGTGATTTATAATAGTACCATGTCCGTAGGGGAAGATTATGTTCGGCTCTGATTTTATTTTCAATAGTACAAGCATATCCCTCAGCCCTTTTTACAGAAACCACCACATTTGAGGGTGGTACCGTAGAGGATTGTACTGTATAAGAGTCCCATTCCTCATCTCGATTCTTGCATCTATCATATAAATAGTCGTCAACATGAGCAAGTTCATGAGCTAAACCAATATAATTGGGGATGGAGTTCTCTCCATTAGAAAGTTTTAATGGTCCTGTGTGATCATAGCGATTCCAATTTATTCCACCATTTTTACCAGAGGAGGTGGTCTTATCGCCATCTTTTATTTCGATTTGTCGTTCGTGCGAAACCACACTCATAACCAATTTTTTTCCTTCTTCCCCTTCAAGTAATTTTTTAATAGCCTTGTTTAACGACCATATATATGGCCTACCCTTAGACAATTTTAATGTTTCCTTTTTCCCATGTTCATCTGTGTGAATCCAACTAGTTGAATACTCGCCATCTTCGCTCCTTTCTACTTTTAGAAAGTATTTTTTCCCCTTAAAGATATAATATATTTCCTTCCCATCTGGATCCACCAACTTTACCGGATTCCATGCACAATAGGCATACGGACTAATGGACGGATACTTATCCGCCAGCGGGTCGACACTCAGCCACATGGTCATCAACTCATAATCCATATACCTCGCGCCGAAATATGTATATGAGTAGACAGAGCAATATGGTATTCCGCTCCTCGACTCGTCGCCTCGCTCGCTGGCGAAATGTCCGCGGGGCCCTTCTTTCTCCTCGTCGCGTTGCTCACTATCATTTATTATATTCAAAGGTGTTCGCCACCCCTTGCGGGGGCCTTTGCCCGTGAAAGTTGAGAGGTTTTGTATGCCGTATTTTACCATCATCAATGGTATAACGAAGAAGTTTGTTTTTTATTGCCACACGCGCCGTTTCATTCCAGTACATTATTATGCGAATTGCAAATCCTGTTACCCCGTTGGGCTGGACTTCAAATCCAGCCCAACAAGAACACTCTTCAAGAAGGCATATCCCAATAGCCCTTTTTTTATTTATAACAGAGAGCTAATAATTAGAACCACAATCGTTAAAATAATAATAATAATACTCATGTACGGGATATTCGTCCGTTACTAACCAGATGAATGGGGAGTAAATTGCCAGCATTATTGTAGATTCTGTTTGAGAGAAAAGACAGGAGGCTCTTTTATAATCCATCCCCCCTCGAGTAACTATCACACACAAGATATCATTCCTAAAAAAACAACCATGCAATTCCCACAATTTGATGCCATTCAAATCATAAAAAATTTCGTTTAGATCACTCGATAGTATCTCTGCCATATAATAATTAGGGTGTAGAGTTATGGCAATTTTTAATTTCAAGGAATCTTCTACCACATTAATTATTTCTAACTCCACGAAATATCCGGATGAATCTGGATACTGAAAAAAAATATCCTTTGTCGCATCAATTAAGCAAGAATCTAATAAGTGAATAATATTATCGTCATTTACTGTCACAAGAGGTACTTCAATATTGTCTGCTAATACACAATACAATCCAGTACTATCAGGATTGCCCGCATGAATAATTAGGCTATCACCCTCCCAGAATCTTGCATCCTTATCCACACACTGCGTAGTGTCCATATTATAGTATATGGTTCTAGAATTGTAGACGTTTTGTCCAATACACCCAAAAGGATGAGAGAGAATCATCCCCCATAGGATAGTTCTTATTATCTTGCAAATTTGTACCATATTTCTGAAAAAGCTTTGAATGAAATATACTTATTGTCACCTGTTGGAACATAATTCTGGAAGTCCATTGATTTACCACCATGAAAAATTGTACATCTGGCTCCTTTTAATAATTTCACATGGTCCTGATCCGTGTGAGATGGGTAGAAACTGTCTGAACTATTATTAGGATGATAATGATCCCACAATAATACATTTTTTGCAGTATACATTCCCCGCGAATGTACCATTTTGTTCTCAAGTCCTGATGAAGATAGATCTCCATTAGTAGTCTCGTTCGCTGTTATCGAATAATAATCCCATTCCACAGAGGAACCTAATTTTGCTAACTTTTTAAATATTTGTTCCCCTATTTCACTATTGCTACAGTATAAGTGATAAGTACGACAGTCTATATTTTGGTCAGTATTTTCATAATCAATCGATCTTGTTCGGAACGTGCATTCGTCTTTTTCAATTGAATATGAATCAATAAGTTCTCCATTCCTATAATAATTAATACGATGGTTACCGTCAGATGCTATTTTTTCAATAGCCCCTTTATCTATGTGGATCTTTATGGTATCTTTTCCATCTGGATCCACTAATTTGATGTGGTTCCACATACAATAGTTGTACGGGCTAATGCTCGGGTATTTGTCTGCCATCGGGTCGATGCTCAGCCACATAGTCATCAGCTCGTGGTCCATGTACCTCGCACCGAAATAGCCGTAGCCTGTCTCCTCATCGCGCTCTTTGCCCGTGAAAGCAACACTGTCTTGTATGCCGTTTTTAATCATCATCAGTAGGAAGGATAACGAAGATGTGGCTGTTTTATTGCCTCAGGTGCTATATCGGTTCAGTACATTGTTGCCTGGCGGATTGCAAATCCTAATACTCATGGGTCTGGTTGCAAATCCAGACCAACGGCACGGCATGGAACATCCCCTGGGTCAGGTCGGGCAGCTGCACGGCACGAACATCCACTGGGTCGGGTGCCCTTGCCGTGGGTGAGAGAAACAGGCGTGTCTCTATTTTCTCAAAAGGGTACAAACCACAAGCGCAATCATCGGTATTACCGCCAAACTACAGTAACCCATAAAAGCGGCTATCTTTTGTAACTTATTAAAACGTGGCCTGCCAGTAACATATTCATGATTGGCTATCAACTCATCATAATGTTTCCGTCTCCATAAATAATACGGTGAGACTGAGACAAGGGAGACTACCGCACCTATAATCATGGCCAGGTCGGTGCCGCAGCATCGTTCGAGCAAACAAGCAGCTATGGTAAACGGAGTCAGTAGAATAACAAACCAGAAACCACCACTCAAAAGATACAATTGAGAAGAGACATTCCGTTTCAAGGTTTCTTTGAGCCTCGCTTCCCACACATCTCCATATAATCGTTTGTAGATGCCTTTTCTAATCATTTCTGACACATCAACACATAATTCCATTATGCAATATAGTATGTTCAAAAAATATTTCATAATCTTGTCTATTAATGCGTAATGTCAAATATCCCTTTTCCTATCCCTTCACCGACATAAGAGGCTCCTATGCCCACAGCAAAGCCGGCTACAGCACCAAACAATCCTCCTATCAAAGCCCCGGTACCCGTAGACAATAATAAACCGCCGGCTGCTCCGCCAAAGGCACCATAAGTCTGTCGAGAGTCAAGCCCATATTGTTTTACGTTTAAGCATACATCCGCCATGCCAACGCCGATTGACAAAGTAGGGACTCCTTTGGCCATTCTGGTTGTCTTACAAGCGACTTTCCCCAATGAGGTGTTTTTAACACCTTGCCGTTTCTCCAACTAAGTCCCTTGCCAAATCCTTCTTTGTTCGAATATAAGAGCGTCCCGTCGCCCTTTATTGCGATGTTCCCAGAAAAATTCTCATTCCCCAGAAGATCATAGGAGCTGGCCATGAACGGCAGTATCGGCAGTATAAGGAATTCACTACTCATCTCTGAGGATGTGGCACAGGGAACGTAGGCGGTAATGTCCGACGGCGTATCCCAATCCTCGTATCCTCCACGCAAATCATCGCCCACGACGCCTCCAATTTCAAGGTCTGGATTCCAGCGCTTGGTTTTCAATCCATCCCCATATAGATATTGTCCGTCCAATGTGGCCTTGTAACCAGTACCGACATTAGCCATTCCATTTGGAGTACGAACAGAATCCATGCCATTGGGATCTTTTGCAATAATAGGGCTCCAAGCGCAATATGCATACGGTGAGATTGAGGGATATTTATCCGCCATAGGGTCAACACTCAGCCACATCGTCATCAACTCGTGGTCCATGTACCTTGCTCCGAAAAAGGTGTATAAGTAGGTAGAGCCATTCGGAATTCCGCTCCTCGGCTCGTCGCCTCGCTCGCTGGCGAAAGGTCCGCGGGACCCTTCTTTCTCCTCGTCGCGATCTTTGCCCGTGAAAGAGCAGTTGTTTTGTATGCCGTTTTTAGTCATCATCAGTAGGAAGGATAACGAAGATGTGGCTGTTTTATTGCCACACGCGCTATTTTGGTTCAGTTCATTGCTTTTGCGGATTGAAAATCCAGACCAACGGCACGCAGCCAAACATCCGCTGGAGCGGGAACGCCAAGCCTACGGGCTATCGGGACATGCCTTTCTTTAAGCTCAAACTCCTGTCCCTACACGATTCCACCTATCCATTTAGCGGATAAAGCTTATTTCTTGCATTTTTTTACTATGCCCTCACATATTATAAAAGCCATTATTATTAATAACAATGATGAATGAATCTTACTATAATTTAATAGACACTTTATGTCTTCTAATGTGTGACAACACACCTCATAAGTTAAATCCAATGAGAGAGAAAACATCAGTCCAACATTGTATATTAAATCTGCCAAAATAAAAATAAACAATAATATTTTTGTGTATTTTAGTATTTAATTAATCATTATTTTTTATTAAGTAAGTAGTCAAAATTAATGTGCATATTTATAAACACGAATTACCATTAATTATCCATTAATTATTGTCAATCAAATGGCAATTAACTACTCAGCCTGACTAGAGCTCCGGAGGAGCTCACTCTCAATAACGTTGCAAAGTCGAGAGCAAAGGAA
>ODAI013724022.1_pt1 | contig 44931 bp, 27 predicted proteins | sample 1539321 | NCBI WGS metagenome assembly ODAI01 (sample SAMN02144231, study PRJEB22623) | gut metagenome | biome: sheep rumen | host: Ovis aries | place: New Zealand
ACTCTTCGCCGACAGGGGGTATATCAGCCAGGACCTCTTCGAAATGCTCTTCGTTAATGACATACACCTGGTGACAAAGCTGAAAAAGAACATGAAGAACTCGCTGATGAATCTCTATGACAAAATACTCCTCAGGAAAAGGTCGGTCATAGAGACTGTTAACGATGAACTGAAGAACATCTGCCAGATTGAACATACCAGACACCGCTCTGTTGACAACTTTGCAACAAATCTTTTTGCTGGACTCATAGCGTACAACCTGTTGCCCCAAAAGCCGTCAATGAATATTGAAATCATTGACAAAAGTAGACTAATTGCATAAGCCTTACGTCGAACTCACGTTAAACTACAAAGAAGTTGAGCGAATGCGAAACTTGAATAACTTATCGAGCGTTACGAAAAAAACGAGAGGAACGCAAAAAAAAGGGAGCGGCTGACTTTCTTCACGAAAACCAGCCGCCATACAATTTGTTATAAATTATGAGAGAGAGTTTTTTCCTTTATTTGCCGAAAAGTTCATCGAGCAGCGTATAGAATGCAGGATCCTCGCCCACGATGGTTTTCACGATCTTGCCGTCGGGACCAATGATGATCTTTGTGGGGAATCCCTGAATGCCATAGTCGGTGAGCACCTTGCTGTCGTTGGTGTTGTAGACGTGCAGCCAGGGCAGTTCGTGCTTCTTCACGGCATCTTTCCATTTCTGTTCAGTGTCGCGGCAGTCAATGCCCAGTATTTCGAACTTTCCTTTGTATTTGTTGTAATAGTTCTTCATCTCGGGGAATCCCTTGATGCACCAGCCGCACCATGAGCCCCAGAAGTCGAGGATGACGTGCTTGCCGCGCAGGCTTGACAATGCCAAGGGCTGGCCGTTGATGTCGTTGAGCGTGAAATCGGGAGCCTCAACGCCAGGAGCCTGCTTCTTGGCGGCTGCCTCTTCGGCCTTCTTCTGTGCTTCCATCTGGTCGATAATGCCTTGATAGTAGGCTTTCATGCGGCCGTTCTTCACTTCGTCGGCGAGCAGTGCGGCGGCAGCCTTCATCTTGTCAAGGTCTTGCAACTGCGGGATAATGGCAGCGGCAGCCTCGCTGTTGGCATGCCCCTTGATGAAGTTCATGATGGCATCTTCCATCTTCTTGGCCATGAGGGGAGCCTGCTCCTGATAATACTTCATGGCGGCTTCCTGACCTTGCTCAGCCATCATCTTGTTGGCTTTCTCCATCATGGCGCTCTGCTCGGTGGTAACAGATTCCATGGCGAGGTCGGCCTCGTGGTATTCCTTATAGAACTTAGAACCGTTGATGTCGTAGCGGCTCTTCACGTCGCCCACCAGTTCCATGCTCTCTCCTGGCACGGCCAGCAGTTGCATCTGCACGCTGTTGGCGTTGCGCTGCTGTCTGAGCAGTTCGGGCGACAGCAGGAACATGGTGGTGATCTCGTCGGTGGGCAGGTCGAATTCAAACTTACCGTCCTTCACCAATACTGTTACGGGCTGTGCCATTGTCTTCTGTGTGAGAGCCAGCAGTGTATCGCCCACATTCTTCAGGTCACCTTTCACGTGCACCTTTCCGTCGGCTGCAAAACTCGTCATGGCCATGGCGAGCATTGCGATTGAAAATAGTATTTTCTTCATTGCGATTAAAATAAGTTTCTAAGTTTAATACGTAAAATTGCGTTTTTTGGTTACGTAGAGAGCACTTATTTAAAAATCGTTATAATATTTTTAACAATCTTCTCATTATTATTTCAGTAATTCTTCCAGTTTCTGGTCGAGTTGCTGGTCTTCGCCCTCGTTAATCTTGCACACGATGTTGCCCTGGCGGTCGATGAGATATTTGGTGGGCAGATAGTGGATGGCATACAGGGCGCTGATGTCGTTGGACTTGTCGAATCCGGTGGCTGTCTGTTTCAGTCCGCGCAGCACGTGGTGGAATCCGTCGCCCACCAGTCCGTCTTTCTCCACAGCAGCCTTCCATGCCTTTTCGTTGCGGTCGTCGTCGCTCACGTATACCATTTCCAGACCCTTGTCGTGGTATTTCTCATAGAGTGCCTTCATGTGGGGGTTGCTCTTGCGGCAGGGCACGCACCACGAAGCCCAGAAATCGAGAATCACCACCTTGCCTTTCAGACTGGAGAAGGTGAACGGACGGCCGTTGATGTCGTTGGCGGTGAAGTCGGGAGCCGCAGACCCCGGCTGAATCTTGCCCAGAGCCTCCAGTTCGTCTTCTATCTCCTTGGTGTCGCCATAGAGGCGCACGTTCTCGCTGAAAGCGTTGTATATCTTCTTGATTTCCTCGTATTTCATATTGCCCATATCCATCATCAGCAATTGCGGAGAGAGATACGAGTCGCCGCGCGTGGTATAGAATTGTCTGGAGATGTTGCCGTATTTCTCACGTGCAGCATCCATCTTCGCCTTCAGGGCGTTGCGCTGCTTGTCGGTCTTGGCCTTCTTCATCTGGCTGTCCAGTGCGTTCATCTCTTCCATTACGGGGTTGAGTTGGGCATCATAGGCATTGGCATCGTCCTGAGCCTTGCCACCTTTCACCGTGGCACCTTTCAGCGTGCCTTTCGGTGCGCTGACAGTTGTTGTGCCGGGTTCGATGGCCATGCGTACGAAATCGCCCCCGCCGGTTTGCGGGTTGTATTCTCCCAAGAGAAGCGAACCGCCGGCGTATGGATTGCTGATGACTCCGCTCAGCGTGAATTGTCCGTCTTTCACGGTGGTCTTGATGATGTCTTGATTACGCATGCTGCCGTAATAGAGTGTCACTTCTTTGCCTTCGGCATTGGCCACGTTTCCCTTGATGGTGAACGGGTATTCAGCCTTGCCCAGCAGTTTTTCCAGTTCGCGTTCCAATTGTTCGTCGCTCTCCACCTTGCAAACGATATTGCCTTTTTGGTCAATCAGATACTTCGTGGGCAGATAGTGGATGGCATATTTGTCGCTGATGTCGTTGGTGTGGTCGATGCCGGCATAGCCCTTTGAACGGTCCCATTTCAGTCCGCGCAGCACGTGGTGGAATCCGTCGCCCATCAGTTTGTCGTCGGCCACGGCCTTTTTCCATGCTTTCTCGTTGCGGTCGTCATCGCTCACGTATACCATTTCCAGTCCCTTGGCGCGGTATTTCCTATACAGTTCCAGCATGTGGGGATTGCTTTTGCGGCAGGGAACGCACCACGAGGCCCAGAAATCGATGATGGTGACATGTCCGCGCAGGCTGCTCATGGTGAACGGACGGCCGTTGATGTCGTTGGCAGTGAAGTCGGGAGCCGGCTTTCCTTGCTGCACACGCTCCAAGGCGCTGATTTCCTTGACGATTTCCTCGCAGTCGCCGTAGCGCTTCACGTTGTCAGACAGACGGTCGTACATGCTTTTCAGTTCCTGATAGTTCATGCGGCTCATGGCGTAGCGCAGGAACTGGGGCGTGAGATACGAGTCGGGATGAGTGTTCATGAAGTTGTAGCGTAACTCTGAAGCCTGTTTCGAATAGGGTTCCATCTTGGCTTTGATGGCCTCGCCCTCTTCTGCGTTGGCGGCATTGCGGTAGGCCTTGTTGAGTTCTTCCAACTGTTTGTTGATCTCTGCCATCTGTGCCTGCAGGGCATTGTTCTCTTCTTGAGTCTTTCCGCCGTGGATAACGGCTTTCTTGAACTCGTTGGCATCTATGTCGGCAGTCAGTTTTCCGGGTTCGAGTGAGAACTGTACATATTTGACTTCGTCCATTCTTCCCTCAAGTTTTCCCAAATGGAGAATGGCCGATTCGTATGGCTTGTCCATCGCGCCCTTGAAGGCGAACTTGCCTTTTTTCACCAGCGTGCTGTCTTTCACAGAGCCGTGATTCAGATAAATCATCTGTCCGTCGGCATTCCTGATGGTTCCCTTCATGGCATATTTGCCTTGTGCCATGGATGCTGACGCGATGAGCATCAGGCAGAAAACTGCTGTTAATCTTGTTTTCATATTTGTCAAAAGTTTGTTGTTTGTTTTGATTCTCATTTTTTCAAAAAGGACGCGCAAGACGAGAAAAGGTGCCCTCTGTTAACGTTATTTGTGATTCACGGCTGAGATCATGATGTGGCGAGGGCTCGGAACATCTTACGAAAAAAGCCGCTGCATGGTTTTGCGTAGCGGCTTTCAGCGTGGCTGCAACCCGTCTGCAGGATTGTTGCTTCAATAATCAGTAGGATGGTTATTTCAGAAGTTCGTCAAGAATGGTGTAGAAAGCGGGATCTTCGCCCACCACCACCTTGGCAACCTTTCCCTCGGGAGTGATGATCACCTTGGTGGGGAATGCCTTCACACCGTACATCACCGTTACTTGGTCGCCCTCACCGCGCACCTGACGCACGTGCTTCCACGGGCAGTTGTGCTTCTCTACGGCTGCTTTCCAGCGGGCTTCGGTGTCGTTGCAGTCAACGCCCACAATCTCCATCTTGTCCTTATACTTCTCATAATAGGTGGCCATCTCGGGGAATCCCTTGATGCAGTTGGCACACCATGAGCCCCAGAAATCCAATACCACGAATTTGCCGCGCAGGCTGCTCAGTTTCATGGTGCTGCCGTCGAGGGCCGTCAGACTGAATTCCGGGGCATCCTGACCCTCTTCCACTTTTGGCGCGCTCTGTGCACTTACGGTCAGTGCCAGCATCAGGGCTGCCATCATCATCATTGCTTTTTTCATTTTCTTGTGTTTTTTATGTTTCCGTTTTATCATTAATACGATTTCCCCGACAAAATGTATAATCTGCTTAACATTATTTATTGAAATTAACGAGTTGATGCAAGATGAAGAGGATTTGCCATCAATAGTGAGATGAAAACGGAAAAAATGCGACAAAAACTTGTTGCTGTTTTCCTTCAAAATAGAAACTGATTTCGGAAAAAAGGACGTTTGAAAAGGCGAAAACGTAAAGATTCGTTACCGCGACGCACATCCCGCCGCGCAAAAACGATGGTTTCATGCTTCAAAAACTATGGTTTTACTGCCCAGAACCTATGGTTTCACCCCTCAAAACCTATGTTTTTGCAACCCAAAAGCATAGGTTTTTTCATCGAAGAGCCCATTCTTTCGCTCAAGAAAAAAAAAATCTGGTAGTAAAGGTTTGTTGTTCAGCGTTTTATGAAACCCCATTCATAACGCACGTATTTCATACCCATCTGCCTTTTCCTGAATACCAGCGCACGTATGAGAGCCCAAAACTCGGATTTTCCATGACAATTCCGCTGGGCAGTGAAGACTCTTAATGATGGATACTTCCACTATAGTATGCATAAAAAAAGGGGGACAGGGACTGCTGTGCGGCCCTGCCCCCGAAGGAGAATGATTGTTTAGAATCCAAAGATTTCTTTCAGTTTTGCGTCGAGTTCCTTATCATCCACCTTGCCGACAATGTTGCCGTCGCGGTCGATGAGGTACTTCGTGGGCAGATAGTGGATGGCATATTTCTCGCCAATGTCCTCACTCTTGTCGTAGCCAATCATCTTGCCGTTGGCATCGCGCTTCTCTTTCAGTCCGCTCAGCACGTGGTGATATTTCTTGATACCGTCCTGTTCGATGGCTTTCAGTGCCGCATTGGGGTTGCTGTCGTCGCTGGCCACGTAGACCACGTCGAAACCTTTCTTGCGATATTTCTCATAGAGCGCCTTCACATGCGGGTTGCTGGCACGGCACGGCTTGCACCATGAAGCCCAGAAATCGAGCAGCACCACCTTGCCTTTCAGCGATGACAGGGTGAAGGGCTTGCCCGTTAAGAGGTCGTTGGCGGTGAAATCGGGTGCCGGTTTGCCGGGGTTGACGCGTTCCAGCGTAGCAATCTCTGCGGCAATATCCTTGCCCGATGTGGTCTCCCTGGCTGTGGCATCCAACTTGTCGTAGGCCTCTTTCATCTTTTCAAGAGGCATGTGTCCCAGTTCCATGCGCAGAAAACTGGCAGCCAGTGCCGTAGAGGGATATTTCTCCATGTACTCGCTCTGGCGCTTGATATACGCTTCGCGGTAGGGTTTCATCAAAGCATCCACCGAGTCGCGGTTGTTGGTCTTGTAATAAACCTCGTTTAACTCCATCATTCGGGGCAGGATATCGCCCATGCCAGCCATAAAGGCATTATACTGGTCCTGCTGAATCTTGTCGGCTGCCGACAATTCCCGCTGCTGCGGCTGAGCCATGGCAGCCAGCGTGAAGAAACAGAGGCTTAGGGAAATAAGTGCTTTTTTGTTCATCTTGAATCTCTTTATCATGAATCGTTTAAAGAAAAGCCACGAGAATGGACGGAATATCCTTTCTCGTGGCAAAATGGTTTGTTTGATTAGTCGGAGCGACGCTCGCGGTAGATGATGTCTACAATCTTGCCGAATCCAGTGTACTCCTCAGCCCGTTTGGCAGTGTTTGCCACACCGTCAACGTCGAAGAAAATCACCTTGCCTCCGCTGGTGAGGTCGTCGTTGCACGTGCAGACAATCAGCCTGTATTGCTGGTTCATGAACTCCTCTGTCTGGTTGGTGAGGATGCTGTAGTCAGTGGCACCGTAAAGATTGAACTTCATCTTCGTGATGGTTTCGTCGGCAGCAAGCCCGGTGGGGATTTCTGTGGTTTTGCGTGTACCCAGGTTGTAGCAGTAAATCTTGTTGCCCACACTGTAGAACAGCAGCGGGAATCGGGTTTCGAAGGCAAACTCAGTGGCTTGCTCAAAGCCCGGAGCATCCACATCGGGAATATACAACTCCTGTGCATAGCCCGAACCGCCCAGGTTGATGCCATAGATGGAGCGTTTGCCCGTTGACGGATCTTGCAGGATGGTATATACCAGTCCGTGAGAACGGCGCGTTCCCTGCATATAGACAAAGTCCTTGCCAGTGGTGTAAGAGAAGAGGTTTACATCGCCTGCTCCCGGGTCGGGGATGGCATTCAGTTGCTGTCGGCTGTTCTTTCCGTCATAGAGCAGGAACCGCTTGTTGGTGATGTCATAATAGAGCACGTACTGGCCATAGGCGCTCGACCAGGGACGCTCCCAACTGAATCCGCAATAAGGAGCCACCTGAAATTCTGTACTGGAGCCTTCATGGCTGGTGTTCACAGCCCATGCATAGGCAGCGCCGCCGCCGGCATCGTCTTTGATATAGGCATTGCCGTTGATACTGAAGCACAGTTTGTATTTCACCTGCCAACTATAACTGCTGCCTGGGAACGTCTGCTCCCTGATGATGGTCTCACCTGGATTAGACAGGAAATAAGAAGAATTAAACTCCAGGGCCTCTTCTGTGGCAAGCGTCTCAGAGTTCAGTCTGTAAGAACCCTCTTGCGTGAACAGGTTGATGTGGTCGCCGGGGTTCGATCCCTGTACCCATGCCTGTATGCAGGTGGCATGGTGAAGGGTGGGCAGGCCTTCGCATACATTATGAACGGCACGAATGGTGTTGCCTGGCAGTTTGGAAATCATATCCAGGCGGGCACGCTCTTCTGCTCCTTCATTGCAAAGCACAAGCCATCCCTCGTATGTGGCCGAACTGATGCTGACGTCGTATTGCTTAGAGAACACGGAGCCGTTGCGATTGTCGGTCAAGGTAATCCACAACTGATACATGCCTGTTGGGAAGTCGGCAAGGATGTCAAGGTCGAAACCAGACTTGGGAGTGATGTCGCGGAACACTTCGCGCTCGCCGGTCTCAGGGTTAATGCCCATCGATCCCATGCCCTTCGGGCCTAATCGGTATTGCACGGTCCAGTTGGGATCGCCCGGTTTGATTTCTCCTTCGGTGGACGAAACGAAGCGTGGCGATATCTTGATATTATCGGCATGGGCAATCACCTCTGTCAGTGCGGGAATATTCTCGAAAGAAATCTCTCCCAGTTCATGATAGTCGTATGAGCCGTCGTCGTTGATGCAACTTGCCAGGAGGCAAGAGGCCGCGAGCAAAAGGAACATGCCTGTGCAGCGCATGATGGCTTTTGACTTATAGATTATATAATGTGTCATATCTCGAATTGCTTTTTTGGTTTGTCGTTAATTACATATAGTTAGAGTAGTCAACCTCGTGTCCCGGGCCTAACTGCATGAACGAACCGTCGTCTTCCCTGACGGGGGTGCCGTTGTCGGCCTGCTCCTGCAGATAAACCTGTAACTTGATGGCATAGTAGATGAAACTCTGGAACTGCACGCCTCGGTTGTTGGCCCAGCCTTTCTGATAGTCCCAGTCGTCTTCGGTAATGTTGAAGAGTTGGCTCATCAGTTTCTGCTTCTTCACTGACCAGGCTCCACAGGGGTTAACGCCGTCGGGATAACTGCTGAGGAAGAACGACCAGATGACGGGCTCTGAGTAGAACTCATCGACGATGAACAGGAAACGGTCGGCCATGAGTGTGTCGCCGCTGGCATAATAGATGTTGGTGTTCTTCTGATGGGTAAACGGAACTATGAAATTCTCGTTGTCCTCCACTTTGATCATCACTCTCAGTTCTTTGGTGAGCAGGTCGGGATGGCGAAGGAAGGTGACGGGCACCTCTACTTCGGCAGCACCTGCCGGCACGATGATATTGCTGAAGTCAACAGTGAAGTGAGTTCCTTCAACGGCGGTGGTGTTGGCCTGGTCTACCACCACGCGCACCTTGCGGTCGTAGTCGCGCACTTTGCCCATGGTGCGAAGCCGGGCGCTCATCACGTAAGATTTCACGGTGTCGGCATCTTGGCTGAAAGTGTGGCGGAGCGAGTCCCAATACTGATCGATGTTCAGGAAGAAGCGCGTCTGTACACCTGTCTGGAAATAGATGCCTGCATCTTCGCTGTCGAAAGTCATGATCTCGTCTTCGTTGCACGACAGGAAGACCAGCGTCATGGCCATGAATGCATATAATAATTTTCTCATGATAGTTCTTTTTTTATATGATTGTTTTTTGCGTGCGGTTGCTTTATTTCATTTCTGCCGTTGGCAATGGCGGCTGCACATTGATGGCATCAGTGCGACCCGATCCGCTTCCCAGTGGGGTGTAACTGCCATATTCGCCATAGAACTGGTTGTGCTTGGCATAGAAGAAATACTGGCCTAAGCCCCATGTCTCGCGGCGCACTTCCTGGTCGAAGAAATAGCCGCCATAGCCATAGCCCCAGTACATGGCAAACGTCGGTCCCATGCCCATGGCTTCGATGTCGGGGAGTCCGCGGCGCATGCGGGCTTTGTTGTACCAATTGAACTTATCCATGTCGGTCTGTCCGTTTTCGCTGAGGATATAGTACATTTCTTGCATGGTGATCAGTGGAATCATCTTGGCATAATAGTACTCGCTGTTTTCGTCGAGTTGGTCGGGACGGTCGATAGGCTTGAATTTGATGAACGAGAAGCCTGTTGCCCCTACGCCGGATGCCATTTCCCATTGCGACTGGAAACGGTAGTCGTTGGTCTCAGGACCCAGCAACAGGTGGCTGAAAAGACCTAAGTTGCCTGTCACATAGGTAGAGAGCGTTTGCAAGCGCATGGGTGCCGGTGCTGTGGATGAGAAGAAACTCTCATATACCTGGTCGCGATCCTTGTCGTACACGCCCATGAACACCTCCGACGAGAATACACGGTCGGGATTGCTGCTGTTGGCCAACAGTTTGTTCGGGTCAACGGCGGGGAACATCTGCTGCACCTTTTCGTCTTCAACCAGTCGCTTGGCCTGTGTGTTGGCATTCTCTGAGTCGCAAACCCAACTGTAGGCACGTGCCTTGAGGGCAATCACGGCATAATAGTTCATGCGATACTGGCGATAGCGCATCTGTACGCTTTCTGCTCCTTCGGGCTCGCTCATCATGGGACCGTTCTCTATAATCGGGTCGTTCTTGAGCAGTTCCTCTGCAGCATTCAGGTCGGCAATGATTTTCTCGCCAGTCTCCTTCACGCTTAATAAGTCATGTACGAATACTTCGCTCGACTCGTTATAGGGAATGGCTGGTTTGTCCAGTCCCAGTTGGGGCACGGGACCGAAGAGGCGCAACATGTCAAGATGCAGGAAAGCTCGAACGGCCAGCATCTCGCCTTTCAGGCAGTTGGCCTCCAAGGTGCTGAGTTTTCCTTGCTGCTGGTCAATCTGGTCGATGAGCAGATTGGCATTCATAATCACTTCGTAGGCCTTGGCCCAGATGGATGAAAGGATGGGGGCGGCATACGCGTCGGAATAACTGTTGGCAGCAAGCGACTTCATATATTGCACTGAGAATGATGTCACGTAGGATGGTGCCATGAGGTCCATAGCCTCCCATGTCATTTGCCTTCCATAGAGTTCATTGCTGGCGAGCGCATCGTAAATGCCATTGGCAGCGGTATAGAATCCCTCTTTGCTGGCAAACACTTGTGCGGCGGTCTGCTTGTCACTGGGTGTCACGTCCAGATAGTCGTCGCAAGCGGTAAACAGGGGTAGAAGGGTGAGAAGGTAAAAGGGTAAAACCCATTTCACAGAAGCCCTTACCTTATTAGTAATATATGCTTTTTCCATTTTGATTGCTTTTTATTTTTTTACGATTTTACCTTTCTTAGAAGTTCAGCGAGAGTCCTGCCTCGATGGTGCGTGCGTAGGGATAGGTGGTACCACGCTCAGCACGGATGGTGGACAGGCGGAACAGGTCGCGGGCATCGGCGAAAATTCTGAGGCTGCCCAGCCCGAGATGCTTGATCCAACTGTTGCTGAAGAACTGATATTCCAGGTGGACAGACTCCAAGGTGAGTGTCTTCTCGTTCTGGATAAAGCGAGAGGTCATGGGCGACGGGTTCTGGTCGCGCACATCCTTGAACGGCACGATGTCGCCGGCCTTATGCCAACGCTCAAACAGGGCGCGGCGGTCTTGGTTGTAGAGGAAGTCGATGTTTTCCACCTTATTCCACAATGCGGTGTTGAACACGTCGGCTCCTAACTGGTAGCGGAAGTTCACGCTGGCGGTGAATCCACCCCATGTGAACGATGTTCCGAGCACTCCTTCCAGGTCAGGACGGCTGTTGCCGCATACCTGCTCGTTGTTGTAAGAGTAGTCGTAGGTGTAGTTTCCGTTCAGGTCGTAGAACAGTTCCTTACCGGTTGACGGGTCGATGCCTGCCGATTTCACTACCCAGATATCATCGGGGTCGGCACCGTCAAAGTAGCGGGTGGTGCTGCTGCCGCGTCCGCTATTGTTAAATGCATCGAGTTTGTTGCCGATGCCGTCTATCTTGTTGCTCTGGGTGCGGCCGGTAACGCGGATGCTCCACATCTGGCGCTTCTCCAGGTTTCTCAGAATGTAGTACTGGGCAGTGAAGGTCAGACCCTGTGAGGTCTGCTTACCAGCATTCGAATAATAATCTGTTGTACCTGAAGACAGTGGCATGGTGATACCAATGAGCAGCGGGTCGGTCACTTTGTGATAGTAGTCTACGGTAAACGTCAGGCGGTTGTCGAACATGGTCAGGTCGAGACCCACGTTCTTGTCCTGCGTGATCTGCCACTTCAAGTTCGGGTTACCAATCTGGTCGGCCATCGCACCGATGCCGAAATAGTTCAGCGTGCCCGGCAGCATGGAGTAGGTGATGAGCGTGCGGCCGGAGTCGAAACTCTGGTTACCGGGGTTACCCCACGATCCGCGCAGTTTGAAGTAGTTAATCCATTTCAGGTTGTTCTGGATGAACGGCTCCATGTGGATGTTCCATCCGAGACCCACCGACCATGTGGTGTTCCACTTAGAGGTGCTGCCGAAAACAGAAGAACCGTTCTCGCGCAGAGAGAAGTCCATCAGATAGCGGTCCATGAAGGCATAACCAAGGTTCATGTATCCATTCATCGAGCGGGCAATCTCATCCTTGTAATAAGGTACGCCGTCTTCCATGTAACCAGCGGCAAACGATGGCTTGGTGAAATCACCGGCAGGGAATCCTTCTGCCGTATAGCCTTCTGATGTTTTTTTGTTGTGATAGATATCACCTCCCAACACGGCGTTGAGGCGATGTACATTGGCAAACAGTTTGGCAAAGGTAACACTGAAGTCGCCTTCGTATGCCAAGGCATTGGTGGTGTTCTTGCTGTATTCGCCGCGCTTGCCATTGGCTTTGTTCAGTATCTGGTTGGTGTTCTCGGGCGAGGTGAATACATCAATGGCATCGGTGTCATAGGTGATGCCGAAACGTGCACGGGCCTTCCACATCTCGTTGGGTGTCCACTCTGCCTGAAAGTGGTTGCTCAGAGTGAGGTCGTTGCCATGGTTGCGGCTGTTCAGCGATGCATTGTAGAGCGGATTGGCCATCTTCACGTCGTCGTTATACTCCAGCCAAGGTGTCAGCATGCCCTCATTGTCGTAGATGCGGTAGTAAGGATTAGCCCGGACATACTCTGAGAATCCCACCAAGGCATTGTTGTAGTTGGCATTGCTTACAGAGAACTTGTTGCTGAACTGGAATTTCTTCACACGGTAGATCATATCCAGGTTGCCGCCGAATACCTCACGGTCAGAGCCTTTCATAACACCGCTGTTACCATTATACATACCGCCGATACCGAACATGAAAGTTTCGCTACCGCCCTGTACGTAGAGCGAGTGCTTCTGGTTCACGCCCACGCGTACGGGCTGTGCCAGCCAGTCGGTGTTCACGCCTTGTGCCACGGAGTTCAAACGGGCATAGTAGGCCTCTGTCAGTTTAATAGCGGTCTGTGTCTGGTTGGCTGTCTCTACGATGCTCGGATCATAGCGGCCCGACAAACGTTCAAACTCAATCTTCTCTGGGGCATTCATCATGTCGTAGGATGAGAGGTCGGGCATGCTCATGTTGAAGTTGCCGGTATAACTCACCTGCAACTGTCCGGCCTTTGGCTTCACGGTCTCCACAACCACCACACCGTTGGCAGCCTTCGAACCGTAGATGGCGGTTGAGGCGGCATCCTTCAGAATGGTGATACTCTCAATGCGGTTAATGTCCAGGTCGTTGATGGCCTGCAGTGAACTCTCGAAACCATCCAAGATAAACAGTGGCTGGTTAGGGTCGGCAGCCAACTCATCGCGTTGTCCTAGCATGGATGATTTTCCGCGGATTTCCATGTTAGGCAGACGGTTGGGGTCTGAACCGAACTGGTTGTCCTCGATGATGGCGAATGCCGGGTCGAGCGTTTTCAGTGACTGGAGCACGTTACTTGAACCCATCTGGATGAGGTCGTCTTTGTTATAAGTGGCAGCCGAACCAGTAAAACTCTCCTTCTTACGGGTGAAGATACCTGTTACCACCACTTCTTCGAGTTGCGTGCCTGACTTCATGGCAATGTCGCGCGTCACGTCGGCAGAGCCGGCTGGTATGGTGACATACTGGTTGTCCATACCCACGTAACTGTATTTCAGCGTGGTCTTCTCCACAGGAATCTTGAAACTGTAGGCACCGTCTTCGTCGGTCACGGTGCATACGCGTGTTTCACCGATGCAGATAGGCACGCCCATGAGCGGCTCTCCGTTGTCGTCGCGCACCACACCTTTTATGGTGCGTTGCTTTCCGCTCTGCTGCTGTGGGGTGATGGTCACCACGTTTTCCTTGATGGAGTAGGAGCATCCGATCAGCGAAGTCACGTAGTCGATAACCTCCTCTGCGGGTTTCCGCTTGGCTGATACAGTAACTTTCGGCCATGATTTGGCGAGATCGGCATTGTAGATAAAGTTCAGTCCTGTCTGTTTCTTCATTTCTGCGAAGAAATCTTTTACAGAGACAGACTTGAAGTCTACGGTCACAGGCTTTCTACTGGCACTTTGCGCTTGGGCAGCACTCCAGGGAGCGGCAGCCCAGAGGGCGACTGTAACCAGCATTAACACTCTTCGGATTTTCTTCATAATCTCTGGTTTTATGGTTAATAAATATAATGATGATTAGTTTATTACAATGGTGTTGCGGCTGAGTTTGATGTCAAGCCCCGTCACCTGCTCAATGGCCTCGATTACCGGTTCTATGGAACTGTATTTGTCTAATTCGCCGGTGAACTTAATGCTCTGAGCCTTATGGTTGTTGAATGTCACGTCGTAGTTATACCATTTCGACAGCACGCTCATCAGTTTCTCCATGGTGCAGTTCTCAAACACGAAGGTGCCGATGTTCCATGCTATGAACGGGCTCACGTCCACGTTGTCGATGCTCATTGCGGCGGCATTGTTGCTGAAGACGGCTTGCTGTCCGGGTTTCATCCTCTGCTCCTCGAGGCCGTTAGGCGTAACACCGATGCTTCCCTTGACGAGCACCACGCTTGTGGATGTCCCGTTGCTGTTGTTGTTCCTTGTGTTCACGTTGAACTCCGTGCCATATACCTTCACGCTGCCGCCGGGCGTGTGCACCACAAAGGGGCGGCTCTTGTCGCGGGCCACCATGAAATAGGCCTCGCCGTCGAGAATCACATTGCGGTCGCTGCGCCCGAAGTGTTCGGGATAAATCAGGTGCGTATTATAATTAAGGTGTACCAGCGTGCCGTCGTCCAGTGTAATCCAGAACTCCTTGTCGTGGCGCGTGGTGACGCGGTGGGCGGCAAGTAGTTGCTCCTTGGTGAGCGATTCCTGGGAAATCTGGGCATAGTTGTGTGAGGGGAGCGCGTAGTCTTGCTCCTGACCGCTTACCCCGGCATCGTGGCTCTCGTCACTTATTTCTTGCTCACCGCTCATCACTTTCCCTTCACTGTCCACCTCTAACTTCTCCTCAATCACGGCATCGGTCTTGCCGCTCTGGATGCTTTGCTGCATGGCCAGTTGCACGGATTCTGAGATTTCTGGCGGTGTCACCTTGGTGTATTGCGAATACCAGATGGCGGCTCCGCCCACAATGAGGAGGGCTATGGCGGCAGCATAGCGCAGGAACGAGCGGCCACGGGCCTTGATTCTCTTTTCCATCGCCTTGCGTGGAGCCTCTGTGTCGATGTCCAAGGCCGTGGCGAGTTCCTTTTCCAGGAAGTCTTTGTCCATGAACTCCTCGTAGGCCTTTCGGTTTTCTTCGTTTTCATTCACCCATTTCTGGAGGATTTCCTCCTCCTCGCTGGTGATGCTTTGCGTTGCCTTTTTGCAAAGCAGCAGTGGAATGTCGTATGTTAGATTTTTCATGATTTCTTTTTTAGCGTGTATAATGGTGATATACAAGGGACGCTTGAAAACGAAAAAGGTGCCTTCTGAACCCTCATTTTTTTTAAAAAAGTATAAAAACACATATATTTGGTAAAAATATTGTATATTTGCAAGCGAAAAAAGAGAGTGATATGAGTTCTCCGCAGCAAACCTTTGAAGACTTCAAGAGAGGCCGGATGCAGTCGTTCTACGGCAGCACCTACGGTTTGCTCATTGGCTATGCCCAGCGCTTCCTGGGCGAGGAGAATGCTTATTTAGCCGAAGACTGCGTGCAGGATGCCATTTTCAATGCCTACCAGAACCGCGACAAGATGACGAACATTGTGCAGTTGAAGTCGTATGTCTATGCCAGTGTTCACAACAATGCCATCACCTATGTGCGCAAACGCATGCATGGCGAGACCTATGCCAAGAGCGTTCCGCTTACCGACAGTTCCCTGTCGGCCACCATTGCCATTCAGGATGCCATGGAGTTGCTCTATACCGTGGTGAAGGAATTGCCCGATAACATGCAGCAGTTGTTCCGTCTCCATATTGAGGAAGGGCTGAAATTGCGCGAGGTGGCCGAGCGGCTGAACATGTCAGACAGCGGAGTGAAGAAGCAGAAGGCGCGCATGATACGCCTGTTGCGTCAGAAGTTCGGCGAAAACGAAACGATGCTCCTGCTGGTGCTCTTCATGGTCTGAGATTCGGCTGTTGCAAAAAATACATTACGGTGAAAAAATTTTTCCGTTTTTTTGATACAACCTATTGAAAAAATCTTTATATTTGCAGCAGAATACAATAACAGTTGATAAGAATCAGAAATGGCTCATGCCAGAATTAATCGCTTAGGAGGAATAACCATGAAGAAAACAAAGAAAATGCAGCATGTAGAGGAGTATGAGTTCGACAATGTGTACAACAGTGAGACCGACGAACTCTATTCCGTTGAGACAGAGACATCCCTCTGGTACAGTTAATGCTCGCTCCTGTGAGCAGTGTTTTCACAGAATGATATCTTGAAATGGGGCCTGCAGCCGTTTGCCTGAAGACAGCGACTGCAGGCTTCTTTTTGTGTGCTTCGCCGCCCCGCCCCTCGGCAGCATCGTTGCGTTATACTGTTTCCGCCCCGCCGTTCTTCTTGCTTGGAGAGCGATGCGATGTTCACTCATCGCAGTTTTTATGGGAAAAAAGAGGATGGCAAAGACCGTTTTTACGGAATTAATTTGTACATTTGCATCCATAATTCTACAGTCATGAAAAGATCATTCTTAGTGAGGTTCCTGTTGCCGGTGATGCTGGCCGTGGTTGGCAGTGCATGGGCATCACCCGTTTCCTTTCAGGTAGACAAGAACCGGTTCCTGCTCAACGGCCAGCCTTTCGTGGTGAAGGCGGCCGAGATTCACTATCCGCGCATCCCGCGCCCCTATTGGGAGCACCGCATCAAAATGTGCAAGGCTCTGGGCATGAACACCATCTGCATCTATGCTTTCTGGAACATCCACGAACAGCGCGAGGGTCAATACGACTTCACGGACAACAACGACGTGGCCGCTTTCTGCCGCATTGCGCAGAAAAACGGCATGTATGTCATTGTGCGCCCCGGTCCCTATGCCTGTGCAGAATGGGAGATGGGTGGTCTGCCCTGGTGGCTGTTGAAGAAGAAAGACATCCGTCTGCGCGAGCCCGATGCTTATTTCATGGAGCGTGCGCGGCTGTTTGAACAGCAACTGGCGGCCCAGTTGTCGCCGCTCACCGTTCAGCATGGCGGCAACATCATCATGGTGCAGGTGGAAAACGAATATGGCTCGTATGGCGAAGACAAGGCCTATATGAGTGCCATGCGCGACATCATCCGTGAGGCGTGGGGACCGGAAACGGTGCTCTTCCAGTGCGACTGGTCGAGCAATTTCTGGAAAAACGGGCTCCCCGACCTGTTGTGGACCATGAATTTCGGCACGGGTGCCAACATCGACGAGCAGTTCAGGCGGCTGAAGGAGATGCGTCCCGAGTCGCCGCTCATGTGCTCTGAGTTCTGGAGCGGGTGGTTCGACAAGTGGGGCGCACGCCACGAGACGCGCCCTGCCGAGGATATGGTGGCAGGCATCGACGAAATGCTCTCCAAAAACATATCGTTCTCACTCTATATGACTCACGGCGGCACCTCTTTCGGCCATTGGGCCGGTGCCAACAGCCCGGGTTTTGCGCCCGACGTAACCTCTTACGACTACGATGCGCCCATCAACGAATGGGGGCAGCCCACCGAGAAATACTGGCTGCTGCGCAGCACCTTGCAGAAATACAGCGACCGCCCGCTGCCGGCTGTTCCCAATTCGCCCATACCCATTGTCACCGTTCCGCCGTTTACCATGCACAGGGTGCTCGGCGTTGACCAACTGGTTAGCGCCACACGCACCAGCCGCGACGTGCTCACCCTGGAGGATATGGACACGGGATGGGGCATGATTAAATATACCACCACGCTGCCTGAAATAAAGACCAAGAGCGTGCTCACCCTGAACGAGTGCCACGACTATGCGCAGATATATATCAATGGCAACTACGTGGGCACCATCGACCGCGTGAAAAACGAGCGCAACCTGCTCCTCCCGCCCATGGAGAAGAACAGCGTGCTCACCATCCTGGTGGAGGCCATGGGGCGCATCAACTTCGGGCGCGCCATCAAAGACTACAAGGGAATCACCCGCGAGGCGACGTTGCAGGCAGAGGCCGACGGCCACGAGGTGACGTGGAACCTGAAGAACTGGGAGATTCGCGCCATTGCCGACGACTATGCCGCCATCAGCGAGGCCATCGCTGCCGCTAAGCCACTGGCCGACGCACCCGGTGATATCCATGGCAACAGCGGCTATTATCAAGGGACGTTCACCCTGAAGAAGGTGGGCGACACCTTCCTCAACATGGAAGCCTTCGGCAAAGGGCAGGTATGGGTGAACGGCCATGCCGTAGGACGCTACTGGAACATCGGTCCGCAGCAGACGCTCTACGTGCCGGGCTGCTGGCTGAAAAAGGGGAGAAACGAGGTCGTTGTGCTCGACATTCTGGAGCAGAAAGGCGATGCCGTGCTCTTCGGACAGGATCATCCCGAACTCGACAAACTGCATCTGCAGCGCTCACCCCTGCACAATGAGCCTGCCGACAAGCCCGACCTGAACTCGGCGACACCCGTTTGCAGCGGACAATTCGCCCCCGGCAACGGCTGGCAGCGCATCACCTTCGCCCAGCAGGCCACGGGCCGTTACTTCGCCTTGCAGGTGATGGACGGTCACGACGGTAAGGACCGCATTGCCCTGGCAGAACTTTATCTGCTCGACGGCACCGGAAAGCGCATCAGCCGCGAACCGTGGACGGTGAAATATGCCGACAGCGAGGAGACCATCCGCGGCAACAACACCGCCGACAAGGCCTTCGACCTGCAGGAAAGCACCTACTGGCGCACGGTGAAAGGCACGCCGCTGCCCCATCTGCTGGTCATCGACCTGGGCCAGGAGCAGCCAATCAGCGGCATGGAATGTCTGCCGCGTGCCGAGGAGGGTGCCCCGGAGAGCATCAGGGAATACCGGGTGTTTGTATGGAGCAATTGATAACAGACGACAGATGACTGACAGTTGTCGTGATGATTCTTAACTGGAAAAAGAAAGACTTATGAGAAAATACACCTTATTCATATATATATTGTTGCTGATGTCAGCAGGCAGTGCCGCGGCGCAGGTCTCCGTCAGCAAGCCCTATGGCTACCTTTACTGCCACATGAGCGACAAGGGCGAGTGGACGGCCTATGCGCTGAGCCGCGACGGTGTGCACTATCGCGACCTGGCGGGCGGGCGCGAGGTCTACAACACCGAGGCCCTGAGCCGCATCGAGGGCGGTGCGCGCGATGCCTATATTGCGCGCAGTGCCGACGGCAAGGGCTTCGTGATGGTAACCACCGACATGTGCGTGCGCAAGAGCAAGCAGTGGTTCAACTACGGCATCGACCTGCTCAAGAGCGACGACCTGATCCACTGGACGTCGGTCACCGTAGATTTCCGTCAGGGCCCCGGTGTGTTCTGCAATCCCGATGCCCCGGACATCTATAGCGACTACTCGAAGATATGCCGCGTGTGGGCACCCCAGATTTGCTGGGACGACCGCTATGAGTGGCCCGACGGCACCAAGGGCGGCTATTTTATCTACTATTCGCTGCTCAACAGCAGTGAAGACACCTACGACCGCATATTCTATTCCTATGCCGACCGCTCATTCACCCGACTCACCAAGCCGCAATTGCTCATCGACTGGGGATATGCCACCATTGACACCGACATCAACTATGTGGCGAAAGACGGCAAATACCACATCATGATCAAGAAAGAAGGCGGCAAGCCGGGCATCTTCACCACCTCGGCCGACCGTCTCACAGGACCCTATCCCGAGCCCGATGATACCGACTACGTGGATTTCGAAGGCAACAAGAAGTGCGAAGGGCCATCGGCCTTCCAACTCATCGGCGACTCCACCTGGCGCGTGGCCTACGTGGAATATTCCTCAAAGCCCCACCGCTATCGCATCTGCAAAGCCGACGAGTATCTCCGCAACTTCCACGACCCCGAGGACATTCAGGGCGTGGAGGCACCGCAGCACGGCTCGTTCCTGCTGCTCACAAAGAAGGAATACAGGCGGTTGGAACGTTGGGACAAGGCGCAGCGGAAAGGAAAAGCCGCGCAGTAGCAGTGTTAGGACAGTTGCCACGGAACATCCTGATGGTCGTTTTGGAAGGTCCATACTGCCGAAATGGAGCGCTCAAACGGCAAGAATGAAACCGCCAGATGATAACTTCCGAAAAGTAAATTAATATAATTTGCAGAGTAAATTAAGTTGATTTGAAAAGTAAATTACATTGATTTGTGCGGTAAATTATATTAATTTACTTTTCCGTTCAGCGGCCACCGAGGCAGGAAACCACCGTAACCGAGGCAGAAAACCATAGGAACGGAGCGTGGAAACGGCCGCTTTAAAACAGACAAACCATCAAACTGAAGCATGAAGAGATATTTGATAACATTCGTTTGTATGCTGACCGCAGCAACCATGGCGGCTGCCGATGCCCAGCAGCGCATACAAGACGGCTGCATGCGCTCGCTCCTGCGATTCATGGAATATGCCAAGAGCATCTACGTGGATGCCGGCGTGAACAGCAGGGGCGACTCGGTGGGCTATTTCAAGGCGCAGAGCGCGGGGCAGAGTAACGAAGACGGCGTGCGCACCAATGCCGACATGGCCATGGTGGTGGCATTCGTCAACAAATACGGAAAACAATGCATGGAGGCTGCTGCCGATAACAGCAACGGGCAGGCGGCGGCACAACCGATGTCGCTGCCCGACGGCATCACCTTCGGCGAACTGCAGACCATGGCCCTGCTCGCCCTGCGCTATGCCTACAGCACCCACCGCAGCAACCGCCTGATGCGCTGCACCGACGGTCACTACTGGGGTTCGTCGCCCGACGACGACGGCCACCGCGAGCAGCGCCATCAGTGGGAGAGTTCGCTGTGGACGCTGAGTGTGGTGCTGGCCGGCGAGTTTCTCGGCGATGCAGTGCAGGGCGGCCGCGCCTGTATTGAGAACATGGTGGTGTCGGAGTGCGACTTCCAATTGGTGAGACCTGTGCCTACGGGCTATCAGGGCGACACCAAGGCCGAGGAAAACGGCTGGGAGGCGAATGTGCTGGCCTGCGGTTGTGGTCTGTTGCCCGGCCATGCGCATGCCGATAAGTGGCGCGAGGCCATGAACCGCTTTGCCTTTAACTGCTATACCGTGGCCGCCGATGCCGCCGACACCACGCGGGTGGAGGGGCGCATGGCCAAGGACTGGTATGAAGGGCAGAACCTATACGATGACTTCACGCTGCAGAACCACAACTATTTCCACACCAGTTATCAGAACGTGGTGATGCAGGAGCAGGCCGAAAGCATGGTTGCCCTGAAGATGATGGGGGCATTGGCCGACGGCCATGTCAGCGAGTCGCTCACCTGGCACTGGGGCGAAGTGTGGAGCCAGGTGCTCGCCCAGTTGTCGCTGGTCGACGGCGAGATGGCCATGCCCAACGGCAACGACTGGAGCATGTTCCTCTTCGACCAGTTGCCCGCCTATGCCGCCATGGCCGCCATCATGCACCATCCCGATGCGCTGATGCTCGAAGAGCGGTGCCTGCAGTCGCTCGTCAGGCGGCAGCAGACAACGGCCGACGGCTCCTATATGCTGCATCCCGACATCGGTGCGCGACGTATGGGCGTGACGGCTCATCGGGTGATGATGACCTGGCTGATGCACGAACTGTTCCCCGCCGACATCGTTCCCAGCACGTGGGATGATTTTGTGGCCCGCCATTGCGCTGCCAAGGAATTTCCGAGCCAGCATGTAGTGCGCGGCATGTCGAAAGACCGTTTCACCTGTTTTTCTTGGAGCAAAGGACTGAAAAACTGCACGGGCATCATCGTTCCCAACACGCCAGATGCGTCGAAGACCATGATTCCCTATAAGCAGGCATTCGGCGGCAATCTGATTGGCGAGCCGGAACGCATGGTTGAGCAGCCCGCCGTGATTGTAAAGGGCAATGAGTGGGTGGTCTTTGCCGGCGGTCATCATCCGTTTTGCATCTGGTCTACACCCGGCAATGCCGTCATCGTGCTCAACTGCGGTGTGAACATGGCCTTGTCGTTTGATCCGCTCACCAGCGAGGTGCGCGACATCCGGCATGGACAGGGGTGGGTGAGCATCGACAACAGCATAGGCATTGTGGGCGGAAAAGAGGTGGAACTGCGGCAGAAAGGGGTGGTGAACTCTATCAACACCGCCGTACTCGTATCTGAGAAGGCTGATGCCGTGGTGTATTACTCGAATGTTTCACAGGAGCAGACATCGCGGCTGGCCGGGCGCATGCAGGTGAGCCGTGAGGGAAATGTGATCAAGGCAAACGTGGAAGACACTGACGGCACGCTCTATCGGCTGGAATACGACATGGACAGCCGTAGGGTAAAGAAATACACAGAACGACAAATCACGGAATAACATGGAAGAAAACAGTTATATCAAGCAGTTTCCTGACATCATGAAGGGAAAGAAAATCATGTATGTGCACGGCTTCGGCTCCTCGGCGCAGACGGGCACCGTGGCGCGCATTCAGGAGATGCTGCCCAATGCCACGGTCGTGGCCGAAGACATTCCGGTGCATCCCGCCGAGGGCTTTGCCATGCTGCAGCAGATGGCTGCCTACGAAAAGCCCGATCTGATTATAGGCACCTCCATGGGCGGCATGTACACGGAGATGCTTCACGGCTATGACCGCATCCTCATCAACCCTGCGTTCCAGATTGCCGACACCATGGGCGCGCACGGGATGACGGGCAGGCAGGTGTTTCAGAATCCGCGCAAGGACGGCGTACAGGAGTTCATGGTCACCAAGGCAATGGTGAAGGAATACCGCGACATGCAGGAACAATGCTTCCGTTATATCGAGTCGCCGGAGGTGAGCGATGAGGAGAAGGCGGAAGAGCGGCGGCGCGTATGGGCCTTGTTTGGCGACAAAGACGACCTGGTGAACACCCGCGACCTCTATATGGAACATTACTCGCAGGGCATTTCCTTCCACGGCGAGCACCGCACCAACGACAAGGTGTTTCACAACAGCGTGATGCCCGTCATCCGATGGATTGACGACCGCCAGGAAGGGCGCGAGCGCCCCGTGGTATACATCTCTATCGATGCCCTGCGCGACCACCGCAACATGCAGCACTCCAGTGCCATGAAAGCCCTGCGCATGCTGATAGAGGCTTATCAGGTGTATATCGTTGCCGAGTCACCCAACTACGACCTTGACTATGTGAAGCAGGTGCAAGACTGGACCCGCGAGGTGGTGAACGTGCCGGCCTATCGCCATCTGGTATTCACCAACCGGAAGGACCTGCTCTATGGCGACTATCTCATCGACCCGTCGGCAGCCAACGGAGCCGGCGACTTCATGGGAACGCGCATCGCCTTTGGCAGCGACACGTTCAAGACATGGGAGGAAATCATGGAATACTTTGGCAGACTGGGCGGCCAATAACAGAAAATATAACAGAAAGAGATGGCACTACCGACAGACAACATGCAGGATATTCAGACCTATCGCGTATCGGCTGACGACCTGTTTGAGCAGATTCGCCAACTCGCCGCCTTTGTGTGCGAGCAGGCTTACGGCGAGGAATCGTGCTCACGCACGTGCATTCCTATGCTCCACAAACTGCTGGTGCTGACATGTCACGAAGGCATTCGCGATACCGACCAGGCCTATGGCAACCTCTTTGCGCAGGTGGACTATCTCTGCAGGATACATCGCTTGGACGTGGGCGACCGCATGGCCGTGCAGACCATGCGGCGGCACAGCAACCGGATGGACGACTACACCAGCGAGGAACTGATGTACGACATCCGCGCACTGGTGCTCTTTGTCTCGGCAGTGTTCGGCGTGGGCGTGCCGGGAGCCGTGGCTTCGCTGATTCCGCCTGCCAACCGCCCGTATGAGAAGAGCGCACACATAGACTACCGATACATCAGATGCGTGGTCAGGACGTGGGACGAACAAACCATCACGGCCACTATCGACCACGAAGAGTCAGCATCCGAGGTGGTGGTTGACTACACCGCCGACCACCTGCGCTATCTCAAGGAGATGCTCTGCGAAGGCATGCAACTCAACTTGCTCGACTGCAGCAGCGACGACACGCAGCCAGTGCTCAGCGTGAGGCCGTCGCTCATCATCGTGGAGCCAGACTTTCTGCTCGACATCAGCACACTGGCGCGCTGCTTTGAGAAATATGGCCATCATCCGTTGAACTACACCCTGTTCCGTCTGGCATCGTCGGCTTCCACACAGCCCATCCTGCTGGGAAACCTGGCAGGCAGTCTGCTCGACGACACGGTGAACGCCACCGCCGACCATCCGCAAGACGTGAACGCCACCATCCGCAAGAATTTTGCGCAGCGGGCAACGGCTTTCTGCACCTGTCCCGACTTCCAGCCGACGCAGTTCGTGCAGGACGCGCGGCGACAGGCGGCCAACATCCAGCAGGCCGTGGATGTGCTCTTCGGCACTTTCCCGCGCAGCAAGGCCATTCTTGAGCCTTCGTTTGTATGCGAGCGGCTGGGCATTCAGGGACGCGTTGACCTGATGACCACCGACTTCCAACTGCTGGTGGAGCAGAAGTCGGGCAAGAACTGGAACATTGAGACAGGCCGCCCCGACGAGCACGGCAGCATGATGCTGGAACCAAACTACGTGCAGTTGCTGTTATATTATGGTGTGCTGCGCTATAATTTCCACCTGGGATTCGACCAGGTGAACATGCGGCTGCTCTATTCCAAATACCCTGCCGACAAAGGACTGGTGGTGGTGAACTATCTGCAGCCGCTTTTCCGCGAGGCCATCTGCCTGCGCAATCAGATTGTGGCATGGGAACTGCACATCGCCAGACACGGATTCGAGAGTGTCATCGACATGATAAGGCCTGAAACGGTCAACGTGAACCAACTCAGCGACCGCTTCTTCGTGCAGTGGAAACTGCCGGGGTTGCAGCAGTTGTGCCAGCCGCTGCACGCCCTTTCGCCATTGGAGCGCGCCTATTTCTGCCGCATGATGACCTTCGTCTACCGCGAGCAGCGTGTGGCCCGACTGGGTGCCTACGAGGGAACGAGCAGTTGCAGTTCTGATTTATGGAACATGCCCCTGAGCCAGAAACTGGAAACGGGAAACATCTTCATGGACCTCACCGTGGAGAAGCGCGAGAAGAGCAGGCCGGAGGGTGGCTACGACCTCATCACACTGGCCATTCCACCACAAGGAGACACCTTCCTGCCCAATTTCCGACGCGGCGACATGGTCTACGTATACCGCTACGAGGGCGAGCCCCTGTGCACAGAGAACATCCTCTTCAAAGGAGTGCTCACCGACATACACACCCACCATCTGGTGGTGGCACTGGCCGACGGGCAGCAGAATCCAGCGCTCTTCGACCCGCAGCAGTCCGACTGCCGCTATGCCGTGGAGCATGCGCCGGCCGACACCGCCACGCTCTCCGTCCGTTCTCTCTATACGTTCATCGCGGCTCCTGAGCAGCGGCGCTCGCTCTTGCTCTCACAGCGGCAGCCGCAGCGCAACACGTCGCTTACACTTTCGCGTTCCTATCATCCCGACTACGACGAGATGCTGCTACGTGCCAAGCAGGCTCAGGACTATTTCCTGCTGGTGGGACCGCCCGGAACGGGCAAGACCAGCATGGCCCTGCGCTTCATGGTGGAGGAGGAACTGGGCACTGAAGGCTCATCTCTCCTGCTCATGGCCTATACCAACCGGGCTGTTGACGAAATCTGCGACATGCTCTCGCGTGCCGAGTTCCCCTATCTGCGCATAGGAAGCGAACACCGCTGCGACGAGCGATTCAGGCAACACCTGCTCTCAGAGGCCGTGGGACAGCATCCGCAGTTAGACCAGTTGCGCCGTCTGCTGCTCTCCGCACCCATCATCGTTGGCACTACCACCACCATGGCCAGCCATCCCGAACTCTTCGCGCTGAAGCATTTCTCGCTCACCATCGTTGACGAAGCGAGCCAGATATTGGAACCCGACATCGTGGGACTGCTCGCCCTGGCGGGCAGGTTCATCCTCATCGGCGACCATAAGCAGTTGCCCGCCGTGGTGCAGCAGAGCATGGCCGACAGCAAGGTTGACAATCCCCTGTTGCAGGCGATAGGGCTCACCAACTGCCGCAATTCGCTTTTCGAGCGGTTGCTCACCACGGCTTCAGCCAGCGCGATGGGCATTTTGCGCCGGCAGGGGCGCATGCATCCCGCCATTGCCGCCTTCCCCAACCGTATGTTCTATCCCAACGAGAGCATACAGCCCGTTCCCCTTCCTCATCAAAGAGAGCCTGAGGGCGAGGAACCGCGCGTGGTGTTCATTCCCTCAAGGCCCTGCATGCAGCCCGGACAGTCGGATCAGGTGAACACGCACGAGGCGCACATCGTGGCAGCGCAGTTGTGGCGCATCTTCAAGGAGCAGGGCGACCAGTTCGACCCGCACTCCTCCGTGGGCGTGATAGTGCCTTATCGCAATCAGATATCCGTCATCCGTCAGGAGTTGGAAACGCTCATCTCGTCGGAAGGTGAGGCGGTCAGCCATCCGTTGCACGAGGTCTCCATCGACACCGTGGAGCGTTATCAGGGCAGCCAGCGCGATGTCATCATCTATTCGTTTACTGTGCAGCGACCCTATCAGTTGGAGTTTCTCACCGCCAGTTGCTTCGTGGAGACCGACGGTGACGGCTCTCAGCGCGTTGTCGACCGCAAACTGAACGTGGTGCTCACCCGTGCCCGCAAGCATCTTATCCTTACGGGCAATCCCGAAATACTTTCGCTGGACCCCATTTTCCGCGAACTCGTGCAGGCGTATCGTGTGCCACAGTTTGGCTGATTGGATATCATACGCCTGATTTTCAGGTTTTTAAAAGCCAAGAATAATTTCACTCATGTTTATAAAGGTTTAAAAAACAGGGATTCCAAAAGAGACAAGGAGACAAAAAGACAAAAAAAAGAGGATGTGCCTATTTTGACACACCCTCTTCCTTATGTAATCTATTTGCCTTGATGCTTACACGGGAATGTCCTTGTTCACGTTCTTGCAGCCGATGAGGGCATAGTAGAACATGTAGGCCATGGCGAGCAGATAAACGAAATAACTCGGCATGTAGCCCATCATGTCGGCAAAGAAGTTCTGGATGACTGGCAACACACCGCCGCCGACTACCATCATCATGAAGATGCCTGAAGCCTGGGCTGTATACTTGCCAAGTCCCTCGGTGGAGAGGTTGAAGATGCTGGTCCACATCACGGAGGTGCACAGACCGCACAATACAAGCAGCAATGCGCTGACAGGTACGGTGGCATAGGTGATTTGGAACTTCATGATGTCGAGCAGCGGCATGGTAACGGTGGCTGACTTCGGCAGAAGCATGGCAGCAACGATGAGAATCATGCCGATGGCGGTGGTGGCCATCATCAACTGACGAGCCGACACCTTGGCGGCAATGACGCTGGAGCACAAACGGCCGATGAGCATAAGCAACCAGTACATGGCTGCCACGGCTCCGCCGATGGTGGCAGCGTTCTCGAGCAGTCCGGCACCGCGGTCGGTAGAGTCAGAGAGATAGAAGTTCAGTCCGCCGGGGATACCCACCTCAACGCCTACGTATACGAAGATGGCGATAACGCCCAGTTTGAGATGACGGAACGACCAGGGTGAATGTTCGAACTTGGTGTCAGAGGTGACGCGGGCAGCCTCGGGATCTTCAATGGGAATGAAGGTGAGGATGACGAATGCACAGGCAAACACAGCCATGGCGATATACATCACGAGGTTCACGTCGGCCATCTGCGTGCTGGCTGTAACGGTGCCGATCAGCGCACCCACGAGCATAGGTGTCATGGTGCCTGCCAGCGAGTTCAGTGTTCCGCCAATCATGTTCAACTGGTTGCCGCGGTTGCCACCGCCGCCCAGCAGGTTGAGCATAGGGTTGACCACTGTGTTGAGGATGCAGACAGCGAATCCAGAGATGAACGCGCCCAGCAGATAGACGCAGAATCCGGGAATGCCTCCAGTGAATCCGGAGAGATACTGAATGAGCACGCCGAAGAATCCCACGGCGATACCAATCAGGGCCGTCTTCTTGTAGCCCACCTTGGTGAGCATCTTGCCGGCGGGGATGCCCATGAACAGGTATGCAAAGAAGTTCATGAAGTTACCCATGATGCCGAGCACATTGGAACCGCCGATTTCAGGCTGGTTTTTCCAAATCACGCCGATGGGTGCTCCCAGGTTGGTGACGAAGGAGATCATGGCATAGAGGAAGAACATCGTGACGATAGCGATGACGCTTCCGTTTTGTTTTTGTTGACTCATATTTGTATTGTTTTTAATGGTTTGTATTTCCTCTCGTCATGTTTTAATCCTCAGCCTCGTCTTCTTTCTTGCGGCGGATGGCGCGCTTGCGCTTGGGCTTGTCGTCAACGACGGCCTTGTCGGCTTTCACACCGGCCAGTTCGGGATCGATGAGGATGCGTCCGCAATACTCGCACACGATAATCTTCTTGTGCATCTTGATGTCGAGTTGGCGCTGTGGCGGAATCTTGTTGAAGCAACCGCCGCAGGCATCGCGCTGTACATACACGATACCCAGTCCGTTGCGGGCATTCTTGCGGATGCGCTTGAAACTGGTGAGCAGGCGCGGCTCGATTTTCAGTTCAAAAGCCTTTGCTTTTTCCTTGAGTTCGTCTTCGGCGGCGCGGGTCTCTTCCATGATTTCGTCGAGTTCGCCCTTCTTCTCGTCGAGGGCCACCTGGCGGTCGTTGATCTGCTCGCGTGTGCGGCTCAGGTCGTTTTCGCGCTCTTCCACCTTGGCGTTGGCCTCGCGGATTTTCTTGTCGCAGAGTTCAATCTCCAGGTTTTGGAATTCAATCTCCTTGGTCAGCGTGTCGTATTCGCGGTTGTTCTTCACCAGTTCAAGTTGGCTTTCATAGCGCTTCACGCTGGCTTTGGCGTTCTCGATATCTCCTTTTTTCTGAACGATGGCATCCTGGAATTCCTGAATCTCGTTCTGAATTTTCTCCACACGGAGTGTCAAACCGGCGATTTCGTCCTCAAGGTCTTGCACCTCGAGCGGCAGTTCGCCTCTCATTGCTCTTTTCTCGTCGATTGCAGAAAGTGTTGACTGCAACTGGTAAAGAGTCTTCAGTTTCTCTTCAACTGACAAGTCTGTTGGATCTTTTTTTGCCATAATCTTATAATGTTATTGATGATATTGGTTTCGTGAAGTGGGGTGTCAGAGGTAGCAGATGGGGTTGGTGACGGTTTCTGCCATCACACATCTCACGCCCGGACACTGGCTTTCGATGATTTCGCGGAAGATTTCGCTGGTGAACTGCTCGCTCTGGTAGTGGCCAATCACGGCAATCTGTATCTCCTGTTCGTGGCCGAAATACTCATGATAGTGCATTTCGCCCGTGACAAAAGCATCGGCACCCTGTGCGATGGCATCGCCCAGCATGAAGGCACCGGCGCCGCCGCAGATGGCTACCCTGCTGACGGGGCGCTGCAGCAACTGGTTGGCTTGTACGCAGGCCACGCCGAACTGCTGTTTGAGCAACTGGATGAAGTCTGCCGCTGCCATGGGCTGCGGCAACTCTCCGATGACTCCGCTGCCGCCGATGACACCGTCGGCCATCTTCTCCTGACCGAAGAAGCGGGCATTCTGCAGCGACATCTTCTCGGCAATCTTGTAGTTCACGCCGCCCAGGGCGTTGTCCATGTTGGTGTGCATGGACACCACAGTGACATCATGCTTGATGGCTTTCACCACGGCACGCTGCACGTCGTTGCCTCCGTTGATGCGCTTCAGGGCATGGAAAATCAGCGGATGATGGCTCACAATGAGGTTACAACCCTTGGCAATGGCCTCGTCGACCACCTGCTCGGTTACGTCAAGACACAACAATGCCCCTGACACTTCCTGCTCCTCTGTCAGTCCTACCTGCAGGCCGGCATTGTCGAAGCCTTCCTGCAAGGGCAGAGGCGCGAATCGTTCAAGGGCATTCACCACTTCTTTTATATTCACGCTTTACCGCTTTAAAGATGAAAAATACCACTGACACCACTCACCCCAGGAGCGTTTCCGCCGGGGCGCATGCCAATAATTTCCTGCAAAGATAGTGATTTTCTTTGAAAAAAGCCGTTGACAGTCTGAACTTTCCCTTTTCTTTAAGCGTTATTAACATTCTGCTCAGAGTGGAAACTGCATGGTGCAGCAGTGGATGGACCCGTGCTGGCGGATGATGGTGCGGCTGTCTATGGGAATCATCTCCCTGTCGGGGAAGGCCTGCTGGATGACGCGCAGTGCCTCGCGGTCGGTGCCGGGCTGTGCATAGGTGGGCACGAGCACTGCGCCGTTAATGACCAGAAAGTTGGCATAGGTGGCGGGCAGTCGCTCTCCTTCGTCATAGACGGGGCTGGGCGAGGGGAGTTTCAGCAGCCGGAAGGGCTTGCCGTCGGCAGTAAGCAGAGTTTTCAGTTGTGCCTCCATGGCCTTGAGGTCGTCAAACTGCTCGTCGCGTGGGTCGTCGCACCCCATATATAATAAGGTGTCGTCGGGAGCCATGCGCACCAGTGTGTCGATGTGTCCGTCGGTGTCGTCGCCCGTCAGGTGCCCGTGGTCAATCCACAGAATGCGCTTTGCCTGCAGGCGCGCCTTGAGTTGCTCTTCAATCTGGCTGCGCGTGAGCGGCTGGTTCCTGTGGGGAGCCAGCAGACAGCATGATGTGGTGAGCACCGTTCCTTTGCCGTCGCTCTCAATGCTTCCGCCCTCAAGCACGAAGTCGAGGTGCGACTGATACCCGACCGTCGGCTCGCTCATGCCGCTGCCACAGGGGTAGCGGTCACTGATGGTGGCAAACAGGCTGCGGTTGATGGCATTGTCCTTGTCTGCCTCAAACTTCTCTCCCCATCCGTTGAACTTGAAGTCGAGAAACTGCTTGGCGCTGCAGGCATCACCCGATGCGGGCTCTTCGGCCAAAACCAGGAAACCGTGGTCGCGCGCCCAGGTGTCGTTGGTGGGGCAGGCATGTACGATGACACGACTCATGTCGATGCCCTCGCTGGCGAGGCGTGCGCTCACCGCCTCAGCGTCTTGTGCCACCACGATGAGCAGTTCGCGGGCTGCGATGGCGCGTGCCATTTCCAAATACGTGTGCGTAATCTCTTCCAGATAGGGCTTCCAGTCGGTTTCAGCGTGCGGCCATGTCAGTTGCACGGCCCATTGCCTGTTCCATTCTGCGGGAAATATCATCATGTTGTTGCCTGAGGGTTTGGTTATCGGGGGCAAAGGTACGAATAAAATGAGAATTTCGGTCTCGTTTCCGCCTTATTTTTATCATAAAAGGCTGCCTCACGGCAGCCCTTTTATGGAAACAATCATTACTACTATAAAAAATAACCAATAACCTAACAAAAACGTTACCTTTGTCGATATCTATTGTGAAAATAAGTATGTCTATTGATGCAGTCATAATATTCTTCACCTCGCTCGGTGATGTTTTCTGAGTGCAAAGATACAGCAAACAGCCGATTTGCGAAAAATTTTTCAGCAAACCGGCTGCTTTGTTCAGCGAATCGCTCCGTGGCCGGGAATGCATTTGCGCATGCTAACCGTTGTGCTCCCGCCCACTGTGCGAGGCGGCATTATCTGATCCACACCTTTTTCTTACCAATGATGTAGATGCCCGGACGAAGACCGTTGGCGCTGTTGCCCACGCGGCGGCCCTGCAGGTCGTAGACGGTGGTGTCTTCAGCCTTTTCTGTTTGGATATCGGCAATGCCCGTAGAGCCGGAACCGTCGAGGAAGTTCTTCAGGGAGGCGACGGCAGGCAGGAAATGGCCGTTCTCGTTGTCAACGAGCGAGGCGTTATACCATCCTCGTGTCACGCGCTTCGTGTCCCAGTCGAGTCCGTATTCGTTGGCTTCCATCATCCACCAGAAGAGTCCGTTCACGTTCTTGTGCTTGTTCAGCATGGTGATCATGTCTTCGGTGAAGTTCTTCTGCCCGTCAGCCGAGTAGGGATAGGTGTTGGTATAGGTGTATGTGGTGCCAGGCACTTCCCAGCGATAACTGTATCCCGTCTCCACAATCATGATCTTCTTGTCGGGGAAATCGCCTTCCACCTTGCTGACAGCACCTTCGAGCACCGGCAGAGCGCCGTGGAAGTGGGGATAGTAACTCAGTCCGATGATGTCGTAGTCTACGTTGTCGCTGTTCAGCGCGTTGTAGTAGGTAGACAGGTAACTGCTGTTGGCAGCGCGCTCTGTGTGGATCACGATTTTGGCATTGGGGCATATTTCGCGGCAAGCCTTTCCTGCCTGTTTGAGCAAGTTGACGAAACGGCTCCAGTTGGCGCTCTGTCCGGCATAGACGCGCTTGTATGTGCTCGACGAACTCTCATACTTGGTCTCATCGGCCGTATTGGTGGTGATGATGCCCTCGCCCCACAGCATGCCATAACTGATTTCGTTGCCCGTCTGGATGAAGTCGGGTTCGGCACCGGCGGCTTTCATCTGCTGCAGCACGTCCTTGGTGTAACTGTATACCTTTGCCTGCAGTTCGCTGTCAGAGAGTCCGAGCCAGTCTTTCGGTGTCCATTGCTTGGCAGGGTCGGCCCATGTGTCGCTGTAGTGCAGGTCGAGCATGAGTTTCATTCCGGCATCTTTGATTTTCTTGCCCAATGCCTTGACGTAGGCAAGGTCCTGGCACACGCCCTGGTCTTTCTCTGCGGCGGTGGCGTTCTGCGGATCCACGAAGAGGCGCACGCGCATGGCGTTCATGCCCTGCTCCTTGAAATAAGGGAGAACAGCAGTGACGCTCTGTCCGTCGTTGTCGTAATACTTGGCTCCGTGGTCTTCGTATTTCGAAAGCAGCGAGATGTCGCCGCCCACGAATTTCTCTGCCTGCTCCTCCTGACTGCCAGTGTTCACCTGGCTGGTGATGTTGGTCACGGTGAGTTTGCCGTTCACCTCTTCGCCTATTTCGTAGTAGGTGTCTTCAGAGATGGGGCCGATGTCCACGGTCTGCTTCTTTCCGTTGCCCTGGTCGAAGATGATGTTAAACGAGTAGTCCTTGCTGTTGATGTCGAATGTGTGATAATAATAGGTTACGCCGTCTATTACCTTCGTGGCGGTGATGGTTCTGCCCGGCCAGCCGCCCAGCAACTGGGTGTTCTTTCCGTCGTTGGCCCATACATAGAAATAGACGGGCGTTGACCACTGCGGGTCTTTCAGATAGACGGTAGCCGTGTGCGGCTCAAAGGGCTTGATGGTGTACTGGCGAGTCTGGATGCCCGTAACATTTCCGTTTTTCAGCAGTCCCACTTTCAGTGTGCAGGTGTTGTCGATGCTGATTACGGTGTTGCTCTCCACCTTTGTGCTGGTGGCCGTGGGGGTGGTACCGTCGAGCGTGTAAACCAGTTGCGCATTGCTGTCGGCCGATACGGCAGTGAGTTTCACGTTGAAGGCATTCTGGAATTCGCCCGACGCGATGTTGGCCCATGCCGTCTCCGTGTTTTTGGAGAGATAGTAGCGGTAGTGATGGCCTGCCAGTATCTGAATCCAGTCGCCGCCGGGAGTGTACATTTGAGCATTGCCCACCACGACGAGCAGTTTTCCGTTAGCACCCTCCACGCTGTTGCCATAGTATAGCGCGTTGCTCACCGTGTTCTGGTAGTGGCTCTCATTGGTGATGCCTGCCAGATGGCGCGCCTCAATCATCGACTTGATGTCCTGCTTGTAGGCCTTCCAGTGGGTGAGGAACACGCAGGGCGTGCCGGGCATGGCCAGCAGGAATGCGTTGGCTGCCAGCGTGTCTTTCTTGATGGGGTCGGGTGTATAGTTGTTGGTGGTGCCGCGGTCTTGCATGTCGTGGTTCTCCACGAAGGTCACGGCATATCGGCGGTAGTTGGCGTTGCTCATCAGCGAACTGTTGCCCAGCATGGTCCAGTTGTTCTTGTTGATGGCATCGCGCACGGTGTAGCGGAAGGCAAAGTCGAAGGTGCCGCTCTGCACCTGTCCGTCTTTCTTCTGCTGGTCGATGACGTTCTGCAGCGTCGATGCGTTGCCGTCCCAGTATTCGCCCACCGAGAAGTCGGGGCGTGCCGCATAGTTGTAGTCGGCCAGGTAACTGCGGCTGAATCCCTTGGTCATGTCATAGCGGAAACCGGAATAGCCCAGGTCGCTGAGCAGGTATTTCAGATAGGCCTTCACCACAGTCTGCACGTTCTCGCTCTTGTGGTCCAGGTCGCGGCAGCCGCCCCATCCCTCGCCCGTGTCGTTGTTCTGGCTGATGCTGATGCCGTTGTTGGTGGCCCATTCCTTGGTTTTTCCGTCGTCGTCATCGGCGCAGATGTCGGTGGGCAGCATTTTGTAGGTCACGCCTTTGTAGGTTTCTTCGGGATAGTCAACCCACGAGCCGTTCACGCCCAGGTTGTTGCGGTGGTTCACCACCACGTCGGCAATCATGCCCGTACCTTTCTGCTTGAACGTGCTGATCATGGTGCGCAGTTGCTGTTCTGAGCCGAAAGAACTGTTGTGGTTGAAGTAATACACCGGCATGTAGCCCATCTGGTTATACGTGGAGTTGCAGTTGCCGCTCTGGGGAATCCAGATGAGGCTGAAATACTGTGACAGTTCGTCGGCCTGAGCCGTGAGGTTGGTCCACTGGGTGTCTACGAAAGAGTCCCACGAGAATGCCTGCAGCATCACGCCCTTGTAGTCTTTTGCCCAGCCCTGCGACTGAGCCTGCATCTGCATGCTGCCAGTGAGCATGGCGATGGTGATGAGAATGAATCTAAGAAAATGTTTCATCGGTTATCTGTAGTTCTTTTTTTTCGCGGCTTCCTCTTTCAGAGGAAACGCTGGTTTGTTCTGTCTGCAAAGATAATGCAAAACGTACCGACGGCGGCTTTCGCTGCCGGTTTTTCATAAAATCGTATTGTGCAATCGTTTGCATGTATCCCCTCCATGCCATTTCTTTGAAGAAAAAAGCGGTAGTGTGTAATAATTTCCTTATATTTGCAGAGGAAAAAGAAACCAAGAGGCAGCAAGAAATGAAGAAAAGACATGTAAGTGAGCAGGCATGGAAGCGCGCGGCAGTGTGGGCGACAGTGATATTCGTCGTGATGCAAGTGGTGACGGTGGTGCTCGGCTATGGCATCCGCCAATATCCCGACGCGCTGTCGTATATGATTCTTGCCTACCGCAGTATGGGGGTGGACCAGTGGTATCCCACCACCTACGACGAGTATTCGCGCTTTATCTTCGCCCCGGGATTTGTCAATTTCCTGCTGCTGCAACTCAAACTGTTCGGCACTTTCAATCTCAATGCCGTGTTCAACATGCTGATGAGCATGGCCATGATGGGCGAGGTGTATGCGCTGGCCCACCGCTTCTTCAACCGGCGCACGGCCTACGTTGCAGTGGTGCTCTTCGCGCTGCTCTATTCCAACTATGCCGGCGTGGTGGTCAACGGCACCGAGATACCCTTCCTGTTCACCTCGCTCACGGCCTTCTGGCTGCTGGTCAGGTTTCCGCGCCATGGCGTGGTGGTGGCCGGTGTGCTCTTTGCCGTGAGCCAGACGGTGCGCCCGCTGGCAACGCTCTTCGTGGCGGCGGCTTTGGTCTATCTGTTTCTGCAGCGCAGTCGCTGGTGGCAGCATGTCGCTCTCGTGGCGTCGTTTGCCGCGGTGCTGGTCGTTGTCGGACTGGTGAATCAGCACCGGATGGGCTATTTTGTGTATCAGTCAACCACGGGCGGCGTGAACCTGGTGATGACGGCTGCCGACAATGCCGACGGACTGACCAGCACCTTCCTCAGAAACGGCGTTGGCCCGGGCTCGGCGCGCTATATCAAGAACGCCCGCCACTACACCTTCGTGCAGCGCGATTCCATCTGGAAGGCGCGTGCCGTTGACTGGATAAATCGCCATCCCGCCAAATACATCTCGTTTTTCCCGAAGAAGTGGGTAGTGCTTTTCGTGGACGACACGTGGGCCGACCGCCTGATTCGCGGCCACGGCATGACCTCGTCGTTGCGCAGTCAGCGGCTCTCCGTGCAGGCCAAGGTGTGGCTGGTGGCTGAAATGCTGCTCAAGAGCATCACCTATTATGCTGTATGTGTGCTGTTCGTGGTGCAACTCTGGCGAGGCGCGCGCCGTGTCATACGCAGCCGCAGCCATGCCCGAGCCTTGTTTACCGACAGTCGCCATGCCGGCAAGGTGGCCCTGCTGTTCCTCTTTTTTGCGGGCGTGCTTGCCACAAGCATCTTTGCCGTGGGTCCCCGCTATCATTATCCCTTCTTGTTTATCATGGTGATATGGGCCGCCTATGCTCTGGAAAGAGCCACTTTACGCCGTTGATAGCGCTGCTTTTCACCTTCCGCGCCCATGCTTTTCTCATGCAAATTAATGTAATTTGCGCGGTAATTTAATGTAATTTGAAAAGTAAATCAATTTAATTTGCACGGTAAATTAATTTAATTTACTTTTCAAATCAATTTGTTTTGTGCGGTAAATCAATAAGATTTACTTTTCAAGAGCGGCACTTTCGTCATTCAAAACCGATGCTTCGGTGCCTGCAAAGCGGTGCTTTCGCCCGGCAGAAGTTGGGCAGAACCCACGTCCTTTGCTCAACGGGATGGGCAAAAATCATCTGTGGGTTCTTGTTGAATGGTGACTGAGAATAAGGGTAAGGTCACTCCGTGAGAAACGATTGCAGGGCATGGAGGGCTGGGAGCGCGCGCCCCGTGCGGTTGTCGAACAGGCCGCGGTTGATCCAACTCTTGATGAGTTGGTTGTGATAGCAGTTTTCTTCGGGGAACCACCAGAAGAGGCCCGTCACGTTATGGTGCTGTTTCAGTTCGGCCACCAGTTGCTCTGTGAACTGCCGTTGTCCGTCGGGCGAGATGGGGTAGTATTCCGAATAGGCCTGCGGATCCTTTTCCCATCGGTCGTTTTCGTGGGAATAGTAGAAGGCCGCCTCCACAATCATCACCGGTTTGTCGGGATACCACAGGGCGAGGCGCTGGAGCGTTTCGCGCAAAACGGGCAGACGCTTGTGCCACATGGGGTAGTATGAGAGACCGATGATGTCGTAGTCAACGCCGTACATCTTCAGATAGTCGTAGAAGTTCATTGTGGCCTGCGGCTCGCCGGCATGCTCAGTGTGGATGATGAGGCGCGCTTGGGGGCAGGTTTCGCGGCATGCGCGTGCGGCACTGTTGAGCAGTGAGCAGAGCAGCGGCCATCCCTGCGGCTTGTAGGGATCCACCTTGGCCGTGGGCCAGAGCATGCCGAAGGTGATTTCGTTGCCTATCTGGATCAGGTCGGGCGTGCATCCGGCGGCGTTCATGGCCTGCAATGCGCGGCGCGTGTAGTGATAGAGCGAGTCGTGGAGTGCCGTGGGCGTGGCGCTTTCCCATTGGCGCGGCGTGAACTGCTTGCCCGGGTCGGCCCAGGTGTCGCTGTAATGGAAGTCGAGCATGAGTTGGAAACCGGCCTCCTTGATGCGCTTGGACAGCGCGATGACGTAGTCGAGATCCTGGCAAACACCCTCGTCCTTGTTGTTCTGCGGTGCATTTTCGGGGTTCACGAAGAGCCTTACGCGCATGGCGTTCCATCCCTGCTCGCGGAAGAAGGGCAGCAGGTGCTTGATGGTCTTGCCGGCAGAGGTCTTATAGACGGTGGCCTGCTGTTCGTAACTGGGGAGCAGCGAGATGTCGCCGCCGAGCAATCTGTCTTGTGCTGATGCCGGTATGCCACCCAAGAGGCATACCCCTGCGAGCATCAAATAGGAAACAATCTGTTTCATCTGCTGTCGTGGAATGATGGTGAAATAAGGCTGTATGTCGGGAAACAAAGCGCTGTGGCTTATGCCGAATGGAGAAAAAGGAAATCAGGCAGGCACCTGTGAAGGCTGCCCGCCTGATTGTTGAAAAGAGGTGTTGCCAATTATCTGGCAGTGATTACTGCGTATGACTTGGTGTCGCAGAGCGGATAGAACTCGATGTGCACATCACCCGTCAGCGAAACAGGAATGTTGTCGTTGGTTCCGTTGATGATGTTGTCGAGGGTTCCACCCCAGTTTCCGTCCTCGGTGTCCCAGGTGCCATTGCCCTTGAACTTGATGACTCCGGCCTCGGTGAATGTGGCATCACACTCCCAGCAGTGCTTGGTGGTGTTGAAAGTCATCTTGACGCCATTGTCCCAGTCGTTGTTCACGGCGCTTCCCACAACATAGACGCTGTTGATGGGAGTGAGTTTGAACGTCATAGACCCCAGGTTGACATCAGCGCGATAGAAACCTGGCTCGGGGAAGATGTTGCCCGAACCGCCATCGTTGATGAGCGTGCCGGTGAGGTCGCCGTTGTTGAACGTACCGGTACCGTAGTTTCCATTGTCCCAGTCGCCGGCGTTGCCGCGGAGTTTGAACACGCCCTTGCCGTCAGTCCAACTGGCATCCTGAGCATAGAAGAAGCCTGTGTAGAGGCCATCGCCGTTGGCGCAATAGAGAGGTTGCTGATAACTGTCACCCCATCCGTTGTTTTCGCCGGTCTCATAGATGTATGGTCCGAAATTGGCTGCCTTCACGGTGTAAGTAAGGTCGTCCAGATTAACGGTAACGGTGATGAACTTGGCATTGTCCACACAGAACGAACCGTCGTCGCTGAGGCTTGAGCGGCGTGCCAGTGTTCCTGATTCACCCTGCTTGCCGTTGCCGCTGGTTGTTCCGTACAACTGTTTCCAGTCGTTGTCGTTGACAATGGCATCGCATGCCTTGTCGTCGCCAATGGCAAACCAGCAACTGCCGTCTTCAATGCCTGGGAAGGTGATGGTGTAGAACGGCTCATCGGGATTGGGCTGAGTGAACTTCAGTTCCTTGCTGGCAGCAGAGGCTGTCCAGTCGTTGGTGCCGCCCACGATGTAGAGGCCCACTGCGAGTTGTTTCACGGTGTAGGTGAGGTTCACCATGTCGATAGTTACCTCGAAAGTTCCCTTACCGGAAATGACGGGTGTCTGCACATTCTGGTCGTCGCCTGAATAGACGATGAATCCGTTGGTGGCATTGTCGCCATTCACGGCACAACCCATCTCACCGAGATTTGCCTCGTCCCAACTGCTTTCGCTGTAGTGGGAGCCTTCATAGAATTTATACCAGTTGTCTTCGTTGGAAGTGGTGGTTACCACTGCTGAGAAGGTGCCGTCGCCGTTGTCTTTCATCCATACGGGTTTGCCAAGATCCCAACCGGTGCCGTTCTCCTCGAAATTGCCCAGCATGAAATAGCCCTTGCTGTCGATGGCGGGAGTGGCCTTCGGTGTGAACGTGGCGGCAGTGTTGCCGATGACATCGGTTGTCACGGCTTCGCCGTTATTGAGGATGAGCGACACTTGCGACACTACTTGCAACTGTCGGGGTGTGTGAGCGCGAGAGTTGAAAACGGTCTGCAAAAGACTGTTCAGTTCGGCTGCCGAGACAACAACGTTGCCATTGCTGACGGTGGCATTGATAGCCTCACCGTTGATGGTCAGGTTGTTCAGGGCGAAATCTGCCACCTTGTCGGATGTGGCGCTGATGGATACCAGACGCACATCATCGTTGCTGACAGGCATTGCGATATTGGCATCCGGACCAGCCGTGAACGAAACGCCGTATTTGGCTGCCACTTCTTCCGGATCGTTCGACTGCGGATTGGCCCAGTCGTCGTAGTCGCCGGCGCAGTTGGCGAACAGAATGCCCGCCAAGACTGCAACGCTATATTTAAATATCTTTTTCATATGATTCTGCGATTATTATTATTTTACTTCACCTGTCATGTTGTTGAAGTCAACATAGAGTTTCTGACCGGCTTTCGTGCTAACTGAGTAGTCGGCACCTACGTTCTCTGCCCAGTTGTTGGGGATATCAACCAAGCGCCAGTATACGTTGCCGTGATAGAGCGTGAATTCTGTGCGCCACCAGTCGATTCCAGGAACCTTGATGTAGGCACGGAGTTCTCCGCCGCCAACGACTGCGGGTGATTCCCACAATCCGCTCTGGTCGGCCGGGGCCGTCATCTGCCAACTGCTGTTGCTGTCTTTCCAGTCGCCGTTTGCGGCAGGACCGATGATGTAGGCGGCAGCAGGATAGATGTGGAGCGTGAACTGTAAACTGCTTCCCACAACTTCGGCTTCGAAGAGCAGGGTGTACCAGCCTGGATTATCAATCTGGATGTTTCCGTCGCCTGCTGCTTCATGAACGCCGGCACCAGCCTGGTCGTCATATGTCTTGATGCGGTCGTAGCCGCGCCAGTCGTTGTTGAAGAGACCCCACTTGAACTGGCTGTTGGCAGAAGCATAGATCATGGTGAAGAACTGTCCGGAGAGTCCATATACAGGTGCCGTTGCCTTCCAACTGGCCCATGCTGTCTGGATGTCTGAGCCAACGACGAAGAGTTCTGTCGGCAGTTCGGCCTGAGGAGCACGGTAGGTAGCCAGCACGCTGGGGATGGTAATCACATTCGACATGCATTCGCCTTTTTCCAAAGCATAGAGGTGGGCGCGCAGTCTTACATAGAGCGGACACGGCGTATTGGGATAGTCGGTGTCGGGATTCTCTTCCTGGAAGAGTTCAATCATGGCGGCGTTCACCTCAGAGGCATCCACCGGCAACTTGGCAGTCTGGTAACTGGTGGCCAGTTCCTTATAGGCACTGAAGTCAGACTTGAGAGAAACCTGCACGTGATAGTCGGTCACGTAGGGCACTCCGCCATAATTAGGCTGTGAGCAGGTGAGGTTGAGCACATCACCGTTCACCAGGTCGTATGTGTTGTTGGCAGCATTTCCCGGAACATTCAGCACGAAACTGGTGGCCTGGCTCACGTCCAGAGTGGGATTGCTGTCGTTGTCTGTCTCACACGAAGCCAGCATCAGGGGCAGTGCAAGCACAGGCATCAGCATAACTTTCAAAATATATTTCATATTCTTTAATTCCTTAAATTGTTATTCTGTTATTCCACAGCAAGCGTCGGATTAATATTTGCTATTCTGTGAGAGGTTCTTGTTCGTACTGATTTCGTTGGCTGGTACGGGATAGACGTTGAAGTGATCGTCAACAGCCTGTCCGTTGGGCACTCCGCCCTTCCAGTCCCAAATGTACTTCTTGGAGGTGAAGCGGCCGAAACGCACCAGGTCGGAGCGGCGGCGGCCTTCCATGTAGAACTCACGGCACCATTCGTCGATCAGGATGTCTTCATCAATAGAGGTGAAGGCGGTGGTGTGGGCGCGGCTGCGCAACACGTTCAGATCGGTGAGTGCTTCTGCGCTTTGTCCGAGGCGGTATTTTGCCTCTGCACGTGTGAGGTAGGCTTCAGCCAGACGGAACAAAGGAATGTCGGTGTCAGAGAATTTCTTGTCAGACGGGCTCTCGTTGGTGGAATAGCGGTTCTGCCATTTCACGATAGACAGTCCGTTGAGGAATCCGGTAATGTTCTTGCCGGCACGGAAGGTGCGCGCATTCTCTGTAGTGGCACCGCCGATACCGCCGTAGAACATGGCGCGGTCGTCACCGGCAGCAGCAATGATCTGTGCTGTGGAGCCACCGAGGATGTTGTCTGCTTCCACCACTTCCTCCTGGGACGGTGATTTGGTTTCACCTTTCTCGTTTTTATAAAGGCTCTCATGTCCGTTTTCCACATACTCCTTGATCTCCTCCTTGGTGGCGATGGGGCAGTCCTTGTCAGGGTCGGCAATGAATTTCTTCACCAAAGCCTCGCGAGCGAAGTTACAAGTCCAATAGTTATCGGTAGCACTAAAGGGCATGCCAGCGGCACGCATACTGCTCACCAGATAAGTTGAACCAGCGTGCTCTTCTGTGTTCTTGCCGTCCTGGCGGATGGGGAAGATGCACTCTTTCATGGCCTGTGTGTTCTTGTCGTTGTCGCCCATGAACACCTGCTCATAGCCAGTGTAGCCATTTTCGTTGGTCGCTGTTGAGAGAGCATACTTGCCGCTGCCGATAATCTGGTCGCAATAAGTGATGGCTTTCTGATAGTCTTTCACCTGTCCGTCGGTATAGATGGCCGAGTTCAAGGCAAGACGAGCGTGGAGCATCATGGCTGCACCGCGGTCGGCACGTCCGTAACTGCTGCTGTTGTTGTATGCGCCTATCTCTGCAAGCAGCGGCTCAATGGTGGTCAGTTCGTTGTCAAGCCAGTCATAGAGATCCTTTCCGGCCTTCTCTACAGGCAGTTCCGACATGTTGAAGCCCTCAGCCAGTGCATCCTTGAAGGGTGCTTTGTGGAACAAGTCGAGGAAATACCAATAGTGGAGGGCGCGCAAGAAGCGCACTTCGGCCAGGTAGTGAGGATATTCGCCGTCGGTACGGTCCTTCATCTGCTCCAGGTAGGAGTTGTAGTTCGTGATGTCGTAGGCGAGGCGCTTCCAAGCCCATCCTGCACGAGTGGAACTGGCTGTCCAGCGGATATTCGTGATTTGCGGAATGTCGGTGTCGGTCTGCCATGCCCAGATGCACTCATCGGTGCAGAGTTCTTGCAGGTTGAAGACGGTGCGATAGAAACCAATTTCTCCCTCGTCGCCGCTGATATCGCTTTTACCGGTAGGTCCCATCTGTCCGGTCAGTCCCAGAGTGGCATACTGCTTGGCGAGCAGTTCCATGTCGTCATAGTTTTGCGAAGACTGCGGGTCGATGGACGAAATGTTCAGGTCATCGGCGCAAGAAGTCATTCCTGCTACGAGCAGTCCTGCTATGGCTGTCTTTAATATGATATGATGTCTCATAATGATATATGTCGTTAAAGTTAGAAGTTAAGATTTACACCAAGCATGAAACTCATTGGACGCGGGTAGGGGTTGCGGTCGATACCGGAAGCCACCTCGGGGTCGATGCCCTTGTACTTGGAAATCAGGAATGGATTCTGGGCTGTTGCATAGATGCGGCCTGAGCAATGGTTCTTGAACAGGGCCGGGAAGGTGTAGCCCAGCGTGATGTTTGAGCATTTCAGATAAGAGGCGTTCTGCACGAAGTAGTCGCTGATCCAATAGCCGTCGCCGACGGTTGTCACACCCGTGAAGCCCAGTTCAACGGCCTCGGGAGTGGTGTTGTGGAAACTGCTGTTGGTGTAGAGACCGCCAAGAGAAGCCTTGTCTGAAAGGAAGTCATAGTAAACGTAGTTGCCAAGCGATGCATGGAAGGCGGCGCTCAGGTCCCAGTTCTTCCAGAGGAACTTGGTGGTGAGACCCATTACCACGTCGGCAGCCGGCTTCTTGTAATAGTAGCGGTCGTCGTCGTTGATCATGCCGTCGGCATTGCGGTCAACATAAAGACCTTCGATGGGCTTGCCCAGTTCGTCGTAAACCTGCTGGTAAACGAAGAAAGAGTTGGCGGGATAGCCCACGGCGTTGCGCTGGATGCGCGTGCCGTTACCGCGAGAGATGGTGTTGGAAACCCATACATAGTCGTCGCCGCCTGCTTTCAGTTCGGTGATTTCATTGTGGTTCCATCCCACGTTGTAACTGAGATCCCATGTGAAGTCTTTGGTCACCACCGGTTTCACGTTGATGGCAAACTCCAAACCGTAGTTCTCCAGGTTACCGATGTTCTGCATCATCTGGTCGCCGAAGTTGATTCCTGAAGGAATATCCACTGTGCTCAACAAGTCAGTTGTCTTGCGGAAGTATCCGTCAACGTTGAATGCGATGCGACCGTTGAGGAAACTGAAGTCGAGTCCGGCATTCCATGTCGTCGTGGTTTCCCAGGTAAGGTCGGGATTATACACATTCGGACGGGTAGTATAATAATAGGTGTTACCGAAGGGATAGCGTGCATAAGGATTACTGCGCACATAAAGCGGTACGTAATAGAAGTCGGCGATGCCGTTCTGCTGTCCGGTTTCACCCCAGCCCAGTCTGAGTTTCAACTCGTCGAGTGCGTCCACATTCTTCAGGAAAGGCTCCTCGCTGACCTTCCATGCGAAAGCCACTGAGGGGAAGTAGCCCCATTTCTTTCCGTCGGCGAATCGTGAAGAACCGTCGGCACGGAACGTAGCCGTGAGCATGTAGCGGTTCAGAAGACTGTAGTTCAAGCGTCCGAAGTAAGAGAGCAGTGAGTTGTGGGTAGCCCATTCCTTGTCCTTGCGGGCTGTGGGGTTGTAGGCTTCGCCTGTTAAGAAGTCTGTGCCCTGTCCGTAGTCGTAGCCGAGGCTGTGGAAGTGGCTGGTCTCAGCACCTGCCATCACGTCGATATTGTGAGCGCCGAACTCGTGTGCATACTGAGCATAGGCATTGGCGGTGATGCTGTATTTGTAATAATTGGTCTTGCCGTCCCATCCATAATAGTTGGCACCCCATGAATAGGGAGAAGTCCAGTCGTGCTGCTCCGAAGCGGTGTACTGTCCGCCATAGTTGGCGTGGAGGTGCAGGTCTTCAAAGCCGTGGATCTTATAGTCAGCCTCGAAGTTTGCCGTAAAGTCGTCGGCGAAGGCTGTTGTGCGCTGGTTCTCAAGTGCAGCCACCGGGTTCTGAGGTGCATTGCTGTTGGTGGTGCTTGTCCAGTTGGGATCGCTGAATCCCTCAGGGTTGATAAGACTCTGCCAGTATCCGCCCGTGAACTTGTATTCGTTGCCTTCGGCAAAGACAGGACGAGTGGGGTCGATGCTCAGCGCATTGCCCAGTGCAGCACCGCTGTCGGCATAGCGGTTCTTCTCGTGCATGTACTTGGCCGTGAGGTTCAGGTTCAGGTGCTGGTCGAGCAGTGATGGAGCCAAGTTGATAGATGCGTTGAAACGGCGCATGTAACTGGTCTTGATAATACCGTCGGAAGCGTTGAATCCCACGCTTGCGCGATAAGGCATGTTCTCGATGCCACCTGTGAGAGACACATTGTGGTTAGAAGAAATGGCAGTGCGGAAAATCTCATCCTGCCAGTCGGTGTCGGCATTGCCGAGCAGCGAGGCGTCGAGACCCTCAGTGCGCTCCACCAGTGCGCGATAGTCAGCAGCACTCAGCACGTCGTATTTCTTCTGAATCATTGAGGCGGTCACCTCACCGTTGTAAGTCACTTTGGGTGCTTGTCCTGCGCGGCCTTTCTTGGTGGTGATGATAATCACACCGTTAGAGGCGCGGCTACCGTAGATGGCGGTGGCAGAAGCATCCTTCAATACGGTGAACGTCTCGATGTCGTTAGGGTTGATCATGGCGAGCAC
>ODAI013343775.1_pt1 | contig 44923 bp, 52 predicted proteins | sample 1539321 | NCBI WGS metagenome assembly ODAI01 (sample SAMN02144231, study PRJEB22623) | gut metagenome | biome: sheep rumen | host: Ovis aries | place: New Zealand
ATAGCATTAGAAGAGCCTGTAGGACGGTTGGCTGTATCAACGTTAATTGGGTATGCTCCAGCACTGTTGTAGGTATTATAATCATTTAAGTCGGTTGCAAAAACTGTACCAACCTTACCTGGTATTACGCCCAGATAATAAAATATAGAATACGTAACGGTTCTACTTGGTTTGATTGGCGTGTTGTTTCATAAACAAAGAGGCGGAAATTAACCCGCCTCTTCTATACTATACCTATACCATTTACTAATTGTGCCATTAACCATGACGCAGATATATCTTATTTGAGGGTTAGCAATATGCCATGCTTCTATAGTCGTGTACGACTCATAACTATGAACCTCTAAAAGCATTGTCTGACCAGGTTGTGTTGGAATAGTTGTTTTTTCTGACATTATTGAAAATGTACCGTTTTTCCCTTGTATATTGGTAAGGCTCGATAATGTGGATTTTGATTGGCTTGCGCCCAGGAATCAAGTGGTAGAGTACGTAAGTTTAACCCAAGCAGACCAATCACCATTTTCACCTCTCTTTCTATAAAAAATAAGCATATTCGCTATTCCATTATGTGTGCAAAATTGAATTGCCAAATTTTTACCAATTGGAACACATATAAAATAACACCATCCTGGGAATGGTAAATTTGACGCATTTGAACCTATGTAAAATGAGCAAAAATATGTAATTGTGTCTGCATCAAAGTTAGATATATAGGTATCACTTGTCCTCAACCCGCCCAGGAGGTATTTGCCCTCCTTCTATCTTTAAATCGTAATTGCCCCTTCAGGTAATGAGGTAGGAGAAGAATAAATAAAGTTCCCTCCTGCAACCCACAAAGGTAGTACACATACGTCTGTATTGCTGTTAGGAAGAGTGAAATACACATCCCACTTACCACTCTCGGTATTTACGGCAGAGAACACAATATCATCCCCATAGATTTTTTGTTTCCACGAATTACCCATAGTACTTAATCCAAACGTAACTGCTACAATATAGGAGCTGTATCTTGTTGTCAATATGAAATGAATACGAGAAACTCCTACTGCAAACCTGATATAATTAGAGCTTGGGAAAGTAGAGTTACTATATATATCAACCCTATTTTTAACGCCCAGGAATCCCTCAAAAAACATTATATAAATTGTTTCAATATCAAGGTGTAGTTGCTTCTTCAGTATCATGTGGTGTTACCTTAAATGCCTTTTTCACATCGTTGGCGATCATGGATTTGGCTATATGAGAGTACCTTTGGGTTTGTTCAATCTTAGTGTGACCAGCCAATTTTGATACGGTGGTAATTGGCACCCCCTTGGCTATAAGCAGCGTGCAGAAAGTATGTCTGAGGCAGTGGAATGTTATGCGTCTCGATGGGGCTATGCCAATCCGTCTGCAGAGTTCCTTTAATGTCCGGTTGGCACTGGCGTTGTTGCCGATATGTGTCAATCTTTCTATGCTTCCTCTTTTTTTTATCAGTTCCAAGGCTTTTCCGCCAAATAAAGAATATAGAGGTAGCCTAACAACGACTCCTGATGACTTACTGGTCTTCTCAGGTTCCTTCACCAGCCATGTCTTGCCCCGTTCCTTGATTAACATGTCAGAGGTTAGGGTGGTAAGATCATGATATCGTAGCCCAGTATATATAGCCATCAGCGCACAGTCACGGATACGTGCATCACGCTTCTTCAGCTTCAGCCTCTCCAGCTTTGCTACCTCGTCAAAAGTCAATGACTCCTCCCGGCTCTTAATTTTGGGAATCCTAAAATGCAGGAACGGGTCGTCATCGACATGGATGAGTTTCCTCGCTATTGCCTCATTGACTATAGCACGTATTGCCTTTAATCTTCCTGATATCGTAGACTGCGACATACCCTGATTCTGCTGCCATGAGACGAAATGATTAAGGAAATCGAGATCGATATCCGCCAGCGTCACGTTCTTCCTGAATACCTCGACGATCTTAATGAGTGTCATGTAGCTTTCACGGGTATGCTTTCCCCTGGTTGCGCTATGCTCAACCACTGACCGCACAAACCTCCCAAAAGGTACTGTTACAGCGATATCATTCCGCACAGCGTTCTTCATCATTGCCAGTGTTGGCTGTCGCCCATTCCTAATAAATGAAAATTCTATCCTCTGCAGCTTTATCATCTCTTCAAACAAATACTCATTCAGTTCTGCAGCTAGGTGATGATTGACCACATAGTGCCCGTCCCATTCCTCCGGTCCGAGGTATACCTTCGTCGAAAAATAAACACGTCGTCCATTCAGTAAACATTCCATTTGGACGAGTCCCCGTCCGTCCTTGTTAAGCTGGTGCTTACGGTTATACACCAGCCTGTACCTTATTTTATCAAACATAGCCTTAAAATATTAGTTGTAATTTTATAAACGTATGACTGTAGGTACCTTTGTATCGACAAAAGAATTAAACTATGACAGTTGACTCGAAAGACAAGATCCAGTATGCCTGTGCGGTCTTCTCGCTGGTAGCCGGCATTGCACTCTGCTATATCAATTTCTTGATGCAGGGGGATGTCACAAACGGTGTCCTTGGTGTGCTAGGTATGTGTATCTCGTTCTCTGGGGGCGTGTTCGGCATCTCAATATGGGTACGGGGTAAAGTGACAGAGGTGAAGGACTATATTGACAGTCGCCTTCCGGAAATGAACTTAAAAAAAGAATGATATGAGATCCATTACACGTATATTCGTCCATTGCACGGCATCTTACCAGCAGTCAACCACTATCGCCTCCCTGCTTGCGGAGTTCCGGGCGAAGGGCTGGTCCGCTCCTGGATATCACTGGGTGATAGACTGCCAGGGTAACGTCCACCAGTTGCTCGACGAGGGCAAGGTGGCAAACGGAGTGAAAGGCTACAATGCCCATTCCATCCATGTAGCATGGATAGGCGGCATCGATAAGGCGCACCCGAAGGGTATTGACAACCGGACGGAGCAACAGAAGATGGCTCTTTACGACTGGGTCGCCAAACTGAAGATGAAGTATCCTGATGCACTGATTATGGGTCATCGGGATGTCTCTCCAGACCTGAATCATAACGGTATCGTTGATCCATGGGAATACGTCAAGGCATGTCCCTGTTTCAACGCAATGGATGAGTATGCTGAACTTAATAAGATATCAAGATGCGACAACTGTTAATCATCATCCCGTTTTTCGCCCTATTAGGGCTGTATGGCTGCAAGACATCACGCTCCATGGAGCGACAGTCGACCGCCGTCCGTGACTCCGTCCATATCCGTGACAGTGTGAATATCAAGGATTCCATACGCTGGAAGGACTCAGTCCGTGCCGTCAAGTCAAAGACTGACTCTACCAGTACCAAGGATTCCTCTGTCATCATCAAGGATCAACAGGGTAATATCATCTCCCAGGAGCACTGGCATAGCAGAGAGCGTGTGAGCCACTCATCCGACAGTATACAATTCTACCGGGAATTGGCTAAAGTCTCCATTGAGGAAAGGAATAGTACCCTTATGGAGCTGAGGGAACTTAAAGAATTAATGTCCCGCCAGAAGGTCATCGTCAGGGACCCTCCGTTCTACACGAGGTTGCCGAATTACCTTTACGCTTTTTGTCTGGGATTCCTCTCCTGTGTCATAGCAGCTGTCCTTCTTAATAAGAAGCTGAGAATATTTAGAGGTTCATAAAATTTTGACTTAGTAGTAATTCCGATTTTTAAAATTATGTTTTAAGTTTAGGATTTGGTTTAATTAGTATTTGTTATTCATGTACGCCTTGCCCGTGAGGGTAGGGCGTTTTTCTTTCGCAATGTTAGGAGATATCAATGGAATTTCTTATCTTTGCACCGTATTTTTTATATTTGTAAAGTTAAACATGTCCCCTTTGTCGTGAGATACGGGGGATTTTCCTATCTTATTTGGAAGTGTTAAAATCGACTGAAACGATACAACTTATCTGTAAATTTTGTATATTTGCAATGTAAACTTAAAACGGTACGGTTATGACGATGCTTCTTGATAGTGTATTCCCGGTTCTGATGATTATCGGCTTCTTCTGGCTGATAAGCAAGATATTTGACACTTCATCCATTCCTCCGACAAAGAAGGAGGTTGACGATTTTATCAAATTGTTAAATAAGGTAGAGGAAGAAAGTCGTAAACGCGACCAAGAATATTTACGGAAAATAGGTAAACTGTAAAAGGCTCCGCTTCGGCGGGGCTTTTTTATTGTAGTTTTATCAAGCATCTGCCTAGTTTACTTTTGCATTGTTATTAATGCAAAACTGAACTATGGCGAAGAACGAACGTTACGTCATCACAACAGAGATCAATGGTCAGCAAGCCATTGATATGCTCGATAAGCTGACGAAGAAGGTAGAGAGACTGGAGAAAGCTAAAAAAGACGCTCTCTCTCTTGGGCATACCTCATGGATAGAGGGCTTGGATAAGAAACTGAAATCTGCCACAAGGGAAATGGAGCGCTTCCGCCAGCAAACCATGTCCGTAAATGATATCCTGGCAAACCTTTCCTCAGCGTCCCTGGATCAGATTAACAAGGCAATGCGTTCCCTCCGCATGCAGATGAAAGGGTTACCTTCTGACAGTGCGGAGTTCAAGGTGTTGAACGGTCAGCTGGAGCAATGCAAAGCCCGGTTGGCAGAGATAAAGTCAGAAGGCAAAAATGCTGCAGAGGGCTTTGCTACTTTCCATGATAAAGCGCAGTTCCTCTACCGGGTCATACATAATCTTGAGCACACTTCTTTGGATAATCTTAACCGGGCAGCTGCTTTACTCCGAGAGAATATGGCTGGGCTGGATCCGACATCGGGTCCCTGGAAAGCCGAGAATCAGCACCTTGTAATGATAGAAGGCAGGATAGCTGCCATCAACGCGCAGCAAAAACAGCTTGCGTCAACTATTGACCGTTATGACAAGGAGATTCAGGAGGCTAACAAATCCATTGAGGTAACCAGGCGTGAGACTGAATTAGTCAATAAGACGCTGACAAATATCAGTTCTGCCAATATACGTGACCTGGAGTACTCCATCAAGATACTGAATGAGCGGATGCGTAAAATCCCTCGCGGTACTGCCGAGTTCCGGGAGATGGAACTGCAAGTAAAGAAGCTCCGTACTGAGTTGGAGAGAACACGGTATGAGGGCAAGGCGCAACAAGGTTGGCTAAGCCGTATGGCTGACGGCTTCAACAAGGTTCAGGGTGCCTTCATAATCTTGATTACAATGTTTACCCAGCTCCGCTTCCGTATCCAGCAATGTATCGCTGACTTCGCCCAGATGGAGGAGGAGATGGCTAACGTGCGTAAATATACCGGGCAGACAACCGAAGAGGTACACGAAATGAACGAGGAGTTCAAGAGGATAGATACACGTACGTCTCGTGAGCGGTTGAATCAACTCGCTGGTGATGCCGGCAGGCTGGGCATCAAAGGCAAGCAGGGTATCATGGACTTCGTTGATGCCGCCGATAAGATAAACGTCTCCCTGGGTGATGATCTTGGTGAGAACGCCGTGAAGAATATCGGTAAGCTGGCTCAGACCTTCGGTGAGGATAAGCGGATGGGATTGCGTGGTGCCATGCTTGCCACGGGTTCCGCCGTCAATGAGCTGTCGCAGAACTCTTCGGCTGCAGCCGGTTATCTGGTTGACTTCACCGCCCGGATGGCAGGTGTCTCTAACCAGGCTAATATCGCACAGACAGCCATCATGGGATATGCTGCCGTGCTCGACGAGAATATGCTGAGGGACGAGACGGCATCCACCGCACTTACCAACTTCATCAACAAGATGTTCACGGATACGGAGAAATTCGCCAATATGGCAGGCATAAAAGTCAAGGATTTCTCAGATCTCCTGCGTACCGATGCCAACCAGGCTGTCATCACCTTCCTCAAGGCGATGAAGGAGAAGGGCGGATTCGCTGAGCTGGCTCCCTTGCTGAATGACATGAACCTGTCCGGGCAGCGTGCCGTCTCTGTGCTGACTGTCCTCGCAAATCGTGTCGATGATGTGCAGGAACGTCAGAAACTGGCGAATGTCGAGTATCAGAAGGCTACTTCTATTCTCAATGAGTTCAATGTCCAGAACAATACGGTGCAGGCGCGCTTGGATAAGCGTCGTAAGCAATTCCATGACCTGAGTGTAGAACTTGGCGAACGGCTTTTACCTATGGCAGAACACACTATGTCATTGGCTTCAGCCTTTGTCAAAGTGTTGAATGAGTCTATTAAATTCGTAGCCAAATACCGTTCTACTATCATACTACTGTCCACCGCCATTGGTCTGCTCGTCTTGAAAAAAAATGCAGACGTGCTGATCTCGAAAGCGGAGGTAATATGGAATGAGAGAGTCGCTGTGGCTTTTAGTAAATTGTGGGGTGTTCTTAGGGCGAATCCTTATGCTGCGGTTGCCGCAGTCGCCTCTGCAGTAATAGGCTTGCTGATAGATCATGTGGCAAGTGCAAATAAGGCTAGCAAAGCTCTGGACGGACTGAATAAAGTGCGTGAGAACGCGAAGGTGAAAATGGAGGAGGAACGTGGTGAGCTGGAATTGCTGATCTCCGCCTCCAAGGATGAGAGACTGAGCCTTGACGAGCGTAAACGGTCCATCAATGCAATCAAGTCTATAGTTCCCGGATATATAGAGCAGCTGGATGAGGAGACTGGTAAATACAAGGAGAATAAGAAGGCTCTTGATGATTATCTCGCATCTCTCGCTCATAAGTATGAACTGGAGGGCGCTAAGGAGCTGTTGGCTGACCTAGGCAGTCAGATTGCCAAGGTGCGTACGGAAATAACCAAGGCGGAAAAGGCGGCTAAAGATACAAAGGTGCTGCAGTCTTCTGTGGCTAAGGCAACTGGCTATAATCAAGCAGAGACAATGTTCCTCCACCAGAATACCAGTCAGGCGGAGAGTCATTTGCAAGATGCCAACAAAAGGCTTGAGAACCTCCTTAAGCAAAGGCAGGGAATATATGATACTTACGGCGTGGATTTGAAAAAGGATGCCATTAGGTCTGCCGAGCAAGATAATGGGGATAACAATGATGGTGTCCAGCCTGGTCCCACAGGCAGTTCCGGAAAGGACGATAAGAAGGATCCTGTGGAGGAACTGAAGAAACAACTCAAGGAGCAGGAGGATCTTCGCAAGGCCGCCACTGATGCCGAACTTGCCGATAATATGCTGAGATACCGTGCAGGTGAGCAGGATTACCGCCAGTTCCTTGACAACCAGCAGCGCATTCAGGAACAAGGGCTGCAGAGGCGTATGGAAGTCTGGAGAGACCATTCAGAGCAATACCCCTTGGAGTATAGTCGGCTAGAGAAACGTCTTGCTGCTCTCCAGCTGAACGGGGATGAGGAACTGGGGCGTATGCGCGAGGATGAGCTGGAGCGCAACCACCAAGCCCTTCTTGCCCATTGGGAGTCGGAGTTCAACGATGTGAGCAGCAATCTCTACCAGAATCAGCATGAGCAGAATGAGATACTCTTCCAGGAGGATATCATGTACCTCCGTGAGAAAGCGGCGTTGTACCGTAAAGGCTCCTATGAGCGCATGCAGGTAGAGTGGGAGATTGATGAGAGAATCGAGCAGCATAAACTGGACAATCAACGCTCCTTCCAGCAGATGCTTCGTGATGTCCGGATGAATTATCTGGAGGCAGGCGACAACGAACGTATGGCTGCCGAGCTGGCAAACCTCGAGGTGCTTAACAATAACAAACTGTTAGCAGAGGAGGATTACCAGCGCGCCAAACTCGCCATTCAGGCTAAATACTCTAAGAGCCAGACACCGGGTGAGAAAACCCAGGCTACGGCAAACGACATGCTCAAGGTGGCTGGCGATCAGGCAAGGAACTCGCTTGGCTCCTCTGCAGACACATTCTTCGTGGGTACTATCCAACAGTACACCACAACCATGGAGAAGTTAAAAGAACTCTATGGTAATGACCAGCAAAACCATGAGGCTTATCTGCAGGCGAAAGCGCAAGCCACGGCACAGTTCTGCCAGCAGATGGCTCAGCAGTTGCAAGTGGCATACGACAGTGTCAACCAGATTCTGAGTTCCGTTTCCAACCTGTATTCCGCACAAGCGGACTACGAAACAGCACAAGTTGAGAAAAAATACGAAAAGCAGATTGCTGCCGCCGGAAAGAACCAGGTACGGCAGAAAAAGCTGGAGGAAAAGAAAGAGAAGGAGATAGCTGCTATCAAGACAAAGTACAACCGGAAACAGGTGAAGATGCAAATTGCCCAGGCGCTGGCACAGACAGCCATCGGTGCCCTGAATGCCTATTGCTCTGTCTGGGCAGGCGCTCCCTGGCCCGCCAATCAGGTGCTGGCACCTATAGCGGCAGCCATGGCCGTAGCTGCCGGTATGCTACAGGTGGCAGCCATCAAGAAACAGGCTGCAGCCCAGGAGGCAGGCTATTATGAGGGTGGCTATACCGGTGGTAACAAGTATCACCGGGAGGCAGGTGTGGTGCATGAGGGCGAGTTCGTCGCCAACCACCATGCGGTGAACAATCCGGCTATCACTCCCATGCTCGACCTGATCGATCGTGCCCAGCGCAACAACACCGTCGGATCACTAACCGCTGACGATGTGACACGGCAGCTGGGGCAGGGGGCAAGTGTGGTGGCTCCAGTGGTGAATGTCACTACCGACAATGCGGACATGCAGGAGTCTGCAGACCAACTGTCATCAGCGGCTCAGGAACTGCGCGAGAAACTGTCAGAGCCGATACCCTGCTACGTGGTGCTGGATGGTCCCGACGGGCTGATGGCTCAGATTAAACATTTGGAAAAGTTGAAGGATATATGATACGGTGCTATATTAATAACCAGGTCTGTTTCCCCGACCTGAAGAGTGAGATAAAACTGACAAAGGAGAATCCTTACGTAAAGAACAGCGACTCCTATACCATGGATATCAGTTTCCCCATGGCTATACCGGAGAATGCCAGGTGCTTCGGTAGTGTCCACCGCCCTGATGTTTCTAAGCGTATGGAACTGTTCGATGACTGTCTGCTGTATGTCGACAATATCCTGTTAATCAGTGGGTCTGGGAGAATAACTGAGGTCACTGAGTCGGCTGTCAAGCTGCAGATTGTCGGAGGCTACACCAACGTGAGATATCGGGCGGACTTCCTGAAGGTGTTCATCGACCGCATCGATACCTATCCGGCTGTCGACGAGAAATACAACCATAACCATTTGGAGTATGACAGGATTCCTGAGTCTGAGATGGTGTGGGTCCGGGATGAGATAAGGGCTAAGGGCTATGTGGGAGACAAATACCGGTATGTGTTCATGCCTACCTATGATGTTAACAGTGACATCATCGTCAACTTCACGGCATTGACGATTAGGGGTAATGATTACGGGTATACTTCCCTGAACAACATCGCCGTACAGCCGAACCTGATGATGGTGCTTAAGTGTGTACTGCAGTATATGGGATACTCCGTCAAGGAGAATGAATACGATGTCGCCCCATGGAACGAACTCATCATCGCCAACGCGCGGCAGACTGTGAATATCGCCTATGCCTTGCCGCATTGGTCTGTGAATAAGTTCCTCGACGAGTTCCGGAAACTTTTCAACGCCTCCTTTATCTTTGATGACAACAAAAAAGAGGTCAGCATCAGGAGAAACAACGAGATTGATACGTCACTGGATGCAGCCTACGAGGTGGCTGAGGAGTACAAGACGAACTTCGACGAGGACGGCATCGAGTACCTGGGCGGGTCGAACATCAACTATGACCTCAGGGGTGGGGACAGGACAATGGACGATATTCCCGCAGAGGTGCTGCAGATGTTCGAGGTTCTGGAGTATCCGACTTATACCGTACTGCTCACAGCATTCCAGTCTATGAGCGAGAAAGACAAGTTCACGCATATTTTCCACTGTAACATGGGCTATTTCTTCTACGGACACAAATACGACGACAACGATGAGGATACAGGAGAGTTCATCCTCAAGCGTTTCGGGACATTCGGACCACTGTACAGGGACGTGGATAGTGAGACTTTCGTGACACTGAAGATGTGTCCTGCCAATATGGTCAAGAAAGTCTACGACACTTATTACATGGCGAACGGAACCACAGACAGCTTCGTCAAGCAGACATGGCGGAATCTGCTGACACTTCCGAATGTAGAGAACCCTGACGGGAATTCATATATCGACTATGACGAGAAAGGTTACCTGTCTGTATCCAACATCATTGAGGACAGCGAGTCGAAGGATACGGAGGAGACGGATGACGACAACGTCATATTTCTCATCTGGGCTGACGAGTATGCTTACAACCCGCCGCAATCAAATGATGCAACGTATGGTATCCCAACCTCAGAGGTGGATTATCGTACAGGATATCAGAAAAAGGCATATTCCATGGCATTAACCGATGCGCATCCTAATTCTCACCATATCGGAGAGCTGCACAGGGGAAGCATCAAGATTGAGAGCACCGTTGATGTCAACAATGAGATTTGCTATAAGTTTCTGGTGGATGGCATACCTGACCCTACACGGATATATGTCTTCCACAATAAACGGTATCTGGCTTCGAAAATAGAAATTAAAATCACCGATGCGGGTATCGACCGAATTAAGACCGGTTATTTCTATGAGATACTATAACTATAGCTTTCCGTCGAAGTGCTTGACGCATTCGGGGACTATCTTGCCGCGCTTGAGGTATTTGTTGGTGACTGCGATGTCTGAGTGTCCAGCCTGGTCCCTTGCCACCACCACGCCCTCAGCGTTGGCGAGGTCACGGATGCCGGAGTCCTTCAGGCTGTAGAACTGATAACTGTCGGGCCACTTCAGGGCTCGGCGCATTTTCCTCCACTCAAACCGGAATGCGTTCAGATAGGTTATATCCTCGCCAGGGAGGAACTTCCAGCTGAAAAGATACTCGTGGTTACCATGGCTGAACACGTTCAGCTCATACATCAGCTTGATAAGCTTGCCGTTCAGCCCCACGGTGCGTTCCCTGCCGTTCTTTGACACACTTGCCGGCACCGTTATCTCCATCCGCTCAATGGAGATATCCCTCAACCGGATGTGCCGTAACTCGTCGGGTCGTATGAAGGTGTAGTATTCCATCATGCAGGCAAGCAGGAAAGGTCTATTATATTTATATAGGTATACGCGCATGTGCGCGAGAGCCTCGGGTGTCAGTGCGTCTCGTTTTTTCTCGTCCTCCCGGAGCTGCTTGATGTTCTCCACGGGGTTCTTCTCAATGTACTTCCTGTCAATGAGCCAGCTGCTGAAGGTGGAGAGCCATGTGCGGTGGTTGTTCCTGGTCCTGGCACTGACATCCTTGTCTAGTATCAAGTAATCAAGGTAGTCAATGCAAAAGCCCTGGTCAAACTGGTAGATGAACTTCACCTCCGGCTGGCACTCGTCAAGGTAGGTCTCCAGTGCGCCCAGACGGCTCTTGTAGTCATACACCGTCTTGGACTTCATCGCTTTTTGGTGCTCCATGGCATCCAGGTAGACACCGTAGATCTCAAGCACCTTCCTGATGGGTACCATCTGCCTGGTGGTCTCAGCATGGATAAACGGATTCCACCCGTTCATCAATGCGTCACTGATACGCCTGATGAGCAGTGTGGCATACCGCTTACGGTCTCCCTTTCGCTCGATGCGGTCAAGCATGTACTTCTTGCGCTTGAGCCTGTTGGTGACCGGGTCGTAAGCCGTGAAGCCTACGTACCATTGCTTCCCCTTGTAGAGCTGGGGTAGGGTGAATGTCCGGATTATACACGCGGGCGAGGTGTTTTCTAAACTATATGCCATTTTTTTTTCTTGCGAAAGATGGCTCTCTCCCGCAAGAAAGTTAATACTATTGTCTGTCCCATGCCCGTATTTGTCCGAGTACTGGGGTGCCTTAACGCAAGAAGCCCCGATAAACAGGGCTCCTTCAAGGTTGTTAGTTGCGGAGGCAGGAAAGCTGGTCGTGCGCGCGGAAACTAGATTACTGCGTTCCTTTGTTAATTTAGAGTTTCTGCTGTCATTATGTCCCATAATTATCCTATTAGATTTTGGCTTTCATCTTCATTTTTATTTATTGCAAAAGCAAGCATTTTCCTCAGATCATCTATTTGCTGGTTTTTGCTGTTGATAATTTCATCCTTAGCTGCTATGATACTCTTCAGTTCTTCTTCTCTTGGGCTTTTATACAGTCGCCTATTTGGCGATTTAATTTCAAGTTCCTTGTACAGGAAATAATCAAATGGTACTTCCAGGAACTCACATAATCTCTCCAGTTTGTCTGAGTCAATTTTTGTTCTTTCAAAATCACGCATAGAATTCTTGCTACCTGCTCCGAACACGTAGCTGCACAATTCTGTCTTTTTGATCTTTCGCTCGTCGACCAATTTTTTCACTTTATCCAAGTATAGCATAGTAATTGTATTAAAACCTGTTAAAAGATGGATTAAAAACCGCCAAAAAAGCGGATAATTTAAATTTAAGTATTATATTTGCAAGCAAATTTAAGCATTATATTTTAAAAATCAAAAAGAATTATGGTTGAAAAACAAAACTTAGAACTACAAGAGTATTATCGGTCATTGTCACGGACTGAGCGTGGTAAGTTCGTTCAATACCTTATTAGCAAGTTCGGTTACAATTATGCGACTCTCACTCTGAAACTTCGTGGTAACGCCAACATGAAGTTTAATCAAAGGGATTTGATGCTGTTAATTCCGGAAATAAAGGATGAAGCATGGAAAAACTAGAATTTTATAATGATCCTGATGGCATCGTCTGGGTGAAAGATGGGGGTGATCGTCATATCTTCAGCCAATGGGACAGGGAAATCATAGAGTATGTCTTACAGATTCTCGAAAAGTTCTATCCTCAGACTTTGGCTGTTCTTCGTGAAAAGAATTCAGCCAGTGCTCTTAATAAATATTATTATGAGTTCCTCTTGGTAGATGAGTTTGTCCGTTGCAATTTCGGTGAGCATGACATGCTTAACTCCGATATCGATCATGGGGATATTCATTTCGAGGAAGTAAGGTGTCCCCTCCGGGGGAGGTGCCAATATGAGGGTGTTATATGCAAGCCTCGTAAGCATGTACCGCTAAGCCGGGAGGAATATAAGGCTGCTAAACTGTACTCCCACGGCTTACAGGCTGAGGAAATTGCGGACAGGTTGGGTAAAGGTATCAAGACCATCAAATGCCAGCTGAATTCGGCTAGACACAGGCTGAAACTTAATAAGCTTCGTGATTTGATTAAATATTTTCATATGTATAATTTGTAAGTCAAAATCTTTATCTACCGACCATCCGTGAGGCCCGTCGGTTTAACTTAAAACCAATTACATGTCATTTATGAGCAATATTAATATTTTTGAGAAACAAATTAAGGCTCAGAGCCAAACCCCGATTGAGGTGCGTCTTCGTCACGGTGAAGTCGAATGGTTTATTGCCTACGACAATGCTCGTTACTTGCTATTGATATATGATAAATTGGGTAAGGCATACGCTGCGGATTACATCCTGTCCGGGGATCCTGCTGATGTTCCCGTCTATGGGATAGTCAGAGTACAGTCTGAAGATAGTATAGTAACAACTATTGACAATAAAACCACCTATTTAGTTCGTTACGGCAGATTTGATCTAGTTATATGAAGTGGAGTACGACAAAGGCCCGGACGTGCCCGGCATCAGGCAATCTGTCTGTCACGAAAAAGGTATATATAGACGTGATGGTTTTAGGGGGGGTAAAATTCTACTGCACCCTTCCGTTCCGCTACAACCCCATCATCCCCATCGACGAGGAGGAGGTGAAAAAGTATGTGATATCCAAGTGCCCCACGCTGAAATACCAACCATTTTCTGTCGCTTTTAATTTATAGTGTCATGCGCCAGGTAACAGTGATTATTAATGGTCAAGCTTACGACCTGATGGACTTGGGTGAGCAGCAGCTGTCGAGCTCGCACTTGAGGAGCGATATCTGTATCCACAACTGCGACTTGATGAAGGAATGCGGTCGTTTCCTCTTTGACGCTGCCGTCCCATGTCTACTCGGACTTAATGATGATAAGCGTGGGGGTACGGGATTTTATTTCAAACTTCGGTCTAAATAAGTATAGTATGAGTATGATAGAGATTGTGTTTGTTGTAAGTATAATAGCATTTTCATCCTATGGTGTTTATCTTGGAATCAAGAGTATTAATGAGAAAAGTATGAGTAAAAAATATTGTATCTTTGAGGTCAATAAAGAGACTAAAAAATATAAGTATGTCGTTGCCTACGATGACTATAACGCTGCCAATGATATGTGCCAGTCAATGAATAACTTCCGTACACCAGACATGCCGGTATATTTCTGTATGAGGTGCCTGACACAGAGGGAGTTCAAGGATATATTGAACTACTCGCCATTCCTCCGTCCAGTGACAATTCATATTAATGATGACAGGTCATCCCCATGGGATAAAGAATTTCTTCTAAAGAAATACCAGATCATAAAACTTTTTGTTGAGGGTCAGCCTGTTTCTGAGATTGTAGCAAAAACGGGTGCAGCCAGACAGACGGTTATGGATATCATCACTAACTTTGTTTTGAGTGTATGACACCAGAAGAGTATATCGAAAAGCTGAAGGAGGCGCAGCGCACCCTTGACAGCGTAAAGGAAGATCTTGACAGAGCCATTCAACGAATGGAGAAGCGATTAGAGACTGGTTATGAGTACCTTGAACAGGGAAGCCGTCTGGCAGCTCTAGCAGGACGTGAATATGTAAAACTGGCAGATAATAATATCTACAAAGCAGCGACCGCTGAAATTGAGTATATATGAAATACGTGATCACAGCCTATAACAAATTGAAAGGCGAGAGGTGTCCGGTAAGCAGGGCGTATCCGTTGGAAGAGGCGCAAAGACTCCGTGATGTCCTGGCAGCCCGCAATCACAGTAAAAGTGCATACTCTCATCTGAAGGTAGAACCTGCCAGTACACAGCTGGAGATTCCATTTGTTTAACAAAATAAACGCCTGGAAAGGACAGGCGGGCAGGTGCAAGTCCTGTGCTTGTTTATTTATATTCGTTTTAATTTAACCTCAAAAGTGACTGGAAAGGCAGTCTCGTGGGTGCGAATCCCATATTTAAATTAAACTTACTGAGCCCTCCTCGGGGGGCTGAAGCTCTTGGCTGGTGGCAACTGGTGCCACATCCTACCACCGGGGTTCGACTCCCCCCAGGAGCACCACATGTTTCACTTATAAAATATTAAGTTATGAAAGAAATTCTAAAGGAAAAATTAATGTGTATCTCTGCTGAACTGATGGCAGATAATGAGGAGTTCGGGGGGGGATAGAATAGCAGTCAGCCTTCTGAACGGAGGGAGGGTACGCGTTTTACCTTCCCTCTGATATTATGGCATTTTGCCTGTGATTTACCTGCTGTGCTATAACAACTATATTTGCGGAAACTTAAAACTCATGGTAAGAAAAGAGGATATACTTGATGCGACCAACAATGGTCTTGATATCATACGTCATCTCTATCCGGACGTGGAGAGGCTGATTTCTAGTGGTAAGATGAGCGACGCCTTCAAGATTCGTCCCTCAGAGCGCACGCCGTCGGCACACCTGAAGCTGATAGGTGGTGACCGTAAGACATGGTTCGTCACGGACTTTGGCGATGACCAGCACCCCCGGAACCCAATCGACCTGGTAATGAAGGAGCAGGGGCTCGGATTCAAAGAGGCTCTGGTGTGGATATGCTCAGAACTTTGTCTCACCATCGACACCATCTCTGAGGATATCAACCGCCCACGCTATGAGAAGGGGCTTGACGCCACACCGGATATGAAAGAGGGGGAGTGGTACTTCGAGTTGAACGATGAGTTTACGGAGAAGGAACTCCAGTGTATGGGTCCGCTGGTGTCCCAGGATCATGTCGACGCGCTCCACTGGCACAGCGTCAAGTGGGTTGGCAAGTGCAAGGACCGGAAGATCACCAAGAAATACTCTACTCCCACATACCCCATCTTCCTCAGGGAATGCTTCTATGATGGCGGCAAGAAGAGGTTTTACAAGAAATACGAGCCCAAATGCTTTGACAAGGCTTTCCGATTTATGTATATCGGTCAGAAACCACGTGACTTCATCAACGGGCTCTACGAGCTGTCCCTGCAGTGGCAAGGCTATAACGATACGGAGCGGTACAAGTTCGAGAAGGACCCGACCAAGAAGGAGGGAGCGCCGTATATAGAGAAGAAAATGGAGGCTGCGGTGATATGCTCAGGCGAGCGTGACTCCCTCTGTGCCCGTTCGCTGGGCTACTTCCCCATCTGGCTCAACTCTGAGACCGCGGAGCTTACGGAGGAACAGTACAAGTCCATCCTCAAATACGTGGAGAACATTTACAATATCCCGGACAAGGACGAGACGGGAATCCGCCGTGGTCGTATACTGGCACTGCGCTTTCCTGAAATTCGTACCATCTGGCTGCCTAACCGCTTCGAGCGGTTTAATGATGACCGCGGGCGCAAGCGTAAGGACTTCAAAGACTGGCTGGAGCTGCAGGACAACCCCTATCAGGCAATGAAAGTTCTGGTTGGTCAGGCGCTTCCATCGAGGTTCTGGGAAGCGAAGCCCAGCCGGAAAGAGGAGTCACAATGGTCCGTGTCCTCCGTTTGCCTGCAGTACTTCCTCCGTATGCAGGGATTCTATAAGCTGAAGGACAGGGATGCCGGCAGGACAGACTTCGTCCGGTTACACGGCAACATTGTCGAGCGCGTGACAGCGCAGGACATAAGCGAGTTCCTGATCAACTGGGCTAGGGGTGAAGAACCGAGGTATCCGGGCAGCGGTGAGCCGTCCCCTGTCCAGCCTACCGCCATCCAGAACCTCATTATAGACTCGCCCAGGACATCACCGGCGGCCCTTGACAAGCTCTCCAGTATCGAGCTGGACTTCACCGCCTACACACCGGGCTCCCAGATGTTCTTCTTCTCGTCCTCCACGGTCAAGGTGACCGCAGATAACGTCGAAGAGTTTGATGTCAAGGACGCATCGGAGCTGGGACGCTTCGTATGGCGGGAGAACGTGATAGAACATAAGCTTAAGCTCTTACCATCCCCCTTCGAGATTACCGCAACCAGTGACGGCGACAGTGACGGCTCTTACGACATAAAGGTCCTGAACACCAAAAGCAAGGTCTTCTCCTATCTGATTAATTCCAGCAGGCTTTACTGGCAGAAGGAACTCGTTGACAGCCTTGCCGGCATGCAGCCGGCGGAACGCCAGGAGTATATTGACACACACCGCTTCTGTATCGACGGGGAGAGGCTTACAGAGCTGGAGGTGATAGAGCAGAAACGGTGCCTGCTCAACAAGTTGTTCGCTATCGGCTACCTGCTCCACGGCTATAAGTCACCGTCAAGGGCATGGGCTCCCATTGCCATGGACTGGAAGATCGACGAGGACGACAAGTGTAACGGGCGCAGTGGTAAGTCTTTCCTCTTCACACAGCTTATACCAAGGTTTATCAGGATGGTGAAACTGTCTGGGCGCAACCCGAAGCTCCTTGACAACCCGCACATATTCGACCAGGTGAACCGGCATACCGGACTGGTCCTCTTCGATGACTGTCAGCAGAACATGCGCATCGAGATGCTGTATGATAACATCACAGGCGATATGACCGTGAACCCCAAGAACAACCAGTCGTACAATATCAGCTTCTCCGAGAGTCCCAAAATCGGATTCACCACCAACTATATCCCAAACAACTTCGACGCGTCCACCATGGCGCGCCTGCTCCCCATGGTGTTCTCCGACTTCTATCATGAGAAGACGGAGGACTCCGAGTATGAGCACTCCTGGTCCATCCGGGACGACTTCAACAAGGATATTTTCGGTGTCGACTACTCCTTCGAGGAGTTTAATGCCGACTACAATTTCGTGCTGCGGTGCGTGCAGTTCTATCTCATGGCATCCCAGCATGGCGCCAAGCTGATGCCTCCCATGGACAATATCATGACACGTAAGCGTAAGCAGATCATGTCCGGTAACTTCGAGACATGGGCGGAGACATACTTCTCCCCGCTGGGCACACACCTCGACCGTTGCGTGATCCGTGCCGAGGCACTGGAGGACTTCCGCAAGTTCTCCGGTCTGAAGGATATGACAACAAAGGGCTTCACAAAGAAGCTCAAGGCGTTCGTCAAGATGTGCAAGTACACCAAGGCGCTCAACCCACCGGAGATATGCACCACACCGCCGGAGCCGGGCAAGGATAACGGTCGCATACTCAAACGCCCCGTCGACGCACTTGGTAATCCGCTGCCAAACTCCAATCCGGTCGACAACATCTACATACAGACCGACCCGGATGTCCTCATCCCGCTCCGTCGTGAGATGGAAGAGCGTGAGCGTATCGCCAACGAGGGCAAGATCAAGGCTGAGGAGCAGCCTGTGAGCTCCCAGGTGCCCTTATGGCGTGACGGAGACCCGTTCTAGATTCTTTGTGTGTTTTCCATTATTCGGCTCCCCTGTCCGTGAGGATCGGGGGGCTTTTTTTAGCCCAAGGCGGCATGTTGCAGATTCCCTGTGATATGTCACCTTTTTTCATGAGCCACTGCAAGGTGGCGTACAATCTTCCCCCATCCCCATCACGTTTTTTGTCTTTTAATTTGTCACTTTTGTAACAAGCGTCGAAAACACGTCTTGAAACACCGATAAACACTATGTTTTTACTCTTTTACAAATCTGTTACAAATAAAGGTACAATTCTGTTACAAATAAAAATAAATCTGTAACAATAAGAATCCATACTTAGCGCTGTTACAAATCCAAGGCTTTGTTACAAATCCGTTTTCGGCATGTCTTTCCTGTTTGTAACAGACTCAATTTACAGATTTACAACATTTTACAGATATTGTGCCCTTGTTTTTTACAGTTGTTACAAATCTGCGTACAAATCAGCTATCAGAGGAAATCCGTGTAAAACTGAAAAACCATCCAGAATTATATTTTAGTTATTTTGTAAAGAAAAAAACAAAAGGTTCTTTCTTTTCCGGTTTTTATTCGCAAATAAAACGGATTTTTACCCTTAAATAATACTATTTTAACAGAAAATGTGTATCTTTGCGTCAAAATAGTATTATATTCTTGAAAATCTATGAGCAAATTTGTCATCTACCTTAATGTGCAACCCTTCCTCAAGCAATGGCTGGAGTACCACTATGGCTCTCCAGTCAGGTTTCCGGACGGCAGTGCTCAGAATAGGGCAATACGCCGTGTTACAACTAGACTGCAGCCGGGTATGATGCCAAGGTTACAGCAGCCTGGCGACATAGCCATTGTCATCCCGGACTCCAAAGAGAAGGATCCTGCCATCTATAACCATCTTACCGAGAAAGGGGAGTCGGCTATGCGCAATGCGCTCAACGATCTCTTCATGGACTCGTTTATCCCAACCATACGGCAGGACCGTGAGGCTGGTATCCGCCTTCAGGACTCCATCTATATGTACTGTGAGCGGCATCATATAAGTATTGACTATGCCAATGCCCTTCGGATGCGTGAGTTCCGTGAAAGGGAGTGTCATACGAGGCATGGTGTTACCCTTCAGTACCGCGAAAGGTTAAAAAATAAAAAAAACACCTGAATTTCTAACCTACGGTTTTGCGGTTTTCGTGCAAACCCGTGCAAACCCGAACATTTTATGAATATCGTCAAGAACATCATCAAAATCCAGAGAATCCGGACTGAGCAACTGTCACTCAAGTACAAAAGACAGTCACTTGCGGAACTAGACACAGGTCTCATTACCGAGGATATGGACATCCAGGTTCCGGCTAAGCTGCAGATCACGGACCGTGTAGAGGACGGAAACCACGTGTATGACCTGGTGCTGAGCTTCAAGTCATGCAAGCGCATTGACACCACAGGCAGGTATGCATATATTGCAACCGAGGCATCCGGATCCAGACGGCTGATTGGCGACAATGAGCGTCCCTATCCTGTCACGCTATGCAACGAGGTGCATCCTGACAATATGAGCGACAGTCAGCTGTTCGATGTCAGCGTGACCCTCAAGACTGCCGTTATCCCCCGCTATCTTATATAAATAAGGTAGTTTTAATCCCTTCGACTATCGTCTACCTTTGCCGTAAAACTAAGGTAGACGATGAAATATGATCTGATAATACGTGGCACTGTAGGTTCCTGGGGCTGTTCCCCGGACTACATGCAGTACTTCCTCAATAACCACAAGGATAGGGAAGTGCATATCGCCGTCTGTTCCCTGGGCGGTTTTGTCAATGCCGGCTTCGATATCTATGAGCTCATCAAGGCGCATGGCAAGGTTCATGTCCATTTCGTGGGCATGTCAGCCTCTGCAGCAACCTTCATGTGTATGGGTGCGGCATCCGTTGACATGGCTAAGAACTCCCTTATCCTGATCCATAACTCCATGGACTGGGTTGATACGATTGGGCGGTTCAACAAGGAGAGCATCCAGCGGCTCATTGAGCGCCTCCAGTTCAAGTCCCGGCAACTGTCTACCATCGACGAGGTGATAGCACAGTGCTATGCCGACAGGTGTGGCAAGTCCGTCAAGGATATCCAGGAGCGGATGAAGACCGCCGCTTGGCTCAAGCCGTCAGAGGCGCTGGAGCTGGGAATCATCGACGGCATCCGTGAGGCTGAGAAAGTTCCGACAGACCAATACGAGGACACTATCAATAATTCACTAAGTAAGGAGATGGGGCTACCAGCCTTGCCTAAGGGCTTCGATATGGAGACAGGCGAGGAGCGTCCAACTGCTGGCTGGCTGCAAAAGACCGTACAGTCGCTAATAGACCTGCTCCCTAACAAACCGGCAACAAAAACTAAAAACGCGATGAAGAAATTCTTGAACATCATGGCTTGCCTCGCTCTGACAACAGACCTGGAAGCCAAGGACGGTAAGATCACGCTGACTGAGGATCAGGCTCAGAAGATCGATGACCTGCTGAAGCTGCAGAACGATTCCTGCGCAAAGGCAGTAAACAAGATCAAGGAACTGAACCAGACCATCAGCGACCAGAAAAACGAGATTGAGAAAATGAAGAAAGAGCCGGGCGACCATGCTGATAAGCCTACGACCGACGAGGTCAGTGGTGGCGAGTCCGCGGATATCTCCGCCGCTCAGGAATTGTATAACCTTGTAAAAGACTGCTAAGGCTATGAGTGGTATCAAATTCACACCGGAGAGTCTGTCACAGACTTTTCAGAAGTATCATAAGGAGCTGATCATTCAGCCTATGTTTGCTCTTGAGCCTGCTCTCAAGCACATGTCAGTGCGTACGGGTATCCGCTATAAGGAGCATGTGTCGTCTCTTGACGGCAAGTTCGAGTTCTCCAACTACAAGAAGGACCGTATGGGTACCGGAGACGTTGAGATCGCTGCCCGCACGCTGGAGACCTTCTTCGGTAACTGTATCGAGCCTATCGACCCCAACTCCATCTACCAGTCCATCTGGGGCTCAAACATCACCAAGGGTAAAGCCCTGAAGGATACGGAGATCGTGAAGGCAGTATGCGCCTTCATCATGAAACAGCTGGGTGAGAATATGCTGATCCATCTCTACGATGCCAAGCATGTGGATAACGAGGACGGTACCGTCAACTGGTTCAACGGCTTCAAGTCCATCAACCTCGCCGATATCGCCTCCGGTGAACTGAACGAGGAGGACAAGAACCTGAAGTATCTTGATAAGATCACAGAGCAGAACGCAGAGGATGTCATCAAAGACTTCTTCTGGGGTGCTCACCATATTCTCCGTGGTCAGCAGCTGAAGCTCTTTATGAGCGACATGACGTACCACCACTATACGGAGGCATACCAGATGAACCATGGCTCCCTGCCGTATAACCAGTCGTACGACAAGCGTACGCTGGATGGAGCGTCGAACGTCGAGATCGTGCCGCTTCCATGTGTGCCAGATGACTATCTCGAGCTGACGACGAAGACCAACAAGCTGCTGCTCTTCAACCAGAAGACGGACGATGAGAAGTTCATCGTGGAGAAATCCCTGCAGAACCACTACGATGTTGACTTCATCGCCAACATGTTCTTCGGTACCCAGTTGCTGTCCATTCAACCTCGCACATACCGCGTGGGTATGGTGAAGCCTGCCGGTGATCAGGGTGGTAATTAACATGTCTAACGTAAAAATTGAAAAAATATGGGAAAATGTGTAGGCGATAAGAACCTGTACACAGACATAGAGTTCTGTCAGGGTTCCAAGTCCATGCCTGGCGTGCGGGACCATTTCTACTATGTCCGTCGCCGTGATATTATGGTGTTCCCCAAGCCACAGGGCACAGAGGCAGCTTCCATCAAGGACGTTGCGGTCATCAAGGATGACTTCGTGCTTGCCGAGGATGCCAAGTTCCTCAAAGTGTCCCTCGTACCCAATGAGTCGGAGGTTACTAGCGAGTCACAAGGCAGCTATGGCTGCAAGACGTTCCTGAACAAGACTCCTCTTGTTCTTCCCGGTACGGAGGAGGAGAATACCGGCTTCATCGCCATGCTCAACAACGATGATATCGTGGCACTGGTCCCTCAGCGCAACGGTAAGCTGCGTGTGCTTGGCAACGAGGCGTTCCAGGTGGGTGTCAACCCCTCGCAGGGTTCCGGAAAATCTGAGACAGACTCTAATACCACTACGGTGGAGCTGTCTGTCACCGACGAGTATCCCGCTCCTTTCTATCAGGGCAAGTTCCTGACATCAGACGGCTATGTCGACGGTAAGACTGACACCATTATCAGCGATCAGAATGAGGGTGGCGCAAACGGGTGATAATGCTTGTGATTAACCATTGTATGCGGGGAACTGCACGGCTCTCACCGTGTGGCTCCCCATTTAAATTAATTAAACGACTATGAATAAGGAAACAACCGAAAGAATGGTGGCATGGCTCACTTCAGAGCATAACACCGAGGAGAATGTACGGCTAGGCGCCACCTTGCTGTTGCAGGTGAATCGCAACCAGGGCATGTACCAGCGTATCATGCGTAATCCCCTCCGCCATGTGGAGACTGTCGTCTATCAGTTGCAGAAGCTTGTGGATATGCGCCTTGAGGGGTATAGTATCCGTGATGTGGTGCAACTCAATAGCGAGGTGATGCCTCCCATCAAAGAGGCGATTGCAGACGAGGGGGAGGGTAAGACTTCCAAGGGTAAACGTCCGGATCATGATACGCTCCCTGGCGATATCAAGGATATCTGGGAACAGAATGCGGAACGGTGGAAGAAGATCAAGGAGGTGTATAACACCTGCAAGTCCCTCAACAAGCCGTGTGACCGCTTCGAGCACCTGAAAGTGCTGAAGGAGGCCTGGTATACCTATAAGAGGGAGATGGCACGCTACGACGACTTTAAGACCACAGCTGCAGACGGCAATACTGAATCAAGCGGTGGGTCAGACACACCTGTACTGTCCGCAGAGGACACCAAGGCTGTCAGCGCAGCGCGCTCCTATCTGTCCAAGAACCTCAAGAACTGGACCAGCCCGACAGAGGACCAGGTTGCCAAGATCAGGGAGCGTGTCGACTTGCTGGTACGTCTTAACCAGACAATCGGTGATGACCTCAAGAACCAGCTGCTGGCAATCGGCATTAAAGTAGGGGAGGATGCCTAGGGGTATCAGCCTGAAACATGTACTGCGACCGATGGATGGATGTCCCATACAGTCCTTCCTCGGTCGTGGTGTCCATACGCTCGGTGTGCTTGGGTGGATACTTGAGCAGACGGGCAGGGCAGAGGTGTATATCTCCACCTTCTCCACCTCAGATGCCTTCCTGAGGGGATTCTTCAATCTGAGGAAGAAGAAACTGATATCACATGCCGTACTCCTTGCGGACCTCAAAGCGTCACGTAAGACCGTCATGCTCTATAGGCAGATGCAGATGTGCTTCGATGACATCCATCTCTGCCAGAACCACTCCAAGGTGCTGCTGGTACAGAACGACCGGCACCTGGTGACAGTAATTTCGTCACAGAACCAGACCTATGGGGACCGTGCGGAAAGTACCCTTATCACTACCGACCAGGAGGTATTCTTGCAACAGTACAGCGGATTCAAGGAACTTATTGACTCACAATCAATTCAGATAAATGGATTATTCAACAGACAGCCTGAAGAAAATAGAGGAGCTGGCGAGTCAGCTGACCCCTATTACGGAGATTGGCGCCCTTTTGGATTTTGACGAGATATCCTTCCGTGACGATATCAACACACCGAGAAATCCCGCCAGAAAGGCATTCCTTAAAGGGTATGCCTGTACCGCCAACAGACTCCGGAAGAATAACCTGGGCCTGTCATATACGGGCAGTCCGGCAGCCGACGAGGCATGCCGGGGTTACCTGCGTAAGATGCTGAGCGACCTAAACACATAGGACTATGTCACTACCAGTCAATATAGACGATTACCAACGCTACCTGTCATACGACAGTAACGAGCTGCAGGAGCAGAATATACCGGAGCATGTCATCAAGAGAGTGGCGCGCTTCCGTGCCCTCTATGCCTACTGGATGCAGTTCTCCAGCAAGTCACCCAGGGAACTGGTGGAGTATGATATGGGAATGTTCAAGGTCGCACAGTCACAGGCGTACGATGATATCCACGTACTCAAGGTGCTCGTAGGAAACCTGCAGGAGTGCAGCCGTAAGTTCGCCCGCTGGCGTGTCAACCAGATGATCGAGGAGGACCGTAAGGCAGCCAAGCGCGACGGTGACCACCGCGCCGTCGCATCAATGCAGAAAAACTATATCCTCAATAACATGACAGACAAGGAGGAGACCCCTGACTTCGCCTTTGAGAAAATCGTCCCCATGGTTATCGAGCCGACGGATGATCCGTCAGTACTCGGTATCCGTAAGATGCCAGACCTGAGAAAACGCATCGCCAAACTGATAAAAAAATACTCGGAGGACTCCGATTATGTGGAGATTCCCACACTGCAGCCGGAGACCGATAATGAGTCGCCATCCGCGACCTGATGTCGTTTTCCTCTTAACCCATAACCGCTTAAATCCCATCCCTTTATGGTTGCCACGCAAAAACAATACTTCAACGACGCACAGCTGTATCCGCTCTACCTGATGCCACGTGACATGGTGGCGGAGTGCGGGCGTGGTACCGGCAAGGGACTCATCGATGCGGTGCGCCTGCTGCAGTGTGCCCAGCACATGCCCGGCTCCAATACGAGCTTCGTGTCGCCCTCCTACAAGAAATGCCTTACCAATACACTGCCCTCCCTGCTTGTGCACCTGGAGCGGTGGGGCTACAAGCGTGACCTGCACTATACCGTAGGCAAGAAACCATGGAAAGGACTACACTGGAAGGATCCTATCTTCACACCCCAGAACTGGGAGAATACCATAGGCTTCTACACCGGCAGCGTGTGCCAGATCATCACCCAGGACCGCGAGGGCGCCAGCAACGGTATCTCAAGCGACCATATCCTGATTGACGAGGCGAAGTTCGTCGACTTCGAGAAACTGCGTAATGAGACGTTTCAGACCAACCGGGGTAACGAGATGTATTTCGCCAGTTGTCCGCTGCACCATGGGCTGACCATCACCTGTGACACGGCGGTCACCAAGAAAGGGTCCTGGTTCATGCAGTACGAGTCGAAGATGGACAAAGAGCTTATCGACGGCATCAAGGGACTCGTCTATCAGAGGTGGCTGCTTAAGAAACGCCTTCAGGCGCATCCGGAGCGCTACAGTTACTACCAGAGGGAGCTGGAGTCTGTCGACAGGGACCTTGCGGTTCTCCGTAAGCATGCGCTGTTGTACTGCCGGTTTCCTTCCATATTCAATCTTGCGGTACTGGGCGAGGACTTCATCAAGCGCATGAAGCGTGACCTCCCTCCGCTGACTTTCGCCACCTCCATCATGTGCAAGCATCTGAGCATCCTCCAGGACGGATTCTACGGTGCCTTGCGTGAGGATGTCAATCTTTACACGGCACCCAATGTCTCGTATATCAGGAACCTTGACTATGACTTCGAGAAACTTGCCGTGTCAGACTGTCGCCTGGACTCCGATCTGGATCCTAAGAGTCCGATCATCATCGCCCTAGATGTCAATACAAATATCAACTGGCTTGTGGTAGGCCAGATCAAAAAGGGCAGGCTCAACGTGATCAAGTCGTTCTGGGTCAAGAATGAGAAGACGCTGGACGACCTGATGGCGGATTTCTGCGCATATTATAAATACCACAAGACACACCAGGTTATCTTCGGCTTCGACAACACCTTCAAGGGTAACGGCTTCGCTCTGAGCGATAACGTGGACTTCCATGAGTTCATATCATCGTATCTGGAGAGTCACGGCTGGCTCTGTCAGAAGATATACATAGGACAAGCAATGGGGCATATCGAGAAGAAAGAGCTGATCAACCGTATGCTCACCGGCAATGCCGGATATCAGGTTTTCATCAACCGTGACAACAACGAGGATCTGCTCTTATCCATACAGACAGCAGGTGTCTATAACGGCAAGAAGGACAAGAGGGGTGAGAAACTGGCGGAGACGGAGGAGGATAAGCTGCAGTTCCGTACTGACGGCTCCGATGCCTTCGACACCTTGTGTATCACCGTCGAGCGCTTCAATAAGTACTTCCAGGTGTTCGGCTCAGCGGGTGTGACAAGTTACTTCAGCAGTTAGCTGGTAATATTTCCCTCCCCACCCCAAAACACAAATTTTATGCAAAGCTAAAGTCTTGCTGCCAGGTTGAACGATGAACCTGGTGTTTTTTTCCGGCACCTCCCAAAAACTTTTTCGGGGGCGATGCCCCCCGCTGCGCTCGAAAAACTTTTCGGTACCCTCCATAAAAAAACGCCAGAACCCCCGTCCCACCTGTCAGCAAGCCTTCTTGACGCGCACAAAATTTAAGTTTTGGGGTGGGGAGGGAAATATGTTTGGCGTGAGCCGCACCCTTTACCAACTGGAGGGAATCCATTTTATTGTTTAACTTTATAAATTTATTTTATCGTATGAAAAAGTATTTTTTCGGGGAGTATCTCCCAAAGCGTTTCGAGGCAACAAGTGAGCAGCAGGCAGTCCGTGAGTTTGTTTGGCAGTTCAAGAACGGAGAGAAACAGACCATCCGCCAAGTTGTCGATTTAGTAGTTAAGCGCATGCGTGCATGGTATGGCGATACCGCTGGGCAGTTCGTCATCGTTCCAGTTCCTGCCACATCGATGGCAGCATATCGCCACCGTTTCGCCTATTTCTGTGTGGCAGTGGCTAACCGCCTCGAGCAGTTGAACCCGATGCAGCATATAATCATCGACGGACAAAAGGAGGCACTACACCGCAGCACAGACGGACACGTCGAAGACAGCAACTACCGCATACAACTTGATAGTGAATGGTTCAAGGGTAAGAAATGTATCATCTTCGATGACGTTTTCACGCATGGCAAGTCCTCCAGCGAGTTCGCCCAACTGCTCACGGAGGCAGGGGCGCAGGTCATCGGGGGCATGTTCCTTGCACGTACCATCTACTCCGAAACACCCGCAGCGCCAACAGCACCCGCAGAGCCGGCTAAGAAAACGAGGCGCACACGCTCCAAGAAATCACAGAAAAAGGAGGCTGAGAATGTTTGAGTATTTAGGACTTTCCGAGAGGCAGGCGGGCGAGTACCGCCATGCCTATCTCCACGGAGACACGGAGAGGATGAACGAGATATTAGACGAATTGACAAAAGGGGATAAGACATGCGACACCATAGATATACGGACCTCTGCCAAGAGGAAAGACCACTATACAAAGCAGTTAACTTTGGAGTTCAGACGCTGAGCACCGCCGAACTCATCGCCCTCGTTCTGAACAGGGGGGCAGGAACCACGGAGAGCCTAAGCCAAGCAAGGCAACTGCTCAACACCAACGGGGGGAGTATCCGCAGGCTTGCATCCCGACGGCTGGAGGAGTTGCAGGTGGTGCAGGGCATAGGTGACTCAAAGGCAAGCGCACTGATGGCAGCCATAGAACTGGGACGCAGGTACACAAGGGAGGACATGCCAAGCCCCGACCTTGGGACGGCAACACGATTATACAACCACATGCGCCAGCACTTCGAGGGCAAGGGAGTGGAAGAGTTTTGGGCTGTCTATCTAAACCAAAACTACAAACTAATCCGTGCCCAGCGTATAAGCGTCGGAGGGCTGACAGAGGTTGCTGTCGACATCCGTATCATCATGCGTGATGCCGTGCTGTGCAATGCCACGATAGTAGCGGTATGCCATAACCACCCATCGGGCAACCTGCGCCCCAGCAGGCAGGACGATAGCCTCACGCAGACACTACGAAAGGCATGCGACACGATGCGCCTGCACCTGCTCGACCATGTAATCATGACGGACGGGCATTATTATTCATACCATGAGGAGGGCAGGCTATAAGCCCATGCCACCCAGCGCACGACCGATGATGCAGGGCTGCAACCGAAAGAGGATTGCAGCCCTTTTTGTGTCACCATGCCACACCTCCAGCCGTTACAATCAGCGAAAAAGCGTGACATATTCCGCTCAGCGAGGAACGGAAAGTCGCCTGCCTCCGTAGGGCGGTGGGGGGTAGGATTGCTCTCCAGCCATGCTCTTCGCTCGACCGAAAACGCTAATTCATTGTTTCTTAGCGTTTTCGGTCGAGGGGGTAGTGGAATTTTTATAAAAAAACACGGAAAATGGCTCACACTTTCCATTTCCTGACCACTCACTTTCCATCATTTTCTGTCACTTTCCACCTCAAAAGTGGGGTGGTACCATCCGCTTTCCTCACTTTCCATGTTCTTCAGAGTCATGCGGGAGACGGACAGAAAAATGCTTACTTTAGCATGCTATAGGCATTAGATTTCGATTTTTCCGATAAATATTTTGTAATTCCGAAAATTTATTGTACCTTTGCAACTGAAAAGATGAAGATATGAGAATATTCACGGAACAAACCATCAAGCAGTTCGCCCAGGAGCATCCCGAGTCAAAGGTTGCTCTGCAGGTCTGGGTGGCAGTCGTGAAGAGTGGCAAGTGGACGTGCTTTGCTGACATCAAGAGGGACTTTAACACCGTTGATGCCGTCGGCAACCAGCACTATGTGTTCGACATCATGGGCAACCACTTCCGCATCGTCGCCGTGATCAAGTTCACTATCGGATTCGTCTATATCCGCTTCATCGGCTCGCACAAGGAGTACGACAAGATTGACTGCAAGAATATATAAATAAGGAGGATATGCTATGACAAAGATTGAGAACAGAGAGCAATATGAGTGGGCAGTGGCAAGAGTAGAGAAACTGCTGCCTCTCGTGGATGACAACACGTCCAGAACAGACCCTAACTCTATCGAGCTGGAGCTGCTGTCGAACCTCGTAGCCGATTACTCCGAGGAGCATTTCGCCATCGGCAAGCCCGCCCTTGGGGATGTCATCAGGATGCGTATGGCAGAACTGGGTCTGACACAGACGAAACTGTCGGAGCTTCTTGGGCTGAGTCCGTCAAGGGTCAGCGACTATCTCACTGGCAAGGCGGAACCGACGCTGAAGGTCGCCCGTGACCTGAGTGTGAAACTCGATATCGCTCCAGCCATCGTGCTGGGTGTGTAAAATTTCTGATTATGGCAAAGGAAATAAAGAAATGCAGTTTGTGTGGCAGGGAACTACAGGTATTCAAGTGTCCCCATTGTGGTGTAGATGTTGAACATTGCAGTTATGATGACGGGGATTCATTAGATGTTGTCACCCATCATTGTTGGAATTGCGGTTATCCCGTCCTCTTCGCCGTCGTTCCAGAAACTGAAATACACCCGATAAAAGGGTAAGTTTTCATGATTAAATTGAACTCTTTGACTGCCCTGGTGCGTGAAGCATCGGGGCTTTTCCTTAATAATATACCAGAAAGCGTGACAAGTTCCAGATTTTTTTTCTATCTTTGCAACGATAGAATCTACTAACAGCACTTTATGATGGAAAACAAACCTTTATCTTTTGTCGCGATTGACTTCGAGACAATGACTGCGGAACGTACCAGCGCATGCGCTATAGGTATCGTTCAAGTTGAGAACAATGTCATCATGCAGAAGTTCTATTCCCTTATCAAGCCTATTCCGGATGACAGGAATAGCAACAACGCTCATGTACATGGTATTACACCCGAAATGGTTGAGAACGCTCCGACGTTCGGGGAATTGTGGGATACCATCGGTAAGTATTTAACGGATCAGATCATCGTGTGCCACAATGCTGACTTCGATACCGATGTGCTGAAGAAGACTGCTGCCTATTACGGCATAGACTGTCGTATCTTCCAGGTTATCGATACGATGTCCATTACGCACCTGTCACTGGCTCAGTCCTGCGCGTTTGCCCGTGTACCCATCGGCGATCATCACGACGCACTCTGTGATGCCACTGCCTGCGCCATGCTCCTGCTGAAGTTGAATGGTGTAACTATCGAGGCTCCTCATTACGAGAAAATTTCGGCTGCTGGCAGGAGAAAACGTGAGTTGTCGAGTGAGGCGAAGCAGCCTTTGTCTGCAGAGGAGGTTGAGAACAAGGAAACGCCCTTCTTTCAGCAAAAGGTATTGATAACAGGTGTCCTGGATTCCTATCCTATGAGAGAGGATCTTGCAAACCTCTTGAAGAAATATGGTGCGGACATCAATACAAGCATCTCTGCCAAGACGAACATTGTCATCGTCGGAAGCGGAGCAGGTCCCTCCAAGTTGAAGAAAATAGAGGAACTGAATGCTAACGGATGTGCCATCAGGATCATCCGTGAGCCTGAATTGCTCCAGATTTTCTCGGAATTCGGTATAAAATAGGAACTTTTTCCTATAAAACCCACAAATTTCAGCAGGAAATCGAAATTTTCCTGCTTTTTTCTTGCACGTTTCATTTTTTCTTCCTACCTTTGCCATCGCTAAATACAATAGAACGCAAGTTCACAAGGGCGATGATGACGCCCGAAATAACATCGGGCATTATTTATGCCATTTTGATTACATAGAGCCGGAGACAGTCGGCTCGACCATTGCCAATATTCGGCAGCCTCCCAATGTAGAATAACGTCCTTGTGACAGAAGTCTATTGTGTTTAGCGACAGGGAAGGCTGCCGCTTTCTCTGTCTATAGGCTGAAGGATGGCTCCAGTCGTAAGGCGGAGCTTCTTGGTTTGAAAAGTGTAAAAGTGTCGCACATCCTGAAGCCTCCAGGGGGAGACGCTCCCTGCCGTGAGGAGGGAGACAGCACTGCATTAAGAACATAGGGTGTGTCGGCACGTCTCCCCCTTTCCCTCAGACATGAATCGGGGGGGGCAAAAGGAGACCATAGGCAACGCAAGCGAGCATGTCAGGTGAGTATCGGGTGTGTCTCCTGTCCACCACTGCCCCTTCCCGTTTCCAGATAGTTCCCATGAAGGGAAACGGTGGATTCCCATGGGGGGAACATCGGATTCCCACGGAGGGAACGACGGTTTCCCACGCAGGGAACATCGGATTCCCACGCCGGGAACAAAACGATACAACCGTGCAGGGCGGGTCCCCTGTATAGCTAAACACAATAGCAATATGAACAATGTAATTCAAATCGGGCAGGTGGTTCAGCCCACGGTTCTCTCCAGTGTTGAGAGAATTGTAAAGAACTTGAGTGCTTGGCTTGGTGCCAATAGTCCGTCGTTCTCAGCCCTCGCTGGCGAGAATGTCTCTCGTGCCGATGTGGTGAAGGCTCACCTTTACCTGTTCATCGTCTTTGTAATCGGTGTTGTCGTCAGTCAGATGGGAGGTGCGTTATGATATTCTGTTGCGATTTCTGGTGGCGGTACAAATACCCCAAGTTTTATGATGGTACCGTTGCCCTGATGAGTGCTGCCAACAGTAAAGCTCTGCTGCAGCCGGAGGACCTGACCAAGTTTGTCTCCTGTCTCAAGGATCAGATAGAGGCTGACAAACCGAAGGGACATGGCGCGCGAATCAATTACAGCCCTTGCGGTCACGATGGTAGAGGGTTCATCTATCTGGAGAGCGGTAAGGATGAGACCGATATCGCCAGGATATACCTGCACAAGGTCGAAAGCGTCATTACCTATGGGGACTTTCGCAACGCCGTGTTGGACGTAAAAAAGATAGGAGGGTGATATGGCAGGTTTAGTATTCTCAACGAAAGCACTGGAGCATCTGCAGGGTGACTTGTTCCAGGATGCAGGAATGGTTGGTCAGCTTGTGCATCTCATGGACAGCCTGATGGACGTTCTGCTTAGCGACGAGGTCGTTGACAGTGACCGCAGGGATAAAGGGGCGACCCTCAATCTTACACGTAATTTGCATGAATGGAGAAAATCTTTTGTTGAACTTAAAAACATCATGGAGGAGGACGAGAAATGAGTGAGATAGATAAAGTGAACCAGTTCCTTTCAGAACTGAAGGGGGATGATAAGAACCAGGCGGAATTGCTCGACGCATATTTCGCGTCGAGGTCTCCAAAGCCGGAAAAAGGCTATATCCAGGAGAACCGTACGACACAGGATATCATAGACGACATGAACCCCATGATGCCCCTGTCAATGCAGCTGGTGGTCAAATACATGTTCGCCCATGGCTACAGTCCGGTACCAACGGGTGGCGGTACCGTGACATGGGCGATATGGCATAATCTGGACATAGGTTAGTCCGAATAAGGTTGTTATATATCATTTTTTTTTTTGGAAGCAGGGTCACGCCGTGATGGTGTTGCCCTGCTTTTTTGTGTAATTTTAGGACAGCCGGATTAGAGATACCTTTGCGGTATGATTAAGATGAACTCTACTTTCACCGGCAAGTATTTCACTTCGGAGGTCCCCGACGTGAGCTTCTCCATTGGCAGCACACGGGCAAGGGTGACCGTCAAAGTCACGAAGTCTGGTACCACAGAGACCATCTACGATGAGTACCTCTATCCCATAGATGGCAATATCGAGCTGTCAGAGCCCGGCAGGCTGCTGGAGCCTTTTGCCTTGCGCTCACTGGTACTGGCAACGGCTATTACCATCGTGGAGGAGCGTGTCACGTCGGAGAATAACGTGGACAACATTACCACTGTTGATACCAAGAACCTCTCCGCCACCGTCTATTACTCGGCAGCGGAGACCGGGTGGACTGCCCAGGACTTCTCCGACAGTTATTTCCTTTCCATCTTCCAAGGCACCAGGCGCACGGCATTAGGACGTGAGGAGTACTTGCACTACTATGGTACCGACAGTGCGAGAGTAGTGGCGGAGTATGATGACAATACCACCAGAGCCTTCAATCTGCAGGCAGAGGCGGGCGACAGCGACTACCGTACTATCCGGGTGTCCCCGTCACTATTCGCGGTGGCAGGGTTAGAACTCCAGGCTTATACCGTGTCTGCAGGGCAGAGGTCGCAGCGCTATGATGTGATGGCTGAAGCTCTGGACTGTGCGCCCATCCTCGTATTCACCAACTCATTCGGTGTGCAGGAGGTGGCTTACTGCACGGGACTGCTGAGGAAAGACTCCGACTATACACGCTCCGCCGCAAGGCTGGGCAAGATGCGTCGGAACTACCAGATCACAGAGCAACGCAAGTTCTCCGCTGACAGTGGGGTGCTGACATTCCCTGAGGCTAACTGGCTCGATGAGCTGTTCCGCTCCCAGGAGGTATATATATGCACCATAGACTCAGAGAACGGTCTGGTACCGGGCAAGGAGGTGATCATCACTGACTCCAAGAGCGGCTACACCAACGATGACGCGGAACTTCCCCGCTTCACCTTCACCTATGAGTATGCGCAGCGCAACCACAACGTGCTGCAGCTGGACCGACCGGGTCGAATCTTCGACTATACGTTTGACCATACCTTTAACTGATGACAATATGGAACGTAAGGCTATGCATCTGAACGAGGCTCTGCAAATCCTTGATATCGCCAGGGAGCGCAGGCAGGAAATCATACTGAAGGTATGGGAGGGCTCTACGGGCAATATCCTGACATACCGTAACTGGATGGTGTCGAGCAGCAGCTGGAGAGGTGGGTGGCACCGCATCATCAATCCACTGAACAACGAGATACGGACAGTACCCGATATCTTCATCATATCACTAAACGGACATCCAATATATCTATAATATGGAAGAACAAACTATCGTACAGACAGGTCAACACGGCGACTATGATGTGTACAGCATCATGCCTGTCAGTGTGGCTGATGCTCTGGAGAGTTATCAGTCAGTGAGATTGTCAGAGGATACCGTCTTCAGCGACTCCGACGATGACCTGGTAACGCGCAAATGCAAGGTGGGCGGGAAGGAATATGAATACGTCTGCTGGGGTGACGACGATGAGATACCCTATAAGATTCAGGAACTGGTGGGTAAGAACATGATTACCTCTCAGTGCCAGAATTTTAATATCCTCACCTGTTACGGGCAGGGACTGCAGTTCATCGACCGCTCCACCAAGGAGCGAGTGGACGATGAGGAGATACGTGAGTTCTGCCTGCATAACGCCATCCACCGCCTGTTCCTTGAGCAGGCTACCGATATGAAATATTACTATTTCTCGGTACTGGTGATAGTCCTGAGCAAGGATGGTACCAGAATCGTCCAGATGCGTAACCGTGATGCCTGCCACTGCCGCTTTACCAAGCGTAACAGGCTGGGGAAGATAGAGACTGTGCTGTACGGTGACTTCCGGAGCACGTACCCTAAGAACATTGAGGCAATAGAGCTGCTGGATGAGATGGATCCGCTGGGTGACCTCAACCGCCGGGTTAAAGATAATAAGATGCAGGGGCGTAAGTACGCCATCCTCTGCTCCATGCCTGTCGTGGGTCATGGCTATTACCCCATAGCGCCCTACACGGCGATCTTCATGGATGCCTGGTATGACATCTACCGTCTGATCAGCGAGGGCAAGCGGCACATGATCCGTAATACCTGTGCGCCGCGCATCCAGATAGAGATACACCGTAACTACTGGCAGAACCTGATACACGAGGAGGGACTGACCGATGCGGATAAAATCAAGGAGCGCATCAAACAGGAGCGCAAGGACATTACCGATTTCTGCACCAAGCCGGAGAATGCCGGTAAGGCATGGGTGACATCCTATGATACCACCATCGACAGCGGTAAGGAGATACGCATGGTGAGGGTGTATAACCTCAATGAGGGTAAAAAGGAGGGTGGTGACTGGGCAGACGACATGCAGGAGGCTTCTAACGCTCTGTGCTTCTCCATGGGCGTACACCCCAATATGGTAGGCGCCACACCGGGTAAGTCACAGATGAATAACTCCGGATCCGACAAGCGTGAGCTGTTCACCCTGAAGCAGGCTATCGAGAAGGCTTTCCATGATGTGATGGCGGTGCCGTATCATGTAATCCTCCACTATAACGGTCTGGCGGATAAGTTCACCGTCGACGTGCCGATGATCCAGCTGACAACACTTGATGAGAATAAGGATGCCGAAGTGGTGTCCGCAAATAGTAACCAACCACAAAAACAATCATAATATATGGTACTGAATATCAGTAAGGAGCAGTTTGAGGTGGCGGTGCCCGTAGCCACCAGTGCGAGCAGCGCGGTCTATGATATGGTGTCCCGGGAGTTTCCCATTGTCAAGGACACCCTGGCTACGGAGATACTTGGCACTGCCGGAGTGTCTGCCGTAGAGAATGCGGCGGAAAATGACCTTGTAAGGTCGTTGTCTGAATGGTTCGTGTCCGTCTGTGCGTTCCTTCGTATTATGCGCAACCTTGACCTGGTGCTTACGCCTACGGGTTTCGGGGTGGTAAGCTCCAATGACACGGTACCGGCAAGCAAACAGCGTGTCGACGCACTGGAGAGTCATTTGCGTGTCCGGCAGCTCGACCTCAAGGACAAGATCATCCGGCAGATGTTCCATGTGGAGGGGTGGGCAGCGCAGCCACAGCGGGTCAAGCAGGTGCCCCGCCTGTTCTTCTCTTTCCAGTACCTGACCGATTATGCGGGGATGATGAATCCTAAAGCCGATGACTGGGCATCGGCACAGCCCGCCATCATAGAGGCGGAGGAGTTCCTGCGGAAGAAAATAAGTAATGAGTTCGTCGACGAACTGATTATGGAACGCTGCTCTGCCTCTGTGCCTGTCGAAGTGGTGCCGGTGCATGAGTTGTACTGCTCTTATGTGGGAGCCTGCATTACAGGCAATGAGCATGTGAAGGACATGTTCTACAACCGTCTGATGAACAAACTGGAGAATAACCTGGATAAATACCCGGCATATGCCAATAGTCAAGCGTATAAAGTCAACCATGCGGAACCGTACAGGAATACTGCAGAGTCAACGGCCTTCCATTTCATCGGATAACCATCTCAGGCTGTCATGCCCCAAGTCGTGGGCAGGGATGAGCCAGGAGCAACTCAGGCATACGTTTGACCTGATAGCGTCGGGCTACTATAACTCCGTGGAGTTGCGTACCATACTGCTCCTGCGCTTCAACGGCATCACGGTGCTGAAGAATACCAGATGGGGCTTCTCATGCGTGGTCAAACTGGACAATGGTAAGAAGAAATATTTCTACCTGCAGGACTGGCAGGTACAGTATATGATCGGACAACTGGAGTATATCGACAGCTATGAGGACATGGGGACGAGGTTGGAGCGTCTCTGTGGCTGCACGGCTGCCGATGTCCAGTTGCACGGTCTCACATTCCATGACTACCTGATGGCGGAGAAATACTATCAGGTATTCCTCTCTCAGCGTGACCCTAAATGGCTCAACAAACTGGCGGTGTTCCTTTACTCCGATGAGTCGGGTAACCATCTGGAGAGTATGGACCTTACCGAGGGAGAGCAGATGGCTACCTTTGCGTGGTTCTCCTATGTGAAGTCACTCTTCGCTAAGATGTTCCACCATTTCTTCAAACGGGTAGGGGATGGGCAGAACGTCCCAGAGGTGAATTTCCGTGAGTCCATGGACGCACAGATCAGGGCACTTACCGAGGGTGATGTCACCAAGGAGCAGCAGATATATGATACGGACTGCTGGCGGGCACTCACTGAGCTTGACTTCAAGGCAAGGGAGGCAGAGGAGTTCCGCCAGCGAATGAAGAAATAACTATGGAACAACAATTCGACGCACTCAAGTATTTCGAGAAGTTGGGAAAGTCCAACCGTCTCGCAGTCACCAACAAGTTCGCGGTTGACTACTGCAGCGGTCCGGAGGGGCTGGACGCTGCAATGGCGAACTACCGCACGGCATCCAGCTTCATATTCATAGATGACACTACGAGCGCCAATACATTTAACAACAAGGTGTCATGGTTTGACCGTAATGTGTATACGGTGTTCATCATCGCAGGCTATAACCAGCGAAAAGAGAATGACCGTGAGGTGAAATTGCGGTTGTGCCGTAAGATATTCCGGCAGTTCCTGTCGAAAATCATCCATGACAAGCAACAGTACGTCTATGGGGAGCAGATGACTTTCCTTGACACGTCAAGCGTGTACTCCACGGAATTCGGCAGGTACTCGTTCAACGGGGCTACGGGGTTGTGGTTCCAGATAAGGAACGATGAGCCGGTTGATCTTGTATATCATCAGGAGGAATGGATGTAAAAGAGCAGGAGAGAAAGGAACGGCTGCAGAAGTACGAGCGGGAATGGACGGAGAACATGGGCAAGTACTGGCAGGAGCGTATCGAGAAGCTAAGGCTGGTCGATACGGGCCGTCTGTACAGTGACATCCGTGGCGCAATTACTCCTGGTCCTGTAGTCACCATCGAGCACTCTTTCCTGATCTATGGCGAGTACATGGCTCGTGGTGTCGGTCGTAACTTCAAGAAGTCCAAAGATGCGAACGGCAGGATTCCCTTCCTCCTACCCGGTGGTGAGGACTACCGCCGGGAGCATGGTCTTGATAAGCCCAAGCCCATCGGTCCGGCATGGCACCGCTCCAAGAACTCGCCCGGTGATCCGTCGAAACGGGAGGCTGGCGGTCGTCCGGTCAAATACAACCCTACGACAGGCTACTATGAGGGGCGTGACTGGTTCAGCAAGAAATACTACTCCAGCCGGATACGCCTCGCTGAATACGAGATGTTCTTCTACGGCAACGCATGGAGGGGCATAGTGACGGAGGCTTTCGACGAACTGCTGAAAAAACGTAGTCTTATATAAGGTATATAATATGTAACTTTGCCGTATGAGTAATAAGCACGAGGATATCAGACCCGACCTGCTGGGCATCCGGGATGAACGCAAGAAGTCCGCCAATACCGCCACACGTATTGGTAACGCCCTGCTTGCCCTTCTTAATGCAGCCCAGTCGATGCTCAGTGCCAATGAGGATGATACCGCCCATGGCAAGATAGTCTTCGAGCAACTGACTCGCTTCGGGGAATACCTCCGTGGCGTTGCCAACAGCGGAGCGGCAATCACGGAGGAGGGCTTGGGCGACTTCATCGACCTGAGGGTAATCGGCAGGGTCCTCGGATCCCTTACGGTGGAGAATGTGATGTCCGCCGCTACCATGGTTTTCGGTAATATCCTGAAGTCCGATGGGGCCATCAGCGGTTTCCTGGGTGGTAAGGGTGTGTTCATTGACGCCCAGAAAGGGCTGATACAGGCAGACGGATTGGAGGTCAGGGGCTTCATGCGCATCATGGAACTGATCATCAACCAACTGCAGTTGATGCGCTCCGACTACTCCTTCACAGAGGGCGGCGTGGCGGAGCATATAGAGCCGCAGGGTAACGGCTACTATGTGCTGTCCATGCGCAAGGAGCATGACAACGACGTGACTCCTTTCAAGGAGGGCGATATAATCTATGGTATTGTCAACAACCTGCTGGATAAGAATGTCAGCGTGAACGGGGAGACTCCAGACTACTATCATACATGGGCTCGTGTTATCCCGGACGGCGTGGACCAAGAGAGAAACACCCTGACGGTGGCTTTCTACTATGGTACCGATGTTCCGGGTGGGCATAACTTCACGCCTGCAGGCACGGAGGTATATGACGGCTGGGCTGGGGAGTCGGGGGGCTACGACATTAACCTGAACGTCACACGTCACGGCAACTACCTGTACGATATCGTGGACGGCGTGAAGAAGGCAAGGTATCCTGACAGGCAGTCCTCGTGGGTTCTGTCGACGACGGATAAGCGCTTGTCGTTCTTCTGGAACGTCGACAAGCCTGTCATCGAGGAGTACAACTATGCGTTGTGCCTTGGCATCCTGCCGGACCTCTCAAACCTCCCGTCCACGCGTGACCGCAACAAGCCGTCCCTCTATATCGACACGCTCTTCTATGAGCATAGCCATGTGATCCGTTTCGTCACGCCTCCGGAGTACAGGGTCGTGGTCATGGGCGACTGGTATGAGGGCATGGAGGCACGTAACGGACTCGTGGAATACACAGACGGCACCAGTGCCTACCTGACGTGGCAGGTGAACTGCATGGGTCTGCAGTGGCTGTGCGTGACCGACCATACCACCACGCAGCCTCACTGGCGCAACCCGGCATGGCAGTGCGTGTCAGCGGCACAGCCTGAACTGAAGACACTAGTATCTAAGCGGCTCCTCCGTGCCTCTGACTTCGCTGACGGAAAAGTCGGCACCACACTGGGATTCCGGCTATCGCTTGGCAACGTCGACGTAACCTCAGATGTCCTGAGGTCGGAGGTTGTATGGACACGGCAGTCTGTCGGTGCCGATCAGGATCCTGTTCTTGCCGGGCTTGACGAGGCATGGAACCAAAGGCATGCCTCAGGTGACCTGACAGTGCCTGTCACCAGTGACGACCTGCCGCCCAATATGTACACCGCAAGGCGCGTGCAGTTCACCTGTACAGTCAATATCGCCGGTGTCACACAGTCTAAATCAGTTAACGTATACAGATAGGAGATAAATAATATGATAACAACAGAACAGGCTGGTATAGTCTTCGACCCGTTGATCACGATGTTCGATGTGGACACCGCCGGGGGCTCGCTGACACAGCGCTATAACGTGATAGCGGATGAGTACGAGACGGACCGTGCGCTCTTCCCCATGGCTCTGCGTCCACGGATGCAGGTGACAGACCCTAACATCGTCGACGGTGAGCAGTCGTCAGACCAGACGGCTGCCCTCGCCGTCACATGGTATAAGACCGTGAACTCCCAGGAGACGGTGATTACCGCGACCTCAGGCGACTACTATCTTTCCGGCAAGGATCTTATAGTGGCTGCCAATGTCACTCCGGGCAGCACTGTGGGGCTTCGCGTCGTCGCACAGTATGTGAACCCTAACACCTTGGAGGTGCTGAGGTTCGAGAAGCGCCTGAGTCTCTCCACACAGACCTATGTGGAGTTCAATCCCGCTGTCGCTATCGACGCGCCGAACTATGTGGTCGTCTCACCTTTCAAGACCACCAGAGGACAGCAGCGTGTGCTTACCGGCGTGTTCTACGCAGGTGCCAGGGATATCTCAACGAACACCAGGGTGAGTTACCAGTGGCTCAAGCGCGACGGAGACAACTACCGCGCAATCGTTGATACGGATATCGAGGTGGCGGCAGTCAGCGGCAGGCAACTGACGCTTAACATCGACTGCATAGGTGACGCCACCTACAAACTCGTGGCATGGCACACCGACTATGCCGACCAGCGGCGGGAGGCACTGGTGACCTTCCACCGCCAATGGAGCGGCTTCGATGTCGTCATGCGTATCTGCAAGGGTAAAATTCTAAAGAATAATGTGCAGTGGTCGGAGGCGGAGGCTGTGGTTAAGGTGAACTCCAGCGAGATATCTAACCCGGGCGACTACTTCCGCTTCCTGTGGCGGTTCTATCGCCAGTTCGGTACCGCCAGGGAGGGTAATACTATTCTTGGTACCGGGGTGACCTCAAGGGCTGACCGCTCACTGTCTGGGTATGACAAGACACGCACCCCGACCTTCCAGATGGAGTACCAGCCCGTATCTGAGTACCGGCTGCTATACTCCCGCAGCACGGGTCACCCTATAGCCAGCAGTAACAACAAATATCTGGTAGGGCAGGTGTTGGAGAGGGATTTTGAGAGTTATAACTAAAAAAGTTGGATATGAACTATTACATTGTACCAGGTGAGATAGCCGAGAGCCTTGATCTCACTACGATAAGAAAGAAATCTCCAGGCGGCATGTTCCTGCTGTCGGAGAGCGACCTGCTGCCATACGGCATTAAGCGGGCAATGAGTGATGGCGCAATCATCCTGTCGGATAACAATCCGGAGGAGCAGACTGCTGACAATACACCTCCTGACCAGGCAGAGGATCCTGCCGAGGAGGTGAGTACGGAGGAGAAAGAGGTGGTTCCCGAGGTTGAGGGCGAAGAGACAGAAGAAAAGGAGGATTGACTATGCTGATATCAGAAGTAGACGAGTTGATGGTATTGGACGACGGCGACAACTATGCGTCGAGCATGCTTATCATATACCCATCAGGTTTGGGTAACGCACAGTATTACAAGGAAGAGGGTGGTGTCATTATCGATGTGAGTCCACATTTCACGTCCGCGAACAAACTGGTGTTCGTACCCCAACTCTTCAGCGCACTGGAGAGTTCCTATAAGGCACCTGACGGCACCAGCACATTCCGGCTGAATAACCTGTCGTCTGAAGAGGCTGTCATCGCACGGGGCACGTTGGCACAGTTCCGCGACCACACCGCACTGGCGAACGGTACCCGTACATGGGGTACGAAGGCGGACGGGACTGTACTGAAGTACTCAGACGTGTTCCGTGCCAGCACCTACACCATCAACAGCGGATCGGCAAACGCCGTCGAGATGCCGGTGCTGGAGATCATAGGAGATATCGCGTATGGCAGCACACACGATATCTCTATCTATGCCTCGTGTCCCGTCAACGGCTCTAATATCAACTGCAAGGGGGACGTGGAGGTAAGGTCAATGGTTTCCGACAACTATAAGGTGGCTATATCTGCCGTGTCATCGGCAGGCGGTAATGACCTGGTTATTAACACCTCTAACGAGACTATCACACTGACAGCCTCGCTTCTGAAGAATGGTACCTCATCAGGTCTCACTGGCGCTACCTTTAAATGGTATGAGCGGAGTAATCCGCAGACGATTCTTGGTACCAAGGCTGCACTGACAGTCACTGAGTCAATGGTTCCTGGTGTCGCTGAATTCGTCTGCGAGGCGGCCTATATGGGCTCTACATATTCAGAGAGCCGTGTCATAAACGATATCCAGGATCAGTTCATGATCTCCAAGGGGAGACATGTATATTCGGACTCGTCCAAGACGATGGAACTGGAGAGCACTAACGTCATCAAGTCCTCGAACTTCGTGGAGTATACGCCATCGGTTGTCGATAAACTGACCGGTGCCGTCTTCTCTGGACGTGGTTCATGGACCTTCCAGTTCATCCAGACAGGAAACGATAACGTCGTAATCAGTACCAAGACTGCCGCCTCCGACAGTGTGACGGGCGCGACCGTCAAGGCTCATGGGGGTGTCCAGGTCAAGATCAATGCGACGAACACATCTATATAACACTTATGCTTCTTACACTGATCGATACGCTCATTCCCGCACCAGAGGATGCCGTGGTCTACAATATCATTGTGGACGAGGTTTCTCTGTCTGCCGATGCCAGCGGTAATGTGTCCTGCTCACTGAGATGCCATGTCAACCGTACAAGCGGCAGTACCGTGGAGGAGCGTGTCACCACCGGCTCTGTCACAGGCAGGCTGTCCACCGATAATTCCTTTATCGCACTGACTAAGGACAGCAGCGGCTACTATCGTGATAACGGCGCCTTCACAGTGCAACGTGACACTCCGCCCTCCATACTGACACTGAGGTATGTGGTAAGTAACGTCGTGCTTGCCACCAAGGAACTGCCAGTGTCACGACAAGGAAAGACAGGGCAGGGGTTCTATCCTGCAGGAGAGTATATCAGCAAGAAATACATCCGTACGGCGAGTGCCTGTCCTGTGGTACATTACAAAGACGCGTCAACGGATGAGTACTGGTTTCTTGATGCCGATACGAATATGGTGAACGGTGTGCCAGTGGCTCCCAGTGATGCCGTCGGCAACCCTTGGTCTAAAGCCGAGGACTTCGGTGTGATTCTTACCAATGCAATGTTCGCGAAGTTCGCGAACATGGGTGGATTCGTAATTAACGGGGACTACTGGTATTCCCAATATGGTGACCTCTACCATAAAGCCAATGGTAGTGTAACCGTTACGGCTATCGATGCGGACAATGTGGAAACCTTGTATGGGGGGGCGGTTGCCTATACTTATTTCGACGATGATGATCCGATGGTGGACACAGATCCAGATGCTGGAGCCTATAAGTTCCGTCCGACCAAGGTCATCAATGCCGTCAGCGGTGAGGAGTATATGGCTGGAGGCAAGATACGTGTCAGTGCCAACGGAGATGTCGATATCTCTGAGGAGGTGAGGGTGAAGGCTTTGGAGTCAGTAGCCGCCAACGGAATAAAGACCCGAATCTCCGGCGGTATAATGCAGGTATTCGGACTGACTGGTGTCGCCAACTGGGTGTTCGGTGTCGATGATAACGGCAGTGCTATACTTGAGTATCACAACAATGCGGGTCAGAAGCTTTATGACCTCGGTGCGACTGGACTGGCGGAGATTACGAATATAGAAGAAACCGTCAAACTTAGAAATGACTTGTATTTCCCAAGCGCTCTTCGTCAAGTGACCACACTCGATGGCAACGTCATCTCAACTATATATGCCAACCAACCATTATATAAAGAGGTCTTCACCACCAGGGATAAAGGGCATGAACTGTATTGGTACGGTGCCCGTAAGACCAAGACTGGCAGTTCTGTGACCATCTATGCAGGCACGTATGCGTCCACGGTGGCGAAAGCAGGGGCGGCTGACAATAAGGCATTCTTCGCCATTGCCGACATAGAGAACGGTGCATTCGCAAATGGTGTCTCTTTCGATGTTGACTACCAATTCCTGCTGTTAGACGAGATTACATGGAACCGGCTTGCTCAGGATCAGAAAGCAGCCATCGAGGCGACGTACTATACCCCATGGGAAAGTTATTATCCCACATCGGGTCCATTCGTTTTCACTTGGGGGCGTTTTCCTGTCTATGTGAGACTGTTACGGCTCATACGCTCAGGAACTGGTGCAACGTCATATATATACATTTTGAGCAACTATAAATTTTAAATAAAAAAGAAGAAAGGAAAAATTATGGAAGGTATCGATTATTTAGAGGACGCACTGAAAGCTATGAACACAGGTGCAGCCGATCTTAATTCCAAGACGCTGGCGCAGATTAACGCCATGAACATCGAACTGAAGAACGCTGACGGCAGCCTTGCCGGAAAGTACAAACTCTCTGAGTTCCTAGAGAACGTTATATATTCGTATTTGTCTACAACGAAAGCGTCTTCACTTGCATCAGTTCTGGGCGTGCAAATAAAAACAGTTGGGTCAACCAATTTGAACTATAATAGCGATTTTAATAATTGCACAGCCAGCCCAAATTGTGTTTCTTTTTACATTGTACCTTCTGGTGCTGCCAACAAGCCAGATTCAAGTTGGCTTGACGGATTTGTTATTACATTCGGTTGGATCAATGATAATTATTTCATGCAATTTGCTTTTGGTAAAACGGGCATATATTATCGTGCTTATATCAAGTCGACTGGTTTTGAGAGTTGGGTAAGGCTGTAATAACAAAAGGGAAGGGTGACCTTCCTTTATTTGTTATTGCACTACTGGGCGGTTTTGTTGTAACTGGAGAACCAGGTGATTTAAATAATGTTGATAAAACAAGTATATTTAGAACCAATTCAGAAACACAGAATTGTCCGATTGTTGGTATTGTTACTGTATTTAAGGGTGCTTCCAATTATGTG
>ODAI011498253.1_pt1 | contig 44890 bp, 27 predicted proteins | sample 1539321 | NCBI WGS metagenome assembly ODAI01 (sample SAMN02144231, study PRJEB22623) | gut metagenome | biome: sheep rumen | host: Ovis aries | place: New Zealand
GATCACCTGGTCGAAGTCATCACCACCGAGGTGAGTGTCACCGTTTGTCGAGAGCACCTCGAACACACCGCCGCCGAACTCCAGGATAGAGATATCGAACGTGCCGCCACCGAGGTCAAACACAGCAATCTTCATGTCCTTGTTGGCCTTGTCCACACCGTAAGCCAGTGCAGCAGCCGTCGGCTCGTTGACGATACGGCGCACGTTCAGACCAGCAATCTGGCCGGCTTCCTTCGTTGCCTGACGCTGAGAGTCAGAGAAGTATGCAGGCACGGTGATGACGGCGTCGGTCACTTCCTGTCCGAGATAGTCCTCAGCGGTCTTCTTCATCTTCTGCAGAATCATGGCCGAGATTTCCTGCGGAGTGTACTTGCGGCCCTCGATGTCAACGCGCGGATAGCCGTTCTCGTTGACAACATTATAAGGTACGCGCGAGATTTCCTTCTCTGTCTGCTGCCAGTTCTCACCCATGAAACGCTTGATAGAGTAGACGGTGTTCTTCGGGTTGGTGATAGCCTGACGCTTGGCCGGGTCACCAATCTTGCGCTCGCCGCCCTGTACGAAACCCACCACCGACGGAGTGGTGCGCTTGCCTTCGCTGTTTGCGATTACTACTGGTTCGTTACCTTCGAACACGGCAACGCAACTGTTTGTAGTTCCTAAGTCAATTCCAATTACTTTTCCCATAGTTGTATTTGTTTTTATTGTTTATACTCATTATTTATTAAATGTCTCTGCTTGCGTTGAAACCCTATTTTGTTCTCGCAATCTGATAAGTAAACAACAAATTTTATGCCAATGGGAAAATGAGTAACAAGCATGACAAAGGCATGACAGATTGTCATATCTGCATGCCTTTTTGCCGTTTTCAATAAAAGAATGGTGGCTATTGGTTCTTTTTTCCGCCCAGCACCATCTTGATTTGGTCGTATGTCACGTCTTCCGAGCAATTGTTCTTGATGGCGGTAAGTCCGTGGTTGACACCCACTTTTCCGACAGACTGAAGGATGGCATGCTGCTGCGCGGGTGACACAAAGTCAGAGAGGGGCAGTTGTCCACGCTGCACGAAATAAGACAAATGGCCCATGATGGTGGAGAGGGCGTTTCCCCGTTCTTTGGCAATCATGGCCGGCGACTTGCCCTGTCGGTACATGTCGAATGTGATTTGATAGGTTTCAGGAACGCCTTTCTTCTGCTTGGCTTCTTTCTTGATCTCGCTCACGGAAGTGCCGGTAAGGTTGTTCTGAACAAGATAGGTGTTGACGATTTCCAGAATGTCTTCTCCATACCTGTCGGCACTGGTGCGTCCCACGTATTGCACGGCGATGAGCGAAGGGCGGTCGGCGGGCAGATAGTTTACGATGTTGATCAGTGCGCGTTGCTGGATGATGTTGTTGGGGCTCGTGTCTTGTCTGCTGGCCTTGTTCTCCCGCCACAGGATGAGTCTCTTGTAGAGTTCCGGGTGCTTGATGTCGTCCATCGACACGGTGTTTTTGCGCTTGCGCACCTGTTTCTTGGAGCCGTTCTCCTCGATGGCTTCCAGCACGGCCTTGGCCTTGAACCGCAAATAGTTTGCGGTGGAGAACCCTTCGGTCATAATCATTCGCAACACGCGCTGCTTCATTTCGTATGACAAAGTGACATCGGCAAGCGCCTCGTCGAACTTCTTTTTCACTGCCTTGTTGTCGGAAGATGTGCTGGTTTCTTCCAGCAGCGGCTGTAGGATGTCGGTGACGGCCTGATGGAAAAAGCGCGCGCTGCGCTCCACTCTTTCAAGGAAAGGCTGGGCATGGAGTTGGCTGGCGGCGGTGGCGTTGATGACACCCACCCATTTTGTTGCCACGTTCACCACCTCGTTGGCCAGGCTCTGCAGTGCGAACCGGTGCTGGCGGCACAGTGTGGGGAACTGCTGGAAGAAGTGTTCGTCGAGCACGCGACTCATCCATTCCTCTTTCTCGAGCAGGTCGGAGAAGTCGAACAGTTCGCGCAGTTGCTCAGCGAAATACTGTTCTCTGAGTTGCGGCAGCAGTTGAATGCTGCGTTGCGCCTCTTGTTCCTGCCGTGCTATGTATGCGTCGATACGTGCGTCGTTGATAACGGCCCGTTGCGAGATGCTGCTGGCCAGCACCAGCCCTTCGAGCGATTTGCATCGGCTCAGGGCTACGTATACCTGTCCGGAGGCAAACGAGAGGCTGGCATCTATGATGGCGCGCTCAAAGGTGAGTCCCTGGCTTTTGTGAATGGTGATGGCCCATGCCAGTCGCAGGGGATATTGGCTGAACGTGCCTTGCACCTCGGCTTCAATCTCCTTTGTTTTTTCGTTGAGCACGTATTTGGTGTTCTCCCATGTCATGGGCTGCACTTCGATGTCGTAGTCGTCGTCGGGACAATGCACCACCACGGCATTTCTGTCCAGTTGCTTCACATGTCCTATCTTTCCGTTATAATACAGGTGTTCCGGCGAGGGGTCGTTTTTCACGAACATCACCTGTGCTCCCTGTTTCAGGGTGAGTTCTGTTTCGGTGGGGTAGGCATATTCGGGGAACGTGCCTTCAATCGTGGCCTGAAACGTATGCGGCTCTGTGGTGAGTTGGTGCAGTCGCTTCTCGTTGTAGTGCTGTGCCATGTTGTTGTGCGTGGTCAGCCGGATATATCCCTCGGCATCGGCGGGAGTGAAGTTGGGCTTGCACCGCTGGTTCAGCATGTTATAGTCTTGCTGAGTGGCGCGTCCTTCCCGAATGTTGTTCAGCAGGTTGAGAAACCGCTCGTCGCTTTGCCTGTACACCTGCTTCAGTTCGATGGTCACGTAGTTGATGTGCTGCAGGGCGTGGCTTCCGAAGAAGAAAGGTGTGTCGTAATACTTGCCGATGAGTTGGGCATCCTGTTCGGTCACCACGGGAGCCAGTTGCTGCAGGTCGCCGATCATCAGCAGTTGCACGCCGCCGAAGGGCAACTTGTGGTTACGGTATCGCCGCAGCACATTGTCGACGGCATCGAGCAGGTCGCTGCGCACCATGCTGATTTCGTCGATGACGAGCAGGTCCATGGTCTTGATGATGCTGCGCTTCTCCTTGCTGAAGTCGAATTTCGACTGAAAGGAAGCCTCCGGCACGTAGGGCGACAGCGGCAGTTGGAAAAACGAATGGATGGTAACACCGCCGGCATTGATGGCTGCCACGCCCGTGGGTGCCACCACCACCATGCGCTTGGGTGCCTTTTCCTTCAGTGTTTTCAGGAATGTGGTCTTTCCCGTTCCAGCCTTTCCTGTCAGAAATATGCTCGTCCCGGTGTTCATCACGAAATCCCATGCCAATCTCAGTTCCTGGTTTTGTTGTTTTTCCATTGTCTTAGTGATGCGGTTTCTTTAAGATTCTTTTCTGCAAAAGTAGCCATTTCTTTTTGAATAGCCAAACTTTTCCCGCCTGAAACCCCTGCTTTTGTGTTTTGGGAGCGGCCTGCCGGTTTTGCAAATCAATATAATTTACTCAGCAAATTAAATTGATTTACTTTTCAAATTATATTGATTTACTCAGCAAATTAAATTGATTTACTTTTGCATTCCTGAGAAATGGGAGGAGAAAAACGATGCATTCAGCCTTCAAAACCAATGCTTTTGTGCTGCCGAGGGGGCCGAAAGTCATTCCTTGCGCGCTGCCCGCTCGATGTCGCGGCGCGACTTCGACTTGGTGACCAGCCACACACCGCCGAAGACGAGCACCACGGCCAGGGCGTGGCTCCACTTCAGTATGCCGATGCCCGTAAGCGCACTCACGCTGACCGACACCACGGGTTGCACGTAGTTGTATATGCTCACCACGGTGGGGCGCAGGGTGCGCTGGCCTATCATGGTGAGAATGTAACTCACGAAAGTGCAGAAGAAAACGATGAAAGCCGCCTCCATCCACGTGCGCGTGGGAACTTCGGCCACGGGGATGCTTGCCACATGGGCGGCCGTAAAGGGCAGCAGCATGAGCGAAGCCCAGAAAAACATCCATTTGTTTACGGTGAACACCGAATAGCGGCGGATGAGCGGATTGAACAATGACAGATAGAGCGCAAACGAAAACTGCGCGCCCAGGCACAGCAGGTCGCCGCGCAGGTCGCCCACTTTGTCACTCACGGCCGCGGCGCTGGTGAGAATCAGAATGAGCGCTCCGCTGCAACCCATCAGCACGCCCAGTGCTTTCTTGCCCGTGATGGGCTCCTTCAGGATGATGGCAGCCAGGATCATGGCGAAGATAGGCATCGAAGTGGTCACGATGCTGGCGTTGATGGGCGAGGTGATGCTCAGTCCGATGGTGTAGCAGCACTGGTTGAAAACCAGTCCCAGCAGTGCGGCTCCCACGAAGAGCAACTTGTCTTTTGCCGCCACGTGCTCATGCTTGGCAAAGAGCGATGCCATGCCGAACAGCACGGCTCCGCCCACCACGCGGAACGTAACCATGTCGATGCCGTCAATGCCGTGGGTCATGGCATCCTTGCCGAGCGGTGCCATCAGCCCCCAGAAAGCGCAGGCGGCAAACATGCTGAGATGGGCGATAAGAGGTCTTTTGTTATCCATTTTTACGTTTTTCTCATCTTTTCGGCTGCAAAGTTACATATTTTCCAAAGAATTCATTATCTTTGCCAGAAGAAAAAGCGAAGAGTTATGCAGAAATACGCAGATTACATTGAGCAGATAGAGATAGACTCGCTGTGGAGTGGGCGCCGCCATGTGGTGTGGAATCTCGACAGGCGCGTTAATATCCTGAGCGGTATCAACGGAGTGGGGAAGAGCACCATACTGAACAAGGTGGTGAAAAGCGTGAGCGCGAATGGCGACATCGTGAACCATTTGCTGAAAGGCGTACATGTGAAAACCAACCCTGCCGATGCCACGCATATTCGCTTCGACGTGATTCGCTCATTCGACCGCCCCATCTTGAACGCCGAGTCGGTGAGCAAGATGGACATCAGTCTGGCCACGGAACTCGACTGGCAGTTGTATAAACTGCAGCGCAAGTATCTTGACTATCAGGTGAACGTGGGCAACAAGATTATTGCCGCCCTGCAAAGCGGCAGTGCCGACGCTGCCGTTCAGGCACAGGCCTACAGCGAGCCGAAAAAGAAGTTCCAGGATTTGGTGGACGATCTGTTCAAGGATACGGGCAAAACCATCGTGCGCACGGAGAATGAGATTCGCTTTTCGCAAATCGGCGAGACACTCGTGCCTTATCAACTGTCGAGCGGCGAGAAGCAGATGCTTGCCATTTTGCTCACCGTGCTGGTGGAAGACGGCAAGAACTACGTGCTCTTCATGGACGAGCCGGAGGTGAGCCTGCACATCGACTGGCAGCAGCGGCTCATCGATTTGATTCTCGACCTGAACCCCAACGTGCAGATTATACTGACCACCCATTCGCCCGCCGTGATTATGAACGGGTGGATGGACAACGTGACGGAAGTGAGCGACATAACCACTAACAGTTGAAACGCCGCACTATGGGGTCCCGTCTGAAAGAAAACATATCGTCTGGCTATATCGAGGCGGCCAACAGGCTGAACTCGAAGAATACAAGACATAAGATCGTGGCTTATGTGGAGAGTTACGATGATATCTTCTTTTGGCGCACGGTGCTGGGGGCTTTCGAAAACGACAAACTGTATTTCGAGGTGATGCTCCCTTCGCATAAGACGCTGGAGCGGGGCAAGAAGTCGGTGCTGATGAATCTGCTGAAAAAGAGTGCCGGCAAGAATCTTATCTGCTGTGTGGATGCCGACTATGATTATCTGGTGAAGGGCGTTACGGAGACGAGCAGGCGCATGCTGGAAAGTCCCTACGTGTTTCATACCTATGCCTATAGCATTGAGAATCTGCAGTGCTATGCCCCTTCGCTTCGCACGGTGGCCGTGGCGGTAACGCTCAACGACCATGATATTTTCGACTTCGCAGGTTTCATGCAGCAATACAGCGAAGCCATTTTTCCGCTTTTCGTATGGAGCATCTGGCATTATCGGCGGCCCATCTATACGGAGTTCACTATTACGGAGTTTAACATGATTGTCACCCTGGGAGGATTCTCGGTTGAGAATCCCGACGACTGCATCAAGCATCTGCGCAGGAAGGTGCACACCAAGATTGCGGCCTTGCAGAAAGCACATCCCGATGCCAAGGAGAGTTATCTGGCACTGAAGAAGGAGTTGATTGAGGAGATGGGGGTGACACCGCAAACCACCTATTTATATGTACAGGGGCATCATCTGTTCGACAAGGTGGTGGTGCCGGTGATGAGCAAAGTGTGCAAGAAACTAATCAATGCGCGCGAATATGAAATCCGCAGGCAGGCCATGCACAGCACACAGATGCGCAACGAACTGTCGTGCTACAGTCATAGCACGCAGGACATTGCACAAATGCTCAAGAAGAATGTGGGCTATGCCTTTTCAGAACCCTTCAGGCGCATTCAGGCTGATGTTCGTCAGTTCCTGTCAAGCGGCACCTGAGGCATTGCCTATACGTAAGTTTCCAGAAATCTCAGTGTTCCTGTCACCTGGATGGTCTGCGTGGTGGCGGGAATCAGCAGGGTTTCTCCTGCGTTCAGCGAGGTGGTATTTCCCTCATTGTCGGTTACGTTTCCCTCGCCGCTTATGCCAATGAGAATCACAAAACTGTCGAGTTCGGAATAGTCTATGGTCATCGGCTCGTCGATGTTGTAGACGGCTGTGGAGAAATACGGGCATTCCACCACGCTCACCCCCATGTTGTTCTGGGCCTCATAGTGTGTGCGGTAGTCTTTTTCCACGCGATAGTCAATGCTTTCGGCCGCTTCCTTTGTGTGCAGTTCCCGATAGTTGCCGTCCTTGTCTTTCCGCTTGAAGTCGTAAATGCGGTAGGTAACGTCGCTGGTCTGCTGAATCTCGGCAAGGAAACAGCCTGTGCCTATGGCGTGGATGCGCCCGGCAGGCAGGAAGAACACGTCGCCCTCGCTTACCTCATACTGTGCCAGGGCATCGCAGATGGTATCGTTTTCCACCAGTTCTTTGTATTCTTCGGGAGTGATTTCTCTTTTCAGTCCGCTGTATAGTTTGGCCCCTTCGTCGGATTTCATGATGTACCACATTTCGGTTTTACCCCTGTGCTTGCCCTGCCGACGTGCTATTTCGTCGGAAGGATGCACCTGTATGCTCAGGTCTTGACGGGCATCGATGAACTTGATGAGCAGCGGGAACTCATTGCCGAAACGTTCATAGTTCTCGGTTCCCACGAGCGAGCCTTTCATTTCGCTCACTATTTCGTTGAGGCTCTTTCCCTTCAACGCACCTTCGGCAACGATGGTCTCGCTGCCTTTCACACCTGAAATTTCCCAACTTTCGCCTACCTGCTGCTGGTTGCTGCTGATATGTTTGAATGGAATAATCTTGTTTCCTCCCCAAAGGGTTGACTTGAGTAATGGTTCGAATTTTAAAGGTTGCATTCTGAAATAATAATTATATATGTCGTTGTATTTGCGGTCTGGGGTGTTTCTCCTTGATGACCTGCATCTGAAATCAGTTGTCTTTCCAGAAAGCAGGCGAGAAAATCACGATGACACTGAATATTTCAAGACGCCCCATGAGCATCAAGGCCGACAGAAGCCACTTCACGAAGGCCGGCAATACGCTCCACGACATGGCGGGACCAATCTCAAGTCCCAGCGTCGGACCCACATTGCTGGCGCAACTGATGGCGATGGTGATTGAGTTGGTGCTGTCTCCGCCTGCCACAATCATGATGAAATAAGTGACCAGGCACAGACACATGTAGGCGGCCAGGAAAGCCAGGAGTGTCACTTGCGATGAATAGGGGATCGTGGTGTCGTTCACTTTCACGGGCAATACGGCGCGTGGGTGTAGGATGCGCTTGATTTCATTGCGCAGGATGTTGACCAGCATCACGGAGCGGATGCTCTTGAATCCGCCGCTCGTTGAGCCGGAACAGGCTCCGCAGAACATGCAGATGGTGAGAATCACCCACGTGATATGATGCCACTGACCCACATCGTCGTTGAAAATGCCCGTGGTGGTAATCATCGACATCACCTGGAAGAGTGATACCCGGATGGCATCCATCACATGATAGTGGTTGTCGACGACCAGCATGGTCGCGATAACAGACGCCGCCAACAACACTACAAAGATGTAGAACTTGAACTCGGCATTCTTAAAGAACTGACGGAAACGTCCTTTGAACATCAGGGAATAGAGCAGCACGAAACTGGTTCCTGAAAGGAACATGAACACAATTGCGGTGTAGTCGATGTAGGGGTTGTGGAAATAGCCCGTGCTGGCATTGTGTGTGGCGAATCCTCCCGTGGCCGTTGTAGTCATGGAGTAGTTCAAACAGTCGAACAGTCCCATGCCGGCTAGATAGTAGCACGCACCGCATCCAACGGTCAGGAGCAGGTAAATGCTCCATATCCACTTTGCCTGTGTGCTCAGTCTGGGATGCATTTGTGCGCGTATAGGTCCCGTTGCCTCTGCTGAGAACACCTTCACGTTGCCGCTTCCGAACGAGGGAAGGATGGCAATGGTGAAGAAAACGATACCCAGTCCGCCAATCCATTGTGTCATGGTGCGCCAGAAAAGCAGGCCGTGGGGCAGCACTTCCACATCATCAAGGATGCTGCATCCCGTTGTGGTGAAACCCGAAATGGTTTCAAAGAAGGCATCGGTAAAGTTGGTGATATAGCCGCTGATCATGAAGGGGAAGGCTCCGAAGAAACTGAAGATAATCCATGTGGCGGTCACCAGCAGGTAGGAGTCGCGCCTTCCGAGCGAGTTTCCTGCGTCGCGCCCGATGTATTTGAAGAACACGCCACCCAGAACGGTGAGGATGATCGACACGATGAAGGCCAGGGAATCGTCCTCGCCATAGTAGAAAGACATGCCGAGACACCATAGCATCATGGGCACTTCTATGAAAAGAAGCGTGCCGATAATCTTGTATATGAGTTTGAGGTTCAGCATTAATTGAAGTATTTCTCTATTTTCGACATGTTGATATTGTGGCAGAATACCACCACGATGTCGCCAGCCTCTATCTGTGTGCCACCCGACACGAGATGACCTTCGCCGTGTCTCACCAGTCCTCCGATGGTAGCGCCTTTGGGCAAACCCAGTTCAAACACTTTCTTGCGTGTCACTTTTGAGCCCTGCTGTGCGGTGAACTCCGCCACATCGGCATTGGCCGTCATGAGGAATCGGATGTTGTTGACATCCGCATCCAGCATCATCTGGTAGATATAACTGGCGGCAAGTGCTTTCTTGTTGACGATGGTTCCTATGTCAAGGCTTTCGGCCATGCTCACATAGTCAAGGTTTTCCACCATGGCCACCGTCTTGCGCACGCCCAGACGCTTGGCGGTGAGACAAGCCAGAATGTTCGTCTCCGCATTGCCTGTCAGTGCTACGAATGCCTGTGTGTTCTTGATACCTTCTTCGTTGAGCAGTGCCATGTCGCGGCCGTCACCGTGAATCACCATCACGCGGTCCGTGTCAATCAGTTCGTTCAGTTTCTCGCAGCGCCCCTCGTCCTGTTCTATGATCTTCGTGTTCATGTATTCGGGCATCAGCGTGGTGGCTCTTACGGCCGTTGCGCCGCCCCCCATGATCATCACGTTCTTCACGTCCACATAGTGTTCTTTTCCCACAATCTTGCGGATGTAGGGAATATAGTTGCGTGTGGTCATGAAATAGGCCAGGTCGTTGAGTTTCAAAACATCGTCGCCCCTCGGTATGATGGTGTCTTCGCCCCTTTTCACGGCAACGATGTGGTATGGTGATTCCGGCTTGCACAGGTCTTTGAGCGGCTCGTTTAGTATCTCACAGGTCTCGCGCAACTTGATTCCGAGCATTACCAGTGCTCCGTCGTGCACGTCCCATCGCTGTCTCACCCACGACATTTTCAGCCCGTTGGCAATATCTCTGGCCGCCAGGTTCTCCGGGTATATGAGCGAGGAAATGCCCACATTGTCGAAAAAATCTTTCAGTTTCGGGTCGGTATACTCGTAGTTGTCCACCTTCGCCACGGTACGCTTGGCACCCAGTGCCTTGGCAAGCATGCAGGCATTCATGTTCAGATTCTCATCAAGGGTTACGGCAATAAACAGGTCGGCACCGCTCACACCGGCATCTTTCAGCGTTTTCACTTTCGAGGCAGAGGCATGCACCGTCATCAGGTCATAATCGCTGTTGATGGCGGCCAGCCGTTCTTCATCGCTGTCTATCAGCACCGTGTCCTGATTGTTCCTTGAGAGCAGTTTGGCCAAGTGGGTTCCAATGGCGTATGCGCCAGCGATAATGATTTTCATATGATACTCTTGATGGTTTCTTTAATGGTTTCTACATCGATGCCCGCTATCTGTTGGAGTTCGTTTACCGGTCCGTGCTCGATGAATTCGTCGGGCAGTCCGAGCCGTTTAACGACGGGCGAGAATCCGTGGTCGCTCATCCATTCAAGGACAGCCGAGCCCAGTCCTCCGCATCTTGTTCCGTCTTCGATGGTGATAACTTTGCTGAAACGCTGCCCCACCTCTTTCAGAATCTCTTCGTCGAGGGGCTTCAGGAAGCGCATGTCATAGTGGGCGATAGAGAGGTTGGGGCTTTCTGTGGCAAGTTGCTCCAAGGCTTTTGTCACGTTGTTGCCAATAGGTCCCAGGCTCAGGATGGCCATGTCGCTGCCGTCCTTGAGTTTTGTTCCCTTGCCCACTTGTATCTCTTCCAGCGGACATTTCCAGTCCACCAGCACTCCTCTGCCGCGCGGATAGCGGATAACGAAGGTTCCTTTCCCTGGTAACTGGGCGGTGTACATCAACTTTCTCAGTTCATGCTCGTTCAAAGGTGATGAGATGGTGAGGTTTGGCACGGGGCGCAGAGCAGCCAAATCGAAGGCTCCGTGATGCGTGGCTCCGTCTTCTCCCACCAGTCCGGCACGGTCGAAGCAGAGCACCACCGGCAGATTCAGGATGGCAGCATCGTGGATGATGTTGTCGTAGGCGCGTTGTGAAAAGGCGCTGTATATGTTGCAGAACGGCTGGAGTCCGTCTTTGGCCATTCCCGCAGAGAATGTTACGGCATGTCCTTCAGCGATGCCCACGTCGAAGGTGCGCTCTGGCATTGCTTTCATCATAATGTTCATGGAGCATCCCGTGGGCATGGCGGGTGTCACTCCCACGATTCTTGGGTTCTGCTCGGCCAGTTCCAGCAGCGTGTTTCCAAATACATCCTGGAACTTGGGCGGTTTGTTTCCATTGTCTTCCGTGATGCGTTCTCCTGTCTCTGCGTCGAATTTGCCGGGCGCGTGCCACACGGTAACGTCTTTCTCTGCAGGTGCATATCCGCATCCTTTCTTCGTATGCAGGTGAAGCAGTTTCGGTCCTTTCATGTCCTTCAGTTGCCTAAGCAGCCTCACCAGTTCCGTTACGTCGTGCCCGTTGAAAGGACCGAAATAGCGGATGTTCATTCCTTCGAAGATATTCTGCTGATGACTGATGGCACTTTTCACGGCATTGCTCAGTCGGATGAGTCCTTTGCGGCGGTCTTCCTCCAGCATGCCTTTGCCATGCAGCCAGCGCGCAGCCTTGAACCTGATGCGGTTATAGGTCTCGTTGGTGTTCAGGTTGATCAGGTATTCCTTCATTCCGCCCACGCTGCGGTCTATCGACATGTTGTTGTCGTTCAGTATAATCAGCAGGTCGTTGGGCGATGAAGATGCGTTGTTCAGTCCTTCGAATGCCAGTCCGCCCGACATGGCCCCGTCGCCGATTACGGCCACCACATGGCGCTTCTGGTCTTTGTCCTGCTGTCCGTCTCTTGCTTCCAAGTCGGCAGCCACGGCCATGCCCAGTGCCGCAGATATGGAGTTTGAGGCATGTCCGCAGGTAAAGGTGTCGTATTCGCTTTCCTTTGGCGAGGGGAAGGGCATCAGCCCGTTCAGTTTGCGGTTGGTGCAGAACTTCTCGCGGCGTCCGGTCAGAATCTTATGCCCGTAGGCCTGATGTCCCACATCCCAGACAATCCTGTCTTCGGGCGTGTTAAACACATAGTGCAGGGCCACCGTCAGTTCCACCACACCTAAACTTGACGCCAGATGGCCGGGGTTGACAGACAGTTCCTGCACGATGTCTTCGCGCAGTTCCCTGCACACCTGAGGCAGTTCTTCCACTTTCAGTCTCCTCAGATCGTCGGGTGTGTTAATCTTGTTGAGTATATTTAAGTTCGGTGTTTCCAATTCTGTGAAAAATGGCTTTAACCTTGCAAAGTTACGAATTTATTTCGAATAATCATCAAAAAAGGATAGAATCTTTGGCGCGTTGGAGGAATTTTTCTATCTTTGCATGGCTATCCATATTATAAAGCGTGTATGAATCGAAATAAAGCGTGTGTGAATAGAAGTCGGATTTCGGGTTATGTCAAGTCTTGTCTTGCCGTAGTCATGATGATTTGCGTGTCTTGCGGTGGAGATGATTCTGGGGATGAATCTGCAGAAAGTGTCCTTCATCCCCGTGCGTACGCCAAGTTAAAAGAAGTCAACTATCTGTCTCAGATGATGAATGTCGACTATGATTCATTTGGCAGGATGTCCAGGGTGACTCGTCCTGTTAACAATGGAACTGACGAAGAATACGTTGCATTCCGCTATTGCGGTGCTGATTCAATTGTCGTCGAGCAGTGCTCGTGGGATGTTTCACGCTTCGCGCCGAACTCGGTGAACATGAAAAGCCACGAGCCAGAAACAGTTTGTTATTTACGCGACGGAAAGATAGTCAAGCAGGTGGAAAAGTTTTATTGTCCCAAGGAATTCAGTCCCGTCAAGACTTTGCATTCCGTTGACAGCACCGTGTATGACTATCAGGGCGACCGCCTCGCCCGCAAAAGGGTGTATACGAAGTCTGAACTGGTGAGTTCGGGAGGCCGCGCTATCTACAGATTAGTTGCCGATGAACTTTATCATTGGAATGGAGGGGTGCTGGATAAGATTACTTGGACAACCACAAGTCCTGGATCGTCGAGTTTGTATTTCTATGAAGTATCCTTTGGCTATAACACAAATCGTGCCAACTCGTTCTGCCCGTATACTAACATCGAATTTGTCAGGAGAGGTGGGTTCTTCTTAGACCACAGTCTCTATTTGGCCGACATGGGCTTTTTCGGAAAGTGTCCTGAGTTCGACATCACGTCAATTACTCAAAAGTGCACGCCTCAAAGTGCAGAGTCGGAATACTACTTTGTGGGTAACTATGCCTACCAATATGATGCTGCAGGCAATATCGTGAACTTGGATGTTCAGACAGAATCCTATTCGGTCACCGTTGCAAATGGCGAGAAGCACTCTGTGGGTGGTTCCCAGTATAAAGGCATTGTGTTCTCCTGGATGCCATGACCTGCAGGCAGTCACTCCGTGAATGCTTTCCCGCAGCATGGATTCTTGAATGTTTTAACAGATAAATCAATTATTGAAAACAGTATTATATGAAAACTATGAAAAAAAACAGTTTGGTGATGGCTGGTCTGCTGCTTGTGAGCGCGGCAGCCATGGCACAGCAAAGGGGAGGGGGCATCACATCGCAGATGCTTCAGGATATCCAGAACGCTCAAAAGGCAACCACGCAGTCAAAGGTCGTTGCCAATGCGCTGGCGTTGAACAAGATTGACGACCTGGCCAAGAACTTTTCCCATCAAGGCGCTTTTGACACGCACTTCAGCGTGGAAACCAAGAGCCAGAGCATTACCGACCAGAAGAGTTCAGGCCGTTGCTGGATGTTTAGTGGCATGAACGTGCTGCGTTCCAACTTTGCCAACCGCACTGATGAAGTGGCAGGCTTCAAACCCGCCGACACCAGTGTGCAACTTGAATTCTCACAAGACTATCTCTTCTTCTGGGATCAGTTGGAAAAGTCGAATCTTTTCCTGCAAGGAGTCATCGACACAGGTAAGAAACCTATGGACGACATGCGCGTGCAGTTCTTCTTCCATCACCCGATTGGCGACGGCGGAACATTCTGTGGTGTGTCCGATCTCACTGAGCGTTACGGTCTGGTGCCAAAGGATGTCATGCCAGAAACCTATTCTGCCGACAACACCAACGTGATGGCTCGCCTGCTGAAGAGCAAACTGCGCGAACAGGGACTGCTGTTGCGCGACATGGTGCAGAAGGGAAAGAGCGCCAAGGATATCAACAAAGCCAAGACGCAGATGCTGGCCGAGGTGTATCGCATGCTGTCACTGACGCTGGGCGAGCCTGTTAAGGAGTTCACATACACCTTCAAGGACAAGAACGGAAAGGCTCTCTCTGCCCCCAAGACCTATACGCCGCAATCATTCTATAAGGAAGTGGTGGGCGAAAAACTCAACGGCACATTCATCATGGTGATGAACGACCCGCGCCGCGACTACTACAAGACCTACGAAGTGGAATACGACCGCCACGTGCAAGACGGAACCAACTGGGTTTATCTCAACCTGCCCATGGACGACATCGAGCAACTTGCCATTGCTTCGCTGAAAGACGGACGTAAACTCTATAGCAGTTACGACGTGAGCAAGCAACTCGACCGCGCACGCGGATATGCAGACCTTGACAACTACGACTATGCCATGCTCTTCGACACCGAGTTCCCGATGGACAAGGCACAGCGCATCTCCACCTACGACAGCGGCTCCACGCACGCCATGACGCTCACCGCCGTCGATCTTGATGCACAGGGTAAGGCCACGAAATGGAAAGTGGAGAACTCTTGGGGACCTGCATGGGGACAGAAAGGCTGTCTGATTATGACCGACCGCTGGTTCCGTGAGTACATGTTCCGCCTGGTGGTCAACAAGAAGTATGTTCCCGCCGACATGCTGAAGTTGGCTGCGCAGAAGCCAATTATGGTAATGCCCGAGGATCCGCTCTTCCAGTATGACGAATAAAAGGCATAGGAAACGGAATAAGAAACTTTGTTAAAAAACATCCAAAAGTGTTGCAGTTTAGGAAATAATACACTAAATTTGTAACACTTTATTTTATTCATATGTTTAACAAAAACCAAATACAATTATGAAGTACAAAATCATTGATGTAGAAGGCATCGGTCCCGTTTACGCAGAGAAACTGCTCGCTGTTGGTGTTACAGATACAGACATCCTCCTGGAGAAATGTGCCAAGCCGGCAGGCCGCAAGGCTTTGGAAGAAGAGACAGGCATCAGCGGAAAACTGATTCTCACATGGGCCAACCATGCCGACCTCATTCGTATCAAAGGCATCGGTCCGCAGTTTGCCGAATTGTTAGAGGCTGCTGGAGTAGACACCGTGAAAGAGTTGAAGCATCGCAAGCCAGAGAACCTGCTGCCCAAACTGGAGGAGATCAATGCTGAGAAGCATCTCGTTGGCCGTGTTCCCGCTCTCAAGGAAGTGGAGCGCATGGTGGCTGAGGCAGGCGAACTGCCCGCAGTGATGGAGTATTAAATAAAATGAAGAGTGAAGACCCCCGTTCTTCACTCTTCTTCTTCTTTTCCTCCTGTTTTTTAGATGTTGAACATTTAAAGACCATGGTTTTTCTCTCGTCAAGAGCATTTGTTATTTTGGGTAACATCGGTTTTGTTTTCTTTCTGAAAAAACTTTGTTAAAAAAGAGCGGTTCTGAAGATTTATTGCTAACTTTGCATTCTGAATGTTAGACAAAGTTATAGCAGCGACAAAATCTTTTGTGAACTCTGTCAGAAAAGGAGAACGCAAGAAATACGGACAATTCTTCACAGCGGAATCGTCCGCTCGTTTTATGGCTTCTATGTTCAACATAGATATGAGTCTTCCTGAAATCAATATTTTGGATGCTGGAGCAGGAACAGGTGTTCTTTCCATTGCCTTGATAGAACGACTGCTAACAGAGGGCTATCAAGGGGAAATAACTCTTACTTGTTATGAGAACGACCCCAAAGTCATGAGGGTTTTGGCAGAGAATCTGACAATCTTAAAGGCATATGATAATATAAGGTACAGGTTAAGTTCCGACAATTACATCACTACCCAGCAATTCAACAGAGAGACTTCTTTTGTGTTTGATGATAGGAATTCTTATCATTTAGTGATAGGCAATCCGCCTTATCTGAAAATTGGCAAAGATGCTCCAGAGGCAATTGCCATGCAAGAGGTATGTCATGGTGCTCCGAATCTTTATTTCTTGTTCATGGCAATGGGAATATATAACTTGGCACAGGGTGGAGAGTTGGTTTATATTATTCCGCGTTCATGGACATCTGGAGCCTATTTTGGCCAGTTCCGCAAGTATTTGTTCAGGGAATGTGTAATAGAACATATTCATCTTTTTGAAAGCCGTGATAAAGTCTTTGACAGTGACCCCGTGTTGCAGGAAACAATGATTGTACAGGTGAAGAAATCGGATGTACAACCTTCACAGATATCCATCACCACGTCTTTGTCATCAGACTTTACTTGTTTGAATAAGATTAGCATTGATTATAATAAGGTGGTTTCTGAAAATAATTATGTTTATCTTGTTACGAATAAAGAACAGGAAACAGTGATGTCGCGAATTGGTAAACTCCATGAAACGTTGGAAAGTCTACGAATGAAAATGAAAACGGGCTTAATTGTTGATTTCAGAACGCGTGAAGTTTTAAGAGATTCTCCAGAAGATGGCGCTTGTCCGCTTTTTTACGCTCAGCATATTCGGAACGGCAAGGTTATTTGGCCTCAAGGACGTGCAGGTGAGTATATCTTGACAGAAAGGCAGTCATATCGACAAAAGAACGTAAATTATCTTTTTGTCAAGCGATTCACGTCGAAAGAGGAATCAAGGCGTTTACAATGTGGTGTGTATTTGGCAAGAGATTTTTGCGAATACCCTTATGTCAGTACGCACAATAAGATAAATTTTATAGAATGTGAGTCGGAATTCATAGCATACGGCTTATATGCATTATTCGGCTCAACCCTTTATGATGACTATTATAGAATATTAAACGGTTCAACACAGGTTAATGCGACAGAAATGAATACGATTCCCATACCAGGAAAAAAAATAATAGAATGGATGGGGAGGGAAATGAGCCTGTTGGAATTATCAGAAGAAAACTGCAACCAAATTGTAAACAAATGGATAAGGTAGATGCTTTAAAAAAGATTTTGAGCGACGTGGGATTTCCACAGAAACTGCAGTCTAATGTATGCGTGCACTCAATTTTGGCGTTGGCAAATATGAAGAAGAATACGCCCTGGAAACGTGCTACCAATGAGTGGCTCAGAGTCCATGATATCATCACGTTTGCCAATGTAAATTATTATACTGGTTATGCAGAAAACTCTCGTGAGACCTTTCGCAAACAGGCACTTCACAATTTCCGCAATGCAGCCATGGTGGAAGATAATGGTATGGCAACCAACAGCCCCAACTATCGTTGGCGTATCACTCATGAGTTTCTGGCCGTTTTGCGTAATATAGATACTGATAATGAGGCTCTCAGGACATTTCAGGAACAGCATGTGGCCTTAATAGACCTTTATTCTTCAAAGAAACGGAAGCAGAAAATGCCGGTAAAGGTAAACGGTCGTAATTACACGTTCAGCCCTGGCGCGCATAATCAATTGCAGAAAGCCATTATAGAAGTTTTTACACCGCGTTTTGCCGCTGGATCAGAATGCCTTTATGTTGGAGACACAACCGATAAAGACCTAGTCAAGAACGAAGAAAAACTCAGGGATCTTGGTTTCGACATCACTCTTCATGACAAGATGCCTGATGTAGTGCTCTATTGTGAAGACAAAAACTGGCTTTATTTTATAGAGTCTGTCACCTCCGTAGGTCCGATGGATGGTAAGCGGATTGTGGAGTTGGAGAGTTTGACTAAGGGGGTAGCGGCAGGTAAAATCTATATTACGGCTTTTCTTGACATGAAAACTTTCAAGAAATTTTCTGATAAACTTGCGTGGGATACGGAGGTGTGGGTTGCAGAAGTGCCAGATCACATGATACATCTCAATGGTGACAAGTTTATCGGGCCGAGATAGAAAAAGCAAGTTAACGAAAAACATAAAAAGACACTGACACTACATGCCCCTTTGAATAGGCTTGTGGTGTCAGTGTCTTTTTGATTTGTAAATCAATTACACCAGATGCTCGATGAGGTCGGCCCTTTCGCCGGGCAGCATGTCGATAACGGGAATCTCAATCATGGTGTAGCAGCCGGGCTGCTGGCGCAGTGAGGCGCGCGCCACGTTGACCAGCACCTGAGCCGTCAGCGCGGGGTTGTTGATGCTCATGTTGAATTCCAGGCGCTGGTTCTGCGTCTTGCCGCTCACGCCTTTGCGAACCAGGTTCACCCCATGGCCCATGTCTTTCACCTCATCCACCGAGTCAACGGCAAACACATGTGTCTCGTCGTTGGCGAAGTAGGGGTCGGCCTTGATGGAGGCGGTCACGTCTTCCAGTTTCGCGCCGTCTTCCAGTTCCACGTAAACCATGCGGCGATGAATGCCTTCGCCCAGAGGGATGGTCATTGAGAGTGCATTCTTCACGCCCTCTTTCGAGCGCACGCACACCGAGTGACCCATCGACATGCCCGGTCCGAAGTTTGTATAACTCAGTCCTTTCGGTGCCAGACTCTGCATCAGTGTGCGCACGATGCTGTCGCTGCCCGGATCCCATCCTGCGGCAATCACGCTCACGGTGCCGGTCTGCTTGTTCAGTTCCATCAGTCGCTCGCGGTAGCCGCGTATGTTGGTATGGATGTCGAAACTGTCAACGGTGTTGATGCCCAGCGGCAATATCTGTTTGGCGTATTCCTCGCACGAGCGGGTGGGCGTGGCAAGGATGGCCACGTCAATGTCCTTCAGTTCCTTGATGTCTTTCACCACGTCATAGGCGGCCAGTTCTGCCGGTTTGTTCTCTGCTCCGTTGCGGCGCACCACGCCGGCAATCTCAAAATCCTGAGAAGCCTCCAGGGCCTCGATGGTGAATTTTCCAATGTTGCCGTATCCCACTACGGCTGCTCTGATTTTCTTCATTTTACTTTCTTTTTTAACGGTTTGCATTGTTTCCGCTTGCAAAAATACACATTTTCGCTGTAATAACGCACAAAAAGCAAATCTTTTTTTTTGAACACCTGTTCAGTGCCTTGTGACGGCTTTCATAGCGTGAAAGTCGGGATTGATGTATATTCTCCTTCACAGAAAGTGGCACTTTCCTTGCTGAAGAGTGCCACTTTGCATGCTCCAAAGCGTTGACTTCGAAAAGCAAATTAATGTAATTCATGGCGCAAATTACATTAATTTGCTTTTCAATTTAATTTGATTTACGCTGCAAATTAATATAATTTACTTCAGCAAATCAATATGATTCACCTTACAAATCAATTTGATTTATCGTGCAAATCAATATGATTTATCGTGCAAATCAATATGATTCACATTTCCATCCGACCCTTTTTGTGCGCGAAAAGCATCGGTTTAGACAATAAAAAGCGGCCGTTTGCGTTTTAAATGATGTATATATACAAAACGAAGCGTTTATGATTGAATATGTAAAGGGTGAACTCGCCGATGTCACCCCTGCCTATGCTGTGGTGGAAGCCCATGGAGTGGGCTACGGCATGAATATTTCACTGAACACCTATACCGCCATTCAGGGCGGGAAGGAAGCGCGCCTGTGGGTGTATGAAGCCATCCGCGAAGACGCCTATGCGCTGTTTGGCTTTGCCACGAAACAAGAGCGCGACATGTTCCTGCTGCTCATCACGGTGAGCGGAGTTGGGGCGAACACCGCGCGGATGATACTCTCGGAGATGACGGTGGCAGAGATCTGCCAGGTGATTTCCACGGGCAACGAGCGCGTGCTGAAGAGCGTGAAAGGCATCGGCCTGCGCACGGCACAGCGCATCATCGTTGACCTGAAAGACAAGATTATCAGCAGCGGTATTGCCCAGGAACTGCCTTCGAATGCCGGCAACGAGGCCGTGCTGGTGAACAACAGCGTGAAAGACGAGGCGGTGGGCGCGCTCACCATGTTGGGATTCTCGCCCGCACCGTCGGCCAAGGTGGTGGTAGCCATTCTGAAAGAGCAGCCCGACCTGCCTGTTGAGCAGGTGGTGAAACTGGCGCTGAAACAGATAAAGTGATACGTTTGGTATGAAAAGGCTGAAGCAGACAATCGTGGTGTTGCTGGTGGGCATGAGCATGCTCGCCTGGGGATCTGCGCCTCTGCTTCAGACCAACGAGGACAGTAGTGCACCACAAGCGCAGCAGGCTCCCCGCGGGCAGACACCCCGGCGACCGCGCGGTGCACAGCGTCAGCAAGACAACCGCCGGCAGAAAGCGCAGGGAAACAGCCGCCGTGACTCGTCCAAGGTGGTGGCACAGCCCATTCTGGCCAACGAAGACAGCATACCCGATTCGCTGCTCCATCCGCGGTGGAAGATACAGCGCACGCAGCCTGTGGTGATGGGCGACCTGAAATCAGGCATGGCCGACTTGCGCCTGCCCTCAAACATCAGTCAGGAGGTGGAATACAACGACACGCTCGACACCTATATTATCGGTTCGAAAATGGGAACGGGCTATGTGGGAACCCCCTTCATGATGACTGCCGACGAGTTCGGACAATGGGCGGAGCAGAAACTGCGCCGCGATTTCTACCGCAAGAAAAACGATGAAATCTATAAGGAGAAAGGCAAGGAGAAATTTTCGTTCACCGACATGCATTTCGACCTGGGACCGGCAGAGAAGATTTTCGGCCCGGGCGGTGTGCGCGTGAAGACGCAGGGAACCGCCGAACTGAAGTTCGGGGCCACCATGAAGAACATCGACAACCCGTCGCTGCCCATCCGCAACCGCAAGACCACCAACATGAACTTCGACGAGAAAATCAACTTGAGCGTGAACGGCAAGGTGGGCGACAAGGTGAACATGAATCTGAACTATAACACCGATGCCACCTTTGACTTCGACTCGCAGAACTTGAAACTGAAATACGACGGCAAGGAAGACGAAATCATCAAGTTGGTGGAGGCGGGAAATGTTTCGTTTCCCAGCAATTCGTCGTTGGTGAGAGGTGCCTCGCAGTTGTTTGGTATCCGCACCGACTTGCAGTTCGGCAAACTGAAACTGCAGACGGTGATATCGCAAAAGAAGTCGTCGAGCACGAGCGTGACAAGCAAGGGCGGCGCGCAGACCACCCCGTTTGAGATGGATGCCGCCGACTATGAGGAGAACCGCCATTTCTTCCTCTCGCAGTATTTCCGCAGCCACTATGATGCCGCCATGAGCACACTGCCCAACATCACCACCGGCATCACCATCAACCGCGTGGAGATATGGGTGACCAACAAGTCGGGAACGGCCACCAACACGCGCAACATCATTGCGCTGACCGACCTGGGAGAAAACCAGACGGTGTCGAATCCGATGTGGGGCATCACGGGACTGGCCGTGCCCAGCAACCAGGCCAACGGCGAATACTTCGAGATGGTGAACACCTATGCCGCTGCCAGAGACATCGACCAGTCGAGCACCGTGCTGGATGCCATTCCCGATTTCGTGGGCGGCACCGACTATGAGAAACTGGAAAGCGCGCGACTGCTGAACAGCACGGAATACACGCTGAACAATGCGCTGGGCTATGTGTCGCTGAACACGCCGCTGCAAACCGACCAAGTGCTGGCCGTGGCGTTTGAATATACCTATGGCGGAACAACCTATCAGGTGGGAGAGTTTGCTTCCGACATCACCGACGTTACGAAGGCTCTCTTCGTGAAGTCGCTGAAGAACACCAGCAACAACCCCTCACAGGGCAACTGGGACCTGATGATGAAGAACGTGTACTATCTGGCAAGTTCTGTGGAGAAAGACAAGTTCAGGCTTGATGTGAAGTTCCAGAGCGACACGGCGGGCGTATACCTTTCTTATATACCAGAGCCGCAGGTGAAAGACCAGACGCTCATCAAGGTGCTGGGTGCCGACCGACTGGACAATAACATGAAGGCCCACAGCAACGGATACTTCGACTACGTGCAGGGCTACACGGTGAGCAACGGCCGCGTATTCCTTCCCAAGGCAGAGCCTTTCGGCGAACACCTCTACCGCTATCTTGTTTCCAAGGGCATTGCCGCTGATGTGGCAGAGAAATATTGTTTCAACGAACTCTACGACTCCACCAAGACCATTGCCCGCCAGATAGCAGAGAAAGACAAATACATGCTGACCGGACAGTATCGCGGGTCGTCGGCCAATGTGATTTCATTGGGAACCTATAACGTGCCGCAGGGTTCTGTGGTGGTTACGGCAGGCGGTGTGCGGCTCACCGAAGGCTCCGACTATAGCGTGAACTATTCGGCCGGCGAGGTGACCATCCTCAACCAGAGCATTCTCGATGCTGGAACCCCCATCAGTGCCAGTTCGGAAAGCAACACCGACTATGGGCAGCAGCGAAAGACCATGTACGGCATGAACTGGGAATATGATTTCTCAAAAGATTTCCAGTTGAGCGGAACCTTCCAGCATTTGTCTGAACAGGCACTCACCACCAAGGTGTCAATGGGCAGCGAACCGCTGAACAACACGCTGTGGGGCGTGAACCTCAACTGGAAGAAAGAAAGCCAGTGGCTGACCAACATGCTTAGCCGGCTGCCGGGACTCCACTGCACGGCTCCCTCGCAACTCTCTTTCACCGGCGAGTTTGCGCATCTCATTGCGGGACAGTCGCATGGCGTTCAGGACAATGCCTCCTATCTTGACGACTTCGAGAACACGAAGAGTGCCATAGAAGTGGGAACACCCACCTCGTGGACAATCAGCAGCGTGCCAACCATGTTCTCGGAGTATCGCGACAAAAGTTCGGTGACCAGCGGCTACAACCGTGCGCTGCTGGCTTGGTATAACATCGCCCCGCTGTTCACGCGCCGCTCTTCGTCGCTCACGCCGAGCCATATCAAGAGCGATCTGGACCAGTTGTCAAACTGGTATGTGCGCGAAATCTACGTCAACGAACTCTATCCCAACCGCGACCAGGCCAGTTATAGCGGCTCCACCTCTACGCTGCCCGTGCTGAACCTTGCCTATTATCCGTCGGAACGCGGTCCCTATAACCTGAACACAGACCTGAATCACGATGGAACACTGAACAATCCTGCCAGCAAGTGGGGAGGCATGATGCGCAAACTGGACACGAATGATTTCGAGACCGCCAATATTGAGTACATCGAATTCTGGATGCTCGACCCCTTTATCTACAGCAGCCAGGAACCGGATGCCAACGAGTATGGCGGAGATTTCTATATCAATCTGGGCGAAGTGAGCGAAGACGTGCTGCGCGACGGAAAGAAATTCTACGAGAGCGGCATGCCTGTTGACGGTTCAAACAGTTTCATCACCACACAGTGGGGCAAGGTGCCTACACAGTCGAAAGTGACCTATGCCTTTGCCACCACGCCCGGTTCGCGCGACTTGCAGGATGTGGGCTACAACGGACTGACCGATGCCGAGGAGCGCGAGTATGGTGCTTATCAGGAGTTCCTCAACGCCATCAACGGCAAAGTGTCGCAGGCGGTGATGGACAGCATCACAAACGACCCTGCCAACGACGACTACCACTATTTCCGCGGTTCCGATTTCGACCGGATACAGGCACCCATCCTGCAACGATACAAGCGCATCAACATGCCGCAGGGCAACTCTCCCGAGAACGACAACAGCATTGAGAACTACAGCACTTCCTATAAATCCACGCCCGACGTGGAGGACATCAACCAGGACTACACGTTGAACGAGTATGAGAAATACTACCAATATCACGTGAGCATCCGTCCGGAAGACATGGTGGTGGGCCATAACTTTATTGTTGACAAGCGTGAAGACTCGCGCAAACTGAGGAACGGCAACACCGAAACCGTAAACTGGTATCAGTTCCGCATACCCGTGAAAGACTTTGAGGATCGCATTGGCTCAATCAACGATTTCACTTCCATCCGCTTCATGCGCATGTTCCTCACCAACTTCAAGAAACCCGTTGTGCTGCGTTTCGGCAGTCTCGACCTGGTGAGAGGCGAGTGGCGCGTTTATGAGCAGTCGCTTAGCAACGGAGGCAGCGAGACGGGAAAGATGTCGGTGAGTGCGGTGAACATCGAGGAAAACAACGACAAGGAGCCTGTCAACTATGTGTTGCCGCCGGGCATCCGCCGCGACCAGGATCCCACGCAGCCGCAGTTGGTGGAGAGCAATGAGCAGTCGCTCGACATTGTGGTGACCAATCTGTCGTCGGGAGAGTCGAAGGCCGTGTATAGAAACACCAATGTAGACTTGCGCCAGTATAAGCGCATCCAGATGTTCGTGCATGCCAATGTGATGCAGCAGAACGTGACCAATCTGCAGGATAATCAGTTGGCACTGTTCATCCGTCTGGGTTCCGACTACAAGAACAACTATTATGAATACGAGATACCGCTGAAACTGACCGAGCCGCGAAACAACTATAATCGCTTTTCGCCTGCCGACTGCCGTGCTGTGTGGCCCGAGGAGAACATGCTTGACGTGCCGTTGTCGGTATTCACCAACCTGAAGAAAGAGCGCAACCGTGCAAAGGGCGAGGGAAGGGCTTCGTTTAATCGCCTGTTCACGGCCTACGAAGACGACAAGCCCCAGAACAAATTGAGCATTATGGGTAATCCGTCGCTCGGCGAAGTCAAGACAATGATTATCGGTGTGCGCAACCTCTCGGGCGAAATGAAGTCAGGAGAAGTGTGGGTAAACGAGTTGCGACTCAAGGAATATAGCAACGAAGGCGGATGGGCAGCCCAGGGAGCCATGAACATGCAACTCTCGGATGTGGGAACGCTGAACATGTCTGGCCGCTATACCAGCGAGGGATTCGGCGGACTGGAAGAGGGTGTCAGCCAGCGCAGCACCGACAACTACGGCACATACAGTGCCACCGCGAGCGTTGAACTGGGCAAGTTCTTCCCCGACAAGGCAAAGGTGAGCATCCCGTTGTATTATTCGGTTACGAAGGAAAAGTCGAGTCCCAAGTATAATCCGCTGGACACCGACATCCTGCTGAAAGATGCTTTGGACGTGGCTGCCAACCGCCATGAGCGCGACTCCATAGAGAGTATCGCCTCGACGAAGGTCACCAACACCAACTTCTCGCTGTCAAACATGCGCGTGGGCATCACCACCAAGCGACATCCGATGCCTTATGATCCAGGCAATTTCTCGTTCTCCTACAGCCATTCCCACCGCAACACGAGCGGAGAGACCACGGTCTATGAGAACGACGACCAGTGGCGGGGATCCATGAACTATAGTTATACGCCAGTATACAAGACTTTCGAGCCGTTTAAGAAACTGTTTGCCAAGAACAAGAGCAAATGGCTGGACATCCTGAAACGGTTCGGGCTGAACTGGCTTCCGCAGAATGTGTCGTTCAACTCTGACATCGTAAGGGCATATCATGAGTTGCAGGAACGCGACATGGAGAGTCTGGAAAACTCGGAACTGCCGCTGGTTTTCAGTGAGCAATTCCTGTGGAACCGCGAATTCTCCATCCGCTGGGACCTGACGCGCAACCTGCACATGACTTTCAACAGCGGCACTCATGCCCAGGTGGAAGAGCCCTACACGCCTATCAACAAGGACCTTTATCCCACACAGTATGAGGCATGGAAAGACTCGGTGTGGACCAGCGTGAAGCACATGGGTACGCCGCTCGACTATAACCAGCATTTCAATGCGTCGTATCAACTGCCGCTCAATCTGATTCCCATCTTCGACTGGGTGAATGCCGATGCCAACTATACGGCCACGTATAACTGGACACGAGGCACCGACTTGGAAGACGGAACGTCGCTCGGAAACATCATCTCAAACAACCGGCAGATCAACGTGAACGGCACGTTCAACATGGAGCGGCTCTATAACCACAGCCCGTTCCTGAAGAAAACCAACGAGCGCTTCAACAAGACTCAGCGCTATAATGCAGAGGCAGAAAAGAAGAAGCGGGCGGCCGCTCGCCAACAGAAGGGCAGCGGACAGACGGCAAACAGCAAAGAGCAAAAGGTGCTGCCAAGGAACAAGAATAGTTTTGAGCGGGAAATCACCCTCATGCCCGACACCACCATCATCGTGAATCACGGCAAGAAGAGCAAACGACTGCTGGTGAGCGGCAAAACGCCCGACGGCAAGCATCTTGACTTGAAATACAAGGTGGTTGATTTGAATCAGATAAAGATTCTGACCAAGGTGGATTCGGCAACGAAGGTGAAAGTGACCGTCACCGCCAAGGAGCCCAACGATGAAAAGACATGGTATAAAACGGCGCAGGTGGTGGCGCGGGGCCTGATGATGCTGCGCAATGTCAGCATGTCATATCGTAGCCAGCATGCCATCTCCATTCCTGGCTTCATGCCTTCCGTGGGCGATGTGTTCGGTCAGCGGCGCGGCGATATCATGTCGCCGGGACTTGACTTCGCCTTCGGACTCGCCGGTGACGATTATGTCAACAAGGCGGCAGAGCGCGGATGGCTGTTGATTGACGAGAGCGTGGCCACGCCAGCCGCATTCAGCAATACGGAGGATTTCCAGTTGAGAATGACGCTGGAGCCGGTGCGCAACCTGAAAATCGACATGAACGCCAGCCGCACGCAGACAAAGGCAAAGAACATTCAGTATATGTTCAGCGGCATGCCTGCCACCCAGAGCGGAACGTTCAATATGACCACCATCAGCATGGGCAGCGCCCTGGAGGGCATGGGCAAGGCCGACAACGGCTATCGCTCGGCATCGTTTGAGCGGTTCTGCCATTCGCTCGACGGTTTCCGTCAGCGTGTGGAGAGTCAATATGCCGGTGTGTCTTATCCCGACGGAAGCCGTTTGGCCGGCAAAACCTTCGATGCTGTCAATGGAGGTGTGAACAAATACAGTGCCGATGTGATGATTCCCGCCTTCCTGTCCACCTATACAAGCATGGGCGGCAGCGGCCTCGATATCTTCCCGGCATTATCGCGGATGCTGCCCAACTGGAGCATTCGCTATAGTGGGCTGAGCCAGTTGCCCTGGTTCCGCGATCATTTCAAGAGCGTAAACCTCAGTCACTCTTACAAGAGCGTCTTTGCCGTAGGTTCCTATAGCAGTTACAGCACGTTTATGGAGTATATGAACGGGCTGGGTTTCATCAACGATGCCACGTCGGGTAATCCTGTTCCCAACAGCATGTTCAATGTGAGCACCGTGAGCATCAACGAGGCATTCTCGCCTTTGCTCGGTGTGGACGTCACGCTGCTGAATAATATGACGTGCAAATTGGAGTATCGCACCACGCGTGTGTTGAACCTCTCAATGACCAGTGTGCAGATAAACGAGTCGTCGAGCCGCGACTGGGTGATCGGCATGGGCTATAAGATCAACGACTTCAGTTTCTCCAGCCTGACCGGAGGAAAGAAGAAAGTGGCGCAGAAACCGGGCAATAAGGCGAATGGGCAACAGCAGCGCAACCAGCAGCAGCGCACCACCACCAGGGGAAAGAGCAATGTGAACCACGACCTGAACCTGCGCCTCGATCTCAGTTATCGCAACCAGGCAACCATCGTGCGCGATATCGCCTCTGTTACCAGTTCTGCAAGCGGTGGCAACAAGGCGTTCAAACTGGCGTTCTCTGCCGATTACACCCTTTCACGACTGCTCACCATGAGTTTCTATTACGACCAGCAGACGAACACGCCGTTGCTTTCGAGCAGCAGTTATCCCACCACCACGCGCGACTTCGGTCTCAGCATGAAGTTCTCTCTGACCAGATAGGACACGTTAGAAAAGTGGCATGGTGCCGTCATCATGGCATGCTGCCGAATAAGAGTCACGCGCGAACCATATTATATATGATACTATCATGAATCTCAGATAATAATACAACAATCAATAAAAAAGGATGAAAATGAAAAAACAATTACTCACGTTGGCCATGTTGCTCATCAGCATGGCAACATTTGCGCAAGACCGCCCCAAACTGGTGGTGGGCATTGCCGTCGACCAGATGCGCTGGGACTATCTCTATCGTTACTACGAGGAGTATGGAAACGGAGGCTTCCGCAGATTGATGAACGAAGGCTTCAACTGCGAGAACTGCCAGATCAACTATATCCCTTCCGTAACGGCCATTGGCCATTCTTCCGTGTTCACGGGAAGCGTGCCGTCTATTCATGGAATAGCGGGAAACAGTTTCCTGATTGACGGGAAATCGGCCTATTGCACGCGCGACGAGAGCGAGCAGACCGTGGGCAGCGATACCAAGGCTGGCCACATGTCGCCACGCAACCTGTTGGTGACCACCATCGGCGACGAACTGAAAACCGCCACCAACTGGCAGTCGAAGGTTATCGGCGTGTCGTTTAAAGACCGTGCCGCCATTCTTCCCGCCGGTCATAGTGCCGATGCAGCCTATTGGTTTGACAAGAATGCCCTTTGCTTCATCAGCAGCACTTATTATATGAAGCAGTTGCCCGAGTGGGCCGTTAAGTACAACAAAACCATCAAGAAACTGCCCATCGACGATATCCAGTATTCGCCCTATGGCAACGAAATCACCGTGGGCATGGCAAAGGCTGCCGTTGAAAATGAGAAACTGGGCCAGCGGGGACAAACCGATATGCTCACGCTGAGTTTCTCGTGCACCGACATCGTGGGGCATAAGTATGGCACTCATCATGAGAAGACGCACGATCAGTATGTCAACCTCGACCGTCAGTTGGCCGATTTCTTCAGTTTCCTTGACCAAAAAGTGGGAAAAGGACAGTATCTGGTGTTCCTCACTGCCGACCATGGCGGTTCCGACGGCATCCTCCAGAACCAGGAACATAAGATTCCGGCCGACGGCTTCTTCGTGGATAAAGAGGAAGCATCGCTCAATGAGACCCTTAGTAAAGTTTTTAATACGGAGGAGAAACTCGCCCGTAACATCATGAACAACCAGGTGGTGCTCAATCGTGAAGCCATTGCCCGTGTGGGAATCGACGAAGGCAAGGTGCGCCAGGCCATTATCAACCATTTCAACCGTCATCCCCAGGTGCAGTATTGCGTTGACATGGAGAATGTGCTCAACAGTAGTGTGCCTTCGCTTATCCGCGAAAAAATCATCAACGGCTACAACCGCGAGCGCAGTGGAGATATTCAGATTGTGATGAAGCCCGCCCACTATGGCGTGTGGGGAAAAATCGACGGTGGCACCACCCACTCGGCATGGAACCCCTACGATTGTCACATTCCTTTCGTGCTGATGGGATGGGGCGTGGAGCACGGTTCATCGCAGGTGGAATGCCATATCACCGACATTGCCCCCACCATTTGCGCCCTCATTCATGTACAGGCACCTAACGGATGCATCGGTAATCCCGTCATCCAGGTCACGAAATAAAAACATCACGAAACATCGCTCCCGCTCATCCGCCATATCTTTCCCCGTTGAGGAAAATATGGCGGATGATGGGTTGTGTATAGGCATAAGGAATGTAGTCGATGCTGGGAATGGGGTCGGTGATGAAGAAGTTGGCCACCTTCCCCTTTGTGATTGATCCATAATCACGGCTGATGCCCATGGCACAGGCACTGTTGATGGTGGCTGCATTGATGGCTTCTGCGGGCAGCAGCCGCATCTTGATGCAGGCCAAGGACACCACGAATTTCATGTCGCCCGACGGGGTGGAGCCGGGATTGTAGTCGCTGGCAATGGCCACGGCGAGGCCTTTCTCAATCATCTTACGTGCCGGGGCAAACGGCATGTTCAAGAAGAACGACGTTCCGGGAAGTGCCGTGGGCATCGTGTCGTGAGTGGCCAACAGGGCAATATCGCGGTCGGTCATGCTCTCCAGATGGTCCACAGAGAGCGCCTTGTGATTCACTGCCACCTCCACGCCGCCCGAGTCAGCCAGTTCCTGTCCGTGGATTTTAGGCCGCATGCCATATTGGGCACCCGCCTCCAGAATGCGAGCCGTTTCTTCCGGAGTGAAGAATCCTTCATCGCAGAATACGTCGATGAAATCGGCCAATTGCAGCCTTCCCACTTCGGGAATCATTTCGTTCACCACCAAGTCTACATATTCTGATTGCCTGCCCGCATAGGCGCGCCCCACGGCATGAGCGCCCAAGAACGTGCTCATCACCTTCAGCGGAGCCGTTTCTTTGATGCGCCTTATCACGCGCAGCATTTTCAGTTCATCCTCCGTGTTCAGTCCGTAGCCGCTTTTTATTTCTACGGCTCCCGTTCCTTTCAAAATAATCTCGCTCACCCTTTGCATGGCCTGGTTGTAAAGTTCGTCTTCGGAGAGTTCGTGAAGCCGGTCGGCAGAATTCAGGATGCCGCCGCCCCTGCGGGCAATCTCGGCATAACTCAGCCCGCGGATCTTGTCAACGAATTCACCTTCGCGACTTCCTGCATAGACAATATGCGTGTGGCTGTCGCAGAAAGAGGGCATCACGGTGCCCCCTTGCGCATCAAAAACCTCCGCCGTTTCCAGTCCTTCGGGCACGGGGCTTGTGCCGAAATCCTTGATGATTCCGTCTTGCAGCAGCATCCAGGCATTATTCATACAAACGATTTCAGCCATTTCGTGGCCGCATCGTTTCATGGCTCCTGTCGGCAGGATACCTGCCAGCGTTCCGATATTTGTGATGAGTGTCTGTTTCATGGTTATCATTAATTTGGCACAAATTTACAAAACTTTTTTTATAATTAAAGCAATAAACGTTGTTTTTTGCTAATTCACTTAAACAGAACGCATCAGCCATATAATAATTGCTATCTTTGCATCGTGTTTTTCAATCATCATGTAAAAATGCTTAGAGACTGTCTCGTTCTGGTTTTCATGGTATGCTGCTTGTCGGTGAACGCGCAGCGCAGGATTGTTGTGCTGGATGTGGATACGCACGAGCCAGTGGCAAAGGCGGCCATTGTTCCCTATCCCCACCCGAGAACACAGACCGACAGCACCGGTATGGCCATTCTGCCAGAGCAGTTCGACAGTCTGCTTGTCAGTCATATCAGGTATGATGTGGAGCACCTGAGGTTCGACGAAGTGCGCGACACTGTCTATCTCTTTGCCAAGGAGAATATGATAGACGAGGTGACCGTCGTTTCCCAGCACGAGAGCCTTAAGGAATACCTCAAGCGCAACCGTCCGCTCCCCAATCCCTCGGAGCCGGCCATGAAGATTGATGTGGATAAGATACTGAAGTTCTTTAAATACAAAAGCCGTCGGGAAAAGAAACGAGAGCGCACCAAACGGCTTTTGGAAGAATACGACGCGAAATGAAACAGTGCATAATCTTCATATTGCTCTTGGCAAGCCTGTCTGTGCAGGCACAGCGCCGGGTGAAAGTGCTGGACTTTGAAACAGAACTGCCTGTCACAGATGTGTCGGTAAGGATTGACAGCACGACGGTGCTGCGCACCAATTATCAGGGCATCGTGGAACTGCCGGTGCCTTTCGACAGCGTTACCTTCTCGCATCTGCAGTATTATAAAGAAAAACTCTCACAGGCAGAAGTGCCCGACACCATGTATCTGATGCCTCAGCACAACGTGCTGCCCGAACTGGTGGTGAACGGAATCAGTCCCGACTTGCTCCGAGCGCTGCGTCGCGGTGCCGAGCAGAACAGGAACAGGCCACGCAGTGAAATCGGTTTTCCCATTCTGGTGTTTGACTTCGCCAATATCCTGGATGTGCGTGGACGCCGAGACCGCAAGCATCTCAGGCGTGCACGCGAGATTATGAAAGAGTATGACAGGATCTTGAAATGAATCGCATTCAAAAAGAAACCGGCTGAAGGCAAATCGCTTTCAGCCGGTTTCTTTTTGAATACCTATGCATCGTGACTGCGCAGGAACTGAATGGCTTGCTCGATGTGCGGGTACATCAGTTCGTCATTGAGGATGAAGGGAACCACCTTGCGGAACTCTTCGTGCAGCGCCACCAGTTCGGGCGACGACTTAAGCGGCAGACGGAAGTCGAGTGCCTGGGCCGCATTGAACAGTTCGATGGCCAGCACACGTTCTGTATTCAGTATCACCTTATATAATTTTATGGCAGCATTGGCACCCATGCTCACCAAGTCCTCTTGGTCTTGGCACGACGGAATGCTGTCTACCGACGACGGCATGGCGAGACTCTTGTTGAGGCTGACCACAGATGCTGCGGTATATTGCGTAATCATGAAACCGCTGTTTACACCTGGGTTGGCAACCAGGAAACTGGGCAGGCCGCGCGTGCCGGATACCAAGCGGTAGATGCGTCGCTCGGAGATGTCGGCCAGTTCGCTCATGGCGATGGAAAGGAAGTCGATAGGCAGCGCAATCGGCTCACCATGGAAATTGCCTGCTGATATAATAAGGTCTTCATCGGGGCATACCGTTGGGTTGTCGGTAGCAGAATTAATCTCTGTGTCGATAACTGATTTCACGTAGCGGATGGTGTCTTTCACTGCTCCGTGCACCTGCGGTACGCAGCGGAAAGAGTAGGGATCCTGCACGTGGGCCTTGATGGAACCGATAATCTGGCTGCCTTCCAGCAGTTCACGCATGCGCTTGGCGGTCTCTATCTGTCCCAGATGAGGGCGAACAGCATGTACGGCATGTGTGAAAGGTTCAATTCTTCCGTCGTAGGCATCCAGCGACATGGCGGCAATCTTATCGGCCCATGCACTCAGACGTTGTGCCTGGAGCAGTGCCCATACGGCAAAGGCACTCATGTTTTGTGTGCCGTTGAGCAGTGCCAGTCCTTCCTTTGAGGCCAGTTCGATGGGCTTCCAGCGCTTTTTGCGCAGCATCTCAGCACCGGGAATCACTCTTCCCTGGAATTCCACCTCGCCCAAACCGATGAGCGGCAGACAGAGATGGGCCAGTGGAACGAGGTCGCCAGAGGCTCCCAGCGATCCCTGCTTGTAGACAACAGGGTAGATGTCGTTGTTGAAGAACTGGATGAGCCGCATCACCGTGTCGAGTTTGCATCCAGAATAGCCATAACTCAGCGACTGAATCTTGAGCAGCATCATGATTTTGACAATGTCGTTAGGCACGCGTTCACCCGTTCCACAGGCATGGCTCTTAATCAGGTTCACCTGCAGTTGTGACAGTTGGTCTTTGCCGATGCTGACATTGCAGAGCGAACCGAATCCTGTTGTCACTCCGTAAACGGGTGCGCCATTGCTGGCAATCTTTTTATCCAGATAGGTGCGGCAGCGGCGAATGCGCTGTTTGGCATCCTCGCTCAGTTCGATTTTGTAGTTGTTATAGATGATTTCGCCGATGCGCTCAATGGTGAGGTGTTCGGCAGATATTTCGTGTGTCATAGATGATTGTTCCTGTTTATTGTTGTATTGCTAATGTGATTGTTGGTTTCTGCATCTCAAGCGTTGATGGATTTCGATATCAGATCGTCGTCGGCCAGGTTCGGAAGGGTAACCGTCAAGCCCGGTGTGCGTTCCATTTCGCGGCGGATGGCATCTATGGAGCCCTTGTTGCGTGCCCATGAGCGACGGGCAATGCCGTTGTTCACATCCCAGAGAAGCATTTGACGAATGTGGCGGTCGCTGTCGTCGCTGCCGTCGATAACCATTCCGAATCCGCCGTTGATTACTTCGCCCCATCCAACACCGCCACCGTTGTGGATGCTTACCCATGTGGCACCGCGGAAAGAGTCGCCAATGACGTTCTGAACAGCCATGTCGGCACAGAATTGTGAGCCGTCGTAGATGTTGGATGTCTCACGGAAGGGCGAGTCAGTGCCGGAAACGTCGTGATGGTCGCGACCTAACACCACGGGGGCTTTCAGTTCGCCCCGACGGATGGCATCGTTAAAGGCCAGTGCAATCTTGGTTCTGCCTTCGCTGTCGGCATAGAGAATGCGTGCCTGTGAGCCCACCACCAGTTTGTTCTTGCCTGCTTCCTTGATCCAATGGATGTTGTCGTCGAGTTGTCCCTTGATGTCGTCGGTGGCATGCTGTCGTATTTCTTCCAGGACTTCTGCTGCCAGACGGTCGGTTGTTGCCAGGTCTTGCGGATCTCCAGATGAGCAAACCCATCGGAAAGGACCGAATCCATAGTCGAAAAACATAGGTCCCATGATGTCCTGCACATACGACGGATAGCGGAATTTCTTCTCTCCGTTGCATTCAACGAATATATCGGCGTTGGCGCGGCCTGATTCCAACAGGAACGCGTTGCCATAGTCGAAGAAATACATACCCTTTGCAGTGAGTTTGTTGATGGCTGCCACCTGGCGGCGCAATGATGCTTGGACGCATTTCTTGAATTCGTCAGGATTCTCGGCCATCATAATTTTGCTTTCTTCGAGCGAAAGCCCCACAGGATAATATCCGCCTGCCCAAGGATTATGGAGCGAGGTTTGGTCGCTTCCCAAATCCACATGCACGTCTTCCTCTGCCAAGCGCTCCCAGAGGTCAACCACATTGCCCACATAGGCCATGGATACCACGCGCTTTTCGGCAACGGCCTTGCGGATGGCTGGTATCAGTTCGTCAAGGTTGTGATGCAACTCGTCAACCCATCCTTGTTCATATCGCTTCTCGGCGGCTTTCGGATTGATTTCTGCCGTTACGCTCACCACTCCAGCAATGTTTCCCGCTTTGGGCTGTGCGCCGCTCATGCCGCCGAGACCGGCAGTGACAAAGAGTTTCATGTTGTCGCCGCCCACTTTGCGTGCGGCGTTCAGCACAGTGATGGTGGTGCCGTGGACGATTCCCTGAGGACCGATATACATATACGACCCAGCCGTCATCTGTCCGTATTGGGTAACACCGAGCGCATTGCCGCGTTCCCAGTCATCGGGCTTGCTGTAATTGGGTATCACCATGCCGTTGGTGACCACCACGCGTGGCGCATTCTTGTGCGAAGGGAACAGTCCCAGCGGATGGCCGCTGTACATGACAAGCGTCTGTTCATCCGTCATTTCGCTGAGATATTTCATCACCAGGCGATACTGGGCCCAGTTTTGGAACACGGCTCCGTTGCCTCCGTATGTGATTAATTCATGAGGATGCTGTGCCACTCGCGGGTCGAGGTTGTTCTGAATCATCATCATGATGGCAGCAGCCTGTCGGCTCTTGGCAGGATATTCGTCAATCGGACGGGCATACATGGCGTAACTGGGACGATAACGATACATGTAGATGCGTCCATACTGGTGGAGTTCGTTTACAAATTCCGGAGCCAACTGAGCGTGCAGATGCTGTGGGAAATAGCGCAGTGCATTGCGCAGAGCCAGTTTCTTCTGCTCTGTGGTGAGAATGTCTTTGCGTTTCGGGGCATGGTTGATTTCCGTATCGTAAGCCTGCATCTCAGGCAACGTGTCGGGAATGCCCATTCGTATTTCTTCCTTGAATGTCATGGTTATTGTAAATTAAGGGGTTCTTTCAGTATGCCTTTTATATATGCCTTATAGTTTTGACTCAACAATCTCTATGATTTCTTTTTCGGCCTGGTTGGCCTTTGCAATCAGTTCGTTGGCTTCTGCAATCAAACGGTCGGCCGTTTCGCGGTCTTTCAGACTGGAAGCGTTAATCTTTACGTTCAGTCCTGCGCCCAAAACAGCAGCACGTGCAGCCAGAGCACCCACGCCGGCATCGCTCACGCTGTTGGGATTGCCGGTCTCAGCCATGGCCTTGCAGATGTCGAAAGCGCGGTAAGAGGCTTGCATGGTGTGGAGAGGAACCTGTGTGGCATAGAGTGTGGCTTCCTGAATGGCAGCGCTGCGGGCTGCTTTGTCTTCTTCCGTCTTCTTGGGCAAGCCAAATGCGGCCATGATGCGGTTGAAGGCTTCGGTGTCTTCGTCTACCAGATAGAGCAGTTCCTTCATCAGTTCCTGTCCCTTATCGGCCCATTGGCTGAATTCATTCCAGCGGTCGTCCCATCCCGGTTTGTGCGAGGAAAGGTTGGCCACCATGGTTCCCAGGGCTGCACCCAGTGCTCCCATGTAAGCCGAAATGGTGCCTCCGCCGGGTGCCGGACTCTCGCGCGAGGTCTCTTCAGCAAATGCTTTCACGGCGTAGTCAACCAGTTTTTCTGGCTTTGTGGTCTCTGCTTTCGTTGCTGCCGATGGCGGGTCGAGCAGGAATTCAATCACTTTCTCATACGGATTGAACGGTTTCAGGTCGTCGAGACCCATGCTCTTGATGGCAATATTGATGATATCTTCTTCGGGAATGCCTGTAGAGCGATGCTGTTTCTCCAGGAAATAGCGTCCTGCTTCAATGAGCGTGCGCTTGGGAATGAGACCTACGATTTCTGTTCCTGTAACGCGGATGCCGCGGTTTTGTGCACAGCGGCATACTTCGTCGAAGGCAACGTGCAGCGGTGTGACGTTGATATTGGTGATATTCATAGACACTTGGGCAATGCCATACTCGTCAATGAACCATCCGATGGCCTTGGTGCTCTTCAGCGTACCGGGCTGCATGATGGGATTTCCGTTCTCGTCTTTCTTCGGCTTGCCCGTGATGGGATTGCCTTCGCGCACCGGACGGCCTTTCTCGCGCACGTCGAAGGCGATGGCATTGGCACGCCGCGTGCTGGTGGTGTTCAGGTTATAGTTCACGGCAATGAGGAAATCGCGGGCACCCACGGCAGTGCATCCTGTGCGTGCAACACCTTCATCGAAGGCGCGAGCACCGAAATCAGGCTGTTTTCCTTCGGTTGAGAGTTTCTCTGCCAGTGCTTCGTATTCTCCTTCGCGGCATACTGCCAGGTTTTTCCGCTCAGGTGTGAAAGCGGCTGCTTCGTAGCAGTAGCAGGGAATGGCCAGTTCCGTGGCAATGCGTTCTGCCAACTGGCGAGCCAAAGCGGCGCATTCTTCGAGCGTGATGCCAGATACGGGAATGAGTGGACACACATCGGTGGCTCCCATGCGTGGATGTGCACCATGGTGTTGGCGCATATCGATGAGTTGACCAGCCTTGCGCACTCCGCGGAAAGCGGCTTCTACCACAGCGGCAGGCTCTCCCACGAAGGTCACAACGGTGCGGTTTGTGGCCTCGCCTGGGTCAACATCAAGAAGTTTGATACCTTTTACTGTTTCAATTTCGTCAGTGATTTGTTTGATAACACTCAGATTGCGCCCTTCACTGAAGTTAGGCACGCATTCGATAATTTGTTTTGCCATGGTTTGTAGTTAGCAATGAAAATAATAATAGGTTAGAAGATTTTGTGCAAAGTTACTTGTTTTGAAGTAGACTACAAAAAAAATAAAAGGAAAACGTCCTTTTATTTATTTAATTTAAGGTTTGTTTTCAGAGGTGGGAAACCAAGAGATTCCCACCCCTGAAAATCAACTATTTCTTGTCGTAGGCGTGCACCGGATAGTCGATGGTGTAGTGCAGTCCGCGGCATTCCTTGCGCTCAATGGCCCAGCGGGTAATCAGGTAGCCCACGTTGATCATGTTGCGCAGTTCGCAGATGTCCTTGCTTGCCTTCACGCGCTTAAACAGGTTTTCGGTCTCTTCATAGAGCATATCCAAGCGGTCCCATGCTCGTTTCAGTCGCAAATCGCTGCGCACGATGCCTACATAGTTGGACATGATTTGGCCCACTTCCTTTACCGACTGCGTGATGAGCACTTTCTCCTCGTTGGTCATGGTGCCTTCGTCGTTCCATTCAGGCACTTTTTCGTTGAAATCATACAGGTCTACGTGTTTCAAAGAGTGCTTGGCCGCCGCATCGGCATAGACCACGGCCTCGATAAGCGAGTTGGAAGCCAGTCGGTTGCCGCCGTGCAGTCCCGTGCACGAGCATTCGCCGATGGCATAGAGACGTTCTATGCTGCTGCAACCGTTCAAATCCACCTTGATGCCGCCACACATGTAGTGGGCAGCAGGCCTTACCGGGATGTAGTCGGTGGTGATATCGATGCCCATCGACAGACATTTCTGGTAGATATTTGGGAAGTGGCGGCGCGTTTCAGCAGGGTCTTTGTGCGTAACATCGAGACAGACATGGTCTAAACCATGTATTTTCATCTCTTTGTCAATGGCTCTTGCCACGATATCGCGTGGTGCCAGCGACAGACGTTCATCATATTTCTCCATGAAACTCTCACCGTTGGGCAGGCGGAGTATGCCTCCGTAACCGCGCATGGCCTCTGTGATGAGATAGGCCGGATGGGTTTCCTCTGGAGAATGCAGCACCGTGGGGTGGAACTGCACGAATTCCATGTCGGCCACTGTGCCTTTAGCCCTGTAAACCATGGCAATGCCGTCGCCGGTGGCAATGATGGGATTCGATGTGGTTTGGTATACCGCACCCACTCCGCCGGTACACATCAGCGTCACCTTGGATAGATAAGTGTCCACCTTTTGTGTCTCCGGGTTCAGCACATAGGCACCATAGCAGTTGATATAAGGAGTGCGCCGTGTGACGCGCGCGCCCAGATGGTGCTGCGTAATAATCTCAACGGCGAAATGGTTCTCCTTGATTTCAATGTCGGGATTGCTGCGCACGGCCTCCATCAGTCCACGTTGTATTTCAGCACCAGTGTCGTCGGCGTGGTGCAGAATTCTGAATTCGGAATGGCCTCCCTCTCGGTGCAGGTCAAACGAACCATCTTCTTTCTTGTCGAAATTCACGCCCCAGTTCACCAATTCCTTAATCTGTTCGGGCGCGTTTCTCACCACCTGTTCCACGGCTTTGCGGTCGCTGATGTAGTCGCCGGCAATCATCGTGTCTTCGATATGCTTTTCAAAGTTGTCTACTGCCAGGTTGGTAACCGACGCTACGCCGCCCTGCGCAAAACTGGTGTTAGCCTCGTCGAGCGATGTTTTGCAGATCATGCACACCTTTCCTTTTTTGGCTCTTGCCACTTTCAATGCATAACTCATTCCGGCTACGCCTGCTCCGATAATCAGGAAATCGTATTTGTAAATCATAAATGTTGCAGTTTGATGATGCAAATGTACACAAAAAATTTGGATTAGTATGTCTGTGGACCGAATAATTTGCGATTTCTGCTGTGGAAAGATGAAAAACATGCATTCCTGACGGCGTGAAGTGAGACGAAACAAATCGTGCCGCGTAACATTTTCTTAGCAGTATAGGCCGTTATCTCGGGATTTTTACGTAATTTTGCAGTCATGAAAAGAGAATTGATGATAAAGAAGAGATATGTCATTGCTGTGTTCTGTCTGTTTTTGATGGCCTTTTCGCCGGCCATGGGGCAAATCACGGAAACGGGACAAACCGTTGTAACCGAAGAAGAAGGAACGCTTCTGACTGCCAATGATCCGATGCAGGAGGATTCGCTGCTGTGCGATTCTTTGGCTGCCGACTCGCTGGCATGGCCAAAAAACGTGTGTGCGCGGATTGACCGGCTGCTGGAAAGCAGCATGTTCCATACGTCCATGGTGGGACTGGAGGTGTATGATTTGACTGCCGACTCCGTGATATATCGTTTCAACGAGCGCCAACTGATGCGCCCTGCTTCAACGATGAAGATGATTAATGCCGTGACCGTGCTTGACCGGCTGGGCGGTTCTCATCAGTTTAAAACGCGGCTGTGTTATACGGGAAAGGTGGATAATGGAGTGCTGACAGGCAACGTCTACTGCAAGGGAGGATTCGATCCGCTTTTCAACGGCGATGATTTGCGCGCCTTTGTGGAGAGTCTGCGCAAAATGGGAGTAGACACCATCCGCGGCAATGTGTATGCCGACCTGACCATGAAAGACGCTGACTTGCTGGGCGAAGGCTGGTGCTGGGACGATGACAATCCCGTTTTGTCGCCCCTGCTCATAGGCGGCAAGAACCAGTTCATGCGGCGCTTCTGCCAGGAAATGCGCAATATGGGCGTGGTGCATGTGGGCGATACGCTGCAAGGTGAGACACCTAACCGGGCCTCTGACCTGTGCACGCGCTTTCATACCATTGATCAGGTGCTGATGCGGATGATGAAGAAAAGCGACAATTTGTTTGCCGAATCAATGTTCTATCAACTTGCTGCAAGCGGCGGAACCAAGCGCGCCTCTGCCAAAAACGGTCGCCAGCAGGTGAACAAACTGATCTCTAAACTGGGATTTCGCGACTCCGACTATTATATTGCCGACGGCAGCGGACTGTCGCTCTATAACTATGTGTCGCCAGAACTCGAGGTGGCTTTTCTGAAATATGCTTATCGCAACGAGAATATCTATATCCATCTGCTGCCGGCCATGCCCGTGGCGGGGGTGGATGGAACGTTGGCCAGCAGGATGAACAGTGGTTTTGCCCACCAGAACGTGAAGGCCAAGACGGGCACGGTGACCGGTGTGAGCGCGCTGACAGGCTATTGCACGGCTGCCAACGGGCATCTGCTCTGTTTCTCAATTATCAATATGGGCATTCGAAAGGCAGCCACGGGCAGGCGTTTCCAGGACAGGGTGTGCCAGGCATTGTGCGAGCCTTGACCGTAAAAAGACAGAAGAAAGATGGAAGTAATCAATACGTATACAGACTATTTAATCTCGCTGGTGGGGCTGGAGGGCGACTTAGTGCCCGTGGTGCGCCATGGATTGCTGGTGCTGGTGGCCATATTGCTGTCTGCGTTAGCGGGTTTAGTGTGCCGAAAGGTATTTGTTCCGCTCATCTTGAAAATGACAACGCGCACGGAAGCGAAGTGGGACGATGTGCTTTTCAATGAGCGCGTGTTGGTTTCTGCCTGTCAAATCGTGCCGGCCATTGTCATCTGGCAACTGTTGCCGATGGTTTTCTCGAAGTTTCCCGTAGTGAGAGAATTGCTCACCCGTGCTACCGCCATCTATATCACTGTGATGTCGGTGAGGCTGGCGTTGGTTTTCATCTCTTCTTTCAAAAACCTGGAGGGTGAAAAGCGCACATCCACGCAACAGTATCTCTATTCGTTTATGGGCGTTATGAAGATTCTGATGCTCTTCATCGCGGTCATCATCGTCATCTCCATACTCATCGACCGTGATCCGGTGAAATTGTTTGCCGGATTGGGTGCCACTTCAGCCGTGCTGATGCTGGTTTTCCAGGACACCATTAAAGGTTTGGTGGCTGGAGTCCGGCTGACCAGCAACGACATGCTGCACAAAGGAGACTGGATAACGGTGCCTAAAGCCGGTGCCAACGGTATCGTGGAGGAGATGACGCTTACCACGGTGAAGATACGGAACTTTGACAACACCATCGTGACGGTGACTCCCCAGACACTGGTTGACGATTCCTTCCAGAACTGGAACGGCATGCAGCAAGGCGAGGGGCGGCGCGTGAACAGGAAGGTTTATTATGATTTCCGCAGCATTCGCCTCATGGACGAGTCTCTGTGGGAGCATGTGGTGGAGAGAGGATATTGCAAACGAGAGGAGATAAGCGGGCAAACGGTAAACCTGACGCTATACCGCAACTATGTGGAAAGGTTTCTGAGACAGCACAAAGAGGTGAATGCTGAAATGACCTTGATGGTAAGACAACTCGAAGCCACGCAGTGCGGACTGCCCGTGGAGTTCTATTTCTTCCTGAAAGACAAGACCTGGGTGAACTATGAGCACCATCTTGCCGAGATTATGGAGCAGATTTACGCGCTGGCAACAGAGTTCGGACTGAAAATATACGAACAGTATCCTGATCAATAAGGGTCTATGAAAAAACTCGGGTGCATGCTTTCCGCTGTCGTCTTGTCGGTTGTCCTTGCCGATTCTGCTTTCGGGCAGGAGCCGAAAGCGTGCCGATGGGGAGCGTCTGCCTATTTCATTCCCGGCCGGCAGTTGGTGGTTGACAGTTATGAGCGCAAGTGGCTTCAAGGAAAAGAGTCGTCGGCCGTGGGCCTGAAACTGACTCATGCGGCTCTTCCGTCAGATAGCGACGCATATGCACACGACTATCGTTATCCCACATTGTCATTGGGATTGAATTACAGTATGAACCACGGGGTGACCATGCACCGTTCTCCTGATCCCGACTGGGGACTCGCGCAGATGGTTGACTATGACTCAAGGTTGGGAAACACCGTTTCTGCCTATCTGGAGTTTGCGCGGCCCCTGTTGAGAAGCGGACGTTGGGAGGTTGACTATACGCTGGCTGCAGGCATAGGGTATAACAAGACGAAATACAATCCGGAGAATAATGTAGACAATGAACTGATAGGCTCGCGATGGCTTATCTATTTCGGGGCAGGGACTCATGTCTGTTATCAGTTCTGTCAAGACTGGGCTTTGAAGGCTGGAGTTGACTTCTTTCATCATAGCAACGGTGCGCTGAACCGTCCAAACAAGGGTTCTAACACGTGGGGACCCTCACTGGCGCTATGCTATCGGCCTTATTATCGTGCTCTCACCCATGGCGACAGCGATGGCGACACCCATTCTGAGCACCCGTCTGGCATGTCTGCTTTCAAGAAATACTGCTTTCTGAATTTCGTTGCGGGAATCGGAGGAAAAACTATGTTGGAGGATTGGAAACTCACTCAGTTCAATACACCTCCAGGCGATGCCGATTACCGCACCAGTGATTTCCGTTTTTACATGGCTTATTCTCTTCAGACGGATGTCATGTACCGCTATGCGCGGCGATGGGCATCGGGGTTGGGAGTGGATTTTGCCTATGGCACTTATGCTGATCATATACGTCAGTTGGACGAAAAAATGGGGAAAACGGCTCGGCATAGCCCTTGGTCTTTGGGCTTGGCGGTAAGGCACGAGGCCTATTACCATCGTCTTGCCCTGTCGATGTCAGTAGGTGTCTACCTGCATCGGCAGATGGGGGCGGATGCCAAGATAGTGGAGAAACCTTATTATGAGAAAATCGGTTTGAGTTATGCGTTCCCGTCATTAGGCGGCTTGTCTGTTGGCGGAAGGGTAAACGCTCATTCCACAAAGGCCGATTTCACGGAGTTTGTGCTCTCTTATCCTCTTCGTTTGTTCTTACTGTGATGGCTGTTTCGTCTGCATTCATGTCATGAAAAATCTGAATTTAAGCCTCACATACGGACGATATAGGTCACAGACAATCCATTGGGCGCGAAATACGCGGGTTTTGGAGCACTTCCTGCAACCCGTTGAGAAATAGTTAATTACAATAAAAATGTGTTTTTCTAAAACGAGGAAAACTGTTGTTTGCTGAAAAAATCATAGGTTTTGGGTTGCAAAAACATAAGTTTCGAAGGGTAAAACCATAGTTTTTGGGCAGTAAAACCATAGCTTTTGAAGCATAAAAGCATAGGTTTTGCGCATCGAAATGTGCGTCGTGGTAATGATTCTTTACGTTTTCGCCTTTTCGATGCCTGTTTTCTCCCAAATCAATTTCTATTTTGTGGGAAAACGGCAACATGAATTTGTCGTGTTTCTTCATCTTGCATCGAACTCACGGCCAATATAAAAGGTGTATGCCAATTTATACTCTGGCATACACCTTTTCTTATCATTTCTGCTGGTAAACCAGCGAAGAGTATCTCTCTCTTGCTACTTATTCGGCAGCCTTGAAGTTCTCCAAGTCCTCTACGCTGAAGGCTTTGATGTAGGCAGCCTTGCCAAGAACGTCTTCTTCGGCCATGCGCACGTAGACGTTGGCACTCTTCTCGAACATCTCGGGAGCCTTGGCGGCATCGCGGATGATGAGCAACGACATCACGATTTCGGCGGTCATGTCATAGAGACGGCGCGACAGGAAGTCGAAAGCATCCTGATTTTCCAATGACTTGGCATAGTTCAGGGCTTCCTCATAGATGGGGATGAGTTTCTCAACACGAGCCTTCAGTGCTGAATTGGCTTCTGCGGGCAGTGCGGCCAGCATGTCCTTGATGTTGTTGAGCATCGTTCCGTTTGAGATATAGCGGATAGCAGCCACCACCTGCAACTGTGTGGTTCCCTCATAGATAGAGAAAATGCGGGCATCGCGATAGAGACGCTGGCTCTTGTACTCCATAATGAAGCCGCTTCCACCGTGGATCGAGATGGCATCGTATGCGTTCTGGTTGGCATATTCTGAGTTCATACCCTTGGCCAGCGGTGTAAAGGCATCGGCCAGACGCTTATAGGTCTTGCACTCTTGTCTCTCTTCGGGAGTCAGTTTGCGGTCGCGCTCAATGTCCTCAAGACACTTGTATACGTCAACATAGCAGGCTGTTTCGTACAGCAAGGCACGTCCAGCATCCAGTTTTGCCTTCATGCGAGAGAGCATATCGTAGACAGCGGGGAAGTTGATGATCTTCTCGCCGAACTGAGCGCGCTCCTTGGCGTAGGCCAGACCTTCGTTGTAAGCCTCCTGCTCAACACCTACCGACTGGGCAGCAATACCCAGACGGGCACCGTTCATCAGGGCCATCACATATTTGATGAGGCCTAACTTGGTGCTTCCGCACAATTCTGCCTTGGCGTTCTTATAGGTAAGTTCGCACGTAGGAGAACCATGGATACCCAATTTGTGCTCGATGTGGCGCACGTTCACACCGCCCTGGCGCTTGTCGTAGATGAACATCGACAGACCGCGGCCGTCTTTTGTGCCCTCTTCAGAGCGGGCCAGTACGAGGTGGATATCGCTATCGCCGTTGGTGATGAAACGCTTCACACCATTCAGACGCCAGCAGTTCTCCTTCTCATCGAAGGTAGCCTTCAGCATGACACGCTGCAAGTCAGAACCTGCATCGGGCTCTGTCAGATCCATCGACATACCCTCACCGGCACAAACGCGGGGGATATACTTCTGGCGCTGCTCTTCTGAACCGAACTCATAGAGCGTGTCGATACAACTCTGCAGCGACCAGATGTTCTGGAAACCAGCATCAGCAGCCGAAATCATCTCAGAAAGCATAGAGAACACAGCGTTTGGCAGGTTCAGACCGCCGTAACGACGGGGCATACTTACACCCCACAAACCAGCCTTTCGGGTGGCATCGAGGTTCTCGTA
>ODAI014009722.1_pt1 | contig 44871 bp, 81 predicted proteins | sample 1539321 | NCBI WGS metagenome assembly ODAI01 (sample SAMN02144231, study PRJEB22623) | gut metagenome | biome: sheep rumen | host: Ovis aries | place: New Zealand
CCAATAAGAATTGCTCTGCTTGATGTATATGCTCAAACCATATTTTTGCTTGTTCTTCTGATTCAAATTGTGCTTTCATTATTCTATTATCAGAAAGAAGTAACTCAATTATTTTTTCTGCTTTGGTGAGTTGTTCGCTTGTAAACTTTATATAGCCATCTTTTGCCAATAATTTTAAACAATTCTCTGGCTTTAATTTTTCTTTCAGTTTTGCATTTTCTTTTTCAAGTTCGGCAAGATTCTTACAGATAATCTCAAATCCTTGTTGTAGTGTAGGGTTTTTAAGTGCCATAGAAATTGCACCCATAACAGCTGAACGTGCTTCATCTTTATTCATTTTCTTTTATCTCCGGTTACTTTTGTATAAGTAAATCACATTTTATTTTGTCTCCTTTTCTAGCCAATGATACACATACATATTGTCTTGAAGTACTGAACTTGTAATGTGGGTAACAACATAACCGTTGTTAAGATATTTAGAAAGTTTATCTACCTGTTCCTTATCTTCATTACTCTTACCCCTACCTACAGGTATTGTTACAACGAACGCATACTCTTTCATTTTCCATCATCTCCATCAACATTCATATTGGGATTATTCTTCATTAATGTTTTTGCAAACTTAATTGCTTTAATACATTCATCACACAATCGGAATGTAGTATATCTTGCTTCTGACTGAGTTAATGATATCGCTTTACCGCAAACTGCACAAGGAATAGCACAACTAGGTTCACTTAACGGAATACCCTTCACTTCAGTATCATTTGTCGTACCGATAGGATTAATCCATTCACTCATATTCGAACTCCATTTAATATAGTGATATCTGGTGCAATTGGTTTATCAATATGCATATACAGTTCAGGATTGACAAACTGTCCTGACGGAATATTACTCAATTGATTTACAGTTTCTTCATCAGGCTCTTTATGAAGATTTGGAATACCGCAGTACTCTTTAATATAACTGGCTACATTGTCATTATAGAAACTATAGATTTCAGATGGTATTGTCATTATCCTGTAATTATTACAAACCCATGAGCTTATAACATTCTTTGGTACACATCCTTTTCTACAGTTCATAACATTATATAGTCTTGGACTGACAATAAATATATTTTCATTGCCATTCAGGAAAGATTCAGCTGCGGCAAAATGAATATCGTCTGCGTGCTTGGCAAATCTTTTATTTGCTCTATGTCGTTTGATATGCTTTATCTTCCGAGACAGTTTCATTTCTCACTCCTCTTAATCATTTCGTCTGCCTGTTTGTAAGCCATATCTGCTATTTCATCAAAACTCTGGTCTGTAAGTTGTGGGTTAGCACTGAGAGCTGTCATAGCCTGAATAGCAATGTAATCACGGACCTTAAGCCCTGTATAGACAGTACCTTTACCATTACTGTCATATAACTTATATGGAAATACATTCTTATCTGCTTTCATAATTATTTATCCTCCTTGTTTGTAAACTCATCAAAAGCCTTTGTTATATCTTCAATGCAATAAGAAGTTTCTTCGATGTAATGACAACCTTCACCTTTATAATATCCGAAAGCAAGTTTACCTTCAAAAGCATATTCAAAATTCTTTGTATTGATTACATCAGGATTCGGTACAGTGAAAGTGTATTTAGTGTCTGAATCTGGAATAGTGAATATAATTTCATAATAGTAACTTTCATAACCGCCAGAATACATATCCACAATCTTGACTGGTTTCTTGAATACTTCATCTTCCAGATACTTTTGGAGAGATTCAAACATCAGTTTATTAGCCTTGTATTCCTTAGAACGTTTATCTGTATCTTTGGCGAGATGAAAATAATCCTGTGCAGGTTTAATTCTGAAAAGTAAATTAAAATAGTTTACATTATGAGTTATTGTGTAAACCTGGTCTTCCTTAGCAAGCTGAAGTAATTTAGTGTATTTATCTACCTCACGCTGCATGTCTGTTACAAGTTCATTTGCCTTACTGATTGCCATAAGACGCTTGAGATTTTCTTCTCGTTCAATTATTTCGTGAATATCCATAATTTATTGCTCCTAACTTTAATTATAGAATTATGTTGATTTCTACTGAAGCTGTTCTGTCTTATTAAGCACTAATGACACCTTGGCATTGTCTTTACTGAATCCACCAAGTTTATCATCACCTGACCATACTTCGTACCAATAACTCATATACTCATGAATCTCAGGGTATGTATCTCCGTGATGAGTTGCGACTTCCTTTATATCAGTAACATCGTGGAAGGTGCGAGTGATTTCCAATTTGCCATCATGTAGTATCTCAGTGACTTTTAATTCCATAAGTTTAATCCTTCTTTACGCTCTGCATTATTTTAATCTTATAATCATTCATGAATCGTGTGGATTCTACTGACAGTTTGTTTACACAAGTTTCACAGAAGAAGAACTGCATCCTGCCTAACCACATTTGAGTTGAAGTTTCTTTACCGCACTCAATACATTTACCGTGCCCATTTACTGATATTATTTTCATTTTATTGCTCCTTATAATGATTCTTCATAAAATGTGAATAAAACTGCTTAGTGCAAGTTTCACATAAATCAAGTGATGTTCTTGCATTAGCTACTGGAACTTCGAAATTTGCCATGACAGTAATATCTGATTGATTATCTAATGGATGTATCTGTGCCCCACACCTATCGCATTTAATATATGTCATATTACCAATTCCACTCCCTCATCATATACTGTAAATGTAAATCATAATCATATCTTTCCAAAAATTCTCGTTCGTGTTTTCGTTTAAGATATTCTGTCGTATCCTTCTCAAATATCTTATACTCAATCCAATCAAAGAACTCACAGATGCCATACAGTATGTATAGAATAAGAATTGCATAAAAAGCAGCTACTACAATATCCCACAATGTCTCAAGAATTGTCATTTCTCAACCTCACTTAAAACTCTTGCCCAAACTGCCAAAGCCGGTCAAGTCCTATAATCTTATCAAGACAATCACTATCATCATGTGAAGAGTCAACAAGTCTGTGGTGTAATTCTGTTTTCATCCCATTTATCTGTGTTTCAAGTTCTTCAATCCGCTTTTTAGATTTTCTTTCTCCAAACTCCACACCGTCTTGAAAGAAATCCCAATGCGGACTAAGTGGTCTATCTCCGTAACAAGAATCTGGATAATTGTTTATAAAAAATTCTTCTTCTGTCATCTCTCTATCCTCATTTCAATATTGTTTAATACACACTTCTTGATATCTTTCTTATCCTTAATTGGAATCCAGGTGTACTAGCCTAAATCATCATTAGCCCTGCTGAAGTACATCACAGTCTGTCCACGATTAAAAGCTGATTCATAGAACTGTATCTTCTGTTTGGTCAGTTGTTTCATTCTTTTATCCTTTCTACAAGTAAAGAAATTCTTCCATAGCTTCATCATACTTTATTTCGTATTCAACACTTTTCTCTGGATTGCTTGTCCAATAGTCTAAAGACTTCTCACCATACTTGTTACATTTATCCTGAAGTTTACGAACTTTCTTTTCAAACTTTCTCAGTCTGTCCAATTCTTCATCATGAGCATGGAAAGCAAAGTCAACCCATTTTACAGGAATGATGATGCCTGAGTTATTGTTACATTTATCACCAAACACCTGTTCTCGGGTGTAATTACATTTCTTCAGGAAAGATTCCCACCATTCTAAAAAGTCTTTACTAAGATTCATTTATTCCACCTTTCCCCAAGCATTTGCTAAACAATCATCTGTTGTCCAATCGTTACCAATCATAACATGGAAATTTGTGGCAGGGTTCTTATCAATTGCAACAACCATAGCTTCTACATCAGTACCAGTATCAGTATCAATTCTACGAACGATATCTCCAACCTTCAAGTCAGTCCATTTAAGACCTTCCGGCTTAATACGATATTTGGTATTGGTTTTCCATTCTGGATTAGATGCTTCAAGCCAATGGCCATCATATTCAAACTGAATACTCTTACCGTCTTCCCAAGCTGCTATGATATCAGCGAGGTGTCTTCTAGACGTATACCATTCCTCAACTTTATCTTCAGTATCTTCAAACAGTTTGGTCTTAGCACCATATTCTTCCTTAACAGATTCCCATTTATCACTTATACAAGCTGTAAGATAATAATCTTCAGGATTAGATGAGTCTTTTCTGCAAAGATAAACAATCCAAGTTTCTTCCGGCTCTGAAATAAGGTAGGCAAAACCCCATGCACAAGTATTAGGGTCACTATTGAACTGAACAATAAATCTGTGTTCTTGCGAATCATTGGCAATATGTCTGATTGTTGCCATACTACGTTCACTGTCTACATACTCTTTCAATGTTGCAAGGTTATCTGCAACAAAAACTTTGCTACCTGGTTTAAGTTCATCAGCGTTCAATGCTGTGTATACTTTGTTCTTATCGAATTCCATAATTATTTTCTCCTGATAATATAACCTATTCCTTTACAAGTTGGACAAGGATTTTTATCCCAACCATTATAACCTACACGAACAGTACCTTCTCCTTTACACTTTTTACACAAGCAGTCTTTCAAAAATTCTCTTGCGTCTGTAAAAGGTTTTAGAAGTTCTCCATTCTGAGCATCATCGCACTCATACATATAATGGTCTAAATTTCCTTCAAATGGTAACAATGTCAAAATTATTTCTTTCGCTTTTTCTAACTTTGACTCAAGTTCTTCCTCCCTTGTCATAATTTTACTCCTTGTTATAATATTAGAATGTTACTGGTTTCTACAACTTTACATATAGTCTTTGTATACTTTCCTGAATATTTTAAATGCTTTATTTGTCATAAAGCATGGTTTCAATCCAAGGTCATAATACTTCAACAAATCAACCAGATAGATACTTTTACTAAGCGGAACAATGACATATCCTTCTTCGATACGCTTTTTAATCTGCTCCATTGTAAGAAGTTTTCTGTACATGTCGAACTCTCTTGAGAACTCTCTTGGAATTTCTGATATTGTTGGATTGTAGTATATGCATATCTTAAGTTGTGATTTCCTGATATATTCTTCACAACCTTCAACATCGTAAATGTAGAATGATGCATTCATTAATTTTACTCCTTGTTATAATATTAGAATTACAATGATTTCTAAAGGATACGAATTCTCTTTACACGTGATTTAAGAAGCTGTCGTGCCCTGTCTTCTTTCATACCTTCAACAAAATGAGTGGTAGCATTATCCCTTTCAATAATCTCTTTCTGTAATCTTTTGATATACCATTCGAGTTCAGGTGACAGGTCGATAATCTTTGGAATATCATCCATACTTAGTTCTCCTTTATGACTTCTGAAACATCAAAAGCGGCTCTCAGCATTTTGATAAGTTCAACTTCATAAAGACCTGACATTGTGGGATATGAAAGTCTGGCACATTCAACATCAACACGAATCCTCTCAAGACTATCTTTGAATTTGTCGGTATTAAAATGTTCTTCAAACTCTTTTGGAATTTCGATTGATATGGTCATCTTTAGTCCTTCACAATGTTCTTAGTGATACCGTAATAAGGTAATCCGGTTTCATCAAGTTTTATGGAGTCAGAAGACTGATAACCGCTCCACTTGTTTATATGGTCTAGGTTATACTGATATTCCATTCCTTTCTTGATTGCAAGTTCTACAGTCTGACCTGGTGTGAGATTATTCTGATATGCCTCATCCATTATCTGAGCAATCATGCTTTGAATTGCTTTTGATTTCTGAAGTGCTATGTAATCTATTGCGTCACTCATTGTATATCATCCTTATGTTTCTTTTCGTACCACTTCTCATACCCTTTCATATACTCATTATAGTCAGGCATATTTCTTGGACAGAAATCCTTACAATGTTCGTATTCTTCTTTAGCTTCTCTAAGTTGAGTCTGAAGATTTACTCTCTGTTCATTAAGATAATCTTTCTGCTTTATCAAAGTTTTATTTTCTTCAATCAGCTCTTTATGCTCGTCACCATTGTCCAACCATATCTTAAGTGAACGATAACAGTCTGGACAGATTTCCTTATCAAGTTTATAACCTCTACTGTCTTTACCGATAAGGTTTCTATACTTGAATCTACGAACAGTAAAACAATTAAGATTCTCAACCTGTTCCTTGCCGCATCTTGCACAAGTAAAAATAATCTGTGTTTTCATTTATTTCTCCTCAAATCCTTTTAATTTAATAAATTGTCTTAACGGAAAATATCCATATATCAATGAACAGTTCCTACAAAGACAATCTATTTCTTCTTCATCTACATGTTCTTTTATTTTTATAAATGGACTATGGCACAAAGGACATTCTTTATCTATATTTGTTGTAAAGATAAATTGTCCGTTAGGTGCGTATACTTTATATTTCATTATTCTAAAATCCCTTAGTTACAGATACAGTATCGAGAGTTCCGACAAACAGAATATGAATATCGTCAAAGATAATATTCAGGCTGTGGTCGTAGAACTCTTTCCCTGTATGTTCGTGATAGTATTCCCATGAAACAAACTTGATGAAGTTACCCTCTGGGAATTCAAACTTGTTACCTTTCGCAGAGAAATAATGATAATCAATCTTACCACGTATCCTATTTGCAAAGTTTAACGAAAGGTCATGTGCGTGATTCATTCCGTATGGTGTGATGTAGATTACGTTCTTACCTTTCTTTACAAGTTTTAATGCTCGTTTAAGGCAGCGAGTTGTCTTTCCTTTACCTTTGTTCAGTTCAATCTTTTTCATTTATTTGCTCCTTTGTAATATTATCCAATACATGCTGATAAGTCTTTCTTACAGAAATAAAGATATGGTCTGCAATCCAATCTCTCTGTTCATCCGTGAAACCCATGCCATAAGTATAAGATAATTCATAGCTTACTCTTTCTCTAGCATAATTGATTGCATCTGGACTATAAGGCTTTTTCTCACCGTTCTTATCGAAATAACAGTTATCACCTTCCTGTATCATTCTGCACCCTCCGTTTTAATCACCCTACTGATTGAACCCTTATCCCAAGAGTTATTAAATGATTCAAAACAATCATGGATATCCATATTGGTAATGTACTGATGATTTCTAAGTTTCTGGATAAGACTTCCAAGACTATTTTTCAATGTATTAATCTCATCTATTGCCTTTAAGAACAAATCTTCCTCAGCAAGATAATCTTTAAGCCACTTCTCAGCTGCTTCCTTACTTTCAAAATCACTCTTTAATGGTGGTGTACTTCTACTGTAAAAATCTTTCTGTGGCTCTATATGATACTGCTGACCAAACTGCTCTATCTCAGGAGCGAATATAGAATATCTTGGCATAATCCACCATTTGGTTGCCTTCTTATTTTCTTCTTCCATCTTGTGGACAAACTCACCAAGTTTACTGATTTGTTCATCTGTCAAATTACTTGTATCAATTTCCATTATTCATTCTCCTTTATTTTTTTACTAATAAAAAATCTTACAAGATTCATAACATTATCATTATCTTCTCTATGACCATCTGCCCAACTAACAACAACGTTTAAGTCTTTTATACTAAATGTAGTTTCTTTTTCAGAAAAATCATGAACATAGTCAATATCAACCGTTCTTGTTCTCTTTTTATATTTTGTTTTTAATTTTCCATATAGAATTTTAGTTAATAAGATACCATCATTATCTGTAAGAGTTTTATCCCAATAATCTTTAAGAATACCTACTGAAACATCATCACTATAAACCTTTCCACACTCATATAATTTATTCATTAAGTTTTCTATGTTATCTTTCATATTTCTATTCCACCTTCTTCAAAAACTCAGTATCGAATGCACCGCTATATCCTTTTAAGAATACTACTTCTGAACCACACATTTCACAACTGTCACAGATACACTCCCACACAACATCTTCACGACCGTGTGATTCCATACAGGTGTGCATTACAACCTTATCACCTTTGAATAATTTGTTTACCTTAATCTTTTTCATTCTTTTTACTCCTTTAAAAACTGTCTTGCTTCTTCTAATGTATTACCATCTTCGTCATATTCTATTTGGTCACAATAGATTGTAATTAGTCTACGAATTAAATCTTTTGCCTTTCTAATATGCTTTTCTCTTGGCTCTGAACCTGCAATATACCCATCGACACAAGAATTCCAATAAGTGAGTGATTTATGGTCTATTGCATGTTTTATCCATTTATCAGCATAATCTTCTGCTTCCTTTTTCAATTCTTTGTTCATTTCACTAACTCCTTCATTACCCAATCTTTCATCTCATTTTCAAAACATTTTCGTCTGTCTATTGGGCCACAATCTTTAGAACAATTATAGCAGCACTTCATTCTTCTCTCACATTCCTTATACCCTGCAATATAGATTGATTCTTCCCTAAGATAGATATCCTGTTTGGTAGGTTTATCAACTAACTTGTGGGTATGGTTCTCAATACAGTCTTTTGCTAATGATTCAAGTTCTGTCATTACTTTACTCCTTCGAGGAACTTGAACAATTCTTCAGCTTCACACTTTACTTCGCCAGGAAGTTCAGAACATCTTTCAACCCATTCATCCCCAACGTGCATATAATCATCGCCAACTTTAATATTATCTCCATTATTATGAACATAAGTTATTCCACAATGAAAATCAAATGGAAACCTGTTCATAGCTCCCTCATAATCATCGGTTTCAACATCTTTAAGTCTATCAAATAACGGATGTCCTTGTTTGATTGTGGCATAAACATTCCAGCATTCATTACCCATAATGTCATTCACATTAGCTGCCTGTGCAGGATTATCAATCAATCTCCAATGAATGATTTCCACTTCAAAGTTGTTACCTTCGTTTACGCAATGTTCGATAAAACGATTTCTCGGATTCTCTTTTGGTATCATATTAAAATTCATAATTTTACTCCTTATTATAATTATAGAATTATCTAATTTTCAGGAACTTTAGCATCCCACTGAACAGGTCTCCACAAAGCTCCACGAAGATTCTCTCTGCTTCGGAACTCTAACTTAGCACCATCTTGTTTGAATCCATCCTGCTCGAATACAATAAAGTATTTTGTATTATAGATTGCAACAAGAATTGCTACATGACCATACTTGTTTGTCTTACTCTTATCCCAAATAAGAATATCACCCTTGTCATAATCTGCTGTAGGACTCTCAACAGTCTTTTTAAGATTGGTGCATTTATCAAAGATGTCCTTAGCCCCACCGTCTGCTCCAAGTGCTGGGAACTGTTCTACACTAAATACATCATGTACATACTGTCTTGCCAGGTCTACGCACTGATAGCTGCCGTCTCCCTTAAACTGTTTGTCCTTGTAATCAACCTTTTTACCTTTGTAGGTATTAATAAACTGTGTTAGATTCATTTATCTATCTCCTTTACTTCAAATCTTACTATTTCATAATTATTGGGAAAGTGTTCATCTCCTATCTCCTGTGCAAGCCATACTTCAGAAGTCAATGTATTCTCATTAAGGTTTGCAGACCAATGATAATTGATAAAGTCATAATAGTATGTTTTACCTGAGCTGCTAATTTGTCTCAGTCCATATAGTATTGTCATTCCTCTATCTCCTTTAATTCGAATGTAGTTATTTTATAATAACCCTTCTTCCAATGTAATTCAGCAATACTCTCTGCAATATCCTTTTCTGAGAACAGGCAGTCCATATCAATTGTCACAAGCCATACCTGATTGTAGTAATCATAATAGACAGTCTTACCTTCTTCGTTCTTATGAGTAATGGCATAAAAGGTTCTTATCATTCCTTGTTCTCCTTACAATATGAATAATGTCTTAAGATTATGCTCAGTGAGTGTGTAACTCTTACCATAACTGTACGGATTATAGATATTATTTCCGTACCATTGTGAGTAAGATATAAACACCTCGTACTCTTCTGAAGATGGATTGAAAAGGATAATGCCATTGCTACCCTTGCACTTTACAGTATCACCTACATGAAGAGGTTGTCCGTACATATCCCTGAATGGTATAAGCTGACCAATAGGATGCTTTATCCTGTTTCTTATGTAGTTTATGATTTCATAAATCTTGTAAATCATTTGAACAGCCTCCTTATCTGTCTAATCTGTTATAAACTCAATACATCAATCTGTTCATAAAGGTCATTTACTTCTTTTTCAAGTTCTTCAATCTTAAAAATTGCACTGACTAGTGGATTAGTTAAAAGTTGCTGACATTCATCTTCCCCACGAAATAAATGAATCACATTATGTTCATCGATTTGATAAGAGTATTTTTCATCGAGTGCTTTCTTTGTCATTCCTTATTCTCCTTACCTCACCAATAATAGAACCGTCTAAGAAAGTGTAATCATCAAACAGTTCTTTTAATTCAAGATTACTATCTTCAGTACCTATATCATCTTTGAAACGCTTATCAAACAAGAAATCAGTAATGAGATATACTCTGTTTTTCACTTTATTCTTTATCCAAATAAGCGGCATAGTACCTTCTGGTCTGTTCTTATTCTGCGGATACTTGCTGTCCCAGGCATCAATCAGTTCCTGTACTGAATCGAATGGTACATACTCTGTAGCCTCTACACAATAATTCCTGCATCGTACTCCATTTTTATTTGTACAGTCCTTATATTTCATACAGCCTTTGCATTCATCTTTGATTCTCCATTCTTTCAAATGTCCGAAAGCATTTGTATTAGGATTTATATGCAATGTCCAATTTATCCATTCATCATTTTCTTTATACTGAATTGTTCTGCCCTGTCTCCAAGCCAACAGTATTTTTTCAAACGGTTTATATTTCTCCATGCATTCAATACATTCTTCTTTAGTACCTTTGGATAAGACTGTTTCATCTTCACTTGGCTCATTAGTACAAGAAAGTCCATAATCATCAAGAACGACATACCACTCAGATTTTACTCTGTAAGTATTCATAGTACCCCACAAAGGAATACCATTGGCAACATCTATCCAATCACCGGTATTTTCATTAAAGAATTGGATTGTCTTACCTTCTTCCCATGCTCTCATAGTACCAATGAACTTCTCATGTTCATCAATCCATTCCTTACATTCCTCTTCATCGCCTGTGAAGTATATATGTTTGTCTGTAGATTTCGCTATACCAAGTGTACCTTCATCACTAAGTACAACATGCCATCTTATTGTTTCAGGCTTAATGCGATACTCAGGTTTGACACGATACTCATCATTGGTAAAGAGTGGAGCACCATCTACATCTTCCCAATCACCTTCATGGTTCTTGAACTGCAGCTGCTTACCCTCAATGTATGCTTTGCGGAACTCATAGTATGGGTCGTAATATGCGAACACATAATCACAAGTAATCTCACCATCATAGAAATAAGTGAATGGACAAACATCATCATCACTTTTAGATAATGTTACCATACATTTAGGAATATTGTTTACCTGACCCTTCAATGATGCGATGTTCTGTGCGACAAATCCTTTCTTGCCTTCAAGTTTATCATCCCAATCAAAATAAACAAATTTCTTATCATATAATTCCATAACTATTCCTCCACAATCATTTTCTTTAATTCTTCATAGCATCTATCACATAATCCAAAATTCTTATTCATTTTTGTATTTTCATAGTCATAACGATGAATTGTGATAAATCTTCCTTTACCTGTTTTTCCACATACATAACATGGTTGTATTGTTATATTTTTAATTATTTTCATAATCTTACTCCTTACAATGAAAGTGCATAACCAAGGAATCTGAGATTCATAAAAGCCCCAAATTCATCCTTGAGGTTATCCCAATTATTAATAAACTCTGCTATTGATTTGAGGTGTTTACCGAGAAAGAACTCTCTGAGATATTCAAAGAAAACATCGTTGAACACACCGAGCATGAATCCATTACTATCAAAGGCTTCACTCTTTACATGCAGAATACCTTTTGTGGTATCTAATTCAAAATCCATAATCTGCCTCCTAAAGCATTTATTCTGTATAATTCCATAATCTACCAATCCTTCATATCATCATCCATAGCGTCATTCACATCTTCAGGGTCTACGCCATAGTAATCTGCGTAATCTTCTGTAGACCAGTTACACTCACGCCATTCTTCTTTATGCTCATCAATCTTGTCCTGATACTCTTCATCATCATTATCACAGATAAATGTACCGTCTGAGCAATAAATGCCGTCTTCCTTTCTTACAAAGTAATCAGAATCTTCTCCGTTACTTACTCTGTCGATGATTTCATCGGTTTCGAAATCTTCATCAAAATCGTAGGTCATAATTTTACTCCTTATTACTAATTATAGAATTAGGAGTTATTCTGCACTTGTAGAGGTTTGTCCACAGGAGATTACCTTAGCTGTAGTTCCAGCTGCACCTGTTCCGTTATCTCCCATTACTATTAGTGGCATGTTGTTGATAGTTGTATTTGATGTACTTCCGTTTATTGTTACAACGTCTTTATACCCTGACTGACCTATGTTTCCATCTACGCTTATAGTTATCATAGTACATACAGCCATATCATCTACTTTCATTGTATCATCTGTTGTTATCTTAGCCGTAACACTGCCTGTGAATCCTGTTGGTGGAGTTACTGTGATATAATTATTACCTGCCTGTGTCATAGTACCAAGTCCAGGTGCATTTACTAATACTAACTTCATACTCTAATCCTCCAAAACGGTGTAATGTTCATCTTCTCCGTAAAGACCATCTTGGAAAAGTTTAAGTTCATCCTCTATCTCATTCTCATCTTCCGTGCCGATACTGCTGAAGAATCCATCATCAGGTATCTCAACTTTCTCAAGCTCCTTATCCATCATCATCTGTTCATACTGTATATGTTCTTTTGTGTATAAAAGAAATGATGCACCGGCAACACCATCGCTGCAGTCCTTAAACCATACAGGCTCATTTGGATTAGTATTATGCGGATGGTCTACATAATTAGTCGCAAGGTCTTTAGTAAGATTTATCAGCTCATGTTCCCAAGTCTTATAATAAGGCAGCTTATATCTTCCCATCTTCGCAAAGTTCAACATTACCATATAAGGAATAGGGTCTTTATCTACTGACAGATATTCACTATGGTCGTTACCGAATATCTTCTTGCACTGAGGAATAAGGAAGTCCTTGGCATAATGGTCTCCTGATATGAAAGTGAACTTTACACCGTTATCCCTCATATAAAGTATCAGAGCCAGTATCTTTTCCTGGTCTATCTGATTGTCCGGTATATCCTTATTCATAAACATACGGACAGTAAGTACAGAACGGATTACCCTGTCGTCAATATCGTAATACAAAGCTGAGAAACCTGTATGGTCGTGCTTTTGTGAAGCATCGACATGGAGATAAACATTCTCACCGTGATAATGTTCAAGTGCTATATCAGGATTCCATATATCAGACGGAGATGTAGCGTCATATATACCGATATAAGGTACTTCTTCTCTGAATGGTTTTCTTATTGTCCTATCCCATATCTTTTCTACAACTTTAACATTCATGTACTTGTTTGTTCCTGCCATTACCTTACCTGACATATTGGCAAGTGAGAATGCAAGGTCTTCTTCATAGAACTTTCTTATGGATACAGGTACCATTTCTATCAGATTAGGATTCTCTTCGAGGAACTCTTTGCAGCTCATTCCGTAAAGTTCATTGATACGATTGGTTATTGATTCATCTGCCATATCTACAATGAACGGTTCTATGTCTCCGTTTCCTATGAAGATAGGGAACTTCTCTTTACTGAAGTTCTTAGGGTTAGCCTCATATACAGAAGCCTCCATAATTACAGTATCACCGTCTTTCTTTGCCTTTTCTACCTCAAGTGCTACAAAGGATGAACTTGTTGTAGATGATGAAATGATACCTGAGAAACCGCCCCATATACCTTTTTCATTACTGTATGTCATTACAGAACGCTGTCTCATTTCCTGAAACATCTTCTGTGTTTCTTCTACTTCTGTTCCCTTTGCTACCTTTCGTACATTCGCCTCATCAAGTACACAACCAAGCATATCTTCACCGATGATATGACTTACATTAGAACCGGAACGTACTTCACAGAATGGAAATATTAATCCCGATTCAAGAGGTTTTCTCTTTACATCAGGTAACTGCCAGTACGGTGTCTTATCGATAATCTTTATCAATCCTTTAAGACCGGTTGATTCAGACTTACTCATTGTATATGACAGCCAGTATATCTTAGGTATTGTTGAAGATGACAGATTAAACAGACAAGGGAAGTTCTTCCAGCAGCTCATTTCATATAATATACGGTCTAATAAGATTCTCGTACCGTATGACTTACCTGTACGTGACGCACCTGTACATATAAACTTCCTTTTAGGTACTGTCATACCTAATTCGTTCTTATATGTCGCATGACTGAATTCCTTAATGAAATCTGCTACATAAGGTCTTATAGCATCTACTTCATCTCCTAAATAGAACTCTGAAGTAAGCCATGTCTCTATAGGTTCGATTTTTCTGATTAGTTCTGGTTTCGCCATATATCTTTATACTCCGTTATACACTGAATAAATTGTATTATATATCTATTAATAATAAATAAAGTTATCTGAAATTTAGTCTATAACGTGTCTAGGATTGTCCTGGTGAGGTCTTTTAACAAAAATAATGATATTTCATTACTAAGGTGATTTGGATTCGTTGGTGCGAAGATATTGAAGGGTTTTGGAACATAGAGATAAAAAAAATCCGTACCCTTATGCTGAGTACGGATTATTAAGAACATTCCTTTGTTCTTTATTGAAGTAGGAGAGCTGCTGTAAATATTACTACACCAGCTATAGTACCTGATGTGTACATTATCTTTCTCCACAGTTTTGCTTTAGGATTCCTTTCCTCACGGCATTTCATTTCCCTATCAATCGAGATTACGAATAATACTCCAAAGATACCACCCAAAATAACCATAAAGTTTAACATAGAACTTGTTCCTCCCTTAATTTCTATTTTATCTTATGTTATTATTATCGTCAATAAAATAATAGAACTTTAATAAAAAAAAAGAACCGTCACAAAAACTTTGCAACGGTTCCGCTTTAGGATGGTATTTATATGACTTATTCTTACTAATACTAATTATAGAATTTCACTCTGAACAGAATTTATAAAGGTTATCCTGCAGATAAAGACCTGGAGATTTTATTTCTTCTGTCTTTTCTTTAACAGTTCTTGTGTAATATTCTTCAGATGCTATAGTTTGCAATCGTGTAAAACCTTTCTCCCAACAATTGATAGGGTTTATTCCGTTTATATCAGGATTAAGACCTGGGAGAATCCAGTCTGTTACTTCTTTCTTGTCTTTTATTTTATAACCGTTTGTGTATAAAGGAAGTCTGTTCGAACGTCTGAGATTGTAAACTATTTCTTCGTCTTTTACTTTCGATTTGATATAGTCATCCTTAATATGCCTGTACATGTTTACAGGATTCTTCACTACAGTATGTGCGGATAAGATATCACATTCTATATCAAGAAGACGCATTACTATCCTGTGTGTTTCATTCCACAGATTATGAGATAAGATATTATATTTACCCATGAAATATGAAAAGGATTGTCGGAGCATACCCTCAAGAACATATTCGAGGTTTCTCTCGGTAAGTTCTTCATCTTTCAATTCGGTAAATTTCTTTTTACTTACATTGTAAATACTCCAGCCTATGTTACTTGATACAGGGAAGAACGGTTGATTATATATCTTGATTAATCTTGGTAACCAGTAAGGAAGGTCAGCCCAATCGTTAAAGATTAATTTATCACTTGTTCTGTTTTCCTTAAAAAATCCACGTACTGACAGCTCAGGTTTGAAATCTGTTGTCGGTTTCAGAAATATATCATGACAGATTGATACTTCTTTCTTTCGAAGTATTATTTTTCTGTCAAAGATTGTAGTAGGTAAAAGGTCAAAGGAACATTCAAGACAGGGAGCTTGTACAGGCTTAGGTGAAGATTTCCATTCTCCGAAACAGAATATTTCTTCACCCTCGCTTACTTCACTTATGGGAATAAGACCTCTGGTTTTAGATGTTACAAGTCTGTATCTGTAATCACTCGCTCTCATTTGTCTCATTTATTGTTTCAAAGATAGATGTTGCCGGATTAGTTCCGGTCTTATCTATATCCGTATTCAGATTGTTATTCTTAAGATATTCGAGAAGAACACTATCAGCACCCTTACCGTTATCTTTAGGCTGCTCTAACGCCTTAATCATAACTTCACCACGAATACAGGTATCAAGGAGTTTTCGTTTACTTTCAATGATATCTACCTTAGCTTTTGTAAGAACTTTTACAGCGGCAACCATTTGTTCAGGGTCCATGGCAAGTGTTCCGTTGGTGATAATATTATTCAGTTCTTTTATCGCATTAGTTGTAGCAGTATCAAGTTTAGATTCATATTCCGTAAACTCTTTAGATTCTGTCAGCTTGGTCAATATTCCCCTTACGTCTGGAAGAATACTTTCAAGTTCATTATTCGTCATCTGAGAAGTTTTCGCATTCATCTAATACCTCACTTTCAATTACAGGAATATAATAATGATTGAGTATCTTCTTTTCTGAAGAAACTACGGTATATTCCTTGTCTTTATATTCAATAATTTCTCCTTTCTTATAATCGGAGAATAACTGTTTATCATCTTCGATGTATTTTATGTTATGAAGATTTGCAGCACACAGTCTTCGCTTGGAAGGAATCTTTAATGTTTGACCTTCAAAGATGTGAAGTAGCATAAAGAAATCATCACCAGTAATAAGATATGCAGATAACACTTTGTCTATGTCCATGTTATTTCTTACAGCAAGACTGGCCATTAGTTTATCGTTTTGTTTTTTGAATATCATATCTTCCTCCCACTTCTCTGTTTTTTCCTCTCCACCATGCATAAACAATAAGCGGAGCACTGTATTCCTTTTTGTCTGTATATTCGGTGTAGTCTTTATAGAACTTATCTATATCTATCGAAACACCTTTCTTGTTACAATATCTGGCAAAATCATTTATCGAATCCATGACTTCATCGGTATTAATTGCCTCTACTGTATTCTCCACGACAGGACTATTACAATCTTGTTCAGGTGCATGGTTCTTGATTTTCATCCAAGCACGCCATGCCTCATTATTAATACGGCTTATACAAAAAGTCTGAATCTTGGAAATTGAAGGGTCGAACTCATCTATCTTTGTGAGAAGGGCTTCCCAACAAGTTTCATAGAACGTATCAAACTCCATCTGAAGTCCTTTCCATTGCCAGTAGATTCGTTTACACCAATATTCATAATCTTTAATGAACTCGGGTGTAAATTCACGTTTGACTAAATAACTCTCAAATCCCGAATATTTTCCCATAGTATTAAACCTCTACAGTTCCAGCCAGACCATAATTAACTTTTATCTTACCTTTATACCAGCGAGAAACTTCATTAATCAGTCTGGAGCATTCTATGTTCTTTATCGGATACCACCATACAAAATTACCCGGTTTAAGATTTGTCTGACCGTGAAATATTGTTTTGTATTTACTCGGAATTGTAACCGGTTTAAGAACCTGTATCATTGTCCCTATAACGATTTGTTCTTCTTTTTCAATCATACCCTATTCCTCTGCATTAAGTATAAAAGACTGAATCTCATAAGAGTATCCGTCTTCTTCATGGTCACTGTTAAGTCTGTCGCACATTAACTTAGCTTTCTCTTTATCTGAGAAAGCTGCAATATTCCATGAAGTTCCGTCAGGCTCATAATAACAAGATATCACATAAACTTTCATACAATATCCTTTTAGATAAGCTGAACAGTCTTTTTCACAAGTTTAAGTTCACAGTTTAATTTCTGTGAAAGATTCTGTTTGTGAGATTCCAGTTGTAACTGATTATCACAACTCATAACAACAGTTCCGTCAGGCTTCACAAGTTGCCAAGTCTCTTTAGGTGTAGACTGATTAATGTTTACAATTCCATCTTTTCCAAATGCTGGCATAGTTTATTTCCTCCTTAAACTATTCATCCTCACCAATAGCGAGAATATCATATACCGATACAACGTCATAGATAACGTCTCTACCGTCTTCGTGCTGAACAAATTCGGTGTTAAGTCCTTTAGGATAGAATACATACATTCCTTCTTTTATACCCGCTGCAGCAATGTCAGGATGAGTACCGACAGCAACTACACGACCCTCGTACTTTCTTTCCTGTCCTGCAGAATCAGGTATAATAATACCACCGGCTGTAACTTCTTCTTCTCTTGTTACCTTTACCAAAACTCTTTCGTTTACTACTCTAAACATTTGTTTACTCCTTATATAACTTTGGAATCTGTCTGTTCCATTAGTATGTCCATTATTTCTTCCGTCTCGGGCGGAATAAGACTGCGTTTAAGATAATTCTCTATCTTGGTGTTGATAGTCGAATCAACCTTAGGCACACGTTTATTCAGATATGAATTAACCGTGTAATACTTTGTGAGTATCTGATATAAAGTATTATAATCAGATTCGCTTAATTCCACACCGTCATCGTATTGCAATGGTGAGATGTGGTATCTTCTTAAAATATCTTTGAATTCCATATTATTAATATTATACACGATAAATTGAAATTTCAATAAAAAACCCTACACCGTTTAAGATGTAGGGTTTAAGATAATCAAAAGATTATTTTAGTAAAGAACAACCTGAGTGATTGTGTTGAATACTCCCTTACTGTCATTGAGACCGTAAGACTGAAGAATTGCTCTACAATCATTTCCTGTAATCTTATTGATACTGTTTGGTTTATTGAGTGTGTTCTCAACAACCGGAACAAAATCTTTAAGATTATTTACGATTGCCTTAATAGCTGTTTCTTTACGACCGAATTCAAGTCCGCTTTCCAATTCAGAAAGAAGATATCCTTCACGCTGCAAAGGCTGTTTCATTTCTGAAAGAACCGGAACGGCTCTGAACTTAGCAACACTCTTTCCGTCTTTACATACCGCACACATAATTGATTTTGCAGTATCCATACGGAACTGAACACTGTCGCAATCTTTAAGATAGTTATTAAAGATTACACCATAGTTCATAGAATCTGTAATACCTGCTTCTTTATAAAGTCCTGGTGCTTCATAAGCAAGAACATTCTCAAGAGCAGATACACAAAGTCCGTTAGGGAACTTTCTGTCAATGTAAGACTGTACGGCTTTTCTGTTTGATGCAAGTGCTTCTTTGGCTTTCATTGTAAGAGGGTTCTTACTTCTGATTACTGAAGAAGTAATTCTCTTTGATGCAGAACCAAAATTGAACATCTTAGAAGTATCTTCTTCAAATGTCATATAGTTCCACTTATCAGCTGCACTGCAAAGGAAGTTACCTACAACAGTCTGTCCGACATCATTAATACATTCAGCTCTTGGAGATACAGCATAGTCTTCAGGGTTTACTGAAGAATTAAGCAACTGTACTTCTACTTCCGGTGTTTCAACACTAGACTTAATATTTCTTTCATGGTTATAAACCTTGAAGTTATTAAGAAGAAGCATACAATCGTCTGCGTTTACATCGCAGGCCTGATTGAAGTAAGAAAGAACAGCTTCTGGAGAGTTTCCTTCCATAACAAACTTTCTTCCTACGGAATCTTCAAAGATAACAGAGTTCTGAATAACCTTTGTCGGAACAAAGAATGTATTCTTACATTCGATTCCTTTTAAACCAATCTTTGACTGAGTTCCAAACAATGACTGAATGATGTACTTATGAAGAACTTCATCAAGTCGTCCTGACTGAACCTCAAAAAGATTATTTTTCTTATGATTGTAAATCAAAGCACCGCCACGTTCATTAAGTCTTACTGAAACGATGTTGCCTTTGTACTGGATGTCGTATCCATTTTCAACAAGCATTGCGTCATCAACAAGACCTTTATCTGAAAGTGCTTTGACGAAATTATTTGTTCTAATCATTTCTAATCTCCTTCACAAACAAGATACATTTAGGGAAATTAGGGGAAATTAGCGGAAAATTTCCCCTAATTTTATTAGAACATTGCGTTATACAATTTGTTCAATGTATTTGCATTGCGAGTATTGCTGCTCTTAATTGCGATTTTTTCCTCATTCATCTTTGTCTGAGAACTCTGGAAAATTCTTTCTCTTTCTTCTGCTTCGTGCATCTTCTGAAGTTTTGCCTTTGATTCGATTGCACGGCGTTCGTTAGCCTGAGCCTTCTTTGCGATTACAGACTGTCTGATTGATTCTCTGTTCTGTCTTGGTGCTACAGATGAACGAACAGTTCTACGTGCATCTGACATTGCAGGTCTCTGAACCGGTGTTCTCTCAGGTTTACGTGCTGCAGATGTCACAGGCTTGCGAAGAGATGTTCTCTTACCGTTGAGAATTGATTCTCTACGAGCGGTAACAGGACGTCTTGCAGATGAAATCATTTTCTTACCCTGTTCAATTCCTTCTTTCTTTGCGTTCATGATAGCCTTAGCAATCTGAATCTTTTCATAGTTCTGGAATACAGGATGTTCAGCGGCACCACGTGTAAGAACAACCTTACCGTTATTAAGAACTGGTTTGTACTGTCCCTTACCGTTTTCAACAAACTGAGCACAACAAGCGATAACTCCCTGTGTAGTACTTCTGAAACAATATCCAAGTTTGCCGCTACGAATAACTCTTCCGTTAAGGAGAGCTGACATATCTTTAGCAGAAACTACTTTGTAAAGGTTATATCCCTTTTCTTTTGAAGAACGTACTCTCTGAAGTTTTACGTGACGTACAGAGTTTGTAACAGGAACGTCTACAACAACGATTGCTTCATCAGGAAGAACGATGTCTTCTGAAGCACCCTCAACCTGTTTCTGTGGGTCTTCTGCAGGGTCTCCGCTTGTTGAATCTACTGTCTCTGGAGAAGTAGCGTTTGTTGGGTCTCCCTCTTCTTCAAATCCGTTGTTCTTTGGTTCAGCTGTCTGGTCTGGTTTTGTCTCAGATTCAGGAGCACCCTCAGAATCAAATTCATCAAAGTTAGATTTAATATAGTTGAAGAACTTAGCCTTCATATCTTTATTTGAACGAATCTTCTTGAGAAGACAACATTCAATCTTCTTCTTGAGTTTGTCAGCCTCTTCTTCTTTCTTAGCAATAGCAGATACAATTACCCACTGAGCTGGTGTAAGTTTAGAAGAACCAACCATCTTCTTTACTTTCTTGAAAGCTGAAGACCAAGCCTTTTTGTTAGCACTTGACTTAATCTTTACATAGCCTTTCTTGTAGTTCTTTGTTGCACTGTTACCGATAACAAGTACATCATCCTCTGTATTTTCAGAATCAGCTGTATCATCGATATCAAGTGGATAGTCGTCTGTTGTATCAAACATAGTACATTCGAGACCATCAACTGTTGAATCATAAACCTCATCAGGTTTCTGTTCGAGGTCAATTGCACCATCCTCAGACACCATTACACGAACTACAGAAGATTCAATCTCTTCAGGAATTTCTGCCTCTTCGACTTCTTCTTCCTCTGGCTCTTCATCGTGAGTATCATCGACCATATTACGAACTTCATCGAGAAGTGTATCAGCATCGATTTCTTTTTCCTCAACGTCTGCTTTCTCAATTACAGCATCAGCAAGTGCGTCAATTGCTTCTACTGCATCCATGATGTCTTCATTAGAAATTTCAACATCAGCAAATTCCTCTGCATTAGAAACCTCATCGATTGTCTGTTCGTCAAGTTCGAACTGATTTTCATCTTTCTGAGATTCATCTGCGGACTTAATAATACGTTTAGCCATTTGTTTCTCCTTTTCCACCAAATTATAGATGGAATATGATTTTTAAGCTATATTTATATAACAATATATAAAATTAATTGAAATTATAGTTAAAATAAAAAGACCACAAACCGCTGGTAACAGTCTGTGGTTTCGTCTTTTTCGTTAAGAGGCATTGCCTATAAAACAATATATAAATTAGTTATCGTCTCTGAATTCTCTTAAGTCCAGATTGAATTTCAAACTGACTAAAATCGGCAACAAACATATCTCCGTCTTTACCGTTAGGTTCGCCACGCATCTGTGGTTTTAAGTCAGGATTATGACTGTGCAAAATCTCCACAACTTCATCATCTGTCAGTACACGAATGATTTTCATAGCATCTGCAATTAACCAACATTGGTCGTCTGAAGCGTTTGTGTTTGTCTTAAACTTATAATATCCATTCTCAAAATCAGAATTATCAGTAAATCCGGCAGAATATGGATTGTCTGGTTCAGCACTGTTACGCTGTCGTTCTTTTGATTTTTCCGTATAATCATAATTACCGGCATATTCTACTTCTGCAAATACTTCTTGAGAATGGAAATAATCAAAGTCATTATCACCCTGATGAGGTAAGTCTCTTCTTCCACGATGACGCATAAGAGGGTCATTACCCATGTGAAGTCCAGGTCTATAAGCAAGGTCTTTTTCAATAGTCTTACAAACAGGATTTCCTTTTCTTAGAATAGGTTCACCGTTTTCATCACACAACATCTTAAAAGCACCATGACCTGCTTTATACCACTGACCGATTTTATATCCGTTTTTAGCATTAATATAAAGAGGAAATAACAACCCTTTATATTTATAAGTTTTAGGGTCGTTAGGATTATATTTTGTAAGAAACATTTTGTATGCCCTGAAATTAGCTCTATCAGGAACATTAGCATTTACATCATAATCAAGTTCTTGGTCAGGAACTCCTTCTTTGTACATCCAAGTTTTTCCCGATTTATCTGTCCATGTTTCACCGTCAGTTCGACTAAATATAGAATGTAAATTCAAACTGTTTCTGTCGTAACCTCGCATACCAACCCCTCTGTCGTATCTGTTTACAAACACAGTCTTGCCGTTTTCGTCTTTACCGTGAACAACTTCATATTTAGATTCTGTCTTAGGGTAGTGAAAACGTTCTTTCATTTCGTCTCTGAAATCTTCTGCTCTCTGTGAATCTGCAAACTGTACCGTTATATTCTTCATAAGAAAATATATAATTATTTCCTCTCAATAACTGTCTTAGCCTTTCCCTTTACCATAGTTGAGGCAATAAACTGAACCTTGCCCTTACAATTTACATACCAATCTGAATTAAGATGTCTGAAATATCCGCTGCGGAAATGTGGTCTTATAAATCCACGTTCTACACTAGTATGAGAAACGATTTTATCGCTTATGGAAATACTCTTAGCCTTAGGATTTCTCTTTACTCCGTTAGGTACACCGTCAATTACACACTCAGGAAACGCTTGAATATAAAATAAAAAGTTCATGACCAGATTGAACATTTCGTCACGTTCTTCTTTAAGTAGCTCAGCTGGTACAAACATGTGATTATATTCATCTGTCAGAACAATGATACTGTTTTTTCCGTTAGGGTCCATAGTACGAATGATTGTACATGAAAAGTTCTGTCCGATAACTCCCCACATATCCATGTCACGTTCTTTATTGAATGAATCGAGTACAGCCTGTACTTCCTTATCTTTTACAGGTGTCTGTCTAAAGAAATCGAACAGGCTATCATCTTTAACGTAATATCGGTCAATGCCTTCCGCAATGTCTTTAGACACAGCACCAACTTCGAGTTCTGCAATAAAATCATGCTGACTAAACGCTCTTCCTGTAGCTGCCATAATACCCAGTTTAGTCATATCGATTCCTCTCTGAATAAACATGTAACTAAAAGCAGTGTGTTTCTTTTCGTCTATTGAAAGATATGGTTTCAATTTGCATATTCGTTTATAAATAGCATTATACTCAGCCATTGGATGATTTAAGATATTCTTATATGACATGATATTTACTCCTTCTCCGGTGGTTATTCCACCGGAGATTTTTATTTATGCGATATTGAAGATTTCAAGAGGGTCTTCGTAAGATTCAGCTGGTTCTTCAGACTTCTTTGATTCAAGAATCTTTCTGATTTCTTTTTCAGAGAATACGTGAGATTTGTATTCATCTTTAAGAACCTTGCAGCGAGTAATAACAGTCTGTTTTACTCCATTGTATTCACTGTGGTCTTTGATAGAACCTTTAATAAGATACTTCTTGCCAACTTCGTAATCACAGTAACCATCATTACCAGAAATAGATGACCAGCATTTGTAAGAACCGTTTGAAGAACTCCACTTAAATACACGACCTTCTTCATCACGGAAGAAAAGGAAGTATGTATAACCGTAATATCCTTCAAATCCGATAATCTTTTCGAACATAAGTTCTTTTTCGAACTTATCACCAACATTGCCGAACCAGTCATCTTTAACACTGTCCTTATACATCTTTGCACGAGCCTGTTTCTCAAGTTCCTTGTCATGAGCTTTCTTTGCACCAACGAAAGCATAGCAAGCAATTCCAAGATACTTCATGTCGATATCGTCACGAAGTTTAAGTTCTTCAGAATATGGGTCAAACATTACTCCGTGAACGTTTGTACTGAACTCATCTTTAGCTTCTCCATAAGCTGCTTTAAGCCACTGTTCCATGTCTTCCCATTTTGTTTTTGGTTCAACATAAACAAAGTTCTTGTCTCTTTTACCCTTGATAAGAAGTTCTACATCGCCCTTTGTTCCACCGTCTTTTGTGTAAACTTTGAAATCATCTGTTACACAACCAACGAGGCTGAACAATCTTCTTGTGTTGATATAGTTATCGCTGTGGAATCCGAATCCCATTGAATCATCACAATCTTCAAACAGTTCCTCGTAGAAGTTTTCAACATTTCCGATGTAATTTACAACATCGAATGGGAAGTAGTTCTTAGCACAGCTTGTACCAAGAACAACAAGGTCTTCTCTGCTTTCTACAGGTTTTCCTGCCTTAGAGAAAACAATGTACTTATTTCTACCAATTGATTTGTGACATTCATCACACTGACAGTTATCGAGATATTTGAAAAGGTTTGAATCTGCGAGCTTGAAAACTTTAGCGTTTTCATTCTGGTCGATAAGGTCTACAACACCTTCGAACTGAACATCTACACCAGCGATGTTCTTCTGGTCGAACTCTGAAGAAAGTTCATAAACATAATAATGATAAACAACATCAATCTGAATTGCGAATGGTTCGTATGGAACAGGAACTTGTTCTTTTGTCTTGCAATCATATTCTTCAAGAAGTTTTGCATTGATAAGTGGAAGATTCTTCTTTGAAAGTCTTCTGTTCATATCAGCCAACTTTGCAACGAATGTCTGATGATTCTGACCAACTACTTTGATAACCTTGTTTTCCATAACTGCCTCCTAAAGCATTTATTTTGTATAACTATAATATACAGTAAAACAAGTGTTATGTAAAGGAAAATTAAGATTAATTTTCAATCTTTCCTTTACAATCAGAATACATCTTTCTAAGTTTCATATACTCTTCAAACAATTCATCAAGATTGTCCGGATGTTTTGGCGGCATTCCGTATGTGGAATGAACCATCATTTTTAATTCTAATAATCTAAGATACTGTTCTTTTGTCATAATCTTTCCTTACTTGCGAGCAAGTTTTTCTTCAAGAACTTCAATCTGATGAATGAACAATTCTCTGTCAATTTCATGAAGTTTCCTTTCTTCTTCAAGCTGCCATATTAATCTTTCTTCTATTGTCATATTACAAATTGTTGGATTCATAATTCATCTCCTTAATTATCTCTTATAAATAATCTCAATATTGGATTCTTCACTCGATAGAATCCATCATGATATATTTTATTGTGTCTTTTAAGTGTATACCATTTCTGTTTAGTAAAATAAAAATATTCCAGCCTTACAAACTTTCTAAGTTTTCTTGCATGTTCAGGTGTTACATGATTGGAGTAAACATTTTTTGCACCTTTAATATAAGCATTTACATCCCATGACATAGTTTACCTCTTCTTTCGAGCAATTGTTGCAACGAGTTTGCCATCCTTGAAAATATGCACATAAGGTGCATTATGACGTTCAGCATAATCTTGAGCAATTTCATTATACAGCAATTCATATTGTCCCGGATTTATATCTGTTATTGGATTTTTCTCACCAACTACATTTACAATCTTACCCACTGGAATATTCATTATTCTATCTCCTCTAATTCATACCAAGGTCTACCATCTTCGGCTTTGATATAGAAATGATAACTTCCTTTGGCGTAATTAAGAATATCTTCGATGTCACTAAATTCTGTAATTTCATGAGTATCTGAGTATCCTGTTTCATTATACTTATCAGCAAGTACCACACCACCATTCTTTACAACTTCAATAATTTTGAGTAACTGACCTAATCTCATAATCTTACTCCTCAATTACATAAACTGTAGAATAATATCGTTTAAAACCATATGTAAATGTCAATACTCCTGTAGAAGTATTAATATGCCAATTATCAACATTTACATACTTTATCCATTCATCATTTGGATTCTTCTTTGTTACATTTGGTAGCCATATTGTTGCTCCAAATACAAAAACTGATGTAAACAATAGCATCATTAAACAAATTAATTTCTTCATAATCTAGTTCTCCTTTCTTGCCCACAATTTAATTTCTTCATTGCCACCACGATAAAAGATGTAATAACCCTCATCAAAGAGTTCTTTTATCTTAGTAAGTGCCTCATCTTTGGTTGCAGCTGAGAACTCTTTATCCGGGGCATACTTATCTTTTCCGTACTGAAACTTAACTTCTTTTACAAAGTTATCATATTCAAGACTGTAGAACATCTCATCAATTTGATTCATGTTATGCCAGCAAGAATGAATACCATACTTCTTATAATCAACAGTTACAATTGGTTTCATACATCTGCCGCCAAAAGATGCCCAATAATAAGCATCATTTACCGTTTCCTTTTCTTCTTCAGATAAATCACGTTTCTGAATAATTTGGTCATCATATCCTTCAAAATGACTGCGAATTTCGTTATCATCAATTGTAATAAGTTCATTAGCTGCAAGATTCAGATGAAAACGTTTACTGAAAATTGTTTGTAAACGTAATGATTCATCCCAATGTTCTTGCATAAATCTGCCATAAATAAATTGCATCATAATTTTATCTCCCTGTCTTTGCACCAATAACATTTACAATTTTACCACTAGGTATATCAACTTTACCACTAAGTATATCAACAACACTTGGTTTTTCAGAACGATACTCCTCTGTAACCTCTTCATCTTGCTGAAAACCTTTTAACAGTTCCCTTTCGTATTCTTCTTCCCACTTAGCCTCTTCCTCAATATCTTTATCAGAATAGACTTCATAGGATACTTCAGGCTCACAGTATTCTTCAACAAATCGTTTCAACTCTTGTTTGAAACTATGCATTTGATTATTCTGTTCAAGAACTTCTACCATGCTTTCATGTATATCCAGGGTTGCTATGGTAAGTTCCTGAATACCAACTGAACGGTCTCCGATATCACTCACATAGATTTTCATAAGTCTATCTCCTTTCTCCATGCGATGTTTTCTTTTCTTCTCTGAGAAGGAGAAAACTTATTTACGCCTTTATGTCTGCCGCACTTCTGCTTTCCGCCATCAAAAGCTACGCCTTTCTTGTATCTAGGCATTATTTTTCTTTTCTTATCTTCGCTTGCCATTAGTGTTCCTCTAGGCAATTAACCTGAGCTTAGGATATTTCTTAAACAGTTCTTCCCTTTCAGACCATTTAAGAACCTCTTTATTATCATTATAGAATGGGAACGGTAACACACTTTTGCACTCATTAAAACCGAACAATCCGTGATTCACAGCTGCTCCATTCTCATCACGTGTTATTATCTGAACATAACCTCGTTCCAAATCAGAGTGGTGGCACATCGTGTAGATGCTCTCACCACCTGACAGGAACTGTAGAACTACATAATCCGTCATTCTGATTCCACATCCTTCCAAGTATCATTTTTACGGTACTGAAGGATTCCACCGAAATCGCACTGACAGATTACAGCGTCCTGAAGGTCATTGAAGTAGTATGTAGCTTCGGGACAAATAACTCTAAACATTCGCAACTCCTTAGTACCATGTAGCATGGTCGAGTTCATTGCGAACCTGAGCAATGTCTCTGAGCTGCTGATTGTCAATACAGAGACGTTCGAACTCTTCTTTAAGAGCTGGTGTCATTCTTTTATAGCCTTTTTCACTGAGGAATCTTTCCTTGAGATGTGACTTAACGTAGTCTGAATAATTGTACAGAGCGTTAATCATTACTGACTGATAAGTGTAACATTCCCAAGTGCGGTTGTAATACTGGCACTTTGAATCGAATACCTGTGCTCCAATGTGAAGTTCGCACTCATGTACGAATCCACTTCTGTTTGAACGATATGCACAAATAAATGTGAAATCCTTGTCGTTTACCTTTACTGTTCTTGTCTGCATAACTGCCTCCTAAAGCATTTAGTTTATGTAATTATAATATCAAATAAAGATTGTTTTGTAAAGGATTTTAAGAATTATTTTATAAATAAAAAAAGACCACCCTTTTGAGGTGGTCTTTTTAAGTCTACTCAGTTATTGTTCTGGTTACTCAATAATGAACTTCATCATTGAGTTAGGGAAGAGCTGAGTACCACCACATTTACAACCCATACCCTGAACAACTGTAAGGTCATCTTTTGCAATTGGATTTGTTGCATAAAGTGAGATGAATGAACCAACTCCATAACTTGCGTCTGTGTCATCTTTACGGTAGCCCATAAGGTTTACATCCTCAGGGAAGTCCTGATTCTTGAGAACCTTATACTTACCGAACAAAGTACCTGCAACATAAGGACCGATTGGTTCAGCACTGTAAGAATTAGCTGCCCAGATATTCTTAGAATCAAAGAAGTTTCCACCAAGTGATTCAAGAATGTTCATCAACTTAGTACCAGCGATAATCCAGTTAGCACCTGAACGAGCAATCTGCTTACGGATTTCGTTACTTGCTTCATTGAGTGACTGAAGAACAGACATGTTGTGTTCAATCTGTGAAACACCACTTGGAAGAATTGAGTTCCAAGTCTTAATACCATCAGCACGTACCAGCATTTCATCAAAGAAGTTACAAGAAATTTCTTTGTTGATAAGACCACCCAGACTTGTTGCGAGAACCTGGTCAATATCATATCCACCAAGAACATTCTTAGCAGCATAGAAATTGTCGAGGTTATATGAAGAACGAAGTCTGTATGGATGAGCTACGATTTCTTTTGAAGTCCATTCAAATACAGCCTGTGCAGGTTTTCTGTCCATATCAGCAGAAGCAGAAACTGCGGCCCAGTCATAACGATAGTTGATAGCAACTTCAGCACCAGATGCTGCGGCATCAAGAATAATTGTAACAGCACCTGTGTCATAATCAACAGTACCAGAAGCGATAATGTTGAGAACAGGTTTGATATTTCCCTTACCGTCATCAAGTGTTACAGCGTCTACAACACCACTCAATGTTACAACACAAGTGTTAGGAAGGATTGAACCCTCAGGAGCTGTGAATGTAACATCTGTTCCAGATACTACTGGACCATCTTCAGCATCTGTAGATTTACGTGTAATCTTGTTTGTTGTGTAATTTGATTCTGTAGCCCAGTTAGTAGAACCAAGCAACGCAGTACCCTTTGTGATATTGTTGCGAGTTTCATTCGCAGTAATCTGTGGGTAGAAGATTGGTGATTTTTCTGTAGGCATTGGCTGTACAGCACAAACTTCTGTATAAGCGAAGTTTGGAATCAAAATTGACATAAGATTGTAAAGCATTGCGATAGGATTATCTACTTTACCGATATCAGCTACAGCTGATTTAATAGCCTCTTTTGTAACACCACGTGATGTCAAAATACGTGTTGTCTGGTCAAGTGAGTTCTTAAGGATTGCTTCCTTTTCCTTAGACATTGCCTTTCCCCAGCGTTTTGCATAAGCATCACGTGACTGAGCGATAAGACCATTGTGCATTGGGTCAGCACTTGAATTAATCTGAGCAAAAGTCTGGTTGAGTTTTGCCTGTGCTTCTTCTCTTGTCATAATTGTTTTTCTCCTTATATGAATAAAGGTGATAATGATTTAACTTTACCACCTTTGCTCTCCAAATCGAACGTTGGTGGTTTACAGAACTATGTTCATCAACGATGAAATAATTAGTTCTATAAAGAATATATAAGGTTTGTGAATCGTTTACTAATCTAAATGTTAGCAGCTTCCTGCTTCAATGGATACTCCGATACTTGCAGAGCTAATTCTGCAAGTTCTTCAATACCCTCCACAGGCATAGATTCCCGAAGTTCCTTCGGTACATAATTTTTCAAATTAATTGCAGCATTAACATCACGAATATGAAACTTACCACAAGAAGGACAAGTCCACGTTCTCATATTAAGTTTTAATTCATAATATTGATAACCACAATTAGAACATAACTGGCTTGAAGGAAAATATCTGTCTGCTTTTATAATATTACAATTATAATCTTTCCCTTTCGTTTCAAGTCTGGTTACAAAAGTACTCCAAGATGTGTCAGTCATATTTTTAGCGTTTCTTAAGAATTTAGAAATACCGATAAGATTTAGGTCTTCAACCACAACCTTATCATAAGAACGAACTAATCTTAGAGTTTCTTTTTCTATGAAATCTCTTCGACAATTAGCAATATATTCTTCAACTCTCGCTAACTTGATTCTCGTTTTGCGATAGTTATTAGAACCTTTAGTTTTTCTTGCTAGCTGTCTTTGATATTTTCTTAGTGTTTTGATATTCTTTTGCTTCTGAGGTACATATCCAAAATCTTTTCCAGTATTCCCATCTGAATTTACATATAATAATTCTGGAGAAAAATCTAATCCTATTGAATCTTTTCTGTTTTGAGTAGGATAAATAACAGATTTAATTTCAAATAGACATACTGCAAAATATTTTCCTGAATGTGTCTTTTCAACAGTAATAGATTTGAAACTCTTTATTTGAGAGAACCATTTTGGTAAAGTTTTATGTCTGAAATTAACAAATCCTAATCTGGGTACTTTTATTTCACAATAAGAAAATTTTCTTAAAAATGTATCATAAACATTACAATCTCTATAAGACTGATAATTATTTTTCTTAGATTTGAACTTAGGAAATCCTGTTCTTTTAGAAAAGAAATTATCAAAAGCAGTGTCACAATTTCTAATAGATTGTTGTAACGAGTTGGCTGTTACTTCTTTCATAAAAGGGTATGATATTTTCCATTCTTTTACTGTTTTAGGTTTGAACGTTTTAAGAATCTTTATACGTTCATTTTTATCTTTGATGTTTCTAAGATTATTACTTTCATAGAATTTTAATCTTTCTTCAAGATGTAAATTATAAATTAAACGACAACAACCAAATGTTTTATTGATAAGGATTTCTTGAGATTTGTTTGGATAAATGCGAAGTTTTAAGCTCTTATGTTTAATATTTTCTATAGGCATTATCAATTCCTTATCAATTAGTTGTGCTTGAGTTGAGTATGTTGTAGCATATTCAACTCATATATTAAATAGTTAAGATTTTATTTGAACATAAAAAAAAAAGACTGTTCCGTTTTTTTTGGAACAGTCTTTTCAGAAAGATGGTCTTTTAATCTTTACACTGGTTTTTCTACGTTTACTACAAGTTCACATGACCCACCAATCATGACATCCATTGTAAACCATATTGGTACAACCTCATTGCTAAAATAGTGTGAAATGTTTGTAATATCTTTATAGAATTGGTCAATATCGTATTCATGCCATCCTCGGAACTCTACACGTGCTTTTGTATCAGTTATTCCTTCAAAATTAACATTATCGAACCCATAATCACGGAAATACTCTGAAAGCTGGTCATATATCATTTCAATTCCAAACCATTCTTCAGAACCGGAAGATTTAATCGGTTTGCGAGAATTAACAATTTCATCGTCATCTTCTTCTGGATACTGTGGCATTCCATCCTCATCATAATAAGCTTCCGGATTCTTAAAGAAAGCATTGATATTCTGAATAATGTTCGGGCACTTTAATTCACATCTTACAGTAGTGTAATCATAAGTTTCTCCCTCATCAAGATTAATTCTGCCGTTATCGTCATCAAATACAATACCTTCTTCAGGAAGGTATGTGTGTGACCATCCGCCACCATACACCATAGTCAGATTAAGTGTTGAAGGTAATAGCTCGCCAACAGCTTCGTCTAATTCTTCAGAAGTCATAATATCACCTTCAATCCATTGTGGTGGATAAACTTCTAATTGTAATATTGCTGTACCGCCATCAATTTGATTATCCCAATTACCGTCATATAAGTCGTAGTTACTATCAATTCCTTCATAATATGCTTCAGCATCCCAATATTCTGCTACACAAGGCTTTACAGGAATTTCTACCTGAACGGTGTGCGAATCATATCTTTCGTCATAATCATCGCTTAAGATTTTCCAATTGCGATTATCGAGTTCAATACCTTTAATAGTAACATTATATCCTGCACCTGCACCCATAGTTTACCTCCTTATTCATCCCATTCGCCATCGTCATAATACTCATCGTATTCATCATCATTAGAACGACCAACCCATTCATCAAAGGTTTTAGGTGTACAAGGATTATCCCACCATCTTGCCTCTTCGTAATCAACCTCACCGTCTCTTTCAAGACTGTCTACGAAAGCGGTCCAATCGGCTTGCATCGACCAATAATCATCCCAAGGTTTACCCTCAGATGTAAACATATCGAGAGCCTGTTCATAGGTTATTCCTGATTTGATTGGTTTACGAGAGTTGGTGATTTCGTCATCATCTTCCCAATCGTCATCGTCTTCGTCTTCATCAGACATTCCGATAGCATCATAAACCCGTTCCCAATCGTAAGCGAGAATATCGTTTACTTCAGTAAGTGTTGGAATTTCATCATAATATATCTCTTCAAGATAATACATCAAATCGTCTTCTTTATCTGCGTTTGAGATTTCTTCAAGAATCTTTGTAGCCTGACCCCAGCAATTATTTCTGAGGTCGTTAAAATCCATATCCTGTTTAACTTCCATAGTTATCTCCTTTTATTTGATTTACGAGAATTTGTAAGATAATCCTTTGCAATCTGTGCTTTACTGTCAGCCGTAAATCCATGCTGGCGAAGGAACTCACGTACATGACGAATTGTTGTCTGAGAATAGTCCCAATCATCATAAAGAACAGGTTTACCATCGATGATTTCAGCAACTAACGTACCGTAAGAATACAGTTTATCATCGTCAGTCTCCGCTTTATTATAGAAACTTGCACGAGAATCGTATTCAGGTTTCAAATAAGACCGAGCCATAGATTTAATTGCTCTGCGAGAAGATGTTACGGATTCTAGTTCTTCCTGTTCATCAATCATTGCCTGAACATCACCCTCATCAAGACCAGTCTTCTTACAGATTGCACCTACATCACGTTCACCCTCGTCAATCATACGAGCCGCTTTATCAATTGCATTCTGATACTGACGTGAACTCATTTCTGATTTAACAGGTCTGCGAGAGTTCTGAACAGGTTTCTGATTCTCTGCAAGAACATCCTCAGGAACTTTATCTACGAAGAAATTTTCTGAACGTGCAAACAATCCGTAATTACTATCTCCTACATAATATTCTTCAATGAATCTGTCTTCAAAATCTTCTTTATCCAGTTCTCCGTTTCCAAACATATCAGGGTCAGATTCAAAATATTCATCAGCTTCATTGTAAACATAATCCAAATCAAAGACCATGTTATTCTCACCCTCATTTTCCCAAGACCATTCAAACACTGTATCGATAGCATCATAAAGGTTTGTTGCTTTACACAGATATACATCAAGAGTATAACCTGAGCCAGACCACATTTTTACCATCCATACATCACCCTCATCTTCAGGATTAATGATAGCATTGAAATCAATCTGTCCTTTACCGAACCAGTCACCGACATAATCAGGATTGTTTGAATATCCTGATTTCAGATAGCCATTCAAGATTTTTCTTGCGTAATCTTTAGTGCAGCCTGTCTTAGTTGAACTTTCAATTACAGCTTCTTCCAAAGTAAGACTGCCGTTTTTAATGCTATTCACAAGACCCTTTGAATATTTCTTTACTTCCGATGTATTCATAGAAATTTTCTCCATGTTAAATTGATATATAGAAAATATATAAAAAAGAGCAACTTTTGAATGTTGCTCTTTTTATATCAAGCTGATGTATTACTACTCTTCTTCGGACAAAAATTCTTCATAGTAATCATCCCATACGAACTCTGGTCGAGGTTCATCTGCGGTATACATATTATCACACCACTCACGAAATCTTTCGAGTTCGTCTAAATCTTCATCGCCCCACCAGTCTTCAATGTAAACATCTTCCATAATAATTCTCCTTATTCGATAAATATATATATACTACATCAACGATGTATATTCTCTCTTAAATCGTCTGTAATCAATTCCTTTCATGAATACAATCTTAAATCCAGACTTGAGATATGGAATAACATCAAGAGGGTGTGTACCAAGGTGGAATACCATCCACTGTTCATTCCAAATCTTTTCCTTAATCTGTTCTGTAGTAAGGAACTCAGATTCAACCATATCAGGGCGAGGACGGTTCTCCTCAAAGATGCCTTTAACAAACTGGTCGAGCTGTCTGCCTGACAATTCAAAGCACTGCAATTCTTTAGACATAATTTATCTCCTATATTTACCCTGCCCGAAGGCAGGGATGATTACTTATGCAACAACCTTAATCAATGTTCTATAATGGAATCTCTGAATTGGACCCTCAGCAGAAATTGTATTTACATTTGCTGTAGCCTTTACGCCAACAACGTGACCGTTGATATCACCTTTGTCTCCGATTGAAAGGTCTGAAGTATCTGTAATTTCACCAACATAGAACTCGCAGTCTTCAATGAACTTGTTGTACTTCTGTTCTGCGAAGTATGTGTAGTCCTTTTCTAATCTTTCCATATCGATTCTTTCTTCAGACCAAATCATATAGTCAGCAACAAATCCCCAAGAACGGTTGAAATCATGTTTAATAGATTCACGTTTGTTGTAAGACTGCCAAGAAGGAAGACCCTTTGCCTTGCATTCTTCTTCAACTTTCTTAATATCTTCGTACATCTCTTTACGAGCTGCGATACATTTCTTTATGATTTCAGGGTCAGCAATTGTTTTGATACAGTACTGTTTCCAGTTTTCTACGAACTGACGAAGTACAGGATATTCTTTTACCTTTCCAACCTGAAGAAGTTTAAGTTCAGCCATCTGTGCTTCATACTTATTAAGCTTCTTCTCAGCGTCTCTAAGACACTTCTTATCCATTGAAAGTGTTGCTCTTTTGTAGTCCTTAGCGTCAGGTGCCTCAGCCTCTGCAATCCACTGTTTGTACATTGCAATCTGTCTGTTAGTTTCATCAATCTTTTTCTGTGTCTGATTAATCTTTGAAGTAATCTGTTTTACAGTAAGTTCCTTTTCCATAATTTATGCCTCCTAAAGCATTTAATTTAATGTAATTATAACGAGAAATAATATAAATGTAAAGGAAAATTAAAAGAAAAATTAAAAATTAAAACGTGGCGGTGCTAATTTAGGTCTGTTATTTACAGGAACTTCGATTACATTATCTTCTTCTGGCTGGTCTACTTTTTCACAGGCTTTCTGAAGATAGTAATCAAATCCTGGACCTGTTCGTTTCTTCTGTGTTTTATATTGAAATTTCTTAACAGGTTCGTTGTTATGTGTTTTATTTATAGGAATTGTCTCAGATACTTTTTTAATTAATTCGTTCACAGTCTTCTCTCCCCATCAAGTTCCTGCAAAATATAAGGAACAAGTAATGTGTTAATTACTTCAAACATACTATCTTCAAAATGAAGTGTTTTACCGTCTACTACAAACGAATTATCATCGTTGTAGATAACGGTAATTTCTTTATCACCAGACTTTACGGTGGCTGTTGCACCATCGTAAGTCAGGTCTACGTTTGAAGGGAATAAAGCTGTTATGTTAGTCCACAGTTCATCGTAGTTCATTTATCGAATCCTCATTCTACGGGAAGAACGAATTAATTTACTCTTAATCCAACGATGATAAGCGGCACTGATTTTCTTCAAATCCTCAGGGAAGTGTTTCTTTGTATCGTTGTACCAGTCTGTTACAGCATCTTCAACACTTCTAGGTTTGAAATCCTGTTCATCCCAGAATGTCAGAATGTAATCTACTGTATCATCGTAAATATCTGTAGCAAACTTTACTTTTTTCTGAGCGAGAAAATCATCAAGAACTTTCTCAAGTTCTTCACGTGAAGGTTTACTGTATTCTACAGTATGTTTTCCTGAAACAATCTTGAATGCAGACTGAACATTATCAAGTCCTTCAAGGACATTCTCTTCATAATATCTTGCAAGTTCTTCTGCAGCTTTTCTACGACTTGATTTAGAGAACATGGCAAGACTTCCACGACCACTACCGAATTCTTTATCGTACATCTTAGCACCGGCATCTGCAGCATACATCCAAGCATCTACGGCACGTTCTTTGTCATACACACCTTTACGAGCTTTCTTTCTAAGATTCTCAATAACAGATTTAGTGATACCATGATACAGTTCTGAAGTGTTCTTGATATACAACGCAAGTTCTTTTGCCTCTGCGTCATCTCCCTCATATCCTGATTGTACAGGTTTACGAGATGATTCTATAGGTTCTTCCTCTACATAAAATTCATATCCGAAGTTATACTTTTCGTTTTCTTCTTTGTAAACATCGTACATCAGTTTGGCAAAATTCTCAGCTTCTTTCTTAGAATCAAAATACTTTATCTTTGATTCATTTTCTGTAACCTTTTTATCTTCTGTAACAAACCCAACAGTATTATCATTTTCATCACAACATGTTACATAAAATACTGATTTCACAGGTCTGCGAGAAGAACCTACAAAAACGTTCTCTTCAATTCTACTTTTAGCTGTCTCTAAATCATCTACATCAAAACCAATATACGAACTCTGACTAGGTGAGCCAAATGCGTATGTATATCCGCCGCTACGGTTCTTTTCGATGAATCCTACAGTCTTACCGTTTAGCTTAGCGATAATCTTATTTCCTTTTTCGATAAAAGTCACACTCGAACGTATTACTCTCATTTTAATATCTCCTTACATTATATCTGAAATTCTAATTTCATTACCATTTGTATCATGGAACTCATATCCGTTTTCGGCAAGGTTCTCAAGCTCATCTGGTGTAAGAACATCACCCTCTTCGAATTCACTATACTTATATTCTACATTTGAAATACGAACAGACTCACCGTCTCCGTCTTCCCAACTATAGATATATCCATCATCATAATCGAATGTTCCATATTCTTCATTGAAATCAATGCTATCAAAAGGGAAATCCTCAGCTGTTATAATATCACCCTCATTCCACTCCTGATTAACAACAGGGTCTACATTATCGCAAACATACTGACCGTCTTCATATTTGAACCAGTAATCAACATGTTCGTTATTTACAGAAAAGTAATCGATAGAAGAATATTCATCTTCGTCATTTACATTCTCTTCAAAACTCTTTTTATTAAGTTTATGGAACAATTCTTCATGGTCACGGAGATAATCAGCAAAATCAGTTTCGAACATATCAATAAACTGTCTGTATGCGTCATCATTGTAAGTTTGTCCATCAAGTAAATCCTCAAACACATCATTCTGTTTATAATCAGTATTCTCAACAATAAATCTTGCTGCAGGATTCAAAACTTCTCTTGCATAACCCCAGCCGACTTTTTCTCCATCATCTCTAAACGCAGAAATGATATAACGTGCGGCACGAACAAGTTCACCACCAAGAGTAGGAGCCGGTTTCTCAGGGTCAGTCGCAAAATCTACAGACCAAGAATCAAGATTTCCATCAGTGTCAAACTCAACATTAAGTGCATCGCCAAGTTCGAGCATACCTGAAGTGATATATCTGTCTTTATCTGCAATATAACTAGAAAGAATCTGTCTTGCATATCCGATATTTACATCGTTAGCTTCTGCGATTTCTTCAGCTGCTTCATCCTCAGTAATTTCACCGGTTTCAAGTTCTGAAAGAATACGTGTCACAAACTGTTTTGTCGTTTCTGGTTTCTTAGAAGAAGTAACACTGTCAGAAACTTCATCTTTATCATCTTCGTTATCATATTTATCCCATTCACGGAAATCATTCATACGGAAAATGAAAGCAAGGTCTGCGGCAAGTTCATCATATCCGGCAGCCTGAGTGAGATTATTGAAAAGTTCAGAAACACCCATATATTCTTTTGCCATTTCGTACTGTTCCCAAACATCAAGACCTTCAATTTCTTCAGCAAATCCCCAATGCTGGGCAATCCATTCGATATTTTCCTGAAGAACATCATCTCCCATTGCTTTTGCGATTTCTTCAAGAGCATCTTCTTCACCAAAATATTCTACGAACAGGTCAAGAGCTTCAGGAACATCGGAAGAGCGAACTTCCCAGCCACCATCTACTGCTGAAGTAATTTTGCGAGACGATTGAATGTCGTTGTCAAATTTATGAAATTCTTCAAGTAAATCATCTAGTAAATAATATTGTTTTTTAGTTAAATTTTTATTGTGGTATTTAACTATTTTAGTGAGAACTTCAATGCAATCGTCACTTGTGGCTGTTTTGTTTCTTAACTTGTCTAACAAATCATCTAGTAAATAATACTGTTCCTTAGTTAAATTTTTGTTGTGGTAATGGACAATATTATCAATAACATCAATTACATACATACGGTCCAGTTTATCAAATTCAGATTTGATAGGTCTGCGAGACTGGAACAATCCCATATCTTCCTGTCCTTCGGCGGCCTCTGAATCTGTAATAGTTACATCTTCACCCCATTCATTTACAGCTTCTTCATAAGTATCTGCTGAGCCAAGAACTTCTCCTGTTTCTGGGTCTGTTGCAATATAGCGAGCTGAACGAATAAGAGATGATACAACATATTCAGGTTTAATAGTAACATAGGCATAATCTGCTAATAGCACATCTGCCATATTTTCAAGTTCTTTCTTAATACCAAGAACATCTGCTGTAGGCTCTATCTGAACTAATATTTCATTATTAGGATATTTAGCAATAGTCTTAATGCTAAGTTTGTCCTTTACCTGTTTAAGTTGTTCAATCAATGTATCGGGTTCTTGCCAAGCACTTAAATACACATTATACATTGGAAGTGGTGTCTTAGCTGATTTAATAGGTCTGCGAGATGATTTAATCTGGCGTGAAGAATATAATGCTTCACAGAAATCATGAACGAGTTCATCACCATTAAAACCATCATCAAGATAATATGAGATTGTTTCGGAAAAATAATCTTTAGCATCTTCATCGGTCATATCTCTATGGCTATTAAAATAGGCATTTCCAAAATGTAATTGTTTTGTATCACAATCATACCAAGCACTATCTGCCCAACAATCTCCTAAATCTCCACCACAACTGAAAGTATTACCTTCTCGGTCTCTTGAACCCTCTACATCATAAAAATCTATATTTCCGATAGAATGTTTTTCGTCAGGGGTAAATGCTGATTTAATAGGTCTCTGTACTTTCATATTCTTATATCTCCTTTGACATCTGAGTTAATTTATAATTCTGCTTGTCTAACCATTCAAGCATTGAATCTATCTTACTGTAAACAAAAGAAGGATAAACTTCCTTTGTTATTGATTCCAAACTGTCGAAGAGTACTCTCACTCCATTCAGCATTACACCAATTGTATCTGTAGGAGTCATATTTGCCACATCAGTTACAGGTGGACAATCTCCCGGAGTAACAAACATTGGCTGCACCATTTCATTAAATGAGATTGCGGTTTCAACCAAATCATCATAATACTCTTCAGCCTGTTCATACAGTTCTTGTGCGTATTCATGAAGTTCAAGGAAATTTTTTCCTTGAGTATGAAAATGGACAGTTCTCATATTGAAATAGAAAACTGCCATATACTGAGCAAGTTCGGAAAGGTTATAGAAACTTCCCATTGAATTAAAAAATCTACTAAAAATATGATACTTCTTCATAAGAAAATATATAATTTTTAGAACAAAGCATTATCATCATGAGTTTCATTTGTATGTCCTTTTCCTGTCATGAGTCGATTTTCAGCCCACTCTACCTGATTCTTACTAAGTTCAGAACCAATATAATTTAAGTCCATATTCTTACAAGCAAGTGCTGTGGTTCCACTTCCCATAAAAGGGTCATATACAACAGCATTTTGAGGAGCATACATATTGAGAAGTTTGTAACAAAGGTCTGTACTGTATGTTGCCTTGTTATAAGGACAAACTTCATCGTTATTATTTGCAACAACAAAATTGAAAATGTTTTCATAAATATTCTGTCCGCCTGCAGACACAGATATTTTTTTCTTGTTCATAAAAAATGTATCGAGTTCACTCTTTCTTGCCATTACAAACACATACTCAGTAATACGTGTCAGTCTGTTAGGACTGATGTTGTTAGGTAATGCAGATTTCTTTTTCCAGATAATTACATCTGCGATTGAAAAATTCGACTTTGTAACAATCTCATTTATGTTCTGGAACATTCCGTCAGGATTAGCTGCACCATAAGAAATATTCCAAAGTACGACACCGTTGTTCTTTAATACCCTGTCAAACCCTTCAAACAGTCTGAGAATATATGCGTTATAATCTTCAAAACTCATATTATCCACAAACTCATCATAACGACAACTTGGATATCCCTTACTGTTGTTATTTGTTAATGTTCTTGAGTTATTGGTAGAATTATAAAACGGTGAAGTAAGTACAATGTCCACAGACTTATCATCCAAATGTTCTTTTAATGTAACTTCGTTACTCTCATTCCAAATCTTATTCAGTTCCATAATCTTAATCTCCTGTTAGAATAATGCTTTAGGGTCACGTTCTTCATTGATATGACCTTTACCGTATAACAATCTGTTCTCAGCCCACTCAACCTGATTCTTGCTCAACTCGGAACCGATGAAATTCAAATTCATGTTCTTTGCTGCCAGGGCGGTTGTTCCACTCCCCATAAAAGGGTCATATACAACAGCATTTTGAGGAGCATAAATCTTAAATAACTGATAACACAAATCTGTACTGTAAGTTGCTTTATTATAAGGACAAACCTCATCGTTATTATCAGCTTCAACCAGATTGTACACAGGCTTATAGAATTTCTGTCCTGTTCTGGATGTACTCATATATTCTTTGTTTGCATGAAAAGAAGTCCATTCATCCTTACGGGCAAATACAAATACATCTTCGCAAATCTTAGACAGTTTATTCTTCTGAGTAATCGGAATTGTCGCTTTCTTTTTCCATACAATATGGTCTACAATCGTAAAATTAGTTTTTCTGACTACATCAGCTACACTAAGCCAGCTGGCACATTCGTTGTTTTCATTCTGATAAGAAACATTCCAAAGTACAACACCGTCATGTTTGAGGATACGGTCAAACTGATTGAATATAGAAACAATCCAATCACAGTATTCTTCCGTAGTTTTCATGTCCTGATACACATCGTACTTTTTATGATAAGAACCGATTCCTACGAAATTACCTTTACTATCTTTATACTGTCCGATGTTAGCTGAGCGACAATGATTCTCGCTTGTATTTGTACGGTCGTCACTGTCTCGGCTGTTGTTGTAAGGCGGTGAAGTCATAACGAGGTCAACCGAATATTCATCAATATGTTCCCTCATTGTAACATCATTACTTTCATTCCAAATCTTATTAATTTCCATAGTAATTATAATATTAGAAAATAACGTTAAACAAAAATCCCCACCTTTAATCGGGTGGGGGATTCTTCAGAAATCAATCTGTATAATTATTTTCCGAACACAGCTCTTAGACTATTCTCATTACGATTAAGAGAATTCATAAGTCCGTTTCCAGTCCAGTCTACTTCAAGCTGTCCTTTATATCGTTTTGTTGCTTTTGTAATTCTGGCAAGTTTATCCATAGCAAGTGATTTACAAACATCTTGCCACAAATCATTAGGTACACCATAACCCCAAGAACTGTGATTGTCTTCAATCATATCAATATATTTACCCTTAATCACAAAACCGTTGTCGTTCAGATGAGAATTAAAGAACATAGCATCTCTATCACCATCCATAGCTTCAATAGCACGGTCACAAAGTTCGTCTACATATTCCCACTTAGTTTCGTAATCTTCTTCGCCTGTTCTATCGTCACGAACGGATTTAATTGGTTTACGTGATGATTTAATAGAACCGTACTCATACAAATCCATAAATCCACTTAAAGACTTGAAACCATCATACGTCTTACCCTCGGGGCTTGTGGCAACAATGGTACCAAAGTCATCATCTTTTACAAAAGTCCATCCGTTATAATCTACAATTTCACCAGAATTAATTCTCCATTCCATATCCTGAATTTCAGGACCTGTTAAATTAAACCCACGATTCTTAAACGGAATTCCTGACTTAATAGACTTACGAGAATTATTCAATAAGAAATCATCGTCTGGTACGACAGTGTTATGTTCAATAAAATATTTTATATCATTGTAAAGAAATCCACATTTATACTTATTATAAGAATCACTGTAAGGATTTGTATCTTTATATGGACTTCCTCTACCAACCATCGCACGAATTTTTTCAAGAAATTCTTCACTCGAAGAAGTAAGAAGAACAAATACTTCATGAGGATAATCTTTTACAGAAACATCAACGCCATCCTCTAATGCTGCATCATAACACATATCTGTAAATTCTTTTATAACATCTGTATATCGAGACAAGTACGAATCCCACGATTCTCCTTTACCCGACTTAATAGACTTACGAGATGATGTAATACCATACTCTTCCCTAGACCAAGAATAATCTGTGAGTATACCGTTTACAAGATATATGCCTTCAATCAAACAAAACTCGTTATAGATTCTATCAAACGCTTCTTCAGGTGAACCTAAATCGGAATCTGGTTTAATGCTAAAATCAAATGTATATAAATGAACAAGCCCGTCTTTCGGCATTTCAACAAAGTATTCTTGATTTTCAGGAATATCCAAACCGTAATCATGTACTGTCCAACTACCATTATTAATTCCAGGATTACCTTCAAGTGTAATTCCGTTAATCAATTCAAGTTCACGGAGAATTCTATCATCCGCTTCTTCAACACTACTACCATCAGTGATAATATAATCAAACTGACACTGATAAATTCTATTGTTATCATCAAACGATGATTTAATCATTCTTCCATTCTTATCGTATACAGCCATAATTATTTACCTCTCTTAAACGAACTTGCAATCTTGTTGTTGCTTGGATATGTTTTCTTAAACGCATTAGATACGCTCTTCTCATTAAGTACAAATGTCTTTGATTTATCTGCAAGATGAAGACTATTGAACATTGCAGCAATCCAGTCATTTGTAGGATTTTTCTGATATGCTTCTTCTATTGCAGAAGTAATCTGTTCACGAAGACCATTCTCAAGGTCGATTACAGATTGCGTAAGGTCGGGAGCGTTATCTACAGTGTACATGGACATACAGGGTGGACATGCTGGGAATCCCACGCAATCCCACGATACAGCCATATAGGTATCTTCTCGTACATTTGTAAGTCCATTTCCAATATCATCCAAATCACCAAATCCACGTGAACTATTACCGATAGCACCTGTCTTAGCAAGTGAATAAATAGCTAAACCGGATTCAGTGTCCATTAAATCAATATCTCCAAGTACCATATTGCGTTCATCGCAATGAAAATCATTTACACGAATAGCAACATCTTTCAAATGTATTTCAGAATCGTCTCTATGTTGGTCTTCACCCCAAAAACAATGATTATCAAGAGCTGCCTTGATGAAAGGATTCTCGTGAATAGACTCCCAAAGATGTTTACTGAATATCATATTATTCAGCGTAGGAATATCCCAATACGCTAAAGGTTTATTTTTCCACGAATAAAGAATTCCATTACCCTCACAATTAGGTTTATATCCCTGTGCAACATTATCTTGAGTCTTATACACAGAAGACTTTATAACTTTTTGGCAGTCTCCTGTAACATCAAAATAATTTTTGGTACTAAAAAAAGAACCTTTAATCCAAACATTATGCTGACTCATATTTTACATCTCCATAAATACAGTAATATAAAATATATAACTATTCTTTTTGGTTTATTGAATTGCCCTTTAACAAATTTTATCGTTAGTGTTTAGAAGACCGTAGGTATTCGTAGTACCTACGGTCTTTATTTATTATAATATGAGAAATATTTTAATGTAAAGGATTTTAGCAACCGATAGCCTTTAATCCGAACTGACGATTGAGTGAGTAATTTCCACCAGCAACCTTACCTGCATTGTAAGCTGCTGAACTAACAGACAAACTTCTGCTTGCTTTTCCCTCTTTCATATTCATGTGGTTATCAATCCAATTCTGAACTTCATCATAAATAACCAATCCAGCTTCGTTAGATTCGTCTTTCTTCACTTCAGCGTATTTCTGTCCGATTGCATTAGCGGCACCCAAACAGAACGACATCTGATTTGCATACTGTGTAAACTTCTGGCGTGCTTCACGATTGATTGCCTTTCTGAGCCATTCATACATTGTCATGGCTGTAATACGATTTGATTCGTGTCCAACAAAACCTACGGCATACATCTTTCTCTTTTTCCAATTCTTATAGCTATAACTGTTCTGAATATATGTAACACAGTTAAAATACTGTGCGATTGTATAAGCAAGA
>ODAI010153417.1_pt1 | contig 44792 bp, 45 predicted proteins | sample 1539321 | NCBI WGS metagenome assembly ODAI01 (sample SAMN02144231, study PRJEB22623) | gut metagenome | biome: sheep rumen | host: Ovis aries | place: New Zealand
TGGGCACTGTTCTATGGCAACAGTCGTGACAATGCTGAAGGCAAGCTGTTAGTAGACGACTCAGAGCCCACGAAGGAAAACCTGAAGAGCGTACACAAGCTCATCAAGAAGGTATCGCAGGACATCGAGGTATTCTCGTATAACACCAGCATCTCTGCCTTTATGATCTGTGTCAACGAACTGGCTCAGCAGAAGTGCAAGAGCCGCGAGGCTTTGAAGACACTGGTCATCCTCATTGCTCCCTTCGCTCCTCATATTGCTGAGGAGTTGTGGGAGGCCCTGGGCGAGCAGGGTAGTGTCTGCGACTCGCAATGGCCCAAGTGGAACGAGGAGTATCTGGTAGAGAACTCAGTGAAGCTGGGTGTGGCCTTCAACGGTAAGACACGCTTCGATATGGAATTTGCTGCCGATGCGGACAACCAGACCATCCAGGATGCCGTCTTGGCTGACGAACGCGCCAAGAAATACATCGAGGGAGACATCATGAAGGTTATCATCGTCCCTAAGCGTATGGTGAATATTGTGTTTAAGAAGTAAATAATGACTGAACAGCACAAGATGATATGGAACGAAGCCAAGGACTATCTCTTCATAGCCCTTGGCCTTGCCATCTATACGGTGGCCTTCACCGTATTCCTGATGCCTTACCAGATAGTAGCGGGTGGTGTGACAGGTCTGTCAGCCATCATCTACTATGCCACTGGATTCCACTTGGAAAACACCTATATTATCATTAACGGCATCCTGCTCGTTGTAGCCCTGAAGATATTAGGTGTGAAGTTTCTGATGAAGACCATCTTCGCCATCTTCACCCTCTATATCATGCTGATGTTCGCACAGGAAATCATGCCTAAGCAAGCCAACGGACTGCCCTTCAAACTGATGGGCGAGGGGCAGGACTTCATGTCGATGATTATTGGCTGTGTACTGACAGGTATTGCGCTGGCCACCGTCTTCCTGCATAACGGTTCGACGGGAGGCACAGACATCATTGCTGCCTCCGTCAACAAGTATCATCCCAACGTCTCGCTGGGCAATGTGCTGATAGCAGCCGACTTCTGCATCATCGGCTCGTGTATGTTCTTCCCACAGTTCGGCACCTATATGGAGCGCGCCCACAAGGTGATGTTTGGCTTCTGCGTGATGGCGATGGAGAACTACACGCTCGACTACATCATGAACGGACGTCGCCAGTCCGTACAGTTTATGATCTTCAGCCAGAAATGGCAGGAGATAGCCAACGCCATTGGTACGGAGATGAACCATGGCGTGACCATCCTCGACGGACACGGCTGGTACACAGGACGTAAGAGCAAGGTGCTCTGTATCTTGGCTAAGAAGAACGAAAGCGTCAACATGTTCCGACTCATCAAGATGATCGACCCGCAGGCCTTTGTCTCGCAGTCGAGCGTCATTGGTGTCTATGGCGAGGGGTTTGACGAGATGCACGTGAAAATAAAACAAAAGAACACTGGAAAGATGAAAATCGTTTTTGCCACCAACAATCTGAATAAACTGACAGAAATCAGAAACATCCTGGGCAACCGCTTCGAAGTGGTGTCGCTGGCTGACATAGGCTGCCACGACGATATTCCTGAGAAGGGACAGACCCTGAAGGACAATGCCCTCCTCAAGGCGCAGTATATCTATCAGAAGTATCATGTCAACTGCTTTGCCGACGACACAGGTCTGGAGGTGGATGCCTTAGGCGGTGCTCCAGGTGTCTATAGTGCCCGCTATGCAGGGGGCGAGGGACACGACTCAGAGGCCAACATGCAGAAGCTGCTCAGAGAATTAAAGAATAATAACAACCGCAAGGCACGATTCCGCACCGTCATTGCGTTAATAATAGATGGAAAGACCACCTTCTTCGAGGGTATCGTCAATGGCAATATAACCCAAGAAAAGAGGGGAGGGGAGGGCTTCGGCTACGATCCCATCTTCCAGCCTGAAGGCTACAACAAGACGTTCGCTGAGCTGGGCGTGAACATCAAGAACAGCATCAGCCATAGGGCAAGAGCTGCTCAGAAACTCGCTGACTACCTGCTGAAGAAGTGAAAAGGTAAATAAGTAAAAGGGTAAAAAAGTAAAAAGTAAAAGAATGTGAGAATAAACGTATTTGCTATCAGACATCTGGTAAAATGGCTATTCCCTTTTTACCTTTTTACTTTTTTACCTTTACATGCTCAAGTGGGCACTTGGCATCATCATCTGGCTTATCACCAAGTGCAGAGCATCTGTAAGGCTGGCGATGAACTCTTCGTGCTGGCTTCAAACGATCTCTATCAGTATCACCTGAACGATCAGAGTATCATCACCTACGATAAGATCAATGGACTCAGCGATACCCACATCACTCATATCGCCTGGAGCCAGCAAGCCAAGCGCCTGATAGCAGTTTATCAGAACTCTAATATTGATTTAGTGGAGACAGATGGCGACATCATCAATATCTCTGCTCTCTACAATAAATCGATGACAGACGACAAAACGGTTTATAAGATTTCAATCGATGGCATCTATGCTTATCTGCATTGTGGATTTGGTATCGTGAAGGTTAATCTGCAGAAGGCTGAGATCTCTGACACCTATACGCCTAACATGCCTGATTATCCTACAAATCTGCCTGAATATCAGGATGACTATGATGAATATATCGCTATCGTCAGCACGCTGAATCCTGGAGGACCAGCCTATAACCACTTCTACGAGGCCAAATTAATAAATGGCAGACTCTATACCACGGGAGGCTATTTCCTGCCAAGTATTCCTGATAAACAGCTGCCTGGTATCATTCAGACCTTCGATGGAAATGACTGGACGCTCTATGAAGAGGAAATAAGCCAGAAGACTGGCTATAAATATGAGGACATCTGTTGCATCGATGTAGATCCAACGAATGCAGACCACGTTTATGCTGGAGGCAAATGCGGACTCTACGAGTTTCTGAATGGTAAACTGACAGCCTATTATAATAAGGATAACAGTCCACTGAAGGGAGCAAACGACAGAGGTACGGAGTTAGGCAACGACTTTGTGCTGATCCTTGGTATCAAGTTCGACGCTCAGGGAAATCTCTGGGTTCTGAACAGTATGGCCAAAGGTGCCAGTCTTCTGAAGCTCTCATCAGACCATCAGTGGACAGACCATCATCAGACATTACTTACTGACGATGCTGGCAATACGTTGGCAGGTCTCAGAGGAATGATGATCGACAGTCGTGGGTTGCTCTGGTTCGTAAACAATAACTGGCAGGATCCGTCGCTCTTCTGCTATGATATGGAGAACGATAATCTTATCAAATACAATAACTTTACGAACCAGGATGGCGTAAAATACGACGTGGTATGGACCTATTGCGTAGCAGAAGACAGAGAGGGCAATATCTGGGTAGGCACAGACTCAGGACCTTTTATGATACAGAAACAGGAAGTAGGGCAGGAGCGTGTGACTTTCCAGCAGGTGAAAGTGCCTCGTAACGATGGTACTGATTATGCTGATTATCTGCTTTCAGGCGTCAGCATCAGCAGTATTGCCATCGATGGTGGCAATCGTAAGTGGTTTGGTACGAATGGCGCAGGAGCCTTCCTAATCAGTGCTGATAACATGAATCAGATACACAACTTCACTACTGATAATTCGAAACTGATTACCAATCAGATTACATCCGTTGTCATCAATCAGAAGTCAGGCGAGGTGTTCTTCCTTTCTGATGATGGACTTTGCTCCTATATGAGCAACGCTATCGAGCCTGCTGAGGAGATGACGAAAGATAATGTCTGGGCTTATCCTAACCCTGTGACATCTGACTATACGGGACTGATCACTATTACTGGTCTCAGCTACGATGCAGACGTAAAAATCACTGCCTCTAATGGTGCTCTGATAGCTGAAGGACGCAGTAACGGAGGCCTGTTTACCTGGGATGGTTGCGACAAAAACGGTCGTCGCGTAATAAGTGGCATTTATTATGTAATAAGTGCCACTTCCGAAGGCAGAAGTGGCACTTGTTGCAAAATAGCCATTATCCGTTGATAAGGCCCCTCATAAATAGGAAGGGAAAAGCACTTTCATGAGAGTTCAAGCATCCTCTCTATCGGCTTGACAGCCTCTTTTGCTATCTCAGGATCAATCTCTATTTGAGGATTTTCATTCTTCAGACAGTTATAGACCTTCTCCAGTGTATTCATCTTCATATACTGGCACTCGTTACAGCTGCATTCCAGCCCGCTCTCGCTGATTTCAGGAGGCACAGGGATAAATTCCTTATCAGGACAAGTTCGCTGCATCTCGTGGAGGATTCCAGCCTCTGTAGCCACAATAAACTGCTTCTTATCACTCTGCTGAGCATAATTCAGCATCGTTGCCGTAGAGCCCTTGACATCAGCAACAGCCAGAACAGGAGCCTTACACTCCAAGTGAGCCATCACCACAGCCTCTGGATATTGCTTCTTCAGTTCTATGATCTTCTCTACAGAGAAACGCTCATGAACATGACAGCCACCATTCCAGAGTAACATATCACGACCTGTCACCTCATTGATATAGTTACCTAAGTTATAATCAGGACCAAAAATAAGTTTGGCATCCTTAGGCAACTGATCTACTACCTTCTTAGCATTACCACTTGTAACGACTACATCCGTCAGAGCCTTCACGGCAGCTGTCGTATTGACATAAGAGATAACCTGATAACCAGGATGCTCAGCCTTGAATTTCTTCAAGTCCTCAGCTTTGCATGAGTCAGCCAAAGAACAGCCTGCTTCCAAATCCGGACAAAGCACCATCTTGTCTGGTGAGAGCAGTTTACACGTCTCAGCCATAAAGTGAACACCACACATCACCATGATTTTCGCATCAGTCTCTGCAGCCTTACGAGCTAAAGCCAATGAATCACCTACGAAATCAGCAATATCCTGAATATCGCCAATCGTATAATAGTGTGCGAGAATGATTGCATCCTTCTCTTCACACATTCTGCGGATTTCCGCTTTCAGATCTTCAGTTTTCAACATCTCATTATTCTTATTTTTCTTTTTTTCTTTTCTTTAAAAATGAAATGAATAGGATGATATGCCGTTGAAATCTTGATAACTTTTCCACGTTTTTCTTGCACAATCAGTTATCCACGTACAAAGATGCCTTATTCACACTCTCTGTGGATTCTTATTCTCTGATAATGAAGACTTCACGCACTTTATCCACAATTTCCATTTTCGGTGCAAATTTAATAAGTTTATATCTTTTTTCAGCAAAAATCTGTTGAAAAGTGCTGTATTTCCCCTTAATAAGTCTGTTAATATCCACATATTTCAGGCTTTCAACTTCTTTTTGTGCAAAAATCCACAAGTTATCCACATAGTTTTCCACAGGTTTATCAACACTTTCTTTTCTGAACAAATATAGAGAAAAGTTAATGAATTATAAATTCTGGCAAATCTTTGCAAGGTTTTTGCTTTTTCCAGTTATATAGATAGAAACGTCTGATGACAATGTTGTTTTAATACATATAGCTCCATATCTGACAATTTGAGAGTAATAATGAATCTGTAAGCATAGAATTAGTAGAGTTCCATGAATCGACACAGGAAGGTTTTCAGCACTATCCGCCAGCATCGGGTAGTGCTTTTTTCTTATAAATAAATGAGTAAATGCTTTGTTATTTGCTTTCTAAATTGTATCTTTGCACAAAATTATTAATTAATTAAGGTATGAAAAAGCTATTAACATTAATTGCCGTTATGGCATTTACGGTAACTGTTCAGGCCCAGCATGAGCAGGGAGATTTTACTATTCAGCCACGAGTAGGTATTACTATTTCTAAATTTACGGATGCTGACAAGTCAAAGGTGAATTTTGCTTATGGTGTAGAGTTCGAGCATTTCTTTGCTGATCAGTTTAGTTGGGCAGCTGGTTTGTTATTCACCAATCAGGGTGGCAAATATACTGATATATATGACGAAACAAATAAGAAGAACGACTTGACATTGAATATCTATTATGCTACCATTCCCATCACAGCCAATTTCTATGTGCTTCCAGGACTTGCCTTGAAAGCTGGTATCCAGCCTGCTTTTCGTGTAAAGGCCAAGGCAAAGATGGGTGATAATACCTATGACTATGACAGGATGATGGATCTTTGGAAAAACTGGTTTGGTGAAAAAACAGAGGATATGAATAAATTCGACTTGTCTATCCCTGTAGGTTTATCCTATGAATTCAATCGTATCACATTTGATGCCCGCTACAATATCGGCCTTACTAAGTTGATAAAGGGTGAGGATATTCACAACAAGGTGTTTGTCTTAACTCTCGGCTATAAATTCAATTAATGTATTTTCGTTGGAAAAGCTTCGTACGATAGAGATGCAGCGCCTCACGGTAGAGGAATTCCGTAAGGCTGAGAAATTGCCATTGATAGTGGTTCTCGATGATGTTCGCTCGATGCATAATGTTGGCAGCGTATTCCGTACTGGCGACGCCTTCCGCATTGAGGCCGTCTATTTATGTGGTATTACCTCAACACCTCCTATGGCTGAGATTCATAAGACAGCCTTAGGCGCTGAAGACAGCGTCAGCTGGCGATATTATAGTACGGCACTTGAGGCACTTGAGGCTTTGAAGGCAGAAGGATATACAGTCCTTTCCATCGAACAGGCTCATGGCTCTACGAAACTTCAGGATTTTACGCCTGCTGGTCAGGATAAATATGCTGTTGTCTTAGGTAACGAAGTGAAAGGTGTTCATCAGGAAGTAGTCGATGCCTCAGACGGTTGTATTGAGATTCCCCAGTTTGGTACGAAGCACTCGATGAATGTTTCTGTCACAGCAGGCATCATCATCTGGCATTTCGCAAAAGCATTATTATTTTAATCTATAATTATTCGTTGTCATGAAAAAGATTGTTGCTATCTGTTTATTGTTCGTTCTGGGTATCTCGCTGACGGGTTGTCTGAAGGATAATATCAGTAATGATTTGCAAGGTGAATGGAGACTATTAGGTTGGGACGTTGATGGCTATTTCCATGAAGTTGATTCTTTCAAGGTAGAGTATCATAAGTTCTCCATTGAGTTCTCGGGTAATAACGTGAAAGCCTATTCTTTAGGCAACGTCACAGACTTTGGAAAAGTAAGAAGCAAGAATAATACTTTGATAAAGGAAAGTGCTATTCAGACTCAAGTCTTTGTTATCGACGACGAATCTATATTTTTTGATAAGAATATAGTCAATATGAATCGATATGAACTTATTGGTAACAAACTGAAAATCTATTTTTCGGATAATGACTATTTCCTTTTTACCAATCAGTTTACAAATAATATAAAGCCCAGCTGTAACTGTGATCAGAATATCGTCATGACTGTCAAAGATGAGCAGGGTACTATCCATAAGGATAAATATCTTCGTAAGTGGTATATTGCCTATAATTATCCTGGAAGCAATGTTACCATCATCAGGTATTATCCAGAATCATTTCCTGATATAGACTTTCTGCAGGAGGATCTGAAAGTTGTCTTCTCAGGCGATGCCTATCATATGGATATTAACTGGGGTGACTATCAGTCAGAGCAAGTAGCTGGAATGGAATATTACTGTATGGATCTCCTGAAAATCGAAAAACAGGATAAGTAAATAAAAAATAAGGTGGCAATCAGTCGTTGCCACCTTATTTAATTTTACTCAGGCTTGAATTCTTCCTTGCCTACTCCACAAACGGGGCATACCCAGTCATCAGGAATATCTTCAAAAGCTGTTCCTGGCTGAATACCATTGTCGGGATCACCTTCTGCGGGGTCATAGACATAACCGCAAACTTCGCAAACGTACTTCATAATTGTAAGTGTTTAGTTATTAATTAGGGTTGTTATTCTCTCAACAATCCGCTCTGGCGGAATGTTTTGTAGACAAGCATAGTCGCCTCGCTGGCAAGGCTTATTACCATAGATGCTGCAGGGTCTGCATTCCAGGTCGAGTTGTATCACATTATCAGCATTCTGATTGAATCCCAGGAATCCACCCATAGGATGAGTAGCTCCCCAGACGCTGACAACAGGGATTCCTGTGAGTGAGGCCAGATGCATATTGGCAGAATCCATCGAGAGCATCACATCGAGGTGACTCATCAGAATCAGTTCCTGATAGATATTATCTTCACAATATTTGCTTACCATCAGGCACTGTCGATATTGAGCACACCATAACTGTAGGTATTTATCCTCCAGTTCACCTTTTCCGAAAAGGAAGATACGCCCTTGGGGGTATTTCTTTATCAAGTTAAAGATTACCTGCTCCATCAGTCTTGGAGGATAGACTTTACCCTCATGGGCTGCAAAGGGCGCAATACCTATCCACTGTTCAAAACTCTTTTTCGGACCTATCTCTTTAGGAAGCAGATTCAGGTTACCACCTTCTTCAGGGAAAATGGAATGGAACTGGCGGATATCAACAGGATACCCCAAGCGCTCAAACACCTCAGCATAGTTTTCAAACGAACTGGGCAGCTGCTTCTTCACCTTATTCTTATATGAGATAAGTTTCTTGCGCTGCTGACGGTGTTTGTCTATATGCTCCACACGATAGCGACCCAGATTGAAGCGCATTCTCAGATATTCTGAGCGCAACACATTATGGAGGTCAGCAACCTTTGTAAACTGCTTGGCAACAAGTCTGCGATAGAGCGCATTCAGACCCTTCACCCCGTGATATTCATTCAAGAGATCTGCTTCCATGAAGTTCACATTAGGTGCCAGGTCGTAGAAGAGTGGACGGGCAAATTTCTTGCTCAGTACTGTGATACGGATATCAGGATACTGGTTAGCCAAAGCCCAAATCACTGGAACAGTCATTGCCACATCGCCCAGTGCAGAGAATCGTATGACGAGGATATGCTCTTTCTTCACTATTCCTCTCTTATTTGTTCATATATAATATAGGATTGGTAGCAGGATCGTTATACATCTTCATCTGGCGATATACCTTCATATACTTACGACCTGCCTCGATATCTTCCAGCAGCTGATCGATGGCCAGCGCCAAGTCCTTTTGTTGCTCCAACAGTACACCAAGCTTTGCCTTACACTTTTCAATATGTGCAGGCTCAGCATCCTGACGATCAACCTGTTCCTGCATGTGGTAGATCTTCAAGGCAAGGATGCTCAGGCGGTCTACTGCCCAGGCAGGACTCTCCGTATTCAGACGCGCATCATCCATAGGTTTCACCTCGCTATAGTACTGACGGAAATAGGAATCTATCTCTTCCACCAGATCAGTACGATCCTGATTACTATGATCGATGCGGCGCTTCAGGGAAAGAGCCTCCACAGGATCAATATGAGGATCGCGGATGATATCCTCAAAATGCCACTGAACAGTATCAATCCAGCATTTCAGGTAAAGCTTAGATTCGATACTGTCTTTCTTATATGGATTCTGAATCGGCGTATTGATATCATCTGTCAGATGATAGTCGCTGATGGCACGATTGAAAATCTGGTTTGCTTTTTCTGTAAATGACATCTTTAATTGTTTTATTCCGCAAAACTACTGAAACTTTTTTAATTAGCCAAACTAAATCGGAGAATTTATTTAATTTTTGGTATTTTATTTAATATCAGATGCAGAAATAGGGCAAAAATATGCACAGATACACCCCTTTTGTGCAAAAGATAGTCAGTTTTTCTTAAAAAAATTTGCGTAAGTGAAAGAAAATGTGTTACTTTGCACCCGATTTCAGCAAGAGGCTGATATTTTTCAAGATAGCAAATTCATTATTAACATTTTAAAGTATTAAAATTATGTCAGAAATTGAAAGCAAAGTAAAGGCAATTATTGTAGACAAACTTGGTGTAGATGAGGCTGAAGTAAAGGCAGAGGCAAGCTTCACAAATGATCTGGGCGCAGATTCTTTGGATACTGTCGAACTGATTATGGAGTTCGAGAAAGAGTTTGGTATTTCTATTCCCGATGACAAGGCTGAGAAGATCGGTACTGTAGGTGATGCTATCGCTTACATCGAGGAGAATGCAAAATAAATTTTGATCATAACATAATGGTTGCTTCAAGTCAGAAGCAACCATTATGCTTTAATTGTAACTTATGGAATTAAAAAGAGTAGTTGTAACAGGTCTTGGCGCAGTAACGCCAGTGGGCAACACTCCTGAGGAAACATGGAAGAACCTTCTTGCAGGAGTCAGTGGCGCAGCACCTATTACGCTTTTTGATGCAAGTAAATTCAAGACACAGTTTGCTTGCGAGGTAAAGAACCTCAATATTAATGATTATCTCGACCGTAAAGAGGCCCGCAAGATGGACCGCTACACCCAGCTGGCCTTGATTGCTGCCAAGCAGGCTGTCGAGGATAGTAAGATGGATTTGGAAACCGAGGACAAAGACCGTATTGGTGTAGTCTATGGCGTCGGTATCGGTGGAATTAAGACCTTCGAGGAAGAAGTGGGCTACTATGCCCAGCATGAGGCCGATGGTCCTAAGTTCAATCCTTTCTTCATCCCGAAGATGATTGCTGACATAGCTGCTGGACAGATCTCCATCATGTACGGATTCCATGGTCCCAACTATATCACTGCTTCAGCTTGTGCTTCTTCTTCTAATGCACTGGCCGATGCGTTCAATCTTATTCGTCTGGGTAAGGCTAACGTTATCGTAGCAGGTGGTGCTGAAGCTGCTATCTGTGCTACTGGTGTGGGTGGCTTCAATGCCATGAAGGCTCTCTCTACTCGTAACGATGAGCCTGAGAAGGCAAGTCGTCCCTTCAGTGCCAGTCGTGATGGCTTCATCATGGGTGAGGGTGCAGGCTGCCTGATCCTTGAGGAATTAGAGCATGCCAAGGCCCGTGGTGCCAAGATCTATGCCGAGATGGTGGGTGCAGGTATGAGTGCTGATGCTCATCATATCACTGCTTCTCATCCAGAGGGACTGGGTGCTAAACTCGTTATGAAGAATGCGCTTGAGGATGCTGGTTTGAAGCCCGAAGACATCGACTATATCAATGTTCACGGTACTTCTACTCACGTAGGTGATATCTCTGAGGCCAAGGCTATCAAGGAGGTCTTCGGTGAGGCTGCCTACAAGCTGAACATCTCTTCTACGAAGTCTATGACGGGTCACCTGCTGGGAGCCGCTGGAGCCGTTGAAGCTATGGCTACAATACTGGCTGTTCAGAACGATATTGTTCCTCCCACCATCAATCACGAGGAAGGTGATGAGGATCCTGAGATTGATTATAATCTGAATTTCACCTTCAACAAGGCTCAGAAGCGTCAGGTACGTGTTGGTCTTAGCAATACCTTCGGCTTTGGTGGTCACAATGCTTGTGTGGTATTCAAGAAGTATGAGGCTTAAGGATATTATTGATATTATCAAGCTCCCTTTCCGCGAGGAGAAGGAGCTTTTTTCTTCTCTTTACGCGATAATGGGATTCTATCCCCGCAACATCGAGTATTACAAGATGGCGCTGATGCATAAGAGCATCCGTAAGCGCAATGACAAGGGCAAGCCACTGAATAATGAGCGACTGGAGTTCTTGGGTGATGCTATACTCGATGCTGCGGTGGGTTATATAGTTTACCGCCATTACGAAGGTAAACGTGAAGGATTCCTCACCAATACACGTTCTAAACTGGTGTCGCGCGAGACGTTAGGCAAGATTGCCAACGAGATGGGACTGGGCAGTCTGCTGCTTTCCTCTGGACATTCCACCTCGCATAATAGTTATGTGGAAGGTAATGCCTTCGAGGCTTTAGTGGGTGCTATCTATCTTGATCGTGGCTATGAGGCCTGTCTTGAGTTCTTTGAGAAGCAAATCTTGGGCAAATATGTGGATATCGATAAAGTGGCTTTCAAGGAGGTCAACTTCAAGTCCAAGCTTTTGGAGTGGAGTCAGAAGAATCGTGTGCGCCTCGAATTCCGCATGTTGAAGCAACAGAAAGATGAAAACGGTAGTCCTGTTTTCTGTTTCCAGGTTGTACTCGAAGGTATTACAGGTGAACGTGGTACAGGTTACTCTAAGAAGGAGTCGCAGCAATTAGCCTCAGAAGCTACTCTGAAGCGTCTGAAGCGTGAGCCACAGTTTGTAGATACTATTTTTGCGGCTAAGACTAATCGTACAAAGATGGAGGAAGAGCCTGCTATGGCCGTTCCTGACACTGATCAGGAGCAAAACTTCATCATTGTACAGGGAGAGTCTCCTAAGACTCAGGAAGAGTCTCAAGAGTCTTCACGCCGTCGTTCAAATGCATTAAAAGCTGTTGCTCCTGTAGAATCATCTGATGATAACGAGTTCGATCTCTCTGATATTTCCCATAAAGAGAAATCCAAGGAGGAAATCATTGCTGAGGCAGAAGCTGCTGCTTTCGCTGAAGGATAATTGATAAAGCATAAAAAGGAGACCCCGATGACGTTAAAATCATCGGGGTTTCTTGTTGATTGCTGGTTCTCAAAACTACTTGATGAATTTATGAGAAACGAGCATGTTCTTCGGGTCGAGGGCTTCGTCAAGTTTCTCCTGTGTCATCAGACCCTTCTCAAGCACGATGTCATAAACACTTCGGTTGGTCTCCAGAGCCTCTTTAGCCACCTTTGTAGAGGTCTTATAGCCAATGTAGGGGTTCAGGGCTGTAACAATACCAATAGAGTTCTTTACCATCTCGAGACAGCGCTCCTTGTTGACGGTGATGCCGAGTACACACTCCTCTGTGAGGGTTTCGATAGCATTCTTTAGCCAAATGAGACTTTCGAATAGCGACTCAGTAATCACAGGCTCCATCACGTTGAGCTGCAACTGACCTGCCTCAGCAGCAAAAGATATTGTTGTGTCGTTACCGATCACCTTGAAGCAAACCTGGTTCACAACCTCGGGAATAACGGGGTTCACCTTTCCAGGCATAATTGAAGAACCAGGAGCCTTTGGAGGCAGGTTAATCTCGTTGAGACCGCAGCGAGGACCTGAGGCCATCAGTCGGAGGTCGTTACAGATCTTCGACAGTTTGACTGCCAGGCGCTTCAAGGCTGAAGAATAGCTGACATAAGCACCAGTATCAGGAGTTGCCTCTACAAGGTCGGCAGCAGATACAAAGGCCTCACCTGTAAGCTTCGACAGGTTGGCAGCGCAGAGTTTGGCAAAACCAGGAACGGCATTCAGACCTGTGCCGATAGCTGTACCACCCATGTTAATCTCATGGAGCAGTTTCACGTTGCGCTCCAGGTTCAGAATTTCCTCTTCGAGGTTGTTGGCGTATGCGTTGAACTCCTGTCCTGAAGTCATAGGTACGGCATCCTGCAGCTGGGTACGCCCCATCTTGATACAGTCCTTAAACTCATCACCTTTGTAGCGGAAGGCACTGATAAGACCTGTGAGGGCAGCAATCAGACTCTTGTTCATACGAACGAGGGCCAGACGGATGGTAGTAGGATAAACATCGTTAGTAGACTGTCCACAGTTACAGTGGTCGTTAGGATAGCAGTACTGATAGTCGCCTTTCTCGTGGCCCATGATCTCAAGGGCGCGGTTGGCAATCACCTCGTTGGCATTCATGTTGACGGAAGTACCAGCACCACCCTGCATCATGTCGATGGGGAAGTTGTCGTGCCACTTACCATCAATGATTTCGCGACAGGCCTGTGAGATGGCGCCTGCGATCTCGTCGTTGATCACACCAAGGGTGTGGTTGGTTTCAACTGCAGCCAGCTTCACGTAAGCAATGGCAATGATGAAGTCGGGATACATTGACATCGTCTTGCGCGAGATGTGATAGTTGTTGATACCACGCTGTGTCTGTACGCCATAGAGGGCGTCTGCTGGAACTTTGAGTTCGCCTAAGAGGTCGGACTCTACTCTGAATTTCTGATCTGACATAATAATAATATTTTAAGTTTTACCTTTTTACCTTTTTACTCTTTTACCTTTAGAACATTGGCACCTGCCAGATATAGCCCAGTGAGATGCGGTTAGTGCTGTAGTTGTCTGCACCGTATGCCTTTGCTCTGTCAGTATAGCTGTAGTGACGCCCTACATAGGTGAGGAAGAAGTGCAGATTACTGCTCTTCAGCGGGTAGAATTCCAAACCTGCGAGATAGCCGTAAGCCGTGCGATACTTGCCCTTTTCGATGACACCGTTGGCCTTGGAGAAACCTTCGTTCTCCAGCATGCCCTTGACGAAGATGTTCCACTTCGGAGAAAAACGGTACTGTGCCTTTAAAACCAACGACAGATACTCGGCATCGTTCTGATGGCCACCCAGTTTATTGTTGCCTACGATACTTGATACGATACCCTCGCGATCGATACCCTCACGCATATACATCACGTCGAAGAAAGCGTCAAAATTATTAATGGTCAGCTCGTTACCCAGGGCTACATAATGGCTCTGATAGCCCTTGGCCTGACTCATCAGTGAGTAGCTCCAGCGTGTGCTGAATACACCACCAAAATTACCATTCCAGTTCACGGTGTAAACCAGGGGTACCTTCGACTTCTCGTAGCCCTCGCCATACATGTCGCTCATGCTGCCACTACGGCTGTCGAGCACTTGCAGTTGCAACTGGTGGTTGGGGTGAAGCTGGAACTGAAAGTTGGCACCCGTTAGGAAGTTGCTCATGTAGTCGACCATATCTGAATATTCATAAATCTCAATAGGATTGAGGTCAAACTCCATACCACCGTATGCAGCGCATTGCTTACCAAGGAACATGGAGAACAAGTCGCTTGCCTTGACACCGATACCTGCCACGTCGATAGATGATGATGGCATATTGTCAAGACCGTCTGGAGTAGGGGAGTTACTGCGGTTCAGGCGATGACGATAGCGGAAAGAGAAAGTTTTGTTGATATTTCCTTTTGCCTCAATACGGATCTGGCGCATGTTGAACTTGGCATCTTGAAACTCTCCGTTGCCCTGGTTCAAGTCGAAACTATTGTTGAGGTTTAGCAGGAAGTGGAAGTTGTCCTGCTTCTTCTCTATCTTGGTGATTTTCTCGAACAGAGATTGCTCACCAGTCGATGCATCCTTATCCTGCTGTGCATTGGCACCCAGTGCCACGCAAAGCATCATTCCGAATAATAACTTTTTTTTCATAGACTTTTCACTTTTTAGTACTTCTTGAAATACTCCTGAATCTCCTTCCAGTCACGGGTCTTAGTCAAGGCAAGCATCAGCAGTACGCGAGCCTTCTGGGGATTGAGGGTCAGGGCTGCTACGAACTCATACTTCTCGTCGTCAACCTCACCATTCAGACAGGTAGGTCCTGTTGGGCAGCGGCTTGAGCGAACTACGTTGATACCCTTCTGACGAGCCTTCAAGGCTACATCGAACACATCGGTATAGAAGTTGCCGTCACCTACACCAGCCAGTACGATGCCGTCGAACTTAGCGTCTATAAAAGCCTGGAAGGGCAGGGGAGAGCAGTTGGCATAGCCATAGACGATACCGACCTGTGGGAGTTTCTCGAGGTTAGTCACATCAAACTCGCTCTTTGTGGTGTGCAGGTTGTCGATGTTGCGGTTGTAGATGGCCTCACCATTATATACATAGCCCACCTTGCCGTAATTGGCGCTTTGGAAGGTAGCTACATCAGTGGTATGCAACTTGATGACATCCTTGGCATCGAGCAGCAGGTTGTTCATGCAGACAAGTACGCCACGGCCCTTTGAGTTGGGACTGGCAGCAGCAGCTACACCGGCATAGAGATTACCGGGACCGTCGGCACTGATACCTGTTGAAGGGCGCATTGAGCCTACCAGCACTACGGGCTTGTCGCTCTTCACCGTCAAGTTTAGGAAGTAGGCTGTCTCTTCCATCGTGTCGGTTCCGTGAGTGATGACTACGCCGTCATAGTCTTCTTCGTTTAGCAGCTGATTGATGCGCTTGGCCAGCTTCAGCCATACCTGGTCGTTCATATCCTGCGAACCTATGTTCACGAGCTGTTCGCCTGTAACATCAGCGAGATAGAGCATTTGTGGAACAGCGTCGATAAGGGTCTTTACACCTACCTGTCCTGCACTGTAAGCAGACGAAGTGGCAGATTCACTTACGCCAGCGATAGTACCGCCAGTGGCAATGATGCGGATTTTAGGTTTAGCAACGATGTTAACTGATACCAACAGTGCCAAAAGCATTAATACATTACGCATTGTTTTCATAATTGTTTGAAGTTTAAAATTGTTAGTAAATGATTAATATAAGAATGTTATGATGAGATAGCCGATGCCAATGCTGACAAAGGTTGTGATAAAGCCAGAGAGTTGGAACGAGTGGTTGAGCACATACTTGCCGATACGCGTCGTTCCAGTAGTGTCGAAGTTGATAGCAGCCACCTCAGTCGGATAGTTGGGGATGAAGAAGTAACCGTTCACGGCAGGGAACATAGCTACGAGTGCCAAGGGTGAGATACCCAGACCCATACCCAAAGGGAAGAGGGTACGCACAGTGGCGGCTTGTGAGAAGAGCATGATACTCATGATAAACAGGGCCACAGAGAAGAGGAACGGATACTGTGTCACGATGTCAGCGATGTGACTCTTGAAGAATTCAATGTTGCCATTGAAGAAGGTGTCACCCATCCATGCGATACCAAAGATAGAGATCATGGCATTCATACCGGCACCAAAGATGTTGCCACTGACGGCTTTCTTTACGCTCGCCTTACCCACAATCAGGATGAGGGCTGCAATCGACATCATCAGGATCTCAATGGTCTCAGGCATAGAGAGTCGCTCGATGACACCATCCACCTCGTAAGAGGGGCGCAGGGAGGGTACACTACCGAAAATGATGACCAAGACAACGCCTAGGAGGAATGCCAGCACACTGTACTTTGCACGCGGATTCGGACTCTGCTCCATCTGTTGCATGGCCTTGGCCTCAGCCTCAGGATCAATCAGTCCTTCACGCACTCTGCGCTGGTATTCAGGATCATCCTCCAGCTCTTTACCCACCCGGTTCTGAACGAATGCAGCCACGAGGATAGCGATTAGCGAGGCTGGGATACAAATGAGCAGGATGTCCTTCAACTCAATACCTTGTCCACCCAGCAGGTCGGTAGAGATTACAGCGGCGGTGGCAGCCGACATAGGCGAACCTGTAATACCCAACGAGGCAGCGATCGTGGCCACTGTCATGGGGCGCTCAGGACGGATCTTAGAGTTCTTAGCGATCTCTGAGATAATCGGCAACAGCGAATAAGAGGTATGGGCCGTACCGGCTACAAGACAGAAGAGCCAGGTGGTCAGCGGACCATAATAAGTAATGTGAGTGGGGTGCTTACGCAGAAATTTTGCTGCCAAGCCTACCAGGTAATCCAGACCACCAGCAGCCTGAAGCGCAGCAGTTGCCGTAATCACCGAAGCAATAATCAGCATCACATCGATGGGAATTTTGCCTGGATGCATGCCGAAGATGAAGACAAGGATGAAGACACCTACCATTCCGTAGATACCCAGTCCGATGCCTCCGACTCTGGCACCAATGAAAATCAGTGCGAGGACAATACACAATTGGAAAAGAACCAAGAATGTCACCATAGATTGTTTTGTTTGTTATGAATAATTGTTTTGAGTTATGTTCTCGGCTGCAAAGATAGGGAGATTTTCCTTACCCTGTATTATAAAAAACGAACTATTTTTTGTAAAAAACGACACAAGCCCAGATAAAACATTCTAAAATTTGCAAACATCGTTTTTTTGTTGTATCTTTGCACAATCAAGTCTGAAACCTAAAGGAATGAATCAAAGCGGTATTTATAACTTGGAAGAATTCACCGAGCAAAACTATATCGACGGACTATTCGGTTCGGCTTTGGTATGCTTTACTGCCGATCGCGATATTCTGCGGCGCGTGGTTCATCCTGGGCTTGGCAGTTTCTATTCCGTCAATCTCATCGTAGATGGATGGGAAAACTATCAAATCAACAACAACCAAGTGCATCTGGAGATGCACGACCTGTTTGTGAAGCAGTCGTACGACAACTTCGCCGTTGAGGACTGTTCTGAGGAGGTGTCGTCGATTCATCTGCTGGTGGAAAAGAATTACTTCGACAGTTTGATTGTTAATCATGAACATTTCAAAGGGCAGAATCCGATAGAAGTGTTCAGTTCCATGCCAGTGGTTCATCTTGGTGAGATGCAGGCTGCGTCGTTTTATCAGATGATGATTAACATCCAAAGGACGATCGTGAACCCTCACCTCTATAAAAATGAGATGATCAAGTATCAATTGAACATCTGTCTGTTCATGTTGGCTGAGCTGATTTCCGGCAACGAGATCAATACGCACGACCTGAAATACAAGGATAATATCCTGAAGATTTTCCTTCATCTGGCTTCAAGGAACTTCAAGAAGGAGCGGCAGGTGCAGTTCTATGCCGATCGCCTGAATGTATCTGCAACTTATCTTTCACGTACTATCAAGGAACTGACAGGCAATACGGTGCTCAGCTATCTCTCGAACTTCCTCTATAATGAGATATGCATCCAACTGAAGACCACCGACAAAACCATTAGTGAGATAGCAGACGAACTGAATTTCAGCGACCAGTCTGCTCTCACCAATTTCTTCCGTACAAAGGCGGGCATCACCCCCTTAGCCTACAGGAAGGGCAAGCCCTGAGCATCTTATTTCGTAATCCTTATAACTGGTGCAATCTTGTTGGTAGGAGCAGGCAGTTCCACGACCAGTCCCTCTCCTGTCTGCTTCGCTTTTACCTTGCCGTAGCCTAACAGCCAGGCACCCGAGATTGCCTTCTTGAAATAAGAATTGCCTTTGGCCAGACTTTTGATGACGATCTTGCCGTCCTCAGGCCATCCCATAGCCGTTGCATACAGATGCTTCTGAGTTTGGTTGAAGCGTATGTCCCGATGGCTCATGCCTGCGTATTGTCCGTCGTTGAAGCCAGGGCCGTTCATGTCCACAGTCTTTTCAGCTATCGGCCCTTCTCCAAAGATCTTCCATGGGCGGGTGCCGAAGATACTCTCACCGTTTACAGTCATCCAGGCCTCCAGGTCGTCGAGTATCTGTGCTTCTTTCTCATCGTAGGTGCCGTCGGCTCTTAAGGGTATGCTCAGCAGCAGGCATCCGTTCTTCGATACGATGTCCACCAGCTGTTTCACTACCGTCTCGGCACTCTTGTACCATCCTTTTTCATAGATCTCCGTGTTATAGTGCCAGCCACCGATACAGTTGCATGTCTGCCACGGCTCGTCGATGATTTCGTTAGGAGCACCGCGCTCCACATCCCAGGTGATGCACTTACGCTGCTCTTCGCTGAGAATCTTGCCAAACACGACCGATCGTGGGTTCTTGTTGTAGAGATGTGTTGTGATCTTCATGCCAGCGTCGCTGATGCCATAGAATGGCAGCACTGTCACGTCGAAGTAGATCAGGTCTGGCTCATAGCGGTTGATGGCATCCAGTGTGCGGTCATAGAAGTTGGTAACGAATGCTTGTGTGGGGAGTGTTGCCCCGTTTGTCCAGTCCCATTGCTTGTGGATCTGTACGTTCGACCATGATAGCTCGCTTGGCTCGTGGTTCTGAGCATACAGCTCTTGCGGGTCGTAGCCTTCCCACCATTTGCCTTTGCCGTCCTCTTTCGTCAGTTTGCCGTCGTAGTATATTCCAGCCTTAGGGCCGTTCTGGTCGTATCGCTGCGATGGCTCGTACCATGTCCAGGCGTGATCGGCATGGAACGAGATGCCCAGAGGCAGTCCTGCCTTCTTCGCTGCCTTGGCCCAGCCGTCGAGGATATCCTTCTTCGGGCCGATGTTCACGGAGTTCCAGCGTTGGTATTTCGAGTCCCACAGGTCGAAGTTGTCATGGTGATTGCCCAGCACGAAGAAATACTGTGCTCCGCAGCGCTTATACTTCTCCACGAGCTTTTCCGGATCCCACTTCTCTGCCTTGAACAGCGGCAGGATATCCTTGAACCCTACTTCTGAAGGATGGCCGTAGTGTTCCAGGTGATACTGGTAGGCCTTCCTGCCCTCCATATACATCTCCCGGGCCATCCAGTCACCCGAGCCTTCCACACACTGCGGACCCCAGTGTGCCCAGATGCCGAACTTCGCATTCCTGAACCATTCCGGCGTTTTGTGCTGTTTCAGCGATTCCCACGTGGGCTTATACTTGCCCGTCTGCATCTTCTCGTGTGCCTCCGATACTGGCACTAAATACTCCTGACTGGCAGCATTCACGTACCAGCAGCACAATGCCATAATGATTAATAGTCTTCTCATGTTACAGTTCACAGTCTTTCCATTTTCAGCTACAAAGATAAGTTTTATTTCCGAAACCACAAAATTTTCAGGCAGAAATTTGACCCGAAAGCATCCATAAGAGCCTATCATGACAAGGCACTTCTGGATGAGTTCCAACGTCGAAGAATCTTGTCATTATCGGACTTCACGTACCTTGCCGCGAGTGCTCGCAGGGCTCGAATAGGCCGATTTTTTACTATTAATTCCAGAACTATTTACTATTAATACTAAAAAGTTCTACTATTAATTCCAGAAAGTTCTACTATTAATACAACTTTCAGAAGTAGTTTCATCATCCATTCTGTTGTCGTTATAGCAAAAGAGCAGCATCCCAAACTGTGGATGCTGCTCCTTTTGTAGATTGCGGTACACGGATTGCTACTTTGCGGCAGGCTCCCACTTGCAACGGACGGGCGAGACAATCGCACCCTCTTTCTTCAGTTCAGCGAATGCTTTGTCTACTTCCTTACGATCGGCTCCCAGAGCCTTGGTCACGTCACCTGCTGAAACGGGCTTGCCAGCCTCACGCATGGCCTGTAATACTTGTTCTTTCATATCGCTTGTCATTTAGAATGTGATTGTTTCCACCAGCTCCATCATCTTGAAGAAGTCGGCCTTGGCATCCTTCAGATAGTACATCACGCCATTCTCGCAGTTCTCGCCACAGGAAATCGTAAACTTTCTGTATTCCTTCCATGACTTAGTTGTCTTTTAATAAATATTCTATATGTGATTATGCCTTGTTGAACTTTTCCTTTGGTTGCTTGCAACGCGGACAACGCCAGTCGTCGGGCAGGTCTTCGAAGGCCACGCCATCATGCTCTGCGGGGTCATAGACATAGCCGCAGATGCTGCAGACATATTTGCCCGAAGCCTCCTGCTGCGAGAAGTCCACCTCGGCAAAGACGGTGGGAACGGGGTTGTCCAGATCCATCACGCGTTTGGCCTCCAGGTTCTCGTAGCCCTGTGGGGTATGCGTGCCCATATAGACGGTGGGATTGTTACGGACGAACTCACGCACTCTGTCCAAAGTCTCACGGGCAGCGGGCAGGTCGTCATAGACCACCGACAGCTTGTTCTCATACAGCGCCTCATCGGCATAGGTGATGTCGGCCTGGAACATATAGTAGAGTCCGTCGCTCTCGGCAATCACGAGGCTGTTGCCGTTGGTGTGTCCCTTGGCCTTGATGAACCACACGCCGTCGCAAATCTTCAGCGCCTCAGGGAAGTTGTGATAGGCACCGTCCGTGTAGGTGACAGGCACCAGGTTGGACAGGCCTTTCAATTCTTCAGCCTGCATCTCGTCGGCTCCAACATATATCTTTGCGTTGGGGAACGAGCGGAGTTCGCCAGAGTGGTCGCTGTGCCGATGGGTCAGCAGGATTTTCGTCACCTGCTCCGGCTTGTAGCCCAAGGCTGCCAGCGCATCCATATAGCTGCAGATGTCCTTGCCAGTATAGGCCATCGCCTTCTCGTCGATGACTTCTTCAGGGAAGCCTGCGGGCAGACCAGTGTCTACGAGGATTACCTCTGAACCTGTGTCGATCAGATAATTCTGCAGGCTGCCGCGATAGCGGATGTTGTGGTCAAATTTATCCGGTCCTTCCTCGCCACCAAAGGCGAAGGGCTGGGTATAGTACCCGTCACGTCTGAATTTTACGGCTTTGATTTCCATTGTTTATTTGTTTATTAGATTTTTCAACTTAAACTATTATCCCATCACCACGTCGAGTACCATCATCAGTACGAAACCGATGGCAAAGCCGATGGTGCTGAGGTTGGAGTGCTGGCCTTCTGAGGCTTCAGGAATCAGTTCTTCTACGACGACATAGAACATGGCTCCGGCAGCGAATGCCAGCATATAAGGCAGTACTGGTGTCATCAACGAGGCTAACAATACGACGGCCAAACCACCAATAGGTTCAACGGCCCCGCTCAAGCTGCCGATGACGAACGAGCGCCACTTCGAGTTGCCTGCTGCCCGCATCGGCATGGAGATAATCGCTCCCTCGGGCACGTTCTGAATGGCAATACCGATAGAGACGGCTAAGGCACTGGCTACAGACAGCCCTGCCGCACCATTCTCTGCTCCGGCGAACACCACACCCACGGCCATGCCCTCAGGCAAGTTGTGGATGGTGACGGCCAGAGCCAGCATTGCCGTGCGCGACAGATGCGAGCGGGGACCCTCGGGCTTGTTGGTGCCTATGTGCAGGTGGGGCGTCAACTCGTCTATCAGCAACAAGAAGCCCATGCCCAGCAGAAAGCCTACAGCGGCAGGAAATACCGACCATGCTCCTTCTGCTTCTCGCATCTCCATGGCGGGTATGAGCAACGACCATACGGATGCGGCAACCATCACGCCGGAGGCAAACCCCAGCAGCGATTTTTGCAGACGGGGCGACATCTCGTCCTTCATCAAAAAGACGAATGCCGCCCCAAGCATAGTTCCCAGCAATGGGATGAGCAGTCCTATGATTACTGCCATCTCAGAATGTATTGGTCTCTTACATCATAGCGGTGAGGAAGTTCTCGTAGCCCAGTTTCTCGATGTAGTTCAGGTACTGTGCCTCCCAAGCCATGTGGTCCTTTTCGTCGTCGATCCACTTCAGGATGAGCTTCTTAGTGGGATAGTCGTCGTTGAAGGCCTCGGCCAGCTCGCTCAGCTGCTGGATGGCGGTAGGCTCATAGTCGCCCTCAATCTGCTTCTTGGGATCGTCGGTGAAGGGGAACTCGATGGTCTTCATGGCCTCCTGCAGGTCAGCGGGCTTGCAGCCCAGCTCCACCAGGCGGTTCAGCACTTCCTCTGCCTCGTCCCACTCTTCCTCAGCCTCTTCCTTCCACTTGTCGGCCAGCTTGTTCCAGCCCTGCAGACGGCAGTAGGCTGAGAATGCGAAATGTTGCTTACTGTTTCCAAACCATACAGCGCCAAGATTGGCAAACTGCTTCAATGCTTCTTCTTTAGTCATAATAGTTTTTTCTTTTAAGTTAAAAATAATGTGGGTGCAAAGATACGAATTATCCAATATACGACAGCTGTCCTAAACAAACAAAAATTCTACCCAAGCAAACATTTTTGCATTTTCCCTTGGTTTTTCACATTATTTATCGTATCTTCGCCACCAATATGTATAAGTTGATGGATTTTCTGATATCGGTCATCGGTATGCCGCAGGACGAAGTGGTATCCGACGAGTTGTATTGCTCAGAGAGCAACACCCGTTTGACGTTTCGCACTAACCAGATGCAGGAGACGCTGTCAGGCTACTCTTATACGCTGGTGAACGACGGCTGGTTAGAACTGCTTTACAATGACCGTATGCTGACTCTACAAAAAGGCGACCTGCTGATTTATTCCCCTGGGGTAAAAATCAGAATCATCAATGGTTCGACAGATTACCATTCTGTTTGCCTGATAATCGACGAACAGGCGGCACTCGAGATACCGGCCGTGCGCAATGTTGTCCATACCGCCTATCAGCCGATAGCAGAACTCGGGCGCCCTATCATCCATCTCAATGAGCAGCAGACGGCCCATTTCTGGCAGCACATGCACGAGATGATTCAGTATCAGCACTCTGGCCATCGCTATCTGCGCGAGGTACTGCGTACGCTCTTCACTCAGTTCGTCCTTGACCTGATGGATGCCATGGCCCAGAACATCGGCCCCAGGCAAGTCCGTGAGCGCACCACGGAACAGTTCATCGCCTTTATGCGTCTGCTGACCAAGCACTTCATCGAGCATCATGACATAGGTTTCTATGCAGAAGGGCTTCATATCACTCCCATCCACCTGTCGCGCATCGTCCGTCAGGTTACGGGCCGTACTGTGGTCGATTATATCAATCAGATGCTGCTGATGGAAGCCACATGGCTGCTACAGACTACCGACCTCAGTATCGCTGCTATTGCCGAACGTCTGCATTTCGCTGACCAAAGCAGTTTCGGGCGTTTCTTCACCCGCATGAAAGGCATTACGCCCAAAGCATATCGGGTGGAACAACAGAGGTGATTCCTATCAACATAAGTTAAAGTTACTAATTCCAATTTATCGGTAAAGATGGAGAAAATATTGAAGGTACACCACGTCAACGACTATGCCCGCTATATCGGGGCACCGGAGTTACATTCGCTCGTCTCGGTGATTCACTACGACGAGCTGGAGCATTGCAGACACTCGTTGAACAACTATGACGTCTATGCGATGTTCATCGGTGATGAGGAACTGGAGGATTTGTCATACGGACAACTGCAATACGACCTTCACCGTCATGCGCTGATGTGCGTAGCTCCCGGACAGATTGGCGGCAAGGCTGACACGGGCGAAGAAATCCATACCAAGGGCTGGGCACTGCTCTTCGACACTGAACTGCTGCATAATTCCGAACTCGGACGGCGCATGGCCGACTATCACTTCTTTTCCTACAGTACAAGCGAAGCCCTGCTGATGACACCAGAGCAGCGACAAAGCATCGTTACGCTGCTGGAGCAGATGCGCACAGAACTTCAGCAGGAAGAGGACACTCACACCCTGCGCATCGTGACCTCGCAGATAGAGCAGGTTTTGGAACTCGTCAGCCGCTACTATGCGCTTCAACTTTCCACATCAGCCACATCAACGAACTCTGACCTCTTGTCGCGTTTCGAGCATCTGTTGCAGAAGTACTATGACAACGGACTCCAGCGCAGTCAAGGGCTTCCCTCGGTGAAATACTGCGCCCAGGAGTCGTTTCTTTCGCCCAACTACTTTGGCGACCTTATTCGTGAGTTGACGGGCGACTCGGCCACCTCCTACATTCGCCGTTTCATCATGCAGCGTGCCCAGACACTCTTGGCAGGCGGGGCTACTATCACCGAGGCCGCTGAGCAACTGGGCTTCGCCTATCCTCAGCACTTCACTCGCCAGTTCAAGAAGTACTATGGAGTGACTCCTTCTGAGTTTATCAGGAAATAAGACGAACCTATTTGGGACCAAATAGCCGCTCTGCATTCTTATGGAGAATCATTTCCCGGAACGGCGTGAGGTCAGGCTCCGTGGCCAAGTACTGCTGCATCCGCTGTAGACTTTGGGTGAGCACCTGAGGTGCCACGTAGGGATAGTCGGAGCCATAGAGCAGATAGTCGGGCGTAGTGATGGTGAGCAGCGTGCGGATGACTTCAGGGCTGTGTGCCCCCGCCAGGTCGTAGTACAGCGTGCCGAGGTTCGCCTCGTAGTCTATCGACCCTACCATCTTGTTCTTCTGCATCACAGGTGTCAGCGACTTCATACGTGGGATGGCCAATGGCAGATAGGCGCCGCAATGGGGCACCACTACCTTTATATGATTATAACGGGCCAGCACATTACGGCTGATCATGTTCGAGACGGCACGGGTGGTCTCTGAGAGGTACTCCTGCATAGCGAGCGGCGTCTGCTGCATCACCTGACGGTTTACTGGCTCAGGGCGGTGGGGATGCAGTATCACCACTGCCTGACGCTCGTTCAGCACAGAGAAGAGTGTGTCAAGTTCAGGAGCGCCAAGATACTGTCCCTGCACATTTGTCGCCAACTTGATGCCATCGGCCTTCAGTGTGTCGAGCGTATAAATGGCCTCGCGGACAGCCGCATCCACGTTGGGCAGCGGTAGGGCAGCACAGAAGAGAAAACGCCCCGGGTACTCCTGCTTCAGTTTGGCCGCAGCCTCGTTAGTCTGCCTCACGACCTTTACTGATGTCGGTTGCGGAGCCGCCAGCGTCAGTACCGAAGTCTGTACGCCCGCTTCGTCCATCCACCTCAGATGCACCTCTGCATCATATTTTGGCAGAGGGAATCCCTCGTCCATCGATCTGCCCTCGCTTTCGAGAGCTGACAGGAACTCAGGTGTGATGATGTGGCTGTGCACATCTATCACGCCCTGAGCAAAACCATTTGCTGTTATCATCATGGATAACAATAAAGTCTTAATTTTCACTCTCAACTCTAAACTATAAACTCCTAACTACTCCATCGAATGTTCCCAGCCGCCACGGGTGTCAATGCCGGTGGCATCAGCGAGCTGTTCCAGTCGGGCCACCTCCTCGGCAGTCAACTGAATCTTAGCGGCTTCAGCGGCCTCGACGACGTGACGCTCCTTCGTGGCTCCGATGATGGGCAGCGTGCCCTTGGCAATGGCCCAGGCAATGCCTATCTGAGAGCACGAGGCACCATATTTCTTGCCAATGGCCGTCATCTCATTCGTCAGAGCCTCCAACTGTGGCAGTACGGGGTTGTACTTCTGGCCGCGATCGCTCTCAGCGGGCAGCGGGTTCTCCTTATTATATTTGCCGGAGAGTGCACCCTGCTCCAGCACCATGTAGGCCCAGAACTCAATACCCTGCTCGTGGCAGTAGTCGAGCACGCCGCCCTTCTCGCTCGAACGATAGAGCAGCGAGAAGTGGTTCTGTACGGCTGAGACCTTAAAGCCTGCCTCGCCCAGTATCTCATTGGCCCGACGGATTTCCTTGATGTTGTGGTTCGACACGCCCACGCGCTTCACCTTGCCCGACTGGAGCAGGGGAATCAGTCCGGGCGTCCAGCGCTCCACGTCCATCGGGTTGTGAATCCAGTAGATGTCTATGTAGTCGCAGCCTATCCGCTCAATAGAGGCCAAGGCCATCTTTTCCACAGAATTCTCGAACACCTCAGCAATCTGCGGGGTGAACTTCGTGGAAATCTGCACATCTGCGCGATGGTATGCCTGTGCCAGTTTGCCGAGAATCTTCTCAGATTCGCCCATACCGTAGGCAGTGGCTGTATCCCAGAGATTCAGCCCTGCTTTCATTGCCGCATCGAATACGGGCTTTAAGTTCTCCACATCGGTCTTGCTGCCGAACACCTTGTCTCCTCCAAATGCTCCTGCGCCCCAGGCCCAGGTGCCTAATGCAATCTTTGTCATATGTCTCAATAATTAGTTTGATTTCGACTGCAAAGGTACGGCGAAATCTGCATTGTTCACCTAAACGAGTTACTGATAAATCAACCACTTTTACGGATTCTCATTCTACAGCCCAAGTGATGCGGCGATGCAGATGATTATGACCATGATAATTTCAGCTGTCCGGTTGACGCGGATGGCCGTTTTCATGTCGTCAGTGGTCAGCTCTCGGGGGTTGGTGCCGATGTAGGGCTTGTCGAACCGTTCGCCAAAGTAGTAGTGGGGGCCTCCAAAACGACAGTTCAGGATGCCGGCGAGGGCAGCCTCGGGGTAGCCGCTGTTGGGCGAGGCATGGTTACGGCCGTTGGTGCAGACGAAGCGGAAGAGTGAGAAGCGGCCTGCCAGCAGAGATGGCAGAATCATCAGCAAGGCCGTGAGACGGGCAGGGAGGTAGTTGGCTACATCGTCGATACGGGCTGCTACGCATCCAAACTCCAGATAGCGCTCCGTATGATAACCAATCATCGAGTCGAGCGTATTCACCATCTTATAGGCCAGCATGCCTGGGGTGCCGAGCAGCATCAGCCAGAAGAGTGGGGCGATGACACCATCGCTGAGGTTCTCGGCGAGCGTTTCGAGGGCAGCCGTGCGCACTTCCTGGGCTGACAGCTCTGAGGTGTCGCGCCCAACGATGCGGGCCACCTGTTGACGGCCTTCTTCGAGAGAGCGGTCTAAGGCGAGAAACACCTGGCGCACTTCACGGATGAGCGTTGTGCCAGCCAGACAATAGAAGATGGCTATCACATCGAAGAGATACAGCAGCAGGGGAATCTGATGAAGCTCCGAGCCGTCATAGATCAGCAAGGCAAAGACGCCCAGCAGGATCCTGAGTAGCCAGGTCGTGGCAAAGATGAGGAGGATGAGGCCCACGGCGAGCAGACCACCCTTCAGCCGGCGATGCTGCCCACGGTTCAGCTGGTGCTCGCCAACTGAGATGAGTCGACCGAACCATACCACGGGGTGAGGCAGTCGTGCAGGGTCGCCAAAAACGATGTCGAGCAACCACCCGACGAGAAGAGTCAGGGCCTTTACCATCCTGTGATGAGCGTGAGATAGAAAGTGAGTTCAACAAGCAGGCAGACGGCTCCGCAGCAATCGCCAGTATAGCCGTGCAGCCTGTGCCAGATGAGAAGATAGAGGAAATACATCGTGAGTGCAGGAATAAAGACAAGCGTCTGCCACGACGAACTGGTGAGCCAGATGAAGAGAGTCAGCGGCAGCAGTCCCTGAACGGCGAGGCTGACTCCCTTGAGGGCTGAGATCTTGCGGTAGACCACCTTCGCCTTCGCCTCTTCCTCGCGGCGGGCATAGGGCATCATCACGATGAGCTGGCTGGTGACCATCTTCGCATAAGGATCGGCAGCCAAGACAGCCAGGGCAGCCATCCATGGAGTTAGTGAACATAGACAGCCCCAAAGTAATAACATATAGAGGATAAGTCCCAGCACACCATAAGTGCCAATATGAGAGTCCTTCATGATGTCAAGGATTCGCTGGCGGTTACTGCCCCCTCCTCCGAACCCGTCGAAGAAATCGGCCAGTCCGTCTTCGTGGAGTGCTCCCGTGAGCAGGAGCCGTGCAGCGATAGCCGCACCGACGGTTATCGTCCAAGGCATCACCATGCTGCCCAGCCATAGCACGGCAGCCATGACACCCCCTGTAACCCAGCCTGCCAGCGGCCAGTGCTCTACTACAGTGGCGTAGCACTCCTTTGGGGGCTGGTGGATGCGCCAGAGGGGCAGGCGGGTGAAGAAGATCAGAGATGCCCAGATGCGGTCATACCAGTGAGTGCGGTCAATATTGATTTCCATGTAAGATACTTATGATTGTTCTTTCTTCCATGTCAGGTATTCGTTGAGTGCTTCGATGAGTATGTCGTTCTCCTCAGGTGTCTGCGAGGTGATGCGGAAGCAGTGGTTGTCGAGTCCTCGGAAGTTGGAGGCGTCGCGGATGAGGATGCCATAGTTGTCGATGAGCCATTTCTTCAGCTCCAAGGTATTGCCTGTGTCGATATTGACGAGCATGAAGTTGGTGTCAGTCTTCATCACCATCAGTCCTTCGATAGCCGAGATGGCATCGTGGAGCCGCTGTGCTTCTGCCAGATAGGCCTGTAGGTCGGGGATCATCTTTTGGTCGCGCCTGATGAAGAACTTGCCGGCTTCGATGGCCATGGCATTGATTGTCCAAGGCTGGCGGATATGCTTCAGTCGGTCGATGATGATGGGTGAGGCCACGACATAGCCCAGTCGCAATCCAGGGATGCAGTACTTCTTCGAGAGCGAGAAGAGTAGCATGAGGTTGAAACAGTCGCTCATCTCCTTGGGGCTGATCATCGGGCATAGGGTATAGTCGGCATACGACTGATCGACAACGTAGAGATAGCGGGGATTTTTACGGACGATATGAGTGATGAGGCTTTTCACGAGCACGTTGCCAGTGGGGTTGTTGGGGTTGCAGAGCCAGTAGATGCGGTCTTGAGGCAGCACTTCGAGTTCGTCGGTCGTCTCGTATGAGATGAGATGTCCGAAGGCCTTGCAGGCATCCTCGTACTCGGTGAATGTCGGTTGCGGGATGATGGAAGCCCAACCCTTGTAAAGTTGTGCAATTAGGTAGATGGCCTCATTGGCGCCGCTGGTCACCATCACTGAGTTTTCCGGCACTTCAAGCTTTTCGGCAATCATGCTCTCCAATGAGTGTGCATCAGGCTCAGGGTAGTGGCTGATGACCTCAAAGTGATCCATCAGGTGTGCCTTGAGTTCTGTAAGGTCAGCCCGGCTGTAGACGTTCGAGCTGAAGTTCATCTTGATCTTGTCGCCGTAGCGAAAGATATCGTCTCCGTGTCCGTATATCATAGTCTTCGTTGATAGTTATCGTTAATTATCTTTTCTCACACTGATGGCCAGTGTCTCGGGATTGAAGGTGATACCCTCGCGCTCAATGAACCTGGCGAGAGCTCCCTCGCGGGCCAGTTGCTGCGGAGAGCCTATTGTGACGCCCTGCTCACGGGTCATCAGCCAGACGGTATCAGCCAACTGTAGGGCCAGCTCCACATCGTGGGTGGAGAGGAAGACGGTCTTGCCGGCCTCTGAGCAGATGCGCCTGAGCAGTTGCAGCACTTCCACCTTGCTGGGATAGTCGAGGAAGGCCGTTGGCTCGTCGAGATAGATGACGGGCGTCTGCTGTGCCAGGGCTTTGGCAATCATCACCTTCTGCCGCTCACCGTCGCTCAGCGTCTGAATGGGTCGTCGACTCAGGTTCACGATGCCTACCTGACGGATGGATTCATCGACAATCTGCAGATCATCCTTTGAGTAGTTCCCCCAGAAGTCTGTATAAGGTGAGCGCCCCAAGCTAACGAGTTCGCGTACCGTCATGTTGCGGATGTCGGGCTTCTCAGTGAGTACAACTCCGATCAGCCGGCTCAGCTCCTTATCAGTATAGCCCGAGAGGTCGCGCCCCTGGATGATCACTTCGCCCCCTATTTTAGGCTGGAAGGCCGAGAGGGTACGCAGCAAGGTGGACTTGCCCACACCGTTGGCACCTAGCAGGCAGGTGAGTTCACCGCTACGGATGGCACCGCTGATGCCTTCTGCCACCACCCTCACACCGCGTCGTGAGGGATAGCCGATGCTGAGCTGTCGGATTTGTATCGTCATACAATTTCCTCGATGTGGTAGCGCGGACGGTGCTTCACCTCTATATAGATCTTGCCGATGTATTGTCCGATGACGCCTAATGATGTGATCATCACACCACCTATGAGCCAGAGCGAGAGCAGCAGTGAGGTCCAGCCTGGCACAACCATATCGTTGATGTAAGAGTAGAGACCCCAGATGAGCAACCCGAGACCGATGACGAAGCAACCGATGCCAGTCATGAAGATGATAGTGATGGGCTTGATGCTGAACGAGGTGATGCCGTCGATGGCAAAGGCAAGCATCTTGGTCAGCGGGTACTTGCTCTCGCCTGCAAACCGCTCAGCACGGTCGTAATAGACATTCTTCGTGGTAAAGCCCAACAGCGGTACCAGTCCGCGCAGGAACAGGTTACGCTCTGGATACTGACAGAGTGCCTCTACGGCCCGTCGGCTCATCAGTCGGTAGTCGGCATGGTTGTAGATGGTGTCAGCCCCCATAAGGGCCATGAGCTTATAGAATAGCTGCGCTGTAGAGCGCTTGAAGAAGGTATCAGTCGTACGTTCCTTCCTGACGCCATAGATGATGTCCGAGCCATGAAGGTATTCGTCGACCATAGCGGTGATGGCATTCACATCGTCCTGCAGGTCAGCATCGATAGTGACCATCGCGTCAGCTTCACCTTTAAAGGACTCAAGTCCTGCCATCAGGGCATTCTGGTGTCCGGCATTGTGGGCCAGTTTGATGCCTCTGACGTGCGTGTTGCCCTGCTGTAGTTGGCAGATCAACTGCCACGTCTGATCCTTCGAACCGTCGTTGACATAGACGATGAAACTTTCAGCCGTAATCTTCTTCCTGCTGATGAGTTCATTCAGCAGAGTGGTCAGACGGTTGTTGGTCTCTGTCAGTACTGCTTCTTCATTATAGCAAGGTACGACGATGGCCAGTCGGGGTGGGGTAATTACTGACTGCATAGCATCTCGTTTATTTGATGATTTGGTATAATCTTTCTGCCTTTTTCTTCAGTTTGCCTGTCTGAGCAATCTCATCGAGGAAATGTGAGGTACCATAGTGGTTAGAGGCAGCGATGATATATTGTTCGCCTTCTGGATAGTTGGCAGGAACACTTTCGATATAGGAGGCAATCTCGTCACGGTCTCTCACGCCTGCAGGCAGAACCACACGCCAGAAGCGCAGCTCGTGCTGAGGGTTGGAGATGGTGAACCGGTATTCCTCGGGCATGTTCTCTTCGATGCGGAAATGGTTGTCCTCTGTCATCAGCATGAATGAGACGGGAGCCGATGCACCCCACTCAAAAGTCAGGATATTGGAGGTGGGAACCTTGTCGAGCACAGCCTTCTGTTGTTCGCGCCAGTTGCGGATGACCTGTTTCAGTGAGTGGATATACCAGGGATAGAAGATGTGGCCCGTCAGGAGCATGCACTCGTCGTTGGTAATCAGCTGATAGCCGGCTCCCAGACCGACGGTGTATTCAGAGTGACCGTTCTGAATCGAGAAGAAAGGTGTTACCATACCTATCTGATGGAGCGGATTCTCCTGTAGCCAAGGCATATCGAGATTACGCTTACGCACGGAGACGGTCATGAAGAGCAGTACCAGCACATAGACAGCCCACTTTAGTACTGGGCGTGTGCTCAGCTGCTCCTTCAGCCAGGTCAAAGCATGGATACCTAAGATGATGACGAAGGGTGCATTATAGAGAAAATGCTTCGAAGCATTGCCGAAGAGCACGTAGATGCTATGTAGCAGGATGATGGGCAGCATGATGAGGAACAATTCGCGCCAGTTCTTTTTCTTGATGACCACATAGAGTCCGAGAGGTGCCAGCACGACATAGGCCAGCGAGTAGAAGCCTAAGATGCAGAGCACGCGCTCCTGAGTGGTGATGATGAAGTTCCACTTCTGATAGCTGTTATAGGTGGGCAGGAACTCTGCTCCCGTCATCCAGAACATGAATATGGCAGCAGCCACAAAGCCTACACCCATGATAATAGAGAGTGTGAAGGCACGCTTGATGGATTTCCCCATGAAGATAAACATGGCCAGGACCGTTGGCAGGACGATGGTGATATCAAGGCGCAGGATGATGGCCAAGGCAAAGAGCGCACCGGCATACCAATAGCGCTCACGGCTCATGAGTATCAGGCCCCAGAGGAAACAGGCTGCCGAGGGAATGGCCGAATTGGGATACATGGCGATGGCATACATCTCTGGCAGGAGCATCGCAGCGATGAGAATCTTCGTCTTGCTGGCACCTGTGACGTATTCAGCGAAACGGATGCAGCCTATCAGGAAGATGAGGCTCGACACCACTGTCATGATACTATAGATCTGTTCGCAGGTCAAGAAGGGCATCAGGTGTTTCAGACTGACTATCAGGATGGTGATCAGTGGCTGCATGCGGTACTCGTAGGAGTAGATGGGGGGAAATGACCATCCCTCACGATACATCACGTCGCAACCAAGGATGATTTCATAACCATCGGTCTCGTAGCTCTGAAGAGGGAAAATACCGATGCACGTCCAAACAACGAACAGGGTCAATAAAATGGGATAAGTATACTTATTGACGAACTGGCAGATTGCAGATTGCGAATTGTTCACGTATCTTTAATGTTTAATGTTTAATATTTAACGTTTACACGTTTTCGATTGCAAAGATAGTCATTTTTTTCCTTTTGTCGTCTATCTGGCACCATTTTTTTACAAAAATCTATGCGAACAGGTGGGAAACGAGAATCTTCACGCCAATCAGAATGAGCAAAATGCCTCCCAACAACTCTGGCTTCAGGCGACGGGCAATGGCTTTGCCGAAGCGCGAACCAAGCAGGTAACCAATGATGCTGAAAAGGAAAGAAACCATGCCGATGATCGATAAAGGGAGTGTGAGTTGGGAAAGATGCTCATAGCCCGTACAGGCAAACGAGATGCCGATAGCCAGGGCGTCAATGCTCGTGGCAACGGCCAGAATCAGCTGGGTACGGAGCTTTCGAGGGTTGAAATGCTGCTCTTCCTCTGGTCCAAGCGCCTCACGAATCATGTTGCCACCTATCAACAATAACAGTGAGAAAGCTATCCAGTGGTCGTAGGCCTCTATCATCGCCTGGAAATGACTGATACCTAACCATCCGAGCAGCGGCATTGCTGCCTGAAAGAAGCCAAAGAAGAAAGCCATGCGGACGATGGCTGCCGTTTCTCCTTGTTCCTGAGGACGTGATTTCAATATCACGCCACTGATGATCGAAACCGTAAAGCAGTCCATTGCCAGCGCGATGGCCAAGAAGATGATATCCAGAAGGTTCATATAGTATTTGTTTGTCTGATGATTACACTTTCTGCTGCAAAGGTACGAAAAAGTTAGATAATATGTATAGTGGTTGGTTATTTTTTTGTATCTTTGCACACAGAAATATATCATCAATAACTAACATATTTTCGTATGAAGAAATTTTTGTTTTTTGCATTACTCCTCGCCTCAGCTCAGATGGCTAAGGCAGAGTCGGTGGTTCTCCAGACCAAGAACACCACGATGGTTCTGAATGTGGAGGGAGACAAACAACCCCAGTATGTGTATTATGGTGCCAAGTTGAGCGACTATGACTTGCAGAACTTGCAGCACCCTCGTGGGGGGCGTATGGATGCCTATCCTGTCTATGGCATGAACTGTCCTGCCGAGGCAGCCCTCGCCATGACGCATGCCGACGGCAATCTCTCGTCGGATATGGTGGCTACAGGGTCCATCAAGAAAGATGGCCAGACCACTCGTATCAGTATGAAGGACCGTGTCTATCCCGTGACTCTCGACCTCTGCTTCAAAGTCTATCAGGATGAAGACATGATCGAGACCTGGGCAGAGATTACCAATGGTGAGGCTAAGCCCGTCACGCTGACGCAGTTTGCTTCCTGCTCGCTGCCTATCCGTCGTGGCAATGTCTGGCTGAGCTCCTTCTATGGCTCTTGGGGTAATGAGGCTATCCTCTGTGAGGAACCTCTGACGCCTGGCGAGAAGATTATCAAGAATAAGGATGGTGTGCGCAATGCCCATACTGCCCACGGCGAAGTGATGTTCTCGCTCGATGGCAAGGGACAGGAGAATGCTGGCGACGTGATCGGTGCAGCCATCGTCTATAGCGGTAACTACCAGCTGAAGGTGGAGACCGATGATACCGATTTCCACTATTTCTTTGCGGGCATCAATCCTGACAATTCTGCCTATCATCTGAAGAAAGGCGAGACATTCGTCACGCCGGCAGTAGCCCTGAGTTTCTCGAAGCAGGGGCTCTCAGGTGTGAGTCGTAACTTCCACAAATGGGGCCGCAACTATAAGTTGGCTCATGGCAACAAGGAGCGTAAGATTCTGCTCAACTCATGGGAAGGCGTCTATTTCGATATCAACCAGAAGGGAATGGACCAGATGATGGGTGACATTGCCTCGATGGGTGGCGAGCTCTTCGTGATGGACGACGGCTGGTTTGGCGTGAAGTATCCGCGTAAGACCGACAACTGCGCCCTTGGAGATTGGGAAGTTGACAAGAACAAGCTGCCTGAGGGCATCGAGGGTCTGTTGCGCGATGCCAAGAAGCACGGTATCAAGTTCGGTATCTGGATCGAGCCGGAGATGACCAACACTGTCAGCGAGCTTTACGAGCAGCATCCCGACTGGATCGTGAAGGCTCCTAAGCGTGAGCCTGTACTGGGTCGTGGCGGCACTCAGTTGGTGCTCGATATGTCGAATCCGAAGGTGCAGGACTTTGTGTTCTCGATTGTCGACAATCTGATGACGAAGTATCCTGAGATCGATTATATCAAGTGGGATGCCAATATGTCTATTATGAATCATGGTTCGCAGTATCTGACGATGAACGACCAGAGTCACCTCTATATTGAGTATCATCGTGGTTTCCAGAAGACGTGTGAGCGCATCCGTGCCAAGTATCCTGACTTGACTATCCAGGCTTGTGCCTCGGGTGGCGGACGTGCCAACTGGGGTGTGCTGCCTTACTTCGATGAGTTCTGGGTCTCTGATAATACAGATGCTCTGCAGCGCATCTATATGCAGTGGGGCACCTCTTACTTCTTCCCAGCCATCGCTCAGGCCTGCCACATCTCGGCAACACCTAACCATACCGTCTATCGCACCACCTCGCTGAAGTATCGCATCGACGTGGCTATGAGCGGACGTCTTGGTATGGAGATTCAGCCCAAGAACATGAGCGAAGCCGAGAAGGAACTCTGTCGCAAGGCCATCAAGGAGTATAAGGAGATTCGTCCTATCGTACAGTTTGGCGACATCTACCGCCTCGTTTCGCCTTACGATAAGAAGGGCCTTGCCTCGATGATGTACGTCAACGAGCAGAAGACCAAGTCTGTCTTTTACTGGTGGAAGACGGAGTCGTTCCAGAACGAGCATCTGCCAAAGGTGAAGATGGCTGGTCTCGATGCCAAGAAATTATATAAGGTACACGAGCTGAACAGCATCGATGTGAAGCCGATGAGTATCGAGGGTAAGGTCTTCAGTGGCGAGTATCTGATGAACAACGGCCTCGATATCCCCAACAATCTCAACCCCGAGTGGTCGCTCAAGAGCGACTGGAGCAGCCGCGTGCTCTACCTCGAAGCCCAGTAATCTGAATCCTTAGAGATATGATAATCCCCGTGAGACGATTTGTGCTCACGGGGATTCTTAATTCGTTGAATTAACTCAAGTCATCAATCGAGTGTTATTCAACTGCTTTTTACTTTCGAAAGTAAAAAATCATTTGAATATTTGTTTTTTCAAAGTAAAATCTGTATCTTTGCAGCGATTTCTGATTTTATCTGCAAATGGATAGATTGTACAAGACTTATGGCCGTCTGTTGGCTGAAACGGATTTAGGTTTTACCAGATATCTTTATGAGAAGATAAACTGGGATAACAGATTGATTGTGATAAAAGGTGCAAAGGGTGTCGGAAAGACGACGATGCTTCTTCAGCATATCCTACGTACTTTCGATGACAAGCAGAAAGCTCTTTACGCATCGCTTGACCATATCTGGTTTGCTAATCATTCGGTTCTCGATCTGGCTGAATATCACTACACGCATGGCGGAACCCACCTGTTTCTGGATGAGGTCCATAAATACAAAAGGATGGCAGCAGGAAGTCAAGAATATCTACGATTCCTATCCACAATTGCACATTGTCTTGACGGGGTCATCGATGCTAAAGTTGGAGGAGTCGTTGGTGGGCGACCTCTCACGCCGCCATCGTCAGTACACGCTTGAAGGATTGTCGTTTAGAGAATACCTGCAGCTGGAGCAAGTGGCCCAATTGCCTGTTCTTTCATTAGAGTCTGTGCTGAACGACCATTTCATGCAGGCTTCACAGATAACGTCGAAGGTAAAGGTATTGCAGCATTTCGAGAAATATCTTGAGACTGGTTATTATCCTTTCTATCGTGAAGAAGGTGACGGTTTTTTCGACCGTCTGCAGCAAGTGATAGAAACAATCATGACCAGTGAGATACCATCGGTAAGCAATGTTGAGTACGATTCTGTCTATAAGGCCAAGCAACTGCTGGCAGTGCTGGCTGAAAGCTCACCTTATACATTAAATATATCTGGACTTTGCGTCACGTTACAAGCTTCACGCAACAACGTTCTGTCTAACGAAGTGACGGTTCTTTTGTTATCACAGCGTTGATAACAAAAGAACCGTCACTTCGTTAGAATGAATCTTCGTCGCCCAGCCTCGCTATACCCATACTGTCAGCAGCGATTTGCGGGCATTCTTGTTCGGTAGACATGCAGTATATGTCCAGTATATGTTCAGTCAACGACTGGACAAGTAGTGGACAAATACTGAGCAGATAGTGCACAACAACCGAAGGTACCCCGAAGTAACAAGGGCGCAAAGGTTCCTGTCCCCACTGCGCCATGGACCCCGCAGGATACGGGTCTGGCGCCAGACCCGTAGCCTGCACCTCTCACAGGACGGCGCGGATGGGGGAGAGGAGGAAATCTACCAGGAGACAGCCGTTATAGACCAGCAGATAGGCAGTCAGCGCAAGGACCGACAATTGGAGGACCTTGTGCTGATTCTTTTTGGCCTTCTTGAAGGCGTAGGCGACGGCCAGGGGAATGACGAAGAGCCAGTGGGGCGCCATGATGAAGATCTCGTTGATGCCAAAGCCCAGTATCAGATGGATGAACATGTCGAAACCGAAGTAGGAGAGGCTCATCCAGAGAAAGCGTGAACGCCAGCCACAACAGAGGCCGATGACAAAGAGCAGCAGTATGATACCTTCGACAACATAGCTCCACAACCAATCGTACTTCACAAACACAGGGCGGAACACAAGTGTGTCCTCCAGGAAATGCTTGCGATGAAACTGGATGGTCTCGCCAAAGAGGTTTTCATAGATGGTCTTGATGCGCGAGGTAGTGATATCCGTCCATTTCCAGAACCCATAGTTCTTCATGGGTGTGCCCGTTTTCTCAGCCTGCGCCTTCAGCCGGGCAGCGCGCCGCTCCTGACGTTTCTCATAGTTCTTGCGCATTTCAGGCGACATCTGGGCCACCTGCTCCTCTATCCGCTTCTGTTTGGCCACCTTTGCCTCCTGGCGGGCCAGCTCCTTGGGCAGCACAAACGTGCGATATTCCCATACGGCTACACCCCAGAGCAACCCTGCAGGCAGGATAACGGCCAACAGCAGATACTTCGGGCGGAAGAAGTCGCGCAGATTCACGAAGAAGCCTGAGAGGAACGTCTTCACACCATTGCTCAGCGTGACGCCTGCCGTGATGAAGAACAGCAAGGCCGACTGCCACCATTTGAACTCCCTGCCCTTCTGGATGCAGCGGCCTGAGATGTAGAGCGTTATCAGCAGCAGGAACATCGAGATTGTAAAGTGATCGGGCACGATGACGGAGAGCATGATATAGGCCATCGAGAAGTAGAAGACTGAGAGCAGTGTAGCGTCGTAACGCCCCAGCAGGATCACCTCGCGATGGATTCTATATATGAAGATATATGAATAGAACGAAGCCGCGATGACAGGCAGGGCTACGAGATACTGCACGCAGTTCACGCCCAGCAGGGCCGTCAGCCCCTGATTCAGCAGCCATAGCGGCCAGATCATAAACGCCAGCAGCGGATGACGGTAAACGTTGTAGACCGCATCCCAATCGGTAATGCCCAGATACGTCAGAGGGTCGTAGCCCGAGAGGTGCAGCTCGCGCTCGAATACCTTCCAGTAAGGGCCGAAGCCCTCCTGTAGGAACAGGTCGTGCATGCGCCAGATGAACAGGCCATTGAGCACAACAATCACCAGCAGCACCACACCTGCCTGTATGCGCTCCTCAGGCTTCAACTTGAAAATCTTAAACGGATTCATACGCGAAACGGTTTATAATGTGCCTCATCGGCAAAGGCCAGCAGTTCTTTGTCGCCGGCACTGTCGCCAAAGGCAATGAGTTCGTATTCGTTGCGGTGGGGATAAAGAGCGAGGATGCGGTTCACCTTCTCCTGTCCGTAGCAGTTCTTGGTGAGGAACCGACCCGTCAGACAACCGTCTTCCACCTCCACCTGTGTGCCCACCACCTTCACCTCAGGGAAGAAGGGCTGCACCCAGTGATCGATGCTGGCACTCACGATGAGTACCTCTGCATCTTCTGCCTGCGCTTGCTTCACCATGTCTACCCCTTGCGGCCTAAGCAAGTGCTGACGATCGAGGGCAAACAGCCGCCCCTGCTGGGCAAAATCCTTGAGTGGCATGCCTTTGAAGAAATAGGCAAACACCTTCTGCTTCGCCTTCCAGTTGGGATACAGGCCGAGCTTCATCAGCACCAGTAAGGGGCTATATCGCAGGATTCCCTTGCAGAAAGCCCAATTGCCACAGACATAGCGGATGAACTCCAAGAACGAATCGCGCGTTGTCAGCGTGCCGTCAAAGTCAAAGGCGTAGATCTTCTTCATAGCTTGGGCGATGGGATATGATCGATAATCTGCTTCACAACCCACGAGAGGGCAATGGTTACTACAACGTAGAGCATCAGTCCGTCGTAGATATCCTGTTTCCAGGCGACGGTGATGAAGAGCTTGCGCACGATGGGATGGGCCACGAACATCGCTGCTGAGATGCTGCCGAACCAGACGAACAGCTTCAGCAGGCACTCAGGCATCGCCTTCACCATCGCCACGCAGCCGATGATGACGACAATGGGAATCCAGAGCCACGTCTGGAAGCAGAAGCTCATCGCAAACGTGATGGCGCAGCAGAGAATGGCGAGCAGCAACCAGGCCAGATATTCCCAACGTGGGAATAATTGATTCCCAAGGTGGGAACAAGACGTTCCCAAGGTGGGAATTCTTGCCAAGAGCAGACCTAATCCGAAGGGAAGCATGCCCCCGATGCAGTTATAGCGCAGCCGATTGATAACTTCGCCGTCAGGCGTGCAGAACACCTGCAGCAGCCAGCAGACGACAATCAGGGCGACGACGATCCAAGAACTCCTGCGATAGAGCAGCAGGCGATAGACGATATAGAGCTGCAGCATCAGTCCGAAGAACCAGTAGATGCCTGGCCAGATGATCTTATCAGGCTGAGGCAGCACATTGATATACATGAGCAGCTGGGCCAGCACGTTTTCCCAGTGGAAGGCAAAGCGCCCTGGGGTCACCGCGTCGACCATCAGGAAGATCGAGAAGCCTACGATGAGCATTCTGAACAGCTTCAGATAATGGTATCTCACGAAATGGCTGGCACGTTGTGAGGTTGCGGCAGTCTCATACTTCTTCACGAGTCCGAAGCCGCTGAGGAAGAGGAACACGGGCACCCCGTAGTGTCCGAAATAAGACAGCAGATGGACTGGCAGCAGCTCTGTAGGGTTCGAGAGCACCTGCCACAGACGGTCGTTGTTGAAGTCGATGAACTGATACTCGTTCTCCTGCACAATCTTGCCGTTGAAGTGGCAGAAATTGTGCAGCATAATGGCGAGGATAGCAATCCCTCGCATCGCTGAGCACTCAGCTTTTGTCAGTATCTCTTTCATATCATTCTTCACTCCTCACTCCACACTCCTCACTCCTCACTTCATCATAGTCTGTCACGCCTTTCAGGATGCGAGGGCGCTTCAGGTTATAGTCAGGACTGACGATATCCAGATCCTTTCGATAGAGTGGGGTAGAGATACCCCCAAGATAGAGCAGCAGATGAGGTAGCGCATCAGTCATCATCGGACGATCCTTGGCGTTCTGAATCGCCAGCCAGCCGTAGGGGTGATTCCACAGATACTGAGGCGAGCCCCATATCCAGAAAGGAATCTCCATCTCGTTGCGTGCCAGGCGATAGTCGATGTTCGCCCCATGCATGCGACCATACATATAGGGCTTGCCGTCGAAGATCTCCTCGCCGTGATCGGGCATATAGATCACTACAGCGTCCTTATCGGCAAAGCGCTGGGTAATGGCGTAGAGGATAGAGTCGTTGTATCTGAGCGAATTGTCGTATTCAGCGAGGATGCGCTTCTGCTTGTCAGTCAGTTCAGGGCGATCATACATCGAAGGTGTGAAGTGGGTGAACGTCTTGCGAGGATAACGGGCCCGATAATCGACGTGCGAGCCCATCAGGTGGAAAATCACGAGGTTTCCCTTACATTGACCATCAGGCTTTGAACATTGGTCATAGGCCTTCAGGAGACCCTCGTCAAAACTGTAGGTCTGGGTGTTACGAACATCAAATTGCCTATCGCTCAGTTCAGGATCGTTCAGGAAGAAGTTGCCACTGAAGTCGTAGACAGCCTCTTTCGCCTTGGGCAAGAACTGGTTGGTGATAAACGTTACGTGATAGCCGGCCTTGCGGAACACCTCTGGGAAAAGAGGCTTGTCGCACCACTCGCCACTATCGCCGACGGCATAGAGCGACAGCATGTGCTTGAAGACAAAGCTCGTCAGATTCCACGAGGACACCACATCGGTAAACGGAATGAGCGAACCATCTTCGGCCATCATCACCTGATAGGGTGTCGTCTCTTTCTGATAGCCGTAGAGCTGGGAGTGATGCTTGTTGTAGCTCTCGCCAATCACCAGCACGATGTTGGGCACGCGATAGCTGCAGCTGTCCACCTGAACCAGTCTGCTGGCAGCCTTCAATTGTACTATCTGCTTGGATGCCAGATGGTTGACATAGACGCCAAAGGCCAGGCGATAGACGGGGACATAGAGTTTGGCCTGATCCTTACGGGTCAGTTCGTGCTCCACCTCTCCAATGGTATTATAGGTGAAGAGTCTGTGCATCGCCACCTTATTATCCCACGTCTGACTGATGCTGCTGTAGAGCATCCAGGCCACGACGCAGCCCATGACGACTTTGAGGCCAGTGATGAGACCCTCGTTGATCTTTGGCATAATCATCCGCTGGCGCATCTTGCCGAGATAATGCCTGATGATGGTCCAGAGGAAGTGCGCAAGTATTAGCAGTAGGATCCAGCCCACACCGCTCTTGACGACATCCCAGCTGAGATAGCCTGTCAGGAATTCCTGAGCTTCCTGCCCGTTGGTCTCGCTGACAAGCATCAGCATCGTTGGGGTCAGCGTCGACTCAAACCTGACATAGCAATACATGTCGACGATGGCCAATCCATAAAAGAAGATGTAGAGCAGGGCTTTGAAAAAGATGCGGATCTTGCGTGGGATCAGCATTAGCAGGGCACAGACGGCATAGATGTCGAGGAAGAGTTCTGGTGCAGAGAGTTCGTAGGGCTTGGCACCACGATCTCTCAGATAGTAAGGCATGATTTCGAGCTGTGTGCAGAGCCAGCCTAAGGCGAACATAAAGACGAAGAAGGCTCCGTTCTTCTCTATCGGACTGAAAATCCAGCCAATCCACTTCAGGGGGTTGATATGTTTTTTACGACGTTTACGCATAGAGCCCATTTTCCTTAATATAATCTGCTACGGTCTTAGGCACCATTCTGCTGATGCCTTTACCCTTACGGATGCGCTGGCGGATGGCTGTGCTCGATATGTCGATGAAGCCAGGATCGCCAGGTGTTCTGGTGTAGACGAAGATTTCATACTTCTCCTTGATGTCGCCCGCTCGATACCACTTGTCGAAGATCGCCCAGTTGTCGCCTCCAATCATCAGCACGAACTGCCGCTCAGGATAGTCTTTCGAGAGTGCCTCCAGCGTGTTCCAGGTGTAGGAAGGTCTGGGCAGATGCATCTCATAGTCGCTGACGGTGATGCCTGCGACCCCTTCGACAGCCAGACGGGCCATCTCCAGTCGCTGCTCATCGTCGGCGAGATCGCTGGATTGCTTCAAAGGATTCTGCGGAGAGACCATCAGCCACACCTCGTCGAGCCCTGCCTGTTCTTTCAGTTGCAGCGCCAGCGAGATATGTCCGTTGTGGATGGGATTGAATGATCCTCCGAAGATACCTGTCCTAATCATTGAGGAACGCTTGTATTGCAGCCAAGGCGTCGGCCTCGGCATATTCCAAGATATCGTTGATCACGATCTTATCGAACTTCTCGGCAAAGGTCAGTTCGAACTCGGCACGTGCGATGCGCTGATCTATTACCTCTGGTGCGTCTGTACCCCTGCCTTCGAGGCGGTGACGGAGCTCGCCAATCGATGGGGGCTGGATGAAGATGCTCAGGGCCTTGTCGCCATAGAACTTCTTGATGTTCACACCACCCTTTACGTCAACATCGAACACAACGTTCTGTCCGGCCTCTAACTGGTGCTCCACCTGTGACTTCAGTGTGCCGTAGTAGCGGTTGGTATACACCTCCTCATACTCCAAGAACTCATCGTTCTCAATGCGGTCGCGAAACTCCTCTGGAGTGAGGAAGAAATACTCCACGCCATTCTGTTCTGTACCTCTCGGTGCCCTTGACGTGCAGGATATCGAGAATGCCAGGTTCAGCTCCTGGTGCTCCTTCATCAGCCACGAGATAATCGTAGACTTTCCCGTTCCGCTGGGAGCTGAGAAGATGATTAGTTTACCCTTTGCCATAACTTTATTTTTCACTTAAAGCGCATTCAGCACTTGCTCCTTGATCTGCTCAAGTTCGTCCTTCATCTTGACGACGAGGTTCTGCATCTCTGCCTGATTCGACTTCGAGCCGGTGGTGTTGATCTCGCGCCCCATCTCCTGAGCGATGAAGCCGAGCTTCTTGCCCTGTCCGGCAGGCTCGTTCATCGTGTCGCGGAAATATTTCAGATGGTTCGTCAGGCGCTGCTTCTCCTCGCTGATGTCGAGTTTCTCGATGTAGTAGATCAGCTCCTGCTCCAGACGGTTTTTATCGTAGTCCACCCCAGGAATCTGCTGCAGACCCTCCACGATGCGCTGCTTGATCTTCTCCACGCGGCTCTTCTCGTAGGGCTCGATCTCTGCCAACAGGATGGCGATATTGTCGATTTTCTCCGTGAACTTCTTCTGTAGGGCTGCTCCCTCCTGAATACGGAAGTCAACGAGGTTCTTCAGGGCCTCGCTCACAGCACCCTTCACCGTCAGCCACTCTTCGTCCTCCAGCTCCTCCGTCTCAGTCTTTGTCAGCACGTCGGGCATACGGAGCAGGGTGTAGAACCAGTCCTCTGGCACGGGGATGCCCGTCTTCTCAGAGATGCTCTTAATCTGTTGATAGTAGTTCTCCACAAGTGCCCCATTGATGGGGGTAGGGTCTACGCCCGTGTCCTTCTCTATCCAGACGCTCATGTCTACTTTTCCTCGGATAATAGCTTCGGCCACCATCTGGCGCATCTCCATCTCCTTCTCGCGATAGAGGGGTGCAATACGTGTGTTCAGGTCAAGCTGCTTCGAGTTGAGCGACTTCACCTCTACATGGATTTTCTTGTCTTTGTAAGCTACGACCGCTTTGCCGTAGCCAGTCATTGATTGTATCATGTGTGTACCTTAATTAATAAAACCGCCACAAA